>Ga0075011_10000061_pt1 | contig 52415 bp, 54 predicted proteins | sample TARM_MetaG_T_14_FD_72354 | JGI IMG/M metagenome (GOLD analysis project Ga0075011, IMG submission 72354) | Freshwater microbial communities from Pennsylvania, USA, analyzing microbe dynamics in response to fracking - TARM_MetaG_T_14 | ecosystem: Environmental > Aquatic > Freshwater > River...
CAGGGACGGGAGCATGAAGGCCAGCCCCACGAGTACGATAAAGAGAGCGAGGATGGCTCTCAAACGCAAACTTTGCATGAAATCTCCCTGTAATACAAACTGGTTGCTGCCTTCCTGAGGATTCCTTGTTCAAACGCAAGCGCGGATCGGGCCACGTTATGCGTGTGGTCCGATCCGCACGGAAGTCTCAGGTACGGGTGCAAGAACCTACTTCTTCTTTTTGTCCGTCGCGGGAGCGCCGCCGTCTTTGTCGGCAACAAAACCGCGCTTGATGACGACGTCGACGCCTTTGGCGATCTCAATGGTCAGGTTGTCGCTGTCGATGTCGGTGATGGTTCCGCGGAGACCGCCGTTGGTCCAGATCTTGTCACCCTTGCGGAGTTCATCCAGCATGGCCTTGTGGGCCTTCTGCTTTTTTTGCTGGGGACGGATAAGCAGGAAGTAAAAAATGGCGAACATCAGGACCAGCATGGGCAGCGGGCCGCCGAGAATGCCGCCGAGGCCGCCTACGGCACCACCATCGCCGCCCGAGGGCGGAGCCATGGCGAAGGCTACGGAATCGAAGAACATTGGTTCCTCCAAAGGTAATGAGTTTTGTATCTTCCCCGCCGTTTAGCAAGGGACGTACAGGTTGCCGTACGGCCTGTGCGAAAACGGACGAATTTTCACGAAGTTCTCGCTTAAAATTGCCTTGCTGTCCAGCTTCAATTCCTTGGCGTATTCATTGACCAACTCTTTGATGACCTCAAGGTCGTCGGAATCCACGGGATTGGCCGTCAGTCCAGGGCCGAGCTGGTTTACGGGAACGGAACCGCGAACGTAGATTACGCCGCCGTGCATGCCCGTTCCGAGACTCCGTCCCGTAATGGGCGCATCAGGCTTATCAGAAAACATACCCAAGAGCAAAATAATTCCACCGGCCATATACTCTCCAAGGAAGTCTCCGGCTTTGCCGCCGACCACGATTTTGGGCTGGTGATCCAGGTACGCCTTCATGTGGATGCCGACGCGGTAGCCCACGTCGCCCTTGATGAATATCTCGCCGCCGCGCATGGCGTAGCCGATGACGTCGCCGGCCAACCCTTCGATGATGATCCGGCCGTTGTCCATGGTGTTGCCCACACCGTCCTGGGCGTTGTTGTGCACTCGCACCTTGGGGCCGCGCATGAACGCGCCCAAATCCTGGCCGGGAACACCGTAGATGTCGAAGTTCAACTCGCCGTCGAGCGCCGTGGCCAGGTAACGTTGGCCATTGCATTCCTTGATGATGAAATCGGTTACCCCGTCTTTGACAAGGGCTCGGATCTCCTCATTGAACTGCCTGTAGTACGTCCGCCCTGCCGTGAGGGTCTTCTGCTTTTTCTTGGCTTCCATCTAATCCTCCAGATCCACAATGACGGGTTCGCCCGCCTTGGGCATCCAGACGCGGTCCAGTTCGGGGCAGACATCGCGCACGGCCGATTCCTCGCTCGACATGAAGATCATGTCGTCCTTTTCGGCCACCAGCAGGGGCCGCAGCTTGATGCGGTCGTTGAGCCCCATGAGCCGCGTATTGTCGGCCACCAGGATGGCGAACGGCCCGTTGAGCATGGCCGGACCGTAGGTGGCGCGCAAAGTGGTGTAAAGTTGCTTTTCATCCTCGTCCATGCGCTCGATCTCATCCCAGAAAGGCGGGGCAAAGACCTTGGCGGCCATCTCCCAGGACAGGCCGTGCTTGCGGATGAGCATGTCCAGCTCGTAGGCCACGACCTCGGTGTCGGTCATCATGGTGCAGAGGTAGTCGTGTTCGCACAGATAGCGGCGGTTGATGCCGTAGGATGATATCTCACCGTTGTGCACGATGGACCAGTTCAGGATGGTGAACGGATGCGCCCCGCCCCACCAGCCCGGAGTATTGGTCGGGAACCGGTTGTGGCCGGTCCAGATGTATGCGCTGTATTCCTCCAGGCGGAAAAACTCGGCAATGTCTTCGGGAAACCCCACGCCCTTGAAGGCGCCCATGTTCTTGCCCGAGGAGACCACGAAGGCACCGCCCACGGTGGTGTTGAGCTTCATGACCACGGCCACAACGTAGTCCTCTTCCGGCAGTTCTCGGAATTCGTTGTCCGGCTTCTTGGGCACGGTCACGAAATAGCGGTTGAATTTGGGCGGCGTGGGGATGGCCAGGGTTCTGCGGGTGGGGATGGGTTCGTAGAAGTGCAGGTCGAAGTACTGCTTGATCATCTCTTCCGAGCCCTTGATGGCGGCATCAGCGTCGCACATCATGTGGAAGCAGTACTTCTCGGCATGTTCGGGATAGATGCCATAGGCAGCGAAGCCGCCGCCCAGGCCATTGCCCCGGTCGTGCATGCAGGCCATGGCCTGGATGGGCATGTCGCCCGGGATCAGGCCCCGTTTCTTGTTGATCACGCCGAATATCCCGCAGCCGGAGATATCCTTCTGGAAATCATAATATCTTTCAGGTGCTTTCATAGCTTCTCCTCATTCGAGGCTGTTCAAAAATGGGCGAGTGCGAGGCGCGTAAAAGAGGCAAGACCGAAGCGTACTCCCTCGTATGTGAGGGGGTGTCTCTTTTGAGTATCGAAGCAGTCGTGCGTTTTTCAACAGCCTCCTCTAATCAGGCTCGACGACGCCGGGGTTCCAGGTTTTCTTGAAGAACTCGTCCGGCCACATGAGCACGTCGGGTTCACCGGCCAGAATCTGCTTCCTGGCGTCTTCGGGCACGGCCATCTGGAATTTCACGAAGGCGGTATACATGCCTGCCATGTCGATGTCGCCCACCAGCACGTAGCCGACAATCCGGTCGTTGTGAAAGACGAGCTTGCGGTAGCTTTTCTTCTTCTCGTCCAGAGAAACGGCCGTGTCGTAGGTCTCGTCATCCTCGGGCGGATTGACCGTGCCCACGGAGATGGTCGGCAGCCCGTAGAAGGAAATGGAGTTCATGGCCAGGGACCCCGTAAACGGAACATCCTCGCCGGTCATGTTCTTGCCCGCGCAGAACCCCTGGTTGTATGCGTTGGTCCAGATGGGAATGACCCGATCGTCACCGAACAGAAGATCCTTGGCCTGGGCCACGTCGCCAGCCGCGAATACGCTGGCCGCGCTGGTGCGCATGTGGTCATCCACCTTGATGCCCCGGTCCACCGCAATCCCGGCCTCCTTGGCCAGGTTGTAGTTGGGGACCACGCCGATGGCGATGACCACCACGTCGCATTGCAGAAAGTCACCGTCTGTCAGGTGCACGCCCTTGAGATTGCCGTCGTAGTCGCGCTGAATCTCCTTGGCGGACACGCCGCAGCGCACGTTCAGGCCCACCTCGGCCAGCCGTGAGCCGGCCAGGGCGGCCGCATTCTCGTCAAAGGCCAGGCTCAGGATGCGCGGCGAAAGCTCCAGGATGGTCACGTCCACGCCCCGGTCGAACAGGGACTCGCCGGCCTTGAGCCCGATGAGCCCGCCGCCGATAACCACCGCCCTCTTGATTTCCTTGGCCTTGGAGATGAGCGTATGGGCGTGAGCCAGGTTGGTGAAGTTGTAGACGTCCGAGCCGTCGGAGCCAGGAATGGGCGGGGTGAACGGGATGCCGCCGGTGGCGATGAGCAGGTTCTCGAACTCCACGCTATCGCCCTTGTCCGTGGTCACGGTTTTGGCCTTGGCGTCAATGCTCGTGACTTTGGTGCCGAGCATCAGGGAGACGTTGCTTTTATCGTAGAATTCCTGCGGCCTGAGGGCCAGCCGGTCCGGGCCGATCTTACCTGCCAGCAGGTAGGAGATGAGCGGACGGCCGTATGCCGGGGCGTCTTCGGCCCCGATCACCAGAATCTCGTTTTCAGTAGCGACCTTGCGGATGCCTTCGATGGCCCCTATGGAGGCGATGCCGTTGCCGATGATGACGTATTTCATGGTCGCTCCCTACCTCTCCTCGTATTTCAGGGCCTGGTTCGGGCACGCGGCCACGCAGGCCGGGCCTTGCTCGCGCCCTTCGCACAGGTCGCACTTGACGATCTTGTTCTCGGTCGGATGCCGCTTTATCGCTCCGTAGGGACAGGCCATGAGACAGGACCAGCAGCCCACGCACTTTTCGCGGTCATAGACCGTGCGGCCCGTTTCCGGGTCCTTGTGCAGCCCACCGGAGATACAGGCGGCCACACAGGACGGCTCGTCGCAGTGACGGCAGGAGATGGCCACACAGATATCGCCCTTTTCAAAGACCTTCTTGCAGGCGGTCAGCCCGTCCTTGCCCTGCTCTTCGCGGAACGCGATGATCACGTCCTTGGACTTGGAGTGGGCGGTAATGCAGGCCACTTCACAGAGGTGGCAGCCGATACAGTATTCTTTGTCCGGATAGACTCTCTTCATGATGTCCTCCGTTTAGCGTCCGGCATGCTTGATGCCGAGGATGTCGAGTTCGATATCTGAAAGGCCGATGCCCCGAAGCTTGTCGCGGTTGCCGCGCAGGGACTCGATGGAGTTGAGCCCCATGCCGCCGAGCATCTCTTCGATCTCGTGGCCCCATGCGTGAATCAGGTTGGACATTTTTTTGGCCGCGATGTCCGGATTCTGGCGCTTGGACAGCTTGGGATCGTTGGTGGCGATGCCCCACGGGCACTTGCCGGTGTAGCAACGGCCACAGAGGGTGCAGCCCACGGCGATCAGCGTGGCCGTGCCGATGTATACGGCGTCCGCGCCCAGTGCGATGGCCTTGATGACGTCGGCGGAACAGCGGATGCCGCCAGCCGCCACAATGGAGACGTTGTTGCGGATGCCCTCGTCGCGCAGCCGCTGGTCCACTTGGGCCAGGGCCAGTTCGATGGGGATACCCACGTTGTCGCGGATCATGGCCGGAGCCGCGCCCGTGCCGCCGCGCATGCCGTCCACGGTGATGATATCCGCGCCCGCCCGGGCGATGCCCGAGGCGATGGCGGCCACGTTGTGCACTGCCGCGATCTTGACCGAGACGGGGGCCTTGTATTCCGAGGCCTCCTTCAGGGCGTAGATGAGCTGGAGCAGATCCTCGATGGAGTAGATGTCGTGGTGAGGGGCCGGAGAGATGGCGTCGGAACCGATGGGGACCATGCGGGTCTCGGACACTTTGTCGTTGATCTTCTCGCCGGGCAGGTGTCCGCCGATGCCGGGCTTGGCGCCCTGCCCCACCTTGATCTCGATGCCAGCGCCTGCCCGGAGGTAGTCACGATGCACGCCAAAGCGGCCCGAGGCCACCTGTACGATGGTATGCTGGCCGTATTTATATAATGATTTGTGCAGGCCGCCTTCGCCGGTGTTGTAATAGGTCCCGCACTCGGTTGCCGCGCGGGCCATTGCCCGGTGCAGATTGAAGTTGATGGCTCCGAAGCTCATGGCCGCGAACATGACCGGCACGTCCAGTTCGAGCTGCGGGGTGAGCTTGGTCTTGAGCGACGTCTTGCCGCTCTCCTTGTCTGTCCTGAATTCCAGCTTGCGAGGTTTGGCCCCCAGGAACGTTTTCAGCTCCATGGGTTCGCGCAGGGGGTCGATGGACGGGTTGGTCACCTGGCTGGCGTCGAGCAACATGCTGTCCCAGTAGACCGGGATGTCCACCGGGGACCCCATGCCCGCCAGCAGTACACCGCCGGTGTCGGCCTGCTTGTAGATGTTCTGCAGGAATACCGGGCGCCACAGGCTGTTAGTCCTGAAGTCCGAGCGCTTCTTAACGATGTTCAGGGCCGCTGTCGGACAAAGGGCCTCGCAGCGATGACAGCCGATGCACTTGGCATTGTCGTGCATGACCTTTTGCCGGGCTTCATCCCAATAGTGAGCCTCGTACGAGCACTGGCGGACGCAGACCTTGCAGTTGATGCACAGCTCCGGGTCCCGTTCGATACAGAACTCATGGTAATTCTTGTTGATGGGCTGAAAAAGCAAGACAGGTAACCTCTCTCGTTAGTTGCCAAAAAAGTCATCTTAAGGCCAAGTCGGCCGGAGCGCTTCTCCGGCACTTTCACAATTCGGGCAATAATACCGAATTACAAAGGGGAATCACAAAAGCACATCACCCTATTCTCTGTCAAGAGGAGTTTTAACCATTTGAATTTACAGACTATGCATATATTTGGAAAGAGTCTCGATCAATACTCGAAATATATTGATCGATCGAGCCGGTCCGAGAATGCCGCTCTTGCCTTTCTGACTCCCGGTTCCCCTTGACTTTCGAGGGTTTCACGGCTAAATGCTGACCATGCAAAGGCACCATAACCGCATCCGTTTCTTTTTCTTTTTTAGCTTTCGCTTTTTTAGAAGCGCCTGCGGTTTCGAGGTGTGCGTGTAGCTGACCAGTAGTTTCATCCACAACCAGGGCCGCAGGCGACAAGCTTGCGGCCCTTTTTCTTTGCGGCCCAAGCGCTTCCGGCCCGCAAACAAGGGGCAACATCATGATGCTTGGATTGGGGAGTGTAGAGATCGCGCTGGCCTTCTGGCTGTCCGTGGCAGCCACGGTTTTGTGTATCGTTTACGGAATTGTGAACTGGAACAACAAGGGCACCGACAAAACCGGAGGGAGTGAATGATGACCGGCAAACTCATCGGGGTCCTCCTCTATCTCGGAATCATCTTCTATCTCGGGTACCGCGCCTGGCTCAAGACCAGGGAATCCACGGACTACATGCTCGCTGGGCGGTCCATGAATCCGTTTGTCCTGGCCATGTCCTATGGGGCGACCTTCGTCTCCACCTCGGCCATCGTCGGCTTTGGCGGTGTCTCGGGTATGTTTGGCATGTCATTGCTTTGGTTGACCTTTTTGACTATTTTCGTGGGTATCTTCGTGGCCATGGTGTTTTTCGGCAAGCGTACCCGGCGCATGGGCCTGGCGCTCGACTCCCACACCTTTCCCGAATTTCTGGGTAGGCGGTACGGTTCGAAATTCATCCAGCAGTTTTCCGGCGTGGTCATCTTCGTGTTCATCCCGGTCTACGCGGCCGCCGTGCTCATCGGCATCTGCCGTATGCTCGAGGTGGCCTTCCCGGTCGTGACCTATGGCGCTTGGCTGCTCATCGTCACCGCCATTGTGGCCATGTACGTGGTCACCGGTGGGCTCAAGGCCGTCATGTACACCGACGCCTTCCAGGGAACCATCATGGCGGTCATGATGCTCATCCTCATCATAACCACCTACACCCTGCTTGGAGGCGTGACAGAGGCGCACCAGGCCCTGACAGACATGGTCAATCTGATCCCGGCCAAGCTGATCAAGGGCGGGTTGACCGGCTGGACCACGGGACCGAAACTCGAGTCGCCTCTCGGGCTGACCATTTATACGACCATTATCTACGGCGTGGGCATCGGCGTCCTGGCCCAGCCTCAACTGGCCATCCGGTACATGACCGTGCCGTCCGACCGCGAACTGAACCGGGCTGTGGCCATCGGCGGCATCTTCATCCTGCTGCTGACAGGTGTTGCCTTTGTTACCGGCGCCCTGTCCAACGTGGTTTTCTTCCAGAAGTACGGCAAGATCGCCATCACCATGGCCGGGGGGAACTTCGATTCCATCATCCCGCTGTACATCGACAAGATCATGCCCGGCTGGTTCTCCGGCCTGTTCCTGGTGGCCATGTTCGCGGCGGCCATGTCAACGATGAGTTCCCAGTATCACGTGGGCGGAACCTCACTCTCCCGTGACTTTCTGGAGCAATACGTAACCGTGGGCAACAACGGTTCCTCCATGAAGCTCAACCGCCTCGGCGTGACCGTGACCATCATCGCCACCCTGGTCTGGGCCTGGCTGCTGCCCGGCGGGGTGATCGCCCGGGCCACGGCTTTCTTCTTCGGCCTGTGTGCGGCCTCCTTCCTCCCTATCTACGTGCTCGGGCTGTACTGGAAAGGCATGACCAAGACCGGGGCCAAGGCCTCCATGGTCGGCGGGTTCTGCTTTTCCATGTTCTGGCTGCTTTTCGTCCACGTCAAGGAAGCAGGGGTCATCGGGCTGTGCCAAGCCATGTTCGGCAAGGCCACCCTGGTGGCGGACGCCGCGCCCGGCTCCTGGCCGTGGCTCATGCAGTGGGTCGATCCCAACGTGGTCGCCCTGCCCGTATCCCTACTCCTGGCCGTGGGCGTCAGTCTGACCACCCGACGAATCCAAGAGAAACACCTCAAGCTTTGCTGGAAAGAACTTTGCTGATTCGTTGCATGAAAATGTAACCGCAGGGCGTCGTTCCGACAGGAATGGCGTCCTTTTTCGTCCCCTGATTGACAGTTGCTTTTGAAGCGAACATAAACAACCATTCGTTCAACATAAGGATAGAGACGTACAATGAACAAGATCGACGTGAACGTGAAGTTCCTGCATGAGGTATGGCAAGAAAATGAATTGGCTTACGCCACCGAGCATTCGGCGGGGTTGGACCTGCGCGCCTGCATCGACGCCGACGAGATCGAGATCGGCCCGGGCGAAAAGGCCGCTGTTCCGGCGGGTGTGGCCATCGAGATTCGTGAGCCTAGTGTGGCCGGGTACGTGTTTTCCCGCAGCGGGTTGGGCACCAAGGAAGGGTTGACCGTCAGTCAAGGCGTCGGCGTCATCGATCCGGATTATCGCGGGGAGATTAAGGTATCATTGCTCAATACCTCGGGCGAGGTGCGACGAATAAGGCGCGGACAGCGCATCGCACAGCTCGTCTTCATGCCTGTATTTCAAGCGACTATCAGCCCGGTGGAAGAACTCGGCGAGACCGTGCGCGGCGCGGGCGGGTTCGGTTCCACAGGGAAACACTAAGAATAGAGAGAACGAAAATGTCGGATAAATTCGAAGCAATCAAAGAGCGGGAATCCAACCTGTTGTGCAATACCTACGGGCGTTATCCCTTGGCTGTTTCCAAGGCCAGGGACTGCCGGTTGTACGACCTGGACGGGAATGAGTACCTGGACTTTCTGGCGGGTATCGCCGTGTGCTCCCTGGGCCACAGCCGCGAGGACTTGGCCGAGGTCATGGCCGAGCAGGCCCGTAGAATGGTCCACGTCTCCAACCTCTTCTACCAGGAACCCCAGCTCGACCTGGCCGAGAAGCTGCTGTCCACCTGCGCGGCGGGCAAGGTCTTTTTTTGCAACTCCGGGGCCGAGGCCAACGAGGGGGCCATCAAGCTGGCCCGCAAATACATGCACACGGTGCGCAACGAAGAGCGTTACGAAATCATCTCCCTGGAAAAATCCTTCCACGGCAGGACGCTTTCCACGCTGACCGCCACTGGCCAGTACGGGCCCATCAAGGATGGCTTCAATCCGTTGCCCGAAGGGTTCGTGACCGTGCCGTTCGGCAACGTCAACGCCCTGCGCGGGGCCATCAACGCCCATACCGCGGCGATCATGATCGAGATGGTCCAGGGTGAAGGCGGCGTGCGTCCCCTGCCCGCCGATTACGTCAACGACATCGTGGCTCTGTGCAAGGAAAACGGCATCCTGCTCATCGTGGACGAGGTCCAGACCGGCGTGTGCCGCACCGGTCGTTTCTGGGCGCATCAGCACTACGGCATCACCCCGGACATATTCACCTCGGCCAAGGCCCTGGCCAACGGCCTGCCCATGGGCGCGGTCCTTTGCACCGACGAGGTGTCCAAGGGGTTCACGCCCGGCTCCCACGCCACTACCTTTGGCGGCGGGGCCGTTGTTTCGGCCGTGGCCGCCAAGGTCGTGGACATCATGCTTGAGGAAAAAATGGCCGAGCGCGCACTTAAGATGGGCGATTTCATCGCCGAACAGGTCGTCAAGCTCAAAGCAAAACACCCGGAGATCATTGCCGGTACCCGCGGCCTGGGACTGCTGTTCGGTATTGAACTGGCCAAGAACGGTCCGGAGGTCTGGAAGGGGCTGCTGGACCGCAAGATGGTCTGCAATCTGGCTCAGGGCACGATCTTGCGACTGGTGCCGCCCCTGACCGTCACCGAAGACGACGTACTGGCCTTTATGCAGACTCTGGACGAGGTCCTGGCCTCGCTGGAGGCTTAGGCGGAAGGTCATCGGCTTGACCGTATGTAGGCGAAGGCGTATTATTTGATTTGAGGTATCAAGTCATGAGCGGCGTTGCCCCCATAGGTTCCACACCGGAGTATCTGTTCCGGCGACAGCACGAACAGGAAGAGGTGCGGGAATTGGAAAAGACCAACCGGTCCGAGCAGCCCAAGGCTGAGGTAGAATCCGTGCCCGAGATCAAGTCGGCCGCGGCGAGACAGGCCGAGCAGGCCACCCTTTATGACTTCAGGTATACGGGCAAAGGCTCGTTCATCGACAAGGTATTCTAGTTTGGCTTATTGATGACACAACCAACCAAGGCCGGGGCATGTTCCCGGCCTTGTCATATTACACGTAAAGGACCCATCTCATGTCCACCCTGCTGAAAATCGAATTCACCATCCCCGAACAGGCCGCCGACGAGGCCGGGGTCTTCATCGCTTCCAAGGTCCCCCACGGCTGGGAGGAAACACCCGCCGTCGATGGCCGTAAGTTCACCCTGTATTTGGAGGACCATCCGTTGGGCCATGAAATGGTCAAGGACTTCCGGGGCCGGTTTCCCAAGGCGGAAGTGACCTGGTCCGAACAGGAATCCGAGGACTGGGCCATGGCCTGGAAGGACTTCTTCGTCCCGGTCAACTGCGGGGAATCCTTTCGCATCTATCCGCCGTGGCTGGATGACGGGGACAGCGACTACACCCACATCGTCATCGAACCCAAGATGGCTTTCGGAACAGGGCACCACCCCACCACCTCGCTCTGCCTGGCGACTATCGGCAGGCTGGTCCAGGCAGGGACTGTCGCCAAAGGGCAGACCTTTCTGGACCTGGGCACCGGGTCCGGCATTCTCGGTATCGGGCTGTCCAAGCTCGGGCTGACCGGTATCGGCCTGGACATCGATCCACAGGCCGTGGTCTGTGCCGTGGAAAACCTGGAGGCTAACGACGTCTCCGACTCCATGACCCTGGCCGTGGGCTCCATCGACTGCGTGGAAGCGGGCCGGACTTTCGATCTGGTGGTGGCCAACATTCTGTCCGGGCCGCTCATCGAGATGGCCGGGGATATCCTCCCCAGGGTCAGGCCCGGCGGTTCCCTGGTCCTGTCCGGAATCCTGGCCGACAAACAGTCGGATGCGGTGGCCGAGGCCTACGCCAGGCGCGGCTTGGGAGAGCCTCAGCGGTTTGTCGAGGGCGAGTGGATATGTCTGGTCTGGGAAAACCTGGGGGAATAGTCAATGGCCCTGCACGGCACGCTCATGGGGATGTACGAGGCTATGCTGACCAAGCTCGGACCGAGCCGTTGGTGGCCGGGGGAAACCCCCTTTGAGATTGCCATCGGGGCCATCCTGACCCAGAACACCAATTGGAAAAACGTGGAAAAAGCCCTGACCAACCTCAAGGATGCGGGCGTGCTCGAAGCCGAACCCCTGTACGGGCTGTCCGTGCCTCGGCTGGCCGAATTGATCCGGCCCGCCGGGTACTACAACGTCAAAGCAAAACGGATTCACAACTTGCTGCAATTCCTCAAGGATGAAGCTGAATTCGACCTGCTTTCCCTCAAAGACCGGGAACTCTCGGAACTGCGGCCGCAGATACTCTCCATCAATGGTATCGGCCCCGAGACCGGGGACTGCATCCTACTCTACGCCCTGGACTTTCCGACCTTTGTGGTCGATGCATACACGTCCCGGATCATGTGCCGTCATGGCCTTGCTTGGGAGGACATCGACTACCACGGGTTGCAATCCATTTTCATGGACGCCCTGCCTGAAGATGTGGCACTGTACAACGAATACCACGCCCTCATTGTCCGCGTAGGCGCGAACTGGTGCCGAAAAAAGGCCGGTTTGTGTGAATCTTGCCCTCTTCAACCTTTCCTTGAACAATAGGTAGGCATGCGTAAATTCATCGTTCTGACAGTATGTTGCATCCTGCTGTTTCCGGTCTTGGTCCGTGCCCAGGCCCAGGATGATGTCTTGAGCGAAACGTTGCAGAAGGAGCACCAGAAGGCGGATAAGAACGAGCAGAAGGTCAGGGTCCTGTCCAGAAAAGCCGGACAGATTTCCACCCGGCTGTCCGACATCGAGGGCGACGTCAAGATGTTGAAACGGCGCATCCAGGAACAGGAAGCGATTCTGACCGACATCCGCAAGAGCGAGCACCAGGCCGAGCAGGACCACTTTGCCCTGGAAAAGGAGAAGGAACGAATCACCTTGGAATTGTCCGGGCTCATGCGCACCCTGTGGCCTGTGCACCTGCAAAACGTCCGCTCGCGTTTCGAGGGCGTGGAGGATTGGGCCATGTTCGACCGCCGCTTTAACTGGCTGGCAGACATTTACGAGGCTACCGACCGCAAGCTGGACGAAGCCAGGGCCAATTCCGAAAAGATCGCCATGAACCTGGAAAACCAGCGACAGCTGGCCGAGGAGGCCGAAAAGCAGCTCGCTCAGGTCAACCAGAGCAAGGACCGGCTGCTCCGCAATCAGTACGCCCTGCACAGGAATCTCAAGAAGATCAACAGGCAGAAGGAGAATGCGGAGGAAGAGCTGACCGATATCCTGGCCACCATCGAGGACCTCAAGTACCAGCTCCAGTCCCAGAAGACCAAGCGGTTCGCCTTGTACAAACATACCCTTCCCTGGCCCGTGAGCGGGAGGGTTAAGGCCGGGTTCAATCTCAAGGGCAAGCCACCAGTGCGCGGACTGGCCATCGGGGCAGCGGACGGCAGCACGGTGCAGTCGATATTCTGGGGCAAGGTCGTGCACAACGATACCCTGCGAGGCTTCGGGCACGTGGTCATCATCTATCACGGATATAATTACTACAGTCTTTACGCCTATTTGTCTGATACATTCGTGCGCAACGGACAGGAGGTGGAAAAGAATGAACCACTGGGCACAGTGGGCTATTTTCCCAAGTTGAATGGCACTGGACTGTATTTTGAATTGCGTTTTCATCAAAAACCAATTAACCCAGAAACTTGGTTAACAGCCCTGAGATGAATTGTCGTTAACCCAACACATTAGGACTCCGTTATTCGGGAGGCATTCATGCGTGTAACGCTTTGGATAGTCACTTTTTTGCTTCTGTTCACCCTTACCGTCGCTCCGGCTCCGACCATAGCGGCCAAGGGGAGCCAATTCGAAGCGCTCAAGACCTTCTCACAGGTGCTTGACCTGGTTGAAAGCAACTACGTCAAGCCGGTGACCAAGAAGGAGCTCATCGATAATTCCATCAAGGGCATGCTCGAGGAGCTTGACCCCCACTCCACCTATCTTACGCCCGAGGACTACAAGGACATGCAGGTGGACACCGCCGGCAAGTTCAGCGGCATCGGCATTGAGATCAGCATGGACCAGGGGCGCATCGTGGTCGTTTCGCCCATCGAGGACACTCCGGCCGACAAGGCTGGCCTGTTGGCGGGCGACATCATTCTGGAGATCGACGGTGAATCAACCCAGGATATGACTCTTATGGACGCGGTCAAGCTGATTCGCGGGGAAAAGGGCACTCCGGTGATCCTGCTTATCCTGCACAAGGATACCAACAAGCCGCTGGAAGTGGCCATTGTCCGTGGGACTATTCCCATCGTCAACGTCAAGACCCAATCCCTGGAAGACGGCTACCTCTATTTGCGGCTGACCAAGTTCCAGGAATCTTCCACCAAAAATCTGCGCGAGGCCATCGCCCAGTACCAAAAGAAACACGCCCTCAAGGGCATCGTTTTCGACCTGCGCAACAACCCCGGCGGCCTGCTGAACCAGGCGGTCTCCGTGTCCGACACTTTCCTGCAGGACGGCACCATCGTTTACATCCAGGGCAAGGACCCGGCCAACCGCAAGGATTTCTTCGCGACCAAGAGCCCCGACGAGATCAAGGTGCCCATGGTCACTTTGATCAACGCGGGTTCCGCTTCGGCTTCCGAAATCGTGGCCGGTGCCCTACAGGACCGCAAGCGCTCCCTGATCGTGGGAGAACGCTCCTTCGGCAAGGGCTCTGTCCAACAGATAATTCCCCTGTCCGACGGTTCAGGCATCAAGCTGACCACCGCGCTCTACTACACCCCGAGCGGTCGTTCCATTCAGGCCAAGGGGATCGATCCCGACCTGCGCATTCCCTTTGAGGCGCCCAGGGATGACGAGAGCGATCTGCGCAATCGCTTCACCCTGCGTGAAAAGGATTTGAGCGGCCATCTGGAAAATGGCCAGAAAGCCGCCAAGCGCAAGAAGGACGAGGACGCCGAAAAGGCCAAGGACATGCTGGCCCGGGACAATCAGTTGCGTATGGCACTGGAGCTGGTCAAGAGCCTGCCCCGAATGAAGGAAATCCAGTAGGGAGGCCGGACCGCGCCCATGGACGATCGCGCCCCCGACAATACGACGAAAGAAAAGACCGGGTTTGATAGATTCCTCAAGGGAATCTATCGACCCGGTCCTCTCCTTTGCCTGTTCACCCTCGCCTTTCTCGCTCTGGCCGGACTCGGCTGGATGGCACTGAATGCCAAGACACCGCCGCCCCAGGTGATCACGCCCGTGGGCGAGAAACGAAAAGTCGAGTCTGAGCCCGAGCCGACCACGGCCCCGGACAAGGTCTATGAAGAGACCACCTCCGACATGGAGGACCATGTCAAACAGGCGGACCTGGCCCTCATCGAGACCATGCGGGATCTGGGCCTCAAGATGCGCGACCTCAATCTGGTGGATGTGGAACTCCGCCGCTTCGAGGAACGTGGCTACCACTACCAAGTCCTTCAATTTCCTAAGGTCAAGGACCGCAACCCGTTCCTGGTCACCCTGCGTCAACGGCTCTACGAGCGGTTGCCCGATGCGGTCCTGCTGGACAACGGCGATACAGAGGCGGTCATCGAGATCAACGGCGTGCGCACCCATCGGCTCTTGCTCGAAGCCACGCCGCAGATCATCGCCCGGCCCGAGGCCAAGGGGCCCAAGCTGGCGGTGGTCATAGACGATGTGGGCGAGAACTACGGCGTGCTCAAAGGGCTTACAGGGCTCGACCTGCCCCTGACCTTCGCGGTCTGGCCCCACGCCAGTCACACCCGCAAGTGCGTGGAATTGATCTCCCAGACCCATCACGACTTGCTTGTCCACTTCCCCATGGAGCCTATGGGCTACCCCAAGGTCAAGCCGGGCGACGACGCCTTGTTCGTGTCCATGACCGATGACCAGATTAGGCAACGGATCGAAGAGAACCTGGGGCGTATCCCCGAGGCCATCGGCGTGAATAACCATATGGGGTCACGCTTCACAGCCGACGGACCGGGCATGGCTGTGGCCCTGGCCGAGTTCAAGCGCCACGGCCTGTTCTTCCTGGACAGCCTGACCTCTGGCAAAAGCGTGGGCCGGGCCACGGCCGGGAAGGTGGGCATTCCCTTCTACGAGCGGGATACCTTCCTGGACAACGTCAAGGACGTGAACGCCATTTTGCTTCAGCTGCGCAAGACCGAACGGGTCGCTCAGCGACAGGGCTGGGCCATCGCCATCGGGCATCCTTACAGACAAACCCTGGCCGCCCTTAAGCTGTGGCAGGACAGCCGGGACTCGTCCATTCAGGTCATCCCCCTGTCAAAAATTTCCTCGGAATAGGCTTTCGTTGAGATTGATTCCCCCTTTGACGCGCGGGACCGCGTTTTGGTCTCTTGTTCCGCTGTTTCATGATTAATAGGGATAATTCTGTTTATATGGGTTTAGCGCCCTAAATTTATTGAAATATTCGAATACATCGATATTGATGTTTGACTAATTCCCGCTTTTGTCTAAACAAGCTCAAGCATAATCGAGCAAAAAGTCCGCCGAATCGTTGCCAGGAACACCCTTGGCACGGTATGCCTACGCATAATGATTTTGAAACTTCGGCCGATAGGAAACAGACGGAACGGCCCGGTTTTTGCTAACTCTTTAGCGACGTTCAATTTTCCGGCACAGGCCGGTCAAACGGGCCGTATGATCGGCGTATATGAGGCTTTTCCCAGATGAGCAAAATCCTCGAACAAGATGAAGTTGATGCCCTGCTCCGGGGTCTTTCCGGGGGGGATGTTGAGACCGAGACCGAGATACCGGAGGACGAGACCGGTGTGGTTTCGTTTGACCTGGCCAATCAGGACAGGATCATTCGCGGCCGCATGCCCGTGCTCGAGATCGTCAACGACCGGTTTGCGCGCTTGTGCACCAACGCGCTGGCCAACACCATGCGCAAGCGTGTGGACATCAACCCCATCTCCATCGACATGTCCAAGTTCGGCGACTTCATGCGCTCTCTGCCGGTGCCGACCTCCATCTCCATTTTCAAGATGGACCCTCTGCGCGGCAATGCCCTGCTGGTGGTCGACTCCCGCCTGGTCTTCGCCCTGGTCGAGAATTTTTTCGGCGGCGCGGGCAGCCAGCCCAAGGTCGAGGGTCGCGACTTTACGCCTATCGAACAGGCCATTGTCGAACGCGTGGTCAAGATCGCCCTGGCCAACATGGAGGAGTCCTGGAAACCGGTGCACGAGGTCCACGTGGAGATGGTGCGCACTGAAGTGAATCCCCAGTTCGCGGCCATTGTGCCGCCCTCGGACGTGGTCATCGTGGTCACCTTCGAAGTGGAGCTTGAAAACGCCATCGGCTCACTCATCGTCTGTCTGCCCTACGCCACCATGGAGCCCATCCGCTCGAAACTGCACGCCTCATTTCAGTCCGAGCGTCTGGAAGTGGACCATGTCTGGATCAACCGCTTCAAGGAACGGCTCATGGAGACGCCCGTGGAAATGGTCGTGCGTATGGGCCGGACCACGATCTCAGGCCGCCAGTTGCTCTATCTCCAGGAAGGCGACATCATTCTGCTCGACACCGACGAGGACGAACTCCTCGAAGCCGAGGTCGAAGGTGTGCGCAAGTTCCAGGGGCTGCCCGGCCGGGTCAAGGGCAACAAATCCTTCAAGGTTGTCAAGGAAGAGGAAATCCGCTTCTGACCATTACGCTTAACACGAGTTTCAAAGAGCCGCTTTGTGCGGCTCTTTTTATTGCGGGCTATTCCCAAATCAAAATACCTTGACGAAAAGCCTGCCGCGCGGTCAAAGTTCCCTCTTGAAAAGCACTTCGAGGAGGAGTTTTCCTATGAAAAAGATAGTATTGTTCCTGGTGGCCGCACTGCTGGTCGCCTCCACCGCCTTTGCAGGCAAAAAGTACGTCATCTCCGTGACCCAGATCGTGGAGCATCCGGCCTTGGACGCCATGCGCAAAGGCGTGGCCGACCGCCTCAAGGAAAAAGGCATTGATTTTGACTACGACGTGCACATCGCCCAGGGCAATATGGCCACCAACACCCAGATCGTGGGACAGATCATCGGCGAGCGGCCCGACGTGGTCCTGGCTATCGCCACTCCCGGCGCTCAGGCCTGTGCTCAGAAAATCCGCGACACCCCCATCGTCTTCACCGGCGTGACCGATCCCGTCACCGCTGGACTGGTCAAAGACATCGCCAACACGGGGGGCAAAAACATCACCGGCATGTCCGACTTCCCGCCCATGAACAGGCACATGGCCCTGATCCGGGAACTCGTGCCGAACGTCAAAACCATCGGCATCATCTATAATTCCGGTGAGCCCAATGCGGTGCCCATCTTGAAGGCCCTGAAGGAAGAAGCCGCCAAGTTCGGCATCAATGTGGAGGAAGCGACCATCGCCAATTCCAGCGGCGTGTACCAGGCGGCCAAGAGCCTGGTCGGCCGTTGCGACGTGATCTACGTGGGCACCGACAACACTGTGATCTCGGCCATCGAGTCCGCTGTGAAGGTCTGTGAAAACAATAAGCTGCCGCTCATCGTCGGCGATGTGGATTCCGTGGCGCGCGGTGCCATCGCGGCCGAGGCCGTGGACTATTACAAAATGGGATTGCAAACCGGCGATATGATCGCCCGTATCCTGGTGGACGGTGCCAAGCCCTCCGACATGTCTGTTGAATTCCTCAATGATCTTAATCTGCATGTGAATATCAAGGCAGCCAAGGCCATGGGCGTGGCTGTACCCCAATCCGTCCTGGACCGGGCCGAAAAGGTCATCGAGTAAACGCGAAACGCATTTGCCAATTGTGCCCATAAAAGATACAAGGCGCGTTGCTTCATCAACGCGCCTTTTTCGTTTTCGCCGGACTCGCCACAACAATGCTCCGGCTCGGTAACCATTAGGATTTGTACATGACTCTCTACGCATTTTTCGGCGCCATCGAGCAGGGGTTCGCCTACGGCCTCATGGTCATCGGCGTCTACCTGACTTTCCGGGTGCTCGATTTCCCGGACCTCACCGTGGACGGCAGTCTGCCGCTGGGCGCCGCCGTTTCGGCCGTGGCCATCACTTCGGGCTATTCCCCGCTTCTGGCCATCTTCATGGCAGCCGGAGCCGGTTTCATGGCTGGCGCGGCCACCGGTATATTGAACACCAAGTTCAAGATTCTCCACCTGCTTGCCTCCATCCTGACCATGATCGCGCTCTATTCCATCAACCTACGCATCATGGGGCGGCCCAACATGGCCTTGCTCGGCCAGGACACCGTGGTGGACTGGTTCGTGGATTTCACCAACATGTTGCCCCAGCACTCCACCCCCCTGCTCTTCGGCCTGATTTGTTTTGCCGTGGTCATAGTACTTATCTGGTTCTTGCATACCGAGATCGGCTTGGCCTTTCTGGCCACGGGCGACAACAAACAGATGATCACCAGCCAGGGAGTGAACACCGACAACGTCATTATCTTCGGCGTGGGCCTTTCCAACGCGCTGGTGGCCGCCTCCGGGGCCCTGGTGGCCCAAAACCAGGGCGCGGCCGATGTGAACATGGGCGTAGGGTCCATTGTGGCGGGCCTGGCCTCGGTCATCGTCGGCGAGACCGTGTTCGGGGACAAGACCATCAGCCGCGCGCTCATCGCCGCCCTGCTCGGCTCGGTGCTTTATCGCGTGGCCATCGGCCTGGCGCTCGGCCTGAAGCTCGGCTCCTTCGCCATAACCCCCAGCGACCTGAACCTGATCACCGCCATCCTGGTAGTCTTCGCTCTGGTCATGCCCAAGATGAAACGCCAGTTTCTGGCCGGGAGGTCAAAATGATCTCCATCTCCAACATCACCAAGGCGTTCAACCGGGGCGACGTCAACGAGGTTACCGCGCTCAACGGCGTGAACCTCGAGATCAAGGATGGCGATTTTATCACCATCATCGGGTCCAACGGCGCGGGCAAGTCCACCTTCCTCAACGCCTTGGCGGGCTCCTTTCCTGTTGATTCCGGCAAGATCATCCTGGAGGACCTGGACATTACCAAGTGGCCGGAACACAAGCGCGCCTCCCTCATCGGTCGGGTCTTTCAGGACCCCCTGCTCGGCACCTGCGGCGGTGCCACCATCGAACAGAATCTGGCCATGGCCAATAAGCGCGGCAGGTTCCGCGGGTTGTCCTGGGGCGTCAAGGGAAAGGATCGCGAGTTCTTCCGGGAAAAGCTGGCTATCCTCGGGCTCGGGCTTGAAGACCGGCTCAAGTCCCACACCGGTCTGCTCTCCGGCGGCCAGCGCCAGGCACTGACCATGCTCATGGCCACTCTTGTCCGCCCTCGCCTGCTGCTGCTCGACGAGCACACCGCCGCCCTGGACCCCAAGACCGCAGGCATGGTCCTGGACCTGACCGAGGAGATTGTCAGTTCACTCAACCTGACTACCCTCATGGTCACCCACAACATGAAGCAGGCCATCTCCCTGGGCAACCGGCTGATCATGTTCCATCGCGGTCAGGTGGTCCTGGATATAGAGGGCGAGGAAAAACAGAATCTCAAGGTTGAAGACCTCCTGGAACGTTTCTCGCGCCTGCGCGGGGACGAGGGGGTCTCCGACCGTATGTTGTTGGGTTAAGGCCGGTGCGGGCCGCGACCTATATGCTGGCAAATTGCTGCCGGCACGTATAAGACAGTAACAGACAAACGGAGGCTTTCATGGCAATCGAAAAGACCTTTTCCATCATCAAGCCCGATGCGGTCAAACGCGGCCTCGTCGCCGAGATCCTGAAAATGATCACCGACTCCGGTCTCAAGATCAAAGGCATGAAGATGATCCACATGGACCGCGCCAAGGCCGAAGGCTTCTACGCGGTACACAAGGAGCGCCCCTTCTTCGGCGAGCTGGTGGACTACATGATCTCCGGCCCGGTGGTGGTCTCCTGCTTCGAAGGCGAGAACGCCATCGAGAACTACCGCACACTCATGGGTGCGACCAATCCGGCCGATGCCGCTCCGGGCACCATCCGTGCTGCCTACGGCCAGAACATCCAGAACAACTCCTGCCATGGTTCCGACGGTCCCGACACTGCCAAGACCGAGGTTTCATACTTCTTTAATGATGACGAGCTGGTGGGATAATGACAAAGAGAATCGGGTTCATAGGCGTAGGCAACATGGGGTCGGCCATTGTCAATGGGCTGACCTCGCGTGACGATATCGAACTACACGGGACGGACTTCAACCAGGGCAATCTCGAGCGGCTCAGCAAGGCACACGGGCTCATCACCCATGAGAGCGCGACCGACCTGGCCAAGGCGTGCGATTACATCGTCCTGGCCGTCAAGCCGCAGCACGCCGAACCCGTGGTCAAGGAGCTGACGCCCCTGCTCGACATGAGCAAATGCCTGACCTCCATCTGCGCGGGCATCCCCCTGTCCTCCTATGAAGAATGGACCGAGGACCGCTGCCCCGTGGTGCGCATCATGCCCAATACACCGGCCCTGGTTGGACTGGGCGTGTCAGCCATCTGCCTGGACAACCACAATCTGACCGATGAGATGAAGACATTCGTGCCCGAACTCTTTGCCTCCATCGGCCAGACACACGTGCTGCCGGAAAAGCTCTTTGATGCCTTCACCGGCGTGATCGGCTCCGGTCCGGCTTATGTCTTCTATTTCATGGAAGCCATGATCGAGTCCGGCGTGGCCTTGGGGCTGACCCGGCCGCAAAGCGTGGAGATGGTCAAAGGGTTGTTCCTGGGCTCTGCCACCATGGCCGACCAGAGCGAACACTCCGTAACCGAACTGCGCGAAATGGTTACCTCCCCCGGAGGCACTACCATTCGCGCACTCATGCACTTCGATAGGCAGGCCATGAAAGGCGACATCATTGATGGCGTCTTCGAGTCCTACTACCGGAGTATCGAATTGGGCGAAAAATAAAGAATAAAATCAAGTGAAGGGGAAGAAAATTTCTTCCCCTTCACCCTTTTCCCCACAAATATTTTGTATGCCTTCGGCAAGGACGTGTCTCAGCGGATGCACGTTTTTTTTATGAGCGATGAAAAGCGCATGGGAAGCAGCGCGCATTGCAGCCCGATAACCCAGAAGAGTTATCTGGTACAGCCCCAAAAATATTCCCTTCCCCCGATTCGCCGTCAGGCGAACAACAACCGGATCAGTCCGAGTGCGGGGATGAGCGCCCAAGCGGCCAGGGTCCCGCTTTTCCCGGCCAGCAGGAACAGCTTATTCAGCTTGGCGCGGTCCCATGCGATTCCTTTCGGTCCGAGCACCGGCTTGTCCTTGGTTTTTCCGAAATAGACCGTGGGACCTCCCATCTGAGACTCCAGGAGCCAGGCTGTGGCGGCCATGGGCCAGCCCGCGTTGGGACTCTCCATCTTGCGGGCGTCGTCGCCGTAGCGTTCTTTGGCCGTGGCCGCTTTGAGGCCGAGCCGTTTGCCGACGATGAACAGAAAAAAAGCGGTCAGCCGGGCTGGAATCCAGGCCAGGATGTCGTCTGTCTTGGCCGCGCCCTGCCCGAGCAGGATGAAGCGCTCCGTGCGGTAGCCCCACATGGAGTCCATGGTGGACACGGCCTTGTAGGCCCACAGTCCGCTGGGGCCGAGGAGCGCGAGGTAAAACAGGGGCGCGGTGAAGCCGTCATTGAGGTTCTCGCTGACCGTCTCGGCCAGGGTACGGCGGATGGCGGGCGCGTCGAGTCCGGCTGTCTCGCGGCTGACGAGCATGGACAGGGCCTTGCGCGCGCCGGACAGGTCGCCGGAATCAAGGAGCTCAGCAACTCGGCGGGCGTCCATGAGCAGACACCCCAAGGCGAGGCCAGCGTAGGCGAAATATACGGCCAGGAGTGGGCCGAGGTGCGGGATGGCAATGAGTCCGGCCACAATGAACCAGGCTCCCCCGGCGAACAGGAGTACGCCACCCCACCCTGCCAGGCGCAGATTGACCCCCAACCGGCGGACCGCCGCCTCAAAAAGCTCGAGTCCTTTGCCGATGAACCGGACCGGATGCGGCCAGCTCACGGGGTCGCCGAAAAGCCTATCAAGGATAACGGCTAGGGCGGGGAGAAAAAAGACGGCGACGGGATGTTCCATGTGTTGCAAAAAGGGCCGGGAAGAGAGTCTCTTCCCGGCCCTGATGGTCTTTAGTTCTCGAAGTAGGACCGAAGCAACGCGCTCCGCACGGGGTGACGAAGCTTGCGTAGGGCCTTGGCCTCAATCTGGCGGATGCGCTCGCGGGTGACGTTGAAGAGCTTGCCCACTTCCTCAAGGGTGTGGTCGGACTTCTCGCCGATGCCGAACCGCTTGCGCAGGACTTGTTCCTCGCGCGGGGTCAGGTCGGACAGGACTGAGGCAATCTGCTCGCCGAGTTTGGTGGAGACCACTTCCTCGGCGGGCGCGGTGGCCTTCTTGTCCTCGATGAAATCGCCCAGGCTGGAATCTTCCTCGTCGCCGATGGGGGTCTCGAGGGAAATAGGTTCTTTGGCGATCTTAAGGACCTTCTTGACCTTTTCAAGCGGGTAATCCATGCGCTCGGCGATCTCCTCCGGAGACGGGTCGCGGCCGAGCTCCTGCACCAAATAACGCGAAGTGCGGATGAGCTTGTTGATGGTCTCGATCATGTGCACCGGGATGCGGATGGTTCGGGCCTGGTCCGCGATGGCGCGGGTGATGGCCTGGCGGATCCACCAAGTGGCGTAGGTCGAGAACTTGTAGCCGCGCTGGTACTCGAATTTGTCCACTGCCTTCATCAGGCCGATATTGCCCTCCTGGATGAGATCCAGGAACTGCAAGCCTCGGTTGGTGTACTTCTTGGCGATGGAGACCACCAGGCGCAGGTTGGCGCGGATGAGCTCCTGTTTGGCCCGCATGGCGGTCCGGTTGCCGGATTTGATGCGCCACAGGACTTCTTCGAGGTCGTGCACGGAGTGGCAACATTTGTCCTGCAGACGGTTCATGATCTCCAGCTTGCCGGCGAGCATTTCTTTGAAGGAAAAGAACTCCTCAACGGTCATGCCGATTTTGTCGGAGGCGGCCACAGGGTTGATCTCACGATCGTCCACCTGCTTGAACAGCTCCTCGATCTCCACCTTGGTCATGCCCACGGACAAAATGTAGGCGGACAAGTCACGCTGGCAGTTGTGCATCTGTCGCACGTAGTCGTTGACCGTCTCGATGATCCGGTCGATGAGGGTCTTTTCCAGCTTGATGTCGCGCAGCCGGGTGACGATATCCTCTTTATAGCTGAGGATTTCCTGCTGCACGCCGTACACGCGCTTATCCAGGCAGGCGCAGTAGTCGAGCTTGTCGTAGATTTTCCTCTTCTTGGCGTAGAGCTTCTTGACCTCGGCGAGCAGGAAAATGACCCGCTGGCGCTGGTTCATCTCGTCCTCGGAAGGATCATCCTCTTCGATGGTCTTGACCACGTCCTTGAGCTTGATGCGACCGTCTTCCAGGTCCTCGCCCACGGAGATGAGCTCCTCCACGGCCACAGGCACCTCCACCAGGGAGTAGAGGACGTCCAGCTCGCCGTTTTCGATCTTCTTGGCAATGACGACCTCGCCCTCGCGATCCAGGAGTGGAACGGCGCCCATTTCGCGCAGATACATGCGCACGGGGTCGGTGCTCCGCGAGGCGTACTCGGTGGAATCGTCGTCGTTATCCTCGAATTCCAATTCCTTGTCGTCTTGGCCTTCGACCAGCTTCTTTCCGGAATCGTCCGAATCCACCAGGGCGATATCCATCTGATCAAAGATGGCGTGAATTTCCTCGAGCTGGTCGGGGCTGTTGTAGTCGGAAGGCAGAGCCTTACTCAACTCTTCGTATGTCAGGAATCCCTTTTTCTTACCTTCTGCGATAAGAGCCTTGATTTGTTGGATTTCCTTAATGTTGCTCATCGTCCCTCCTGCGGGATTCCTTCAGGGCGAGCAGTTGCAATGCCCGTTCGGTGTCTCCGCTTTGCTGTGCCTGACGTATGGCCTCAGTGAGCTGACGCTTGTCCATTTTTTGTTGTTCAAGCGCTATCGTGTGACAAATATGATTCCATTCCTCCAGCAAATCCCGGCCGGAGAGGACATTCTCATGAAATTCCTCGCGACACTGAATGTAGAAGCCCTTTTCCTGTTCGTTCAGCAGGCTCGTAATATGGCCTTGCTGCGTTGTTTCGAGCTTCTTCCACAGTGCCTGTGCCCATGGGGTGCGAAGAACCTGGGTCATTCCCCTTTTGACCAGTTCCGGCACATAGTCCGGGTACTGGATTGAAAACCGCAAAAAATACCGATCATCCGCAAAGTCCTTGCCCACGCCCTGGCCCGGCTGCTGTTCGACCCGTTTCTTCTGTCGGGGCTGATGCCTTGGATTGCGCTGTTGCTGTGTAGCTACACCCGCGTCGCGCCTGAAGTCAGCCTCCGACAGTCCGAGCCCGCTCGCAATGCGAGGCAGGTAAAACGCCCGCAAGGACGCGTCGGACAATTCCGACAAAAAACTCTTGGCCCACGCCATGATATCCCTGGGAGCATACTGCTCCCGCAAGGTGTTCATGCAAAAAGTCAAACCGTCCGGGGCCTCGTTCATGCAGGCCTCGAATCCATCCGCTCCCTTGGTCTGAAGCAGGCTGTCCACATCCTCGCCATCCGGCATGATGACCACCTTGCAGGCCACGCCCTGGAGCAGGATCATCCTGCTGGACTTCATGGCCGCCTTGCGCCCCGCTCCATCGCCGTCGAAGACCAGGTCCACGCGAGAGCAAAATCCGGCCAACCGTTTGACCTGATCGGCCGTTAGGGCAGTACCCAGAACGCCGCAGGAGTCGGTGTAGCCGAACTGATGGAGCGATATCACATCCATGTATCCTTCGGTCAGGATGGCCCGCTTGGTGCGGGTCATGGTGGACCGGGCCAGACTGAGCCCATACAAGTGGTCGCCCTTCTTGTATATAGGCGTATCCGAGCTGTTCAGATACTTGGGTTCTCCTTCAGTAATTATTCTGCCGCCAAAAGCAATGACCCTACCCGACAAATTTTGAATGGGAAAGATCAGTCTCCCGCGGAACCTGTCGTAGATATTGCCTTTTTCATTTTTTGACAAGAGCCCGGCCTCAACCCCCAAATCCGAATTGCGGCCTTTGCTCTTGAGAAAATTGTCCAATCCGTGCCAGTCGTCGGGCGAATAGCCCAGGCCGAACTTGGCGACCATTTCCGGGGTCATGCCCCGGTTTGTCAGGTAGCGCCGACAATAGTCCCCGGAGGCCAGGGACAAATTGCGCTGGAAGAACAGGTTCGCCTCGTCGTGCATGTCGAGGAGGACCTTCATTCTGGCCTTGCGCTCGGCCGCATGCGGGTCATGCGGCACGTTGCTCAGCTCCACTCCGCATTCGGCGGCCAGCTGTTCCAGGGACTCCCGGAACTCCAGCCCGTTGATGCGCCCATAAAAATCAATGACGTCGCCCGAGGCCTGGCAGCCGAAGCAATAGAAGAAGCCCTCATCGTCGTTCACGGACATGGAGGGCTTGGTTTCCTGATGGAATGGGCACGCGCCCATCCACCGGCCCGAAACCGGTTTCAGGTCAACATAACGGCGCACTACGTCCGAGATATTGATCCGGGCCTTGACGGCCTCGATACCACTTCTGTCCACCAAACGCCTCCGGGCAAAGCCGTTACTTGAGCGTTACCTCGGTCATTCCATCCCCGCCCCGGTCCTCGGGGGCCAGGGAAAAATTCTCCACAGCTGGATAGTACTTCAGAAACTCATGCACCTCGCGACGCAGTGCGCCGGTCCCCCGGCCGTGAACGATCTCGAGTTTGCCCGCCCCCTTGCGCAGGGCGGCGTCCATTGCACGCTCCAGCTCGCTGATAGCCTCATCGGCTCGATTGCCTCGCAGGTCCACCTCGACCACCAAGTCGCTCGGGGCCGCGGCTTTGGTGCCCGTGGGCTTGCTGGCGGGATGCGAAGTGCTGCTGGCAGGGCCTAGATGGTCGGCCTTGACCCACATGGCCACGCCGCCGATATCGACCTTGGCCTGCTTCTTTTTCTCGTTGATTTCCAGCACGGTACCAGACTTGTTCCATGCCAGATACGACACTTTTTTGCCCGGGACAATATCCGAGAAGGAAAACACGGGGTCTTTTTTCCGTTCGGGTGCGATGTCCTCGATACGCAGCCTCGCTTGATGGAGCTTCTTACGCGCCTCTTTTTGGCCGATGCGCTCGGTTTTCCACTGCTTGACCACATCCTGGGCCTTGGATTGGACTTCTTTGAGGAGCATGGTGCGCTCCTTCTCGAACTTCTGTTCGAAGGTGGCCCGCTTCTTTTCGATACGGGTACGCTCGTCCTCGATGGCATCCAACTCGACCTCTTTCTTGACGGCCATGGCGTTGAGACGGTCCAACACGGCAGAGGTGTCCGAACCGTCCAACAGAAGATATTTTTCGGCCCGCTCCAGAATGGTGGCGGGCAGGCCGTGCTCGCGAGCCACGTCCAGAGCGATGGATGCGCCCACCTGGTCGTAGGCCAGACGGAACAGCGGCTTTTTGGTGGACGGGTCGAAGAGCACGCTGGCGGCCCGCACCCCCTTGGTGGCCATGGCATAGGCCTTAAGCGCCGGGAAATGAGTAGCCGTGAATGCGGTGGCCCGCTTTTCCAGCAGGGAGTCGATAACCGCCTGAGCCAAGGCCGCGCCCTGGGTGGGGTCAGTGCCTGCGCCGAATTCATCGAGGATGAACAGAGAGCGGCCGTCTATTTTGTCCCAGACCCGTCGCAAGTACTGGATCTGGGCGGTGAAGGTGGAGACGTTCTCCTCCAGGGACTGCTCGTCGCCCATGATGACGAAGATGTCGTCCCAAAGGGGAAGGCTGCTGCCCTCGGCGACAGGAACCGGGAGGCCGGAAAAGGCCATCAGGCCGATGAGCCCCACGGTCTTGAGGCAAACAGTTTTGCCGCCCGCGTTCCCTCCGCTGACGATCATGACCCTCTGCCCTTCCAACAGCTCAATGTTCACGGCATGGACCGATTCGTCGTTCAGGGCCAGGAGGGGGTGGCGAGCCTTGAGCAGTTTGGGGGTTCCCTCTTCCGAGACCGAGATGGTCCGGCCGCCGTAGGCATCAGACAGGCGCACCTTGGCCATGAGCACGTCCAAGGTGACCAGCCCTTCATAAGCTTCGCGAACTTCGTGTTGCTCCTGGCGAACCAGGGAGGTCAAGTATTGCAGGACCTTGTATTCCTCGGCCCGCTCTTCGCGTTTGAGTTCCTGGAGTTTGTTGTTGGTCTCCACTAAGAAAATGGGCTCGAAATAGCAGGTCTCGCCGGTCTGTGAGTAATCGTGGATGATGCCCTTGGTCTTGTTCTTGAAATTCGCCTTGATGGGCAACACGTAGCGGTCGGACGAAACGGTCATGAACTCGTCCTGCATGGCCGCCCCCAGGTTCTCCTGGATAACAAAGTCCTTGACCCGTTTGGTGCAGCGCTGGTGGATGGACCGAATCTCCTGGCGTACGGCCAGCAGATTAGGGGAGCTCTCGTCCTTTATCTGGCCTTCGGCGTCCAGGCAGCGTCCGATGCCGGATACCGTCTTCTGAGGCCAGGCATAGGCGAAGAGTTCCTTTTCCAGCACCTGCCAACCGCGTTCCGTGAAACCGGCAAGGGATTCGCGGGCGTCCTTGGCCAAGTCCAGGAGAATCTTGAGCGCAAAGAGCGCGTCCTGGTCGAGCACAGCCAGCTCGCTGTCCAGATGCGGAAAGACGCCGCCCAGTTCTGGGAAGGCGCGCATGCGGAATCCGGACTCCCCGACCCAGGCCGCACCTTGCTCGAACAGGGCCCCTGCCCGACGGACGGATTCAAGGGAATTGTACGGGTGGATGGCAAGACACGCGGCAGCCCCGGGTTCCGACGTGGCGAAACCGGACAATGCCCCGAGAATCTTGGGGAATTCCAATACTTGAAAAGTTCTGGACTCCATGGATGAGCCGGTGGGTTGGAGAGTTAGGAAAGCTTGGACCGGACCAGTCCGCTGGCCTTCTTGCCGTCGACCTGCCCAGTGTGTGCACCGAGCACGGCCTGCATGACCTTGCCCATGTCCGCCATGGAGGCAGCCCCGACATCGGCTATGGCCTTGTCGATGGCTGCGGAAAGCTCCTCGTCGGACAGCTGCTTGGGAAGATAGACTTCAAGAGCGAGAAGTTCGTCGGCTTCGACCTTGGCCAAGTCGTCCCTCCCCGCCTTGGTGTACTGGTCGAAGGAGTCTTTGCGCTGCTTGACCTGCTTGGCGATGAGATCGAGCACGACCTCGTCGGACAGGCCTTCGCTCTTCTCCTCGACCATACGGTTTTTAATGGCCGTCTTGAGATGTCTCAAGACGGCCACTTTTACCGTAGCTTTGGCCTTGTAGGCCTCTATGTAGTCTTTGTCTATTTGCTTTGACAGACTCATAATCTACATGGTGCGCATCTTGCGCATTTTTTTAGCGAGCCTCTTCTTGGCGGCAGCTTTCTTTTTCTTCTTCTGCACGCTGGGCTTCTCGTAGTGCTGGCGTTTCTTCAGTTCGGACAGGATTCCGGCCTTCTCCACCTGCTTCTTGAAGCGGCGCAGAGAAACGTCGAAATTGTCGTTGTCGTCAAAATACACTCCGGGCAATGAAAATCACCTCCTCGGTGAACTGCCCGCTCTCTTGGCGGGCCAGCGAAATAAGAGACACTAGATATATAGAAAAAAGAAAAAAGGCAACCCCGAAATTCAGACAAATTTCAAAATGGGGCATAAAAAAGGGCCTGTCCGGCAGTACCCAGGCAGACCCTTTCAATGCAGTGGAATTCAGAGACTAATGGCCAGCCTTTTTCGCGTCTCGCAAAGACTGCAGGACCGTAACCGCCAAGGCGACACCGATGACGCCGAGGACGATGTACAGGACGCCGAAAAAAACGAAGTGATCAGGCATCCACCAGGGAAGATCCATGGGCAGCGGGCTGTGAACGGTTTCACCGTGAATCATCGCGTTGTCTCCAATTATTTAACAGCGTCCTTGAGAATCTTGCCGGGACGGAACTTAACAACCTTGGTTTCGGGGATCTTGAGTTCGAGTCCCGTGCGGGGGTTGCGGCCGACGCGGGCCTTGCGAAGTTCCACCATGAAGGTGCCAAAACCGGTCAGGGTCAGCTTGCCTTCGGAAACCAGTGTGCTTTCCACAGTCTCCAGAAATGCATTCAGGGCGCGTTCGGCATTAGCCTTGGTCAGGTTTGCCTTTTCTGCGATTTTGACAACCAATTCTGCCTTTGTCATCAGTCCTTCCTCCTCGGTGAAATACAACCTGATGGTATTTGTTAAAGTGCAGCCAGAGCACAAAACGACTTGCACTTTGTTTCCGTCACGAACTTACCTCTTGGCCTTTAAATGAACTTTTGTCCCGTGTCCAGCCCGAGTGCTGAAAAAAAACGAAAAAAACTACGCTATATGGCGCTTCCGGGACTTTTGACTCCCTATTTTCAAGGCTCTGAAATCAGCCTAGCACATACCGTTTGCCGTGTATTTTATAGGTCTTTGTGAAAAAATGGATTAATATATTAAGGAAAGTGTACGAAACTGAACCGGCGTGAGAGTCTCCGGACGTGCCGATGGGCTGACGCCCTCGTCGAGGAACCACTGCTCAACCGCAGGGGTCATCCGCTTCTTCAGGATGGTGGATATCTGCTTGCGTCGCTGTTGGAAAAGCAGCTTGACCAGCTCCGCCAGTTTGTCGGGGGCCTCGGGGCGATCTTCTTTCGGCCGCGGATCGAAGCGGACCACGGCGGAGTCGACCTTGGGACGCGGCCTGAAAACCGAGGGCGACACCTTGAACATATACCGCGTGTCGCAAAAGTTCTTTACCCAGGCGGTAAGTCCGCCGAAGGCCTTGGTGCCGGGGTCGGCGGTCAGTCGCAGGGCCACCTCGTGCTGGACCATGAATACCGCCCTCTCCAGGGTTTCCACCTGACTGACGATGTCCCAGATCAGCTTGGAACCCACATTATACGGAAGATTTCCAATGATTTTACACGGGCCGTTCGCGTTCAGGTCCCCCCAGGGGAACTTGAGGGCGTCGGCCCGGATTACGTCCAGTTCCGGCCAGCGCGATTCAAGCCGGTCGGCCAGACCTTCATCCATCTCCACCACGCACAGATGCCGCGCTCCGACCTCGGCCAGGTGCTCGGTCAATGCCCCCTGCCCCGGGCCTATTTCAATAAGCGAGTCTTCGGGCGCGGGCGCAAGGGCATCCACGATCTTGCGGCAGATGTTGGAGTCGGTCAAAAAATTCTGGCCCAGGCTTTTTTTAGCCCGGTGCGGTCTGTCTTGTTGTGCCATGTGCATTCTCCGTCGTCAGGGGATAGCGGAACCCTGTCCGGCTGGCAACAGCATTGACACGATCTCCCGAGAAAACGTATGAATCCCCGTTGTTCACTCAATGAGGAGGATTCATGAATCTACGCCACTATGTCCGGGACATCCCGGATTATCCCAAGAAAGGGATCACCTTTTTCGACATTACGCCCATTTTGAGCACCCCCGAGGCTTTCAATTACGTCATCGACCAGCTGTATGAGAGGTACAAGGACTGTGGCGCGGACAAGATTGTGGCCGCCGACGCACGGGGCTTCATTTTCGGCGCTCCCCTGGCTCTCAAGATGGGCATCGGCTTCGTCCCCATCCGCAAGCCCGGCAAGCTGCCGTACAAGAACCGTTGCGTGACCTATGAGCTGGAATATGGCTCCGACACCTTGTGTATGCATGTGGACGCCGTCGACGAAGGCGACAAGGTCCTGATGATCGACGACCTGCTGGCCACGGGCGGCACGGCCGAGGGAATGATCAAGCTGGTCCGCGAGGCGGGCGGCGAGATCGTGGGCGCGGGCTTCGTTATCCAGCTCTCCTTCCTGGAAGGCGACGAGGTTATGCGCGCGGCCGATGTCAAGCATGATTTCCTCATTGAAATAGACTAATCAAGGAAAGACCATGAGCAAGATAGGCATCATCGGCGGCAGCGGCCTGGACAACCCGGATCTGTTGCAGGACGTCCGCGACGTGGAGATGGGCACCCCCTACGGCAAACCGTCCGCCCTCCTCCAGGAAGGAACCATCGCGGGCCGGGAAGTGGTCCTGCTCGCCCGGCACGGCCGTGCGCATACCATTCCGCCCACCTTCGTCAACTATCGGGCCAACATCAAGGCCCTGAAGGACGCGGGCTGCAAGTGCATTCTGGCCACCACGGCCTGCGGCTCCCTGCGCCAGGAGATCGACCGGGGCCACCTCGTCATTCTCGACCAGTTCATCGACTTCACCCGGCGCAGGCAGGTCTCATTTTTTGACGAGTTCGAGCCGCATTGCGCGGTTCACACGGCCATGGCCGATCCCTTTGATGCCGACATGCGTGGCCTGCTCAACGCGGCCTGCGACCAGCTGGGCCTGGCCCACCACAAGAACGGCACAGTCATCACCATTGAGGGTTCACGCTTCTCCACCCGGGCCGAGTCCAACATGTTCCGCCTGTGGGGCGCGGACGTCATCAACATGAGCGTGGCCCCGGAGTGCATTCTGGCCAATGAGGCGGGCATCCCATATGCCGCCGTGGCCATGAGCACGGACTACGACTGCTGGAAGACCGACGAGGCCCCGGTGACCTGGGAGGAAATCCTCGAAGTCTTCAAGAGCAACGTGGAAAAGGTTACCTCCCTGCTCGTTGAAGTCATCAAGAATCTGGACTAAGCCATGACTACGTCCGCTTTCGCCAACTCCGCGCCCCGCGCCTGCGACCTGCTGGTCAGGGCCGACGCGGTTATCACCCAGGACGACGACCGGCGCGTCCTGACCGATGGAGCCGTGGCCATACGGGACGGCCTGGTGCTCGAGGTCGGGGATTACACCGTGCTCGACGCCTGCTATGAGCCCGTCCGGCGGCTGGACATGTCGGGCAAGATGCTCATGCCCGGCCTGGTCAACGGCCACACCCATCTGCCCATGACCCTGCTGCGCGGTTTTGCCGACGATCTGCCGCTCATGGAGTGGCTGGAGGGGCACATATGGCCCGTGGAGGCCAAGCTGGACCAAGACCTGCTCGGCATCGGCGCCCGCCTCGGCTGCGCCGAGCTCATCCGCACTGGGTGCACGGCCTTTCTGAACGGCTATTTCCATGAACAGATCACGGGCGACGCGGCGTCGAACTGCGGACTTCGCGCGGTTCTGGGCGAAGGCTTCTTCGCCTTCCCCTCCCCGTTCTTCCCCTCGCCCGAGGCCTGTTGGGATGCCATCCGCTCTTTGGAGGAGCACTTTCGGAACAACCCGCTGGTGCGCACGGCGGTTACACCGCACGCGGCCTTCACCGTGCCGCCAGAGGTCCTTGCGGCCAGTTTTGAACTGGCCGAGTCCCTCGATATTCCCTGGCAGACCCATCTGGCCGAATCCTCCACCGAAACATCGGTTTGCCTGGGCAAATACAGTATGCGGCCGGTGGAAATCCTGCGCCGGGAAGGGCTGCTCTCCCCGCGCGTCACCCTGCACCACTGCGTGGACGTGGATGAGCGGGAAATAGCCCAGTTGGCCGCGTCCGGGACCAACGTGGTCCACAACCCCGCCTCCAACCTGAAACTTTGCTCGGGCATATCGCCGGTGCAGAATATGCTCGACGCCGGGGTCAACGTGGGGTTGGGCACCGACGGCGCGTCGAGCAACAATCAGTTGAACATGTTCCGCGACATGGGGCTGGCCGCACTCATAGGCAAGGTCCGCCATGGCGACGCCTCGGCCGTGAACGCGCAGACCGCCTTGGACATGGCCACGCGCAATTCGGCCCGTTGCCTGGGCTGGCCCGAGTTGGGCCGAATCGAGACCGGGCATCCGGCGGACATGATCGCCTTGGACCTCTCCTCTCCCAACTTCATGCCCGTGTTCAACCATGTCTCCCACGCGGTCTACGCGGCCACTGGCATGGAGGTGTGCATGACCATGGTGGCTGGGGAGGTTTTGTACCTGTACGGCGAGTTCAAAACCCTTGATGTGAGCGGCTTGCGACAGGAAGCCGCTCGTTGCGAAAAGTGGGTTCGGAAGGCCTTCGAAAAATGAAAAAGAACCGCAAAGAACTTGACAACACCCACCATGGGTGCATATCGAAGTCTGCTCTTGCACCAAAATGAAATTAAGTATGCCGCTGGCATCCTGTGAGCCGCATTATTTTTAGGAGGAAGGCACGACATGGCCAAGAAAAAAGGTATCGTTTCCCTGGAAGGCGCCGTCAAGACCGACGAGGGTCTGACCTACAAGGGCGTCATCATGGAACCCGTTGTTGAAAAGTGTGAGGGTTGCGAGCGCATCGTTCCCTTCGAGGACGAGAACTACTGCCCGACCTATGCCCAGCCCGCCCGCAAGTGGGCCAACGGCGTGTGCAACTTCGCCACGCACGTGCGCGCCGAAGTGGACAAGACCGGCAAGGTCAAGGTCAACCCGCTCAAGGCCTCCAAGCGCGCCGCGCGCGGTCGCTAGACCACTGCAAGCAGGAAAGGCGGGGCGATGTCCCCGCCTTTTTTTTGTTTGTATGATCCGATTTTTAGACTAGTTTCATCGAAAACGTTATCGGAGGTCTCATGGACGCGCTTTTTTCCGAACTGGATCGCCAGACAGAGGCGGTCGTAGAACTGCAAACCAAACTCACGGCCATTCCGGCCTTAGGGCCCCGCAACGGGGGCGAAGGCGAAAAGGCCAAGGCCGACTTCCTGCTTGGTTATCTCAATGGCTTGGGCATCGGGGACATCCGCGAATACAATGCCCCCGACCCTGATGTGCCCTGCGGGTTCCGACCAAACATCGCGGCCGTCATCCCTGGCAAGAACACGGGAAAGACCCTGTGGGTCATCTCTCATATTGACGTGGTCCCTCCGGGCGACCTTGGGCTCTGGAATTCCGATCCCTATGAAGTTCTGCGTGACGGTGACACTCTCATCGGGCGCGGCGTGGAGGATAACCAGCAGGGCATGGTTTCCTCGCTGTTGACAGCCAAGGCCCTGCTCGACCTAAAGATCACCCCGGAGATGAACTACGGCATGATCCTCGTATCCGACGAGGAAACCGGTTCGGGCTTAGGTCTGGATTACATCGTCCGAGAACACGCCGACCTCTTCCGCGAGGGCGACCTGTTCCTGGTCCCGGACTCGGGCGAACCCGCCTCTGAAATGGTCGAGGTAGCCGAAAAGTCCATGTTCTGGCTCAAGGTAACGGTTATCGGCAAGCAGTGCCACGCCTCCACCCCGGACCAGGGCATCAACACCATGTTCCCGTCCGCCGAGTTCATTCTGCGCATCAAGGAGCTGGAGACCTTGTACCCGGCAGAGGATACTCTCTTCGACCCGCCCCGCTCCACCTTCCAGCCGACCATGCGCGAAGCCAACGTGGCCAACGTCAACACCCTTCCTGGCCGGGACGTGTTCTACGTCGACTGCCGGGTCATGCCCGAGTACGACCTGAACGACGTGCTCGGCACCATCAAGGGCATGGGTGCCGAGATCGCGGCCAAGTACGGCGTGACTGTCGAATGCGAACCCGCCATGTGGGAACAGGCCGCTCCGGCCACTCCGGCGGACAGCGAGATCGCGGTCCGGACCATGGCCTCCGTGCGCAAGGTATACAACAACAACCCACGCACCGTGGGCGTCGGCGGCGGCACGGTGGCCGCGTTCCTGCGCCGCAAGGGCTATAACGCCGTGGTCTGGTCCACCCTGTTCCACAACGCGCACCAGCCCAATGAATGGTCATCCATCAAGAGCACCATCGGTGACGCAAAGGTCATCGCCGACATGCTCCTGACCAAGTAGCGTCGTACAACGACCATGCAGCACAAGACCCCATTCCCGGCCGAGTTCGACCTTATTGTGGTCGGCGCGGGCCATGCCGGTTGCGAAGCCGCCATGGCCTCGGCCCGGCTTGGCCTTTCGACCCTATTGCTAACCATCAACTTGGACCGCATCGGACATCTCTCCTGCAACCCGGCCATCGGCGGCCTGGCCAAGGGCCATATGGTCAAGGAGATCGACGCGCTGGGTGGCATGATGGGGCTGTGGGCCGACGCGGCGGGCATCCAGTTCCGCATTCTGAACACCCGTAAGGGCCCGGCGGTCCGTTCCAGCCGCGCTCAGATAGACCGCGCCCGGTATATGCAGGTAGTCCAGGCGTCCGTGTTCGCTCAGGAAAACCTGTGGGTCTTCCAGGACACGGGCGCGGCTGTGCAGGCCGAAGACGGTCGCGTCAGCGGCCTGCGCACCGAGTTGGGTGAGGTCTTCCCGACCAAGTCCGTGCTTCTCACCACCGGCACTTTCCTGCGCGGGCTCATGCATATCGGCCTGGAACACTTCAGCGGCGGGCGCATGGGCGACCCGGCCTCCGACTCACTGTCGGCCAATCTGCGCGACTTGGGCTTTGAACTGGGCCGCCTCAAGACCGGCACCACCCCACGCCTGCTGCGCGACTCCATTGATTTCTCGGCCATGCAGGAACAGCCCGGCGACGATCCGCCCGCGCCCTTCAGCTTTCGCAACAGGACCGTACCCATGCCCCAGGTGTCGTGCTGGCTGACCTACACCAACGAAGCGGCCCACGCGGCCATCCGCTCCGGGTTTGATCGCTCGCCCATGTTCACCGGGGTGATCGAGGGCACCGGGGCGCGCTACTGCCCGTCCATCGAGGATAAGGTGGCCCGGTTCCCGGAAAAGGACCGGCACCAGATTTTCGTCGAGCCCGAGGGGCTCCACAGCCCGGAGATGTACCCTAGCGGCATCCCCACCAGCCTGCCTTTCGATGTACAGAAGGAGATGGTCCGGGCCATCAAGGGATTGGAAAACGCACAGATCGTCCGCCCCGGCTACGCCATCGAATACGACTTCGTCCCGCCCACGCAGCTCAAGCCCACCTTGGAAACCAAGGCGGTGGAGGGGCTTTATTGCGCAGGCCAGATCAATGGCACCTCGGGTTACGAGGAGGCTGCCGCCCAAGGGCTTTGGGCCGCCCTGAACGCTGCTTGCAAGGTCAAGGGGCGAGAGCCGTTTCTGCTTTCCCGCGACCAGGCGTACATGGCCGTGCTGGTGGATGACCTGGTGACCAAGGGAACCGAGGAGCCCTACCGCATGTTCACCTCGCGCGCCGAGCACCGGCTGCTGTTGCGCGAGGGCAACGCGGACGAACGTCTGACCCCTGTGGGCCGGAACCTGGGGCTGGTGGATGACGAACAGTGGAATATTTTTTCGGTTAAGCAGGAAAAACTTCAAGCAACGCTTGAGGCCATGCATTCGATCCGGGTGCGGCCCGACGCGGCCACCCGCGATGTCCTTGCATCCATCGGCGCATCCGTACCGGGCAAGGCCGTGGAACTGGCAGCCCTGCTGCGTCAGCCGCAGATGGATATCGAACGTCTGGCCGTATTTTATCCCGAACTCGCCGAGTTGGACCAGGAGGTCCTGCGCGAGGCCGAGGTACAGGTGCGTTACGAGGGCTACCTGGTCAAACAGGAGGAACTGGTGGCCAAATTCAAGTCCCTGGAGGACAAGGTCCTGCCCGAGGATCTGGACTATGCAGCCGTTTCCGGCCTGACCAGCGAGGTGGTTGAAAAGCTGACCCGCATCCAGCCCCGGACAATGGGCCAGGCCGGGCGTATCTCCGGGGTAACGCCCGCTGCCCTGTCCTGCCTGGAGATTCACTTGAAAAAACTCGGCCTATCGTAACACTCCTCGCCTCTTCGTTTGTTGACAGGTTCTCCCAGTCTGTCTAAATACATGAATATTGACATGACGTTCGGACGGCATCGGGCCTTGCCCTACACAACATTTTTGAAACCGTTTCAAGGAGTCTGGTCTTGGACGAAGGATCCGACAGTCGATTTCGAAATACCTTCAAGAAAATATTTGGTAACAACGACCATCAGATAGAGGAGCACATCCTCGAAGCCAAGGCCGACGGCGAGTTGGAGAGCCACGAGGTCTCCATGCTTCTGAACGTACTCGGCCTGGATCAGAAACTCGTCGAGGAGATCATGGTCCCGCGAACGGACATGGTCTGTGCCGACGCCTCCAGCACCGTCAAGGACGTGGCCGAACTCATCGTGAACCAGGGTGCCCATTCCCGTATCCCCATCTACCAGGACAACAAGGACCACATCTTCGGGCTGGTCCACGCCAAGGATCTGCTCGAGCCTCTGCTCAACGGCGAGGTGGACCGGGCCGTGGTGGATCTCCTGAGGCCTGCCTTCTTCGTGTCCGAGGACAAGCCCCTGGATGAGGTGTTGGCCTACTTCAAGAAGGAAAAACTGCACATGGCCGTGGTTCAGGATGAATACGGCGGCACTTCGGGCATGGTCACCATGGAGGACGTGCTCGAAGAGATCGTCGGCGAAATCTCGGACGAATACGACGATCAGCGCCCGGACGAGATCCAGGACTATTCGGACGGGACTTTCATCGTCTCCGGCCGCGCGCCGCTGGAGGACGTCAACCGCAAGTTCGCCCTCGACCTCGAAAGCGAGGAAGTGGATTCCATCGGCGGTTATCTGGCCGCACTGGCCGGACGCATTCCTCTTCAGGGAGAGTTGTACACTTTCTCCGGCTGGCGGTTCGCGGTCATGGAGGCCGACGAGCGCCAGATATGGACCATCAAGGTCGAACCTTTGGGAAAAGTGTAAATCGTGTATCAGCTGGTTTTTCTCGCGACGTTGGGGGCCTGGATCGGGTTCGCCAACCCCCTCTTCCATTTTCCGCTGGCCGTGCTCGCCTTTCCCCTGGGGCTGGCCTGGATCGGCCTGCGCGCAATTTCCGGCGGCAAAGCGTTCCGCTTCGGCTGGCTGGCCGGGACCCTGGCGGCCACGGGCTGCTTTTACTGGATGGTCATCCCGGTACAGATTTACGGCGGCCTGCCGTGGTACATTGCCCTGCCCTGTCCCGTGCTCCTGGCTGCGGTCATCGGCCTCTATTTTGGGCTGTTCGCCTACGGCATGCACCATGCCGCCAAGCTTATCGACGGTGTGCTTCTCTGCCTCCTGGCCGGATTCGCCTGGGCGAGCATGGAGCTGCTCATGGGCACCCTATTCTCCGGCTTCCCGTGGATGAACCTATCCTCGGCCTTCGCTGCCTGGCCCTTTGCCGTGCAGGGGGCGTCCGTGGTAGGGGCCTTCGGGCTGTCCGGACTCTTCGCCGCCCTGGCCGTGGCCCTTTTGCTCTGCGCTACATATCGCGGTACCCTGATCCTTGCCGTGGTACTTGGTGCGCTGATCGTCGGCTTCGGTCTCTACCGCGTGTCCAGCTTCAATGTGGGCAAGCTCGATTACATGGTCACCTTGATCCAGGGCAATGTGGACCAGGGATTGAAATGGGACCCCGCCTATCAAGCAGGAACCATCAAGAAATACGCCAAACTGACCGTCGAGGCCGAGGCCGTGAACACCCCCAAGGTGGTCGTTTGGCCCGAGACGGCTATGCCCTTCTATTTGCAGGACCCGACCCCCTACCGCAAGGCGCTGGAAACCCTGGCCCGCGAAACGGGCACTCCGATCATCACCGGCTCGCCCGCCTACCATGTGACAGACATGGAAACCCGGGCCTACGACCTCTACAATCGTGCATGGCTCATGGATTCCATGGGGCTGACCACCCAATACTACGACAAGGAGCATCTTGTGCCGTTCGGCGAATACATGCCCTTTGCAAAGTGGGTTCCCTTCAAGCAGCTGGTTCAGGCCGCGGGCAACTTCAAGCCGGGCCTGGATAACAGGCCGCTTAGGCTCAACGGCGTTGCGCTGGGCATGCTCATCTGCTATGAAGCGATCTTTCCGGACCTGGCCCAGCAACAGGTGGAGCACGGAGCCAACGTGCTGATGAACATCAGCAACGACGCATGGTTCGGCAACACTTCCGCACCGGGACAACACCTTGACCTGGCTACCATGCGGGCCGTGGAACAGGGCCGCTGGCTGGTCCGCTGCACCAACACAGGCATCTCAGCGTTCATCGATCCGGTAGGCCGCAAGGCCGCCGTGGGAAATCAATTCCGGGCCGAGAGCCTGAGTATGAAAATCGCTGCCCTTAAAGGCAAGACCGTGTATCATCGCATCCACGATTGGCTGAAGACCTTCATCTATGTGATGACTGCGGCCGCCTTCGGCTTCATCGCCTTTACGGCCAGACGAAATAAAGGATTTATTCAATAATGTTGGAATATAATGAACTGAAAGCCGTCTCCTCGGACCTCATCGAACAATATGAATCCCTCTGGGGGCGTCTTTGACTACGCCGAGACCAAGGCTCGTCTCGACGAGATAGAAAAGGAAATCTCCAGGCCTGGGGCCTGGGACAATCCCGAGGCCCTGACCCCCGTGCTCAAAGAAAAAAGCCAGCTCTCCACCAAGCTTGAGATGTACGACGGATTGTCCGAGGCACGCGATGACCTGGACGCCTGGCTTGAACTGGCCCAGGAAGACCCCGAGGAAGAGTCTCTGGCCGCCTTGACCGCCCAGGTGAACCTGCTCCGCGAGCGGTTGGCCGGGACTGAACTGGCGACCATGTTCGCCTTTGAGCACGACAAGGGCAACGCCATCCTTGAAATCCATCCGGGCGCGGGCGGGGTCGAGTCTCAGGACTGGGCCGAGATGCTTCTGCGCATGTACAATCGCTACGCCGAACGCAAGGGGTTCAAGGTCACCCAGCTTGACTACCAGGCCGGCGAAGAAGCCGGGCTCAAATCCGTGACCCTGCAGATTGAGGGACTCTTTGCCTACGGACTGCTCAAGGGCGAGACCGGCGTGCATCGGCTGATCCGCATTTCCCCCTTCGATTCCTCGGGCAGGCGGCACACATCGTTCGCCTCGGTGGATGTTTATCCGGACATGGACGACGACATCGAGATCGAGGTCCGGGACGAGGATCTGCGCATCGACACCTTCCGGTCCAGCGGTCCCGGCGGCCAGTCCGTGAACAAGACAAGCTCGGCCGTGCGCATCACCCACATTCCCACAGGCATAGTGGCCCAGTGCCAAAACGAGAAGTCCCAGCACCGCAACAAGGCCACCGCCCTGCGTCTGGTCAAGGCCCGGCTCTACGAGCAGGAACTTAAAAAGATTGAGGAAAGCCGTAGACAAGACTACCAGTCAAAGGGAGCCATTGCCTGGGGAAGCCAGATACGGACATACACTTTACAACCGTATCGTTTGGTCAAGGACCACCGATCCAACAGCGAAAGCGGCAACGTTGACGCCTTTTTGGACGGCGATCTGGACGAAATGATCCGAAACCACCTATTATTCATCCATGCCCACGGACAAAAAAATTAAATTCCCCGAGAACAAACTCGCCTCGGAACTGACCACGCTCCAGAAGGAGTTGTGCGAATATTCCAAGGGCATCGGTGAGAACCTCGACCAGGCGGTCTGGGTTTTCCGGCTCATCCATGGTGTCACCAGTGAAGAATGGGAATCCATAGCCGCCCGGCGCGACCTCGGTCAGTGGCTCTCCCTGCCCATCAACGGCGACGCCTACCCGCACCTGAAGCGGTTCCAGGAAACACTGGAGAGGCTCGCCTATCAGACCGACCATGACCCGCTCACAGGGCTGGCCAACCGGAGGGCCTTCGACCGTATCCTGGATATCGAGATCGAACGGTCCAAGCGCGCCCGGACCCCGCTTTCCTTGGCCATCTTTGACCTGGACGATTTCAAGAGCGTCAACGACACCTATGGCCACCAGAAGGGAGACGAGGTCCTGAGTTCCTTCGCCAAGCACCTCAAGGCGACCACTCGGCGCTATGACCTGGCGGCCCGCTTCGGCGGTGAGGAGTTCTCTCTGATCATGGCCGGGTCCGGTCTGGTCAAGGCCCAGCGGCTCTTGAGCCGACTGCTCGACGAGTTCAAGCAGATCGAATTTACCAATCCGGACGGGGACGGGGCTTTTCACGTTACCTGTTCCGTCGGCCTCACCTGCTACAAGGGGAGCGTGAACATCACGGACAAGGAACTGATCGAACTGGCCGACGACGCGCTCTATGAAGCCAAGGCCGCAGGCAAGGATCAGGTCAAGGTCTCCAGGCTCGCGTTTGCGGACAATGTTCCGAACGAAACCCTGGTGCACGCCAACGAAAAGCAGTTCCTGTTCGGCGGGAAATAACGGAGACGGATAATGAACCACAACAATACACTCAGTCTCTCGATCATGAGCGGAAAGGGCGGGGTCGGCAAGACCAACATCGTACTCAACCTGGGCTATGCGCTGCATGGCATGGATATCACGTCCATGCTCATGGATTGCGACCTAGGGCTGGCCAATCTCGACGTCCTGCTCGGCATATCCCCGGACCGCAACCTGCATGACCTGTTGCAAACCGGCGTGGACGCCGAGGATGTGCTCGTCCCCATCGAGGACGGCTTCGACATGCTTCCGGCCACCAGCGGCGTTCCCGAACTGGTGGAGATGGATGAGGACCTTCAAGACATCCTGTTCAAGAAGCTCATCAATATCGCCGGTAAATACGACTTCCTCATGCTCGACCTCGGGGCGGGCATCAGTCAGACGGTCCTGTCCCTGGCCGCCCTGACCCAGTTGCGTGTGGTGGTGGTCACGCCGGAGCCCACCTCGCTGACCGACAGCTACGCCGTGATCAAAGTCTTGGCCACCCAACACGACGTCAAGGACTTTCTGGTCCTGGTCAACCAGGCCACCAGCGCCAAAGAGGCCAATCAGACCTTTGACCGGCTTAACGCCGCCTGTATGAATTTCCTGAACATAGAGCTGCGCAACTTGGGCTTCGTGCACCAGGACCGCACCCTGGTCGAGTCTGTCCGCCGCCAGACACCGCTCTTGAAATTCGCCCCACAGGCCACGGCCAGCAAGGATATCGTCAGCATCGCCAAGAAGCTTATTCGCTACCGCGAGGACAACCGGGAGCGCATAGGCGGCCGACCCATTCTGAAGGATTTTCCTTCTGAATGAAATTCGAGAAATAATGGTTGACGAAAAGAGTTATTTTTCGGCATAGTTAGTGAGAATTTCGAGACTGATTCCATTTTTGTTACCTCACAGGACCAATCTCGGAACCTGCGGGAAACATATGTTTAAGGGGGAACATCATGAATAAGAGCGAATTGATTAAGGCTCTGTCGGAACAGAAAAAAATGCACGTTGACGAGGCCACCAAAGTGGTCGGCGCCTTCGTGGACTCCGTCAAGGAAGCCCTGCTTCGTAGCGACCGCGTTGAGATTCGTGGTTTTGGCAGCTTCAAGATCAAGGACTACGAAGGATACACCGGACGCAATCCCAAGACTGGGACCGTCGTTCAGGTAAAACCCAAGAAACTTCCTTTCTTCCGTCCTGGCAAAGAGTTGAAGGAATACATCAACCAGTAGGATGCGACGACTTACATACTGCCTGTTTCTGGCAGCCCTGATCTTTGTGTGCGGCGATGCCCGGGCACAGGGGTCTGTTCTGACCATCATTTACTCGGCAAATACGTATGGCACGGTGCGACCATGCCCTACCTGAGGCGGCAAGACCCTCGGAGGGGTGGCCCGTCGGGCCACGTATTTTTTAGACAATCAACAAGCCAAAGCTCCCAGGCTGCTGGTCTCCGGCGGCTGGGAATTCTTTCGGCCCAACGGCAATCCCGGGCTGACCAAAACCATGGTCGCCCTAAGCAAAGCGTTCAACGCCATGCGCTATGACGTGGGACTGCTTACAGCCCGGGAGGCCAAGTCCCTGGCCGGGGACGATGTACCCCGCTGGCCCTGGCAGAAGACGGCTGAGGAAGAGCCCTTCACCATACGGGAGCTCGAAGACGGTCACAGGGTAGGCTTTTTGCGCTACCCGTCCCTGCCCGAGGACGCCGACGGGCCGTCCGCCCCACTGGTCGCCAAGCTCTCCAGGGAGATCAAGGCTTACCGCAATCAGGTGGACCTGCTCATCGGTTTATGCGACTGGGGGTGGGTGGCCGAGAGCGACTACCTCAAGTCGAAGCTGGCCCAGGTCCCTGACATGCTCTTTGGCAGCGGAAGCGGGGCCGGCATCACTGGACGAGTCCAGGCCGATGGCCGCACCCTTTGGGTCAGGCCCTATGACAAGGGCCGTAACCTGGCCCAGGTGAACGTCCTGCAATGGCCGAAAAAAGAAAATTCATTTGCGTGGGAAGAAGCGAAGAATTATACATCGACTTCCATTGGTATGAACGACGCTATCGTGGATAATCCGGAAATCGCTGCCCTCTTTCAATAGAGAGCTTTTTTCGGATGGATATATATACTTCAGGAGGAGATGACGATGGAATTACGAGGAGCTTTCACCGCTCTCTCGACGCCCTTCAAGGATGGCGAGGTTGACGAGTCGACCTATCGCGATTTCATTGAATGGCAGATCGAGCAGGGTATTGACGGCCTGGTGCCCTGCGGCACTACCGGTGAAGCGGCGACCATGTCCCATGAGGAACAGGGACGGGTCATCAAAATTTGCGTTGAGCAGACCAAAGGCCGCGTGCCTGTCATCGCCGGAGCCGGATCCAACTCCACTAAGGAAGCCATTGAGCTGACCAAAATGGCCAAGGAAGCCGGTGCCGACGCCACCCTGCAGATCACGCCCTACTACAACAAACCCACGCCCGGCGGCCTGGTGGCCCATTTCAAGGCCATTGCCGAGGCGGCGCCCCTGCCCATGGTCATCTACAATGTGCCCGGTCGGACCGGCCTGAACTGCCTGCCGTCCACGCTCAAGATGATCAAGGACGCCGTCCCCGAGGCCATTGCGGTCAAGGAAGCCACCGGCAACCTGTGCCAGGGGGCCGAAGTGGTTGAGCTCTGCGGCCGTGATTTCATGCTGCTGTCCGGCGATGACTTCACCGCCCTGCCCTTGCTGTCCGTGGGCGGAGTTGGAGTCATTTCCGTCATTTCCAACATCATGCCCAAAGTCATGAGCGGCATGTGCCACGCTTTTTTTGACAAGGACCACGAGAAGGCTCTCGAACTAAGCCTTAAGATGGCTCCGGTCAATCGGGCCATGTTCCTGGAGACCAATCCCATTCCGGTCAAGACCTCCCTGGCCATGATGGGAATTTTCAAGGACGCTCAGTTCCGTTTGCCCATCGTCCCGCTGCAGGACGAGAACAAACCCAAACTGGAAGCCGTGCTGAAAACCGCCGGTCTTTTGTGATATCCAAGGCCTCGGCTCACAGCCGGGGCCTTTTTTTCGTCATCTCCCCGAAAAGGGACGGTCTTGGACCGTCCCTTTTTTGTCGGATGCCTCCGGCGGCCACGGGAAAACTTTCAAACAATTCCTTCTTCATGACTCCCCCTTCTCAAACATTTCGGTGTGCCTTCAGCAGAGGGGAGAGACGCAATGCTTCGGTCTCCGGCTTCGACAAACGGAAGATTGAAGCTTTGGGAATATGAACTTTATCGAATGCGAGAGATAAGGTGGGGAATCGGCAAAAAGAAACGCAAAGGCCCGCCAGCACAACGCTGGCGGGCCCGACTTTGCGCACTCAATCAGCTATAGAAGCTTAGCCTTCGAAGGCCTTGATGAAGTTGGGGGCGACCTGCTTCTTGCGGCTCATCACGCCGTCAAGGTACACGGGCTCGCCTTTGGTGGCCTTGCCGAAGGCCTTCTCGACCACGGACGGGTCATCGGAGGCTATCAGCATCTCGGAGCCTTCTTTCATGATATCGGTCAACAGCAGGAAGACGGAGTGGCGGCCGTCGGCTTTGACCTTTTCGATCTCGGCCTGCAGGGCGTCCTTGTGGGCGTCGAGCATGGACAGGTCCACGACTTCCAGCTGGCCAATGCCGACCTTGTTGCCGGACATGTCGAAATCCTTGTAATCACGGAAAACCAGTTCCTCGGGGGAAGCGCCGTCAACGGCGGACTTGACCTTGAACATCTCCATGCCAAGTGCCATGACGTCATCCACACCGGCGATCTTGGCCAGGGCTTCGACGGCGGCCTTGTCGGCGTCGGTACAGGTGACGGACTTGAACATGACGGTGTCGCTCAGGATGGCGCACAGCATGATGCCGGCGATGTTGGCCGGAATCTCGACGTTGTAGAAGTCGTACATGGACTTCAGCACGGTGGCGGAACAGCCCACGGGCCAGACCCACATCTCCAGCGGACCGGAGGTGGTGATGTCGCCCAGCTTGTGATGGTCGACGACGGCAAGGAGCTCGCCCTTGTCCAGGTTGTCGATGGTCTGAGAAATGTCGGTGTGGTCGACCAGGATGATCTGCTTGTCGGTGGCGTCCGTGACGATCTCGGGAACGGCGATGCCGAACTTTTCGAGCACAAAGGCGCTCTCAGGAGCGATCTCGCCCTGGGTCACGGCCTTGGCCTCCATGCCACGCTTGCTGTACAGATCGGCGGCACCAATCGCGGTAGCGACGGTGTCGGTATCGGGATTCTTGTGTCCAACAACCAAAATAGCCATATCAAGTCCTCCTAATTGAATTATCCTGTATAAGGAAATTGAGCATCAAAACAGAATGTGACAGATATCACAAAGCGTGCTGGCTGCCAAGCTAAAAGCGAAGGGCAACCGAGAAAAGGCGGAAAAGAATTCCGTCTGTCGTCGGAATGCCATGATTCCGCTACAATCCAGTAACCGCAACGCCTCCAAGGGTGAGCGCCAGGCAGAAGTTACGCTCCCCGAGAGCCTGTTGACGGTACGATATTCGGCAAAGACAATGTGAAGTTGATCTCAAGCCTCCTACTATTACAAGAAAGAAGCCGGAAATGCATCACCGGGGACGAAATGGCTCTCTTACAGGGTAGGCAGGAAGCGATACACGGCAAAAAGTATGACGCCCGTCGCCAGGATAACATAGGCTCGCTTCAAACGAAGAGCCATGAGGCCCCCGAGAGAAGCGGCAACCCAGAGATGGGCCCAGGTCACGCCCAGGTGTGAGAAGATATTCGGGTAGGTGGAAAAGATGAAGTCAAAGCCTTGCTTGAGGATGAGGACGGCCCCCAGGAAGGTCGCCCAACTCATGAACACCCCCTTGGCCATGGACCGGAGGATGAGTGTACCGGGCAGATGAGGGGAGCCGGGGTTACGCGCCCAGTTCAGCAGCGCATTGTAGCTTCCCTGCTCACGTTCGCGAAGCCACCCTTCCACTTTGGTGCCGATCCAGGCCAGCGGCATGCTGGCGAAAAGAACAAACATGATTCGGGACGGCTGATCCAGATTGAACCAGGTGGTCAAGGCCAGAGCCGAGAAGGTGGCGGCCGTGAGCTGGGGGGGGATGTAGGCTCCGGCAGGGATGAGGTCCAACCAGAAGAGCTCGAAGAAAATGGCGATGTACAGGCTGGTGGTGTACTCGCCGGTGGCCGCTCCCCAGAAGAAGCCTACAACCAAGGGGCGTTCAAGCAGACCGATGCTTAAGGACGTACGGAACTGGGAAAAGAGAGCAAAAAAAAAGCGATCAGGGCAAACCATGTATAAGGGTACTGTATAAACATGGCCTAGAACCTCACCTGCACGGGGTCGTTGGGCACGCACCGGAAATCCAGTTCCACGCCCTTGCGGTTCAGGTGACGCAGGCAGGTCTCATCCTCGTCGGACAGGGCCACGCTTGGGGAAACCTGGCGTTTGCCCGGGCTATAGTGGACGTTGCCGATGTTCAGCACGTGAAAATCAAAACCGGAGTCAAAGGCGCGGCGGGCATCTGCACAGCTGGAAAAGAGAATGATGGAGTCATGCTCTCCTGGATTCGAAAAGAGTTTGGTAATAATTGCCGGGACCTCGTCCACGGTGACAAAGGAGCTTTTCACCGCCTGGGGGATGGCCAGGGACATAATCTCCTGTTGGAGGATGTCGTGGGCCAGTTCGTCGTTGGCGACCACAACGTTTTTGGCACCGGTGTACGGCAGCCACGTCTCGATGATCTGGCCGTGAATCAAGCGGTTGTCAATACGAACGAGAGTCACGGCATCATACCTATTTCTTTGCTTTTTTGCGCAGCATCGCCCCGGCAACCTTGATCCCCTGCTGCCCTGCGGTCATGACCTTTTCCGCCAACTCAGGCAGTTTCATGGACCGGGCCTGTATGGCCGCAACGACCATGGGGAGGTTGACGCCGGTGATGACTTCGAGATTTTCCGACTTCATGAGTGAGAGGGACATGGTCGTGGGGGATCCGCCGAACAAATCGGTCAAGGCCAGGACGCCCTTGCCCTGCTCCAGGGAATGGATAGCATTGCGAACGCTTTCCAGGGTCTCGTCAACGCCTTTGTTTACGTCGACTCCAACGGCCAGGCAATTTTCCTGCGGGCCCATGACCGTTTCAGCGGCCTTGAGCAAGGTTTCGCCGAAGGTCCCGTGGGTGACCAGCACTACTCCGATCACAGCGTCCTTTTTGTCAGTCTTTGCAACCATGTCTAACCGAGTTCCATGTGTCGATGTTCGATCGTAACAGTGTACCCTTTTTCCTTCAGGGTTGCCAGTACCGACTCGGCCACGGATACCGAACGGTGGCGGCCACCGGTGCAGCCCAGGGCCAGGGTGATTCTGTAGCGCCCTTCGTCGGCGTAAAGGGGCAGTATGTAGAGCATAAAATCACGAAACCGTTTGATGAACCCCTCGCCCGTGGGGCTGCCCAGGACATAGTCTGAGACCGCCTTGTCCAGACCGGACATGGAGCGCAGCGACTTGTCGAAATAGGGATTAGGCAGAAAGCGGAGGTCAAAGACCAGGTCCGCCTCGGAGGGCACACCGTATTTGAAGCCGAAGGTGATAATGTGCACCCGCATTCCCAAGCCCACATCCTCCAAGGAGGACCACTTGGTCTGGATGACTCTGCGCAGGTCGTGGATGGAATAATCCGTTGTGTCCAGGACTAGGCCCGCGCCGAGACGCACCGGCTCCAGAAGCTGCTTTTCCGTCTCCAGAGCCTGTTCCAGGCCAAGGTTGCGGCACTCAAGGGGGTGCGGGCGACGGGTGGTGGCGTAGCGGCGGACCAGTTCAGCCATCTTTGCCTCAAGAAAGAGCACCTGCGGGGTAATGCCGAGTTCGGCGAATCCTTCCAAGGCCTTGGACCAGCCGTCCACGAATTCGAACTGCCGCAGATCCATGCCAAGCGCCAGCCCCCGATACTTGGTATCAAAGGAGAGGATCAATTCGGCCAGCTTGGCCGACATTTCGGAAGGCAGCCCATCGATACAGAAAAACCCAAGGTCTTCGAAAACCTTGAGCGCGGTGCTCTTGCCCGAGCCGGAAAGTCCGGTGACAATCACCACCGGGAAAGGATTGGTCGAGGTCAACGGATTCTGCCCATTCGGTTATACGCTTTTGAGGAGGGCCCAGAGGGCCTCGAGGTCATCGGCAGACAGGAACGCCTTGCGGAATTCCTCGTCTTTGAGAAGACGGGATATCTGGGCCAGGACGCGCAAATGCATGCCCGCCACCTGCTCTGGAGCGAGCACCAGAAAAAAGATGGTGCACGGACTGTGGTCCAGCGCCTCGAACTCCACGCCTTTCCGACTGCGGCCCACGACCACGATGACCTTCTCCAGATCATCGAGCTTGCCGTGGGGGATGGCGATACCGTCTCCGATACCGGTGGAGCCGAGCTGTTCACGATCGAGAAGGACACGGACCGCGTGGTCCGTGTCCATCTCTGGATATTCTTCGCCCAGGGGGGCGACGAGTTCATTCAATACGTCCGACTTGGTCTCGGACTCGAGTTCGGGAAGGATCAGCTCCTTCACCAGGTAATCACTGAGTTTCATGCTTAATTTCCGGGGTCGATGAGGCCGTAATCGCCGTTCTTTCTCTTGTATATGACGTTGACGCCGTCGGTCTCCGCGTTGAGGAAGACCAGGAATTCATTGTCACGGGCATCGAGTTGCATGGCGGCCTCGTCCACAGACATGGGCTTGGGTTCGTATGCATCGGTGCCGACGATGGTGGGAGACGAACCGGGAGCGATGTCCTCATAGGACAAAAAGTTCATCTGCACCATTTTATTGGGACGCGCCTGTCTGGGGCGGTTCTTCATCTTTTCACGCATCTTGCGCAGCTGGGCTTCCAGCTTGTCCAGAACCATGTCGATAGTGGAGTACATGTCTTCCGAGTCTTCATAGGCCGAGATATGTATGCGATCCGAGTTGAGGATCACGTCCGCCTTATGACGGAACTTGTCGACCAGCAGGTTGACCTGGAGATCGGCCTCCGCATCGGAAACGTATTTGGCTACCTTTTCAAAACGCTTTTCCGCGTACCCCTTGAGGTGATCGGAAGGCTCGAAGTTCTTGAAAGTGAAGCTGATGTTCATACGCTGCCTCCTGGTTGAGAGTGCTTCAAGCAGAATTTAGAAATACTGCTTTCGTTTTGAAGACGAAGGAATGCCCATGGCCGAACGGTATTTGGCGACCGTGCGCCGGGCGATGTTCACTTCCAGCTTGTCCTGGAGGATCTCGCCGATTCTCTCGTCGCTGAGCGGTTTCTTCGTATCTTCTTCTGCGATCATTTTTTTTATGAGCGCCTTGACGCTCTCCGAACCCACCTGGGACCCGTCGTTGAGGTCCAAGGCCGAATTGAAGAAGAACTTCAACTCGAATATGCCGTGAGGGGTCGAAACATACTTGCTGGTCGTAATCCGACTCACGGTGGATTCATGCATCTCGATGTCTTCCGCCACCTCCTTGAGGATCAGAGGTTTGAGCTTTGTCACGCCCTCCTCGAAGAATGCCTTTTGGAAGCCGACAATGCTCTCAACTACTTTATACAAGGTTCGCTGCCGCTGGTACAGACTTTTCATCAACCATGCGGCGGAACGCATCTTTTCCTGAAAATATTCCTTTTCCTTGTTTGCCGCGCCCTTCATGGAATCCATGTAGAAGGTGTTCATCTGCAGCCTCGGCATGCCGTCCTCGTTAAGGATGATGACAAAATCCTCGCCGTATTTGTAGACGAATACATCAGGGCTGACATAGTGCGGCTCGGTGCTGGAGAAATTGGCCCCCGGCAAGGGGTCGAGCGTCTGCATCATGTCCAGGTAAGCCTTGAGCTCGTCCATGGATATTTTGAACTTGCGCGCCAGAGGCTTGTAGCGGTTCTTCTCCAGGTCCTCCAAATGCTCGGTGACCAGAGAGACCAGAATCGGGTCGTCGTATTCAAGGATCTCCATCTGGACCAGCAGACACTCTCGCGGGGTCCGGGCACCCACGCCGATAGGGTCGAGGTGCTGGATGCGAATCAGAACGGACTCGATCTCCTCTTCGGAGGCCTGAACCATAGCGGCCAGCTCTTCGGAGGAGGCCTGTAGATAGCCGTTGGAATCAAGGTTGCCGAGGATGACGTCACCGATGGCCAGCTCTTGCTCGGTGAAGTTGGACAGGCGCATCTGCCAGCTCAGGTGGCCTTCGAGCGAAGGCTTGGAGGCTAACCGGGCCTCCAGGGACATGCCCTCCTCCGGCATCTCCATATCGCGGGACAAAGCCTGCTTGGAGGTAGAAGAGAACTCGCCGAGGTAGTTCTCCCAGTCCGCAGTGCGGACCAACTCCTCTTCGGCCTGGGACTCGGTCAGGACTTCCGCCTTGTCCGGAACCTCGGTGTCCGTCTCGGTCTCGTCAAGGAAAGGATTCTCCAACAATTCCTGCTGCACGGTCTCCAGCAGTTCAAGACGCGATAACTGCAGCAGCTTGATTGCCTGCTGCAACTGGGGCGTCATGACCAGTTGCTGTGAGAGCTTGAGCTGTTGCCGGAGTTCCAATCCCATGATTCGCTACCCGCTTGAGGTTGTGTTTACCGGTTGCCGCGTAAAGTTTTTTCCGGCCACCAGATATTTTTCCCGATTCAAGTATGCCACAGTGAATTAAAGGATGCAACACAATTGTGTTAACACCCTGTTTCCATTAATAAATTTGCGTATAAATTCTGATATGAAAAAAGTGTACCAACCTTTAGAGGCGGTGTAAATCGGGAATGAGAAAAAAAAGACGGGGATGGTGGGTTAAAGCCGAAAATCCTCACCCAGGTAGATCTGCCGGGCACGGCTGGACTTGACAATCTCGGACGGAGCTCCCTCCAAGATGATCGTGCCCTCGTAGACCAAGTAGGCCCGGTCACAGATATTCAGAGTTTCCCGAACGTTGTGATCCGAGATGAGAATACCTATGTCCATGGATTTGAGAACGGAGATGATCTCCTGGATGTCGATGACCGCGATGGGATCGATCCCGGCAAACGGTTCGTCCAGAAGAATGAATTGCGGGTCCAGGATAAGCGCCCTGGCTATTTCGAGCCTGCGGCGCTCGCCGCCGGACAGAAACATGGAAGCCTGGTCCGCCAATTTGGTGATGGTGAACATCTCCATGAGTTCATCGGCTCTGGCTCGCTGTTGCCGCGATGTCATCGAAGTTTGTTCCAGGATGATCTCCAGGTTCTGACGTACGGTCAGCTTTTTGAAGATAGAGCTTTCCTGGGGGAGGTAGCTTACTCCCAAGCGGGCCCGCTCATGCAGTGGCTTGTCCGTAAGCTCGCGGCCTCCCAGAGAAACCATCCCGGTATTGGGCTGGACGATGCCCACGAGCATGTAGAACGTGGTCGTCTTGCCCGCGCCGTTGGGCCCGAGCAGACCTACGACCTCGCGGGCGTCGAGCTTGATATTAATGCCGTGCACGACCTCTTTCTGGCCGTACCGCTTGGACAGGTTCGTTGCGCGCAGACCCTCGGCCATCTACTGCACCTTCAGCTTGCCGGGGGTCATGAAGATGGCCTTGACGCGCTGTTTGCCACCGATGACCTCTGATCGGTCGTCCTTGATATGGAAATTGATGATTTCGCCGGTAAGGGAATTGGGGCCGTCCTGGAGCTTGGGGTTCTGCTCCATCTTAAGGAGCTGCGGTCCGACCAGATAGGTCAGCTTGCCGCAGGTCCCCTCGGAGGTCCCCTTCTTTGCCCGCACATTGCCTTCGGCCACGATGCGGTCCACGCTGTCGGCGGAGAATTTTTTGTCCGTGCTGGACGAAAGATAGGCCGAGAGCTTGTCGGCCCAAAGGGTCAGTTCGCCATGGACGGCGATCACGTGGCCCACAAAGGAGATGACCTTTCCGGTCTCATCGTATGTCATCCGGTCGGAGGTTATTTTTACCGGCAGGCGGCTCGGGTCGACGCCCACAGGAATGGGCGCGGGTGGGGTTTCGGCCACCGTGGCCTTGACCTCACCCTCTCCGGAGT
>Ga0075011_10000062_pt1 | contig 52248 bp, 52 predicted proteins | sample TARM_MetaG_T_14_FD_72354 | JGI IMG/M metagenome (GOLD analysis project Ga0075011, IMG submission 72354) | Freshwater microbial communities from Pennsylvania, USA, analyzing microbe dynamics in response to fracking - TARM_MetaG_T_14 | ecosystem: Environmental > Aquatic > Freshwater > River...
CCCGCCGGGGCGTCAAGAAAGCGATCATCGCCGTGGCCGCCTCCATGCTCACGGCCGTTTGGCACATGCTGCGCGATGGCACCGAGTGGCACGATCTGGGCGCGGCGCACTTTGACCAAGTAGCCAACCGCCTGCTCAAACGGCTGCAGAGCATAGGCTACAACGTGCAGATAACGCCGGCTTGAATGAGTCGTGGAGTCTGGTTTCACTTCAGCCACCTTGAAGGCGGCATCCAGCTCGCTGACGCCGTGCTGCTGCATGAGCTGGTAGCGTTCTGCCTTCTCCTCGGGCTCGGTTTGCGCGAGCGCGAGGTAGAGACTTGGCGGCACGGCGCGGAACAGCACTTCCATGCTCTTGGAGAGGATGACGCCCTCGGTGAACTTGCCCGCTTCCTTGCGTGCGGAGAGCATCAGCGCCTTCTGCGCCGGCGAGAGTTCGCGGAACCTGGCGATCTTCTCCACTTCGTCCGGCGGCATCGACAGGCACACCCACCACTCGATCATGTTGAGCATGGGCTCTGCGGCGCGCGGCAGATCGTCGATGTTTTGCGTCGCCAGCCAGAACCAGGCGCCCAACTTGCGCCACATTTTTGTAATTTTCACGACATAGGGCGCGAGCAGCGGGTTCTTGGTGATGATGTGACCTTCGTCGGTCACGTTGACGATCGGCCGGCCCAGGTACTGGTCGCGCTCGGCGATGTTGTTCACCGTGCTGATCAGGCTGATGTAGGCGATGGAGAGCTGCGCGTTGTAGCCCTCGCGGGCATAGGTCGCCAGATCGACCAGCGTGATGTCGGCCTCGGGCCACGGCGTGCCGTCACGGTCGAACATCTCGCCGTCCGTGCCTTGGCAGAACATGTCCATCGCGTCCGCCATCTCCAGCAGCCGCACGCGCCGCATCTCGGGCAGCGTCGGGTCCTGGCCACGGGCGCGCAGCGCGTTGCGCACGTCGCGCGTGAGCACGGTGCGCTTTTCGGCCACGCAATGTTCGGCGGCGTCGAGGATGCACTGGCGGATCAGCGAGCGGTCGGCCCGCGTCATCCGCGCTTCTTCCTTGTCTTCGCCGCCCGTGATCATCAGCCGCGCTGTGATCTCCAGTTCGCCCAGCACGTCGCGCTGCTCGTCCGCTTCCATGGCCGAGGCATCGGGGGGCAGGTCTTCGTCCAGCGCGTCGGCATCGAGCGTCTGTACGTCGCTGGGCGTTTCGATCAGCCGGCGTGCGTCGGCGAACGGCGCCAGGCTGATGCCCGATCCGGGGGCCAGCTTGACCCGGTTCACGGTCAGGCCCAGGCGCCTGGCGAAGTCGCTGAACAGGCCGAAGCTGTTGCCGGCTTCCACGATGAAAAGCCGCGGCCGGTAGATGGCCGTCACCTGGTTCAGCAGGTTGTTGAGCGTGGCGGACTTCCCCGAGCCGGTGGGGCCAAATAGAAACAGATGGGCATTCATCTGCCGATCCAACCTGTTCAAGGGGTCGAACGTAATCGGGCCGCCGCCGCGATTGAACATCGTGATGCCGGGATGCCCCGTGCCCTGGGCGCGGCCCCATACTGGCGACAGGTTCGCCGCGTGCTGGGCGAACATCAGTTGCGTGTACCACCGGCGCCGGTCCTTGCCGGGGTTGTAGCAGCACGGCAGCCAGCGCAGGTAGCTGTTGAGCGGCGCCACCTCGTCGTCCTCGCGCACCGGCTGCAGGCCGGCGTTGAGCATCACGTTCGCGAGGTCCAGGCCGCGCCGATCCAGTTCCGCCTCGTCGCGCCCGCGTAGGTAGAACGCCAGAGTGCCCCGGTAGAGCTTGTGCGCGCTGCCGATCAGGGAGCGGGCTTCATGCACGTCCTTGAGCGTCTGCTCCGACGCCAGCGTCTCGCCCACAGCTTTCTTCGCCAGATGGTTGAGGTCCGATTCGAGGACGTCCTGCGGCGTGGCCACCATGGTGAGACACATCAAGGTGTCCTCGGGCATCTGGTCGAACAGCGTGTTGATCGCGTCCCCCTTGCGGGTCTCGCCGGTCAGGTGCCCGGTGCCGGGCGGCATGCGCAGCCGGTCGGTGATCAGCACGCGGTGCGGCATGCCGTCGAAGTACCAGGCCCCTTGCGCCACGTCCGAGCGCGGCTGCCCAAAGAACAGCCGCTGGCTGAAATCCCGCCCGCTCGCCAGCTCGATCTCGCCGGCCTCGCTTTCCTCGGTACTGTCCGGATAGCGCGCCAACGCGTAGAAGCGCTCCCGGTCCTCCACCCCAGGCCCGAGCAGCGTGGGGCGCGGGTTGAACCACCGCAGCAGCCAGTCGTGGACGTCGGCCGCGACCATGCGCCGGGCCTGGATGCCGGCGTTCGCCAGGCCGCCGCACAGGCGGTCGCAGACGATGCCCAGCATCTGCTCGGGTGTCTGGCCGCGGCGGTTTGCCTGTCCCTGTCCGCTCGCGCGGCGGTACACCACCATGCGCACGCGCCGCGTCTGGCCGCGCCAGCGCAGCCGCGTGACCACCGTGTCCTCGAACAGGCCGCCGGGCTTGGCCACAGCGCGCAGGTGGTGGCCGAAGAAGCGCAGGTAGAACTCGGTGAACGCCGAGCCGCGCGCACGTGGCTGCACGTAATCGCGCAAGGTCTGCATGTACTGGTCGAAGCTCGGTTCGTCCTGGGCATAGAGCTGGAGCACCCACGGGTTCTCGTCCAGTTCATCGAAGCTGTCCTGAAGCGCGTTTTCCAGGGCGTCGCGGGCATGCGCGAGCCAGCCGGGTTCCCGGCCTTCGGTGCCCAGCGGCACCAGCTCGTAGAAGGCGGCCACCGATTGGCCGTCCTCCAGGAGCATCGATTTCGACTCGGGCAAGAACTCCACCCAGGGCAGCAGTTCCACGAAGGACGGTGCGACGTCGTACAGCGCCTGCTCGTCGGCCACGGTCGCCGGCTTGCGGCCCTGGACCGCGGCGCCGGGTTCGGGGATGCCGGCTTGCTGCAAGGCCTCGACGTGGCGCTGCCAGCCGTCCGGCTGCTCGTCGGCGGCGGTGTCTTCGGCGCTGACGGCAGCCAGCTTCGGCCATGGAAGTTTCCACCGCATCAGTAGTCCTCCGTCCTCTCGCCAGGCATCGCGTACTGCACGCGCTGGTACAAGGGGAAAACCGTCGTGTAGCCCGGCACGGGAACGGGGTCGGTGCCGGCCAGGTGCGGGTACACGTACATCACGAGATCGGGATTGGGCAGACGCTGGAACTGGCGGTGGACCTCATTGCGCGCGGTGCGCGTGTAGCGCATCTGCTCAACAGGTGCGGCCTGCACGTCGGCGTCGGTCAGGGGCCGACGCAGGCTCTGGCGCGCATCGAGCAGCTGGCGGCCGGCGTTCCGCCCGGCTGCGCCACCGCCACCGCCGTCGCCGGCTTCCTGCTGCCAGATGTCCATCATCGTGCGGTCACCGTGGGTCAGCAGCTTTTCCTTGCTGGTGGCGCAGCCGCCAAGCACCGCGACGGCGAGGGCCAGTGCCAGGCCACGGGCCAGGTTAGTCAAGTTCGAGTGCATGGCTTTCTCCTGCGCGGTGATCGACCTTGCGGCCTTCGGGATCGAAGTCGATGGCGAGCGGCTTTTCGAGGTGGACGGCAACCTTGGCGCCGGGTTGGACATAGACGGCGGCGAAGGCTTGGCCGTAGAGCTTGTTGACCCAGGCCGACATGTCCCGGACACCGCCCGCGAGAATCTGGCCGACCGCTTCCTGGCCGGTGATGCCCACGGTGCCGATGGAGCCGTCCGAGCCGACATAGGACATGCGGCCGCTGTCACTCTCGATGAGCGAGGCCACACCGGCACCGGCCGCGGTGATCAGGGCCTGCGAGCCGAGGTATTGCTGGGCGTTGCTGCGCCGCTCGCCGCTGACGCAAGGAATGCCGTGGGGATCGCTGATCCAGCCCAAGCCGTCGCGCTGTTGGTTGTTCTGCTGGTTGCCCTCGCGGTCTTCGGGGATCGTGCGAATCGTGCCGTCGTTGAAGACGAACGTGATGCTGCGCACCTGACCGCGCACGCACGAGAGCGTCCAGTCGCCCGAGGCTGTGCCGCTGAACACGGCGCCGGCCACGTCGGGAATGTCGATGCCATTGGCGGTCAGGTTGTCCGGCCCGACCAGAACTTTGAACGGATAGGGATCGTTGACCGTGCCGTCGATCGGCACGCGGCCGATCAGCGCGGTCATGGCGACCGAACCCATGAGCGTGGAGTTGGTCGGCACGGTATAGACCGGCTTGGCACTCTTGACCCCGGCGGCGCGGGCGCCCGCGTTGGCCACGGTTTCCGCGGTGGTTTCGAGCGTGCTCTGCGCCGGGCCGAAGCTCGTGGGGAAGCTCATGCCGCCGCTCGCGCCACGCCCCCCGTTGCGCCCCTCGGCGGGCTTTGCGTCGTCCGGCTCGACCCACCGCACGCCGCCCTCCATGCCTGCCTCGTCGCCGCCCTGCAGCCCCAGGCCCACGGGCAGGTCCGCATGGCCGCCGCCGCGCCCGCCGATGCTGTCCAGACGCCGCTGCAGGTCGGCGAGCAGCCCTTCGGTTTGCTGGCGCGCGCTGGCCGCCTGCTCTTGGTCGCGGCGCAGGTTGGACCGCTCGGATTCGAGCGCCGAGTTGATGCGCTGGTCGATGGAGTTCTCGCGCTGGCGCAGTCGCTGGTTCTCTTCACGCTGCGACTTGTTGTCCGAGAGCGCGGTCTGAAGTTCGGTGCGCAACTGCTTGACCTGCGCAACCAGCGTTGCCACGGTGTCGCGCGGGGTATCGCCCTCGATGCCCAGCGCCTTCATTTCATCGGGCGTGAGCTGGGCGCCGTTGTCCGCCGCGGGTGGCGCCGTGCTGCCTCCACCCGAGAACAGCCGGATACCGACGAACAGCACCAGGATGGCGACAGGGATCATCAGCCACTTGAGTAGGCCGTTACTGCGCATGGCGGGCCTCCTTGGCGTTCTCGTCGCCGTCCGGCTGCGGCAGATGCACGGCAGGGTCGAAGCGGTGAATCGCCGGCAGCAGCGACTGCGCGAGGCCGCGGCCGCGCGTGACCAGGTACAGGACGGTCGTGTCCTCGGGCGTGCCGCGCGGGCCCAGCGCCTCGTGCTGGAAGGTGGCGGTGAGGAAATCGCCTTGCAGCACGCGCGGGTCGAGCGTGATCCAGCCGCCGCTGCCGTTGGTCAGGCGCACGGCAGTGACCCACTGGTCCTCCAGCCGCCACGACGCGAGCGCGACCGCGCGCACGGGCAGCGTTGGCATCAGTGTGTCCAGGTCGAGGTCGCGGGGCAGGTTGACCCGCATGACGCCCGGCAGCGGCTCCACGGTGCGCAACGGCGCGTAGAGGTGCTGCGCGGCGAAGCGCGTCAGGACGACAGGGACCGGGGTTTCGCGCCGCGCGGTCCGCGCACCTGCCTGGCCCTGGGCGCGTGCCGGGGCCTCGGCACTGTCGGCCTGCTCGCCATAGCGTCCCGGTGCGCTGTCACCCTCGACGATGCGCACCGGCTCCAGCTCGGCTTCCCCGTCCTTGGGTGGTTCGGCTGCGATGTCCAGCAGGATCAGCGCGCCCGTGTCGGCGTCCTGCAGTTGCAACCGCGTGGGCTCGATCGGCTCGCTGGCGCGCAGGTACACCGCGCCGCCCGCACTCTGCACGCGCAGGCGTTCGCCCACGCCCGCGGGCACGCCCACGCGCACGTTCCGGTCAATGAACACGATGCGTTCCTGACCGACCTTCAGCGGCACTGCCAGTGGCATGCGTTCCCAGCGCAGGATCTCCACTGCATGGGCGATGGGTGCCGCGGCCACGGCCAGTAGCCCCAGCAGCGCGAATACAGGATGCTTCATGGGGTGTTTCCTCCTTGAGGCGCTTGCGGAGACAGGCCACTCGGCGCCGGGCGCGTCGGCTCCGGTGCACTGATGCGCTGGGGCGCGCCGTCGTAGCAGTCCAGCGCCAGGCCGAACGGGTTGCGGGCGGGATCGACGTCCACCCGCGTGACCTTGATCGGATAGCGCACCAGGGCGCGCTTGACCTGCTCGGCGCCGTAGTACTCGTCCGCCGTGATGTCCAGCGTCACCACCCAGTCGCGATCGGACACGGTGCGCACGCGCGCCGTGGGGTCGTCGCCATAGCCGCGGCCGGGAATCTCGTAGATGCCGCGCACGCGCTGACGCAGCTCGCCCGTGGAGCGGCGGTAGTCATAGTCCGCCCGCAGGAAGGCCTGGCAGGACGGGGTGAGGTACGGCGAGAGCGTGTGGAGGTTGCGCGAGTAGTCTTCTTCGCCATTGGTTGGCCAGCGGTTGAGGGTCTGGAACACGTAGAACGTGAACGCATAGACCGATTCGGGCGGCACTTCCCACCACTTGCGGGTACTGCCGGAGCGCAGGTCGGGCGGGACGTGGATGGTCAGGTCGCGCGGCGCGCTCCACCAGCCGCCGCCCATGACCAGGGCGACGACGACCAGCGCGCCCGCGCCCAGGCGCAAGGTCTTGATGTGCGCCTGCAGATGGGTAATCTCGTTTTTGAAGCGGCTCATCGCATGCTCCTGCGGGTGGACCAGAAGCCCGAGCGCGAGATCAGCACATGGCCACCGACCCAGCCTGCCATCAGCGGATGGCGCGTGGCGATGCGCCATTGCAGTTGCCGATACAGCCAGGTGTCGGGACGCCCACGCTTGAGGCGGCGCAGGATGCCGCCGCCGATGAAGACGCCGAGCGCCACGCCCAGGACGACGAACGTCGGCGCCAGCGCGATCGTGCGGAACACCCAGGACAGCGGCGCGCCGACCAGCAGGCCGGCGGCGCCGGACAGGCCGCAGCAAATCCAGAGTTCGTCAGCGGTGAGGCCGCGCACCACAACGGGATGGCGGTTGAGCCGGTGCGGAAGGAAGGTGACCGTTCCGTCCGCACGGACGTGCTGCTGCTCGGACATACCGGCCTCGCTTACAGGATGCCGGTGGCTTCGGTGAGCAGCCAGATGCCGATCACGAGCAGCACGGCGCCGATGGCGACCGTGAGGCCGAACTGGCCCCACGTCTTGCGGCCGGTGTGGATCTCCGCGTAGGTCCCGTAGGCGTGGTAGCAGACGCCGATGAACATCGACGCCACCACCAGCAGGGCCACGAGCATGATGATGTCGTAGCCGTAGTTGCGGATGGTCTCCATGATGCCGTTGCCGGTGCCGCGCGTGGGGTTCTCCAATTGCGGCAGACCTTGCGCGAACGACAGCGCGGGCAGCGCGGCGGCGCCCAGGGCCACGGCGGCGCGCTGGGCAAAACGGGAAGTGAGGTTGCGGTTGTGCATGGTCGGGCCTTTCAGGTCAGGACAGAAGGAAGAAACTCAGGACGAGGTACATCGCGACGAAGCGAATGCAGACGCCGAGGAACTGGCGCTGGTTGAGGCGGCTCTCGGACCACCCCACGTAGGCCGTTCGGATGGCCCAGACGCCCCACACGAGCAGGACCGCGAGCACGACGCCGACCAGGACGGTCGCCATCGCGGAAGGCGCGATACCGCTGTTGGCTTGAAATGCCGAGACCTGGGCGCCGTTCATTGCTTGCCCCCCGCAGTCGTCGCCGGCAGCGGTTCGGCCGCCCGCTCGGTGCGGTAGTCGCCGGCCAGTTCGGAGGGGTCGCGCGGCTGAGCGCGCGATGGCGTCAGGTGAAACTGGATGCCGGCGCGAACGCGCGCCAGGTCAGCCAGCAGCCGCGGGTAGTCGAAGTGGTAGCGCTCGCCCGGCTGGATGGGGGCATGCGCGGCGCTGTCCGCGACGGTGCGCTCCAGCGCGTCGAGCTGGCGCAGTGCGGCGACCAGCTCCTGGCGCTGTGCCGGGGACTCGGCCAAGGCCATCTGGGACTGACCCAGCAGGAGGGCCGTCACGAGAAAAGTGGGCACGCCGCGATGCGCGGCGCGCAGCCAGATCGAAGCCACCATCGCGCCATTCCTGTGTGATCAGCAATGGGGTGATCGTGGAGATCAGGGCTGTTTTAGGCCGCAAACAATAGGAACTGGCGGACGACCGGATTGGGCATACCGCGAGCGAACCTACAAAAGCCCGGGTTTAGTTTCGATTATTGCGTTTTTCGAGTGTTTCGAATATGATCGGCTCTGCAACCGTTTTCGCTTAGGAGCTACCCATGACCACCGCCACTGCCCAATCCAAGATGACCCTTCCCGCCGCGGGAGAGGTTAAGGCAGCCGTCCAGGGTCAACGTGCCTTGGCGGCTTACCTCGCAACCCAGTTCGAGACGCAGCACATCCAGATCTTTGATGACCACAAACAGGCTCATCAGGTGGAACTGCCTACCTCGGCTTTACGCCTGCTGGTCGACATCCTGGCCGAGTTGGCCGATGGCAATGCAGTAAAGGTGGTGCCCGTCCATGCAGAGCTGACGACCCAAGAGGCGGCGGACTTGCTCAACGTGTCCCGTCCCCATTTCGTCAAGCTGCTAGAAGATGGGGTGTTGGCATTTCATCGCACCGGCAAGCACCGCAGGGTGAGGTTCGCCGATCTGATGCAGTACAAGGAAGCGCGCGAGCGCGCCAGTGAGCAGGCGATGGCCGAACTCGCTCAGCAGTCGCAAGAGTTGGGAATGGGATACGAATGAGGCATTCCCCATTCACCGCCGTCTACGACGCGTGCGTTCTATATCCCGCGCCACTGCGGGATTTCCTGATGTGGCTCGGCCTGTCTGGCCGCTTCCGGGCGCGGTGGAGCCAAGCCATTCATGAGGAGTGGAAACGCAACCTGTTGATCAACCGCCCCGATCTCACCCGGGTTCAGGTCGACAGGACGTCGGATCTCATGGACAGGGCCATTCCGGACGGCTTGGTGGAGGGCTACGAAGCGCTCGTGGCAGGCCTGACATTACCCGATCCGAATGATCGGCACGTCCTGGCTGCGGCGATTCGCTGCGGTGCGAGCGTGATTGTGACGTTCAACGAACGTGATTTCCCGAACGATCTGCTGGCTCCGTACGGCATCGAATCGCAGCACCCCGATGAGTTTGTGGACAACCTGCTGGATCTGGATGCGGCCGCCGTAGTGTCGGCTGCGCAGCGCCAGCGTGCCCAACTCAAGCATCCGCCGATCGATGTGGACCGCTATCTCGAAATCCTGCTGCGCCAGGGCCTTGTGCAAACGACCAAGGTGCTGGCGACCTATCGCACCATTCTCTGACCCGCCGAGAGCCACGGATGACCAAGAATCCTTCATCAGACGCCACTTTGCCGAAAGGCATCCATCGAAGCTGGAAGCTGCCGGATAAGTCGCTGGGTGACTTGTGGGATTCGATCGTGATGGACGAAGCCATCAAAAAACAGTTGCTGTCACAAGCGATCGTCAACTTCACGGTGCGCCCCAAGGTGGAGCGCACGGTACTCCCCCTGCACGGCGTGATCTTGTTGGTCGGCCCGCCGGGGACTGGGAAGACCTCCTTGGCACGGGGCTTGGCGCATCGTGTGGCCGAATCTTTTTCTTCTGCGAAGTTTCGATTGCTGGAAGTGGAGCCTCACACGCTGACGAGCTCTGCAATGGGAAAGACTCAACGCGCCGTGGCAGACCTGTTCTCGCAATCGATCGCAGAATCCGCAGCGGCGGGCCCGACGATCGTCCTTCTGGACGAGGTCGAAACGCTTGCGGCTGATCGAGCGAAGCTCAGCCTGGAAGCCAACCCGGTTGATGTGCACCGGGCCACCGACGCGGTGTTGGTGCAGTTGGACATGTTGGCCGAACGCAACCCGCATCTGCTGTTCGTGGCCACCAGCAACTTCCCACAGGCCGTCGACAGTGCCTTCCTATCTCGTTGCGACATGGTGATGGAGGTGCCACTGCCCGGCAAGGATGCCTGCAAGCAGATCCTAGTGGACTGCCTGAATGGCCTGGCAAAGACATTTCCGGGGATTGGCAAGCTTTCCTCGGCTCACCAGTTCGACGTGTGCGCTGGCGAGTGCGTCGGATTGGATGGTCGGGCCATTCGCAAGGTCGTAGCCAACGCCCTCGCGGCCGACCCGCAAGTGGCTATCGATCCGAACAAGCTTTCCGTAGAGCACCTGCGCAGTGCGATACGACAGGCAAAGCAAATGCGCCTTCAAGGAGGGAAGCAAAAATGACCACCGTTGTCAGCCGGACGTTTCGCAGCTCGCCGCACCGCGATGCGTTGCAGACATGGGATGCCATTGTCGAACTGCTCACTCAGGGCAAGGACGGCACGGCTCGCTCTGAACTCAGGGCCGTGACGGGCGTGGCCGCCAGCTTGATCGCCGACCAGGCACCCAAGAGCGCGCCCATCGTTGCGACATGCGATGGACCACGGACCAGGATCTACTGCCTCTTCGACGAAGACGCGATCGATGGTGATGATGCCAACGAAGAAGTCTTGGGGTTCGAGCCGTTGAAGGGAGACTGGGGAGTCTCGCTGCCGTGTCCGAAGGAGCAGCTCGGCTGGGTGCAAAGCGCGCTCAAAAAGCACAGTTCTCGCATCATTGCACGGGACTTGAGCCAAGGAATTGCCACGCAGGCGCAGGCCGATGCTGGGCAAGCGCTGTCGCTCGACCTCGGAGGTTTCCTCAAGTCATGAGCACCGTCGCCACCTACTCGTACACGCACTCGGTTACCTATGTGACCGACAACATCCTCAAGAGCTTGAAAGACATCATCCTGCTCAGTGGGCTGGACCCTGAGCACTTTGCGGATCGCTGGGAGAGCAATACCCGAGCCATCAAGACGTGGCTCGGGACCGGTGATCTGCGCAAGGTGATTCTGGAGATCTACAACCCGGCAACCGACAAGCTCGTGACCCGATGGGATATCGACATCGTGTATGGGTGGTCCGATGGCGACGGCAGCTTCTGGACAGATACCGAGCAGTTGAAGTACGCGATCAAGAAAGCTGGGCTGCTGCCATCGCAGGCCAAGTACAAGTTAATGCTCGATACAAAGCCAGGGCGACCTGATGTGGAGGGATGGAGCAAAGGAAGTTATCGCTCGACGGATGGAATGGTCAAGCAGAGCCTAGGCTCGACTGTCGAACACAGCGGCCTGGCGGGTCAGGCCGGATATTGGAGGCAACGCTGATGCTGTCGATCGATGAAGCTTTTCGCAAGTTCAAGTCGCGTCTGGAACTCAACGAACGCGAACAGAAGAATGCCTCGCAACGCCAGAACGAAGTGCGGGACTACCTGCAGACCAAGTTCGGCATTGCGCGCAGCTTCCTGACCGGTTCCTATGCTCGATACACGAAGACGAAGCCGCTCAAGGATATCGACATCTTCTTCGTGCTGAAGGACTCGGAGAAGCATTACCACGGCAAGGCCGCATCGGTAGTGCTGGATGATTTCCACTCTGCATTGGTGGAGAAATACGGTTCGGCGGCCGTGCGCAAACAGGCGCGCTCGATCAACGTGGATTTCGGTGTTCACATCGACGCGGAGGACAACACGGACTACCGGGTGGTCAGCGTGGATGCGGTGCCCGCATTCGACACCGGCGACCAGTATGAGATCCCCGATACGGCGTCCGGAAAGTGGATCAAGACGGACCCGGAGATCCATAAGGACAAGGCGACCGCAGCGCACCAAGCCTATGCCAATGAGTGGAAAGGTCTCGTGCGCATGGTGAAGTACTGGAACAACAATCCCAAGCACGGCGATCTGAAGCCGGTGAAGCCCTCGTTCCTGATCGAGGTAATGGCCCTTGAGTGTCTTTACGGCGGCTGGGGAGGATCGTTCGATCGCGAGATCCAGTCGTTCTTTGCCACGCTTGCCGATCGAGTTCATGACGAGTGGCCGGATCCCGCCGGACTTGGCCCGGCGATCAGCAACGATATGGATGCCGCGCGCAAGCAGCGCGCGCAGCAGCTGCTGTTCCAGGCGAGCCAAGACGCAAGCATCGCCATCGACCACGCGCGTCGTGGTCGCAATATCGAAGCGCTTCGCGCCTGGCGCGCACTGTTTGGCCCCAAGTTCCCACTGTCCTGATTCCATCGGCTTCCATACACGTCCCATCGAGGTACAGCATGTCCCAGTGGTCGCTTTCCCAGCTCCTGTCGTCCCTGCATGAGGACATCCAGCAGCGCTTGTCCGTAGTACGCAAGACCTTCGGTCACCCGGGTACGAAGGGGGATGCGAGCGAGAACGTCTGGATCGACATGCTGGATACCTATCTGCCCAAACGGTACCAGGCGGCCAAGGCGCATGTGGTGGACAGCCTGGGGAACTTCAGCCAGCAGATCGATGTGGTGGTGTTTGATCGGCAATATTCGCCTTTTATCTTCACCTACGAGAACGAGACGATCATTCCAGCCGAAAGCGTGTACGCCGTTTTCGAGGCCAAGCAGACGGCTGACGCGGGGCTTGTGGCCTATGCCCAGGAGAAGGTCGCCAGTGTGCGCAGGCTGCACCGCACGAGCCTGCCGATCCCGCACGCTGGCGGGACCTACCCAGCGAAGCCGTTGATTCCGATTCTGGGTGGCTTGCTCACCTTCGAGAGCGAATGGAGTCCTGCATTGGGTCCATCCATGGACAAGGCGCTGAACGCAAACCTCACCGAGGGGCGTCTGGACATCGGATGCGTTGCCGCCCACGGGCACTTTTTCTATGACCAAGCCAGCGGCGCGTACAGCTACACCAACGAAAACAAGCCGGCGACCGCGTTTCTTTTCAAGCTGATCGCGCAGCTTCAGTTCAGTGGAACGGTCCCCATGATCGATGTGGAGGCTTACGGTCAGTGGTTGACCAAGTGAGGGGGCGCTGTGGCAAGCATACGTTCGGAGTACCACCGGTTCCTGGCGCACTTGGCGCAGCGGCACGTGCACGACGACGTGCGCCGGCTGGCGCACCTGGTGCTCGATCACCTGCAGCCACTGGCCGAGGTCGGTGCTGCACGCCGGGGGCGCTCCACGCGCTTGGCGCCGCTGGCCATCGCGCATCTGGCGCAGATGCCTGTCGCCTACGACGGGGACGCGCGCGGCCCCGAAAACGGGCCGGCGCTCGGGCGACTGCACCAGCTCGAAGTCGGGCCGTTTCGAGGATTCATGCGGCAGGAGACGTTCGACCTCAGCCATGACATCACCTTGGTCTACGGTGCCAACGGCACCGGCAAGAGCAGCTTCTGCGAAGCCTTGGAAGTGGCGATGCTCGGTTCGATCAGCGAAGCGCAGGCCAAGCGGGTCGACCAGCGGACGTACTGCAACAACGCTCGCCTGCGCCGCCACGTCGCGCCAGTCCTGTCGTCTACGGCGGCGGGCGAAGCGCAGGCCGTCCAGCCCGACGAAGCTGAGTATCGCTTCTGCTTCATCGAGAAGAACCGCCTCGACGATTTCGCCCGAATCGCCGCGCGGACCCCGAGCGATCAGCGCCAGCTCATCGCCACCCTGTTCGGCGTGGACCAGTTCAGCGAGTTCGTGCGCGGCTTCAACCCCTCGCTCGATCAGGACCTGATGCTTGCCGGCGTGCAGGCGGCGCAGCTGGCGCAGCGTCGCCTGCGGTTGGCGAACTCCGAACAGACCATCGCCGCCTACCCGCAGAAGATCGCAGCGGTCGAGGGCCTGGAACAAGCTTTGGCGCAGCGCATGTCACCTGGCGCGACCTATCAAGCCTGCGTGGACTGGCTGCTGGGTACGCCGCAGCAGCAAGGACGGCTACCGTATGTCCAGGCTCAGCTGGACGCCAACCCGCCTGCCATTCACGAGGTGACCCAGGCCCGCCTGCAAGCGTTGCTGGCAGAGGCCTACCGCGTCCAGGGACTGTGGCAAGCGTCTTCCGCGCAACTCGCGGCCCGCGCGGGCGAGGTGTCGTACGCGAAGCTCTACGAGGCCGTGCAAGCGTTGGCGGACGGGGCGACCGCGTGTCCGGCATGTGGAACCGGACTGGCCGCTGTGGCACAGGACCCGTTCGCCAGGGCGCGAATGGGCCTGGAGCAGCTCGCGCAACTGGCCGTCCTGCAGCAGCAAGAGGCCGGGCATCGGACGCAGTTGAGCGAGGCGGTCCGAGCGCTGTGGGACGAAATGCGCCGCGTGGTGGCGGCGGCTGGGGTCGCTTGTCCTACCGAATCGCAGGCCGCGGGCCTGCCACTGCTGCCTCCCACGTCGGCGGGCAATTGGCTCGGCGGCTGGGTGAATGGGGACCAGCGCGCCTGGCAAGCCCTCTTACGGATCGCACAGATCATCGAAGGCTTCGACGCGCAGGCGCGCGACGTGCATGCCCAGCGCGGCGCGATGGCCCAGGAGCGCGACCGCCTGCAACAGCATCAGCTGGAGATCGAACGGCTGCGGACCATGCGCACGACTGCGGATCAGGAGCTGGCGGCCGCCCGCCAAACCGTGGCCCAATTCGACGACGCGAACCGCGGCCTGATCCAGGCGGCCACGGACGAAATGCCGGTGGTGGTGCACCATCAGCGGGTCAAGGCCGCCTACGACGGCTTCCTACCCGAGATTCAGGCATACCTGACCGCTCTGCCGGGGGTTCTGCTACAGGGGCTGGGAGACCAAGCCCGCCATCTCTACAACGCATTCAACCGGGCCGATCCGCCCGGCGATCTGCTGCACGCGCTGTGGTTGCCCGTGGCCGAGAACGGCAAGATCGAGGTGGAGTTCGCCGGCGAGCCGGGCGTGCGCTACGACGCGTTGATCGTCTTCAGCGAAGGGCACATCAAATGCTTGGGTCTGGCGATTCTGCTTGCCAAGAACCTCGCGCAGGGCTGCCCCGTGGTCATCTTCGATGACGTCGTCAATGCGATAGACGACGACCATCGCGATGGCATCTGGCGTACCTTCTTCGAGGACGGTTTGCTCCACGGCAAGCAGGTTATCCTCACCTCGCACGCAGAGGAGGTCCTGCACCGCATCCAGCAGGAGTTGGGCGTGCGCCGCGCCGCGGCCATCAAGCGCTACAAGTTTCTCCCGCATCAGGGAGAGCACGAACTGCGGGTCGACAGCGACCCGCCAGCGAAGAACTATGTTCTTCTGGCCCAGCAGGCGTTGGCGGCTGACGAGAAACGCGAGGCACTGCGCCAGGCCCGGCCGGCGCTGGAGAGTCTGACGGACCGCCTGTGGACGTGGCTGGGTCGGCGGGCGGACGGCCGGATCGACATCAAGCTGAGCGGGCCCCGCGCGCCTTGGGAGCTGAACAATAAATGCACCAAGTTGCGGTCGGCCGTCGAGCGTATCGCGGCGCAACATGCGGGTGCGCCGGATGCCGTAGGGGCGTTGGTCAGGCTGCTCAATGTCAGCGGTACGAGTATTGAATGGGGTTACCTCAATAGCGGTGTGCACGACGCTCAGCGCGATCATGAGTTCGATCGGGCGACGGTAAGAACGGTCGTCGAGGCGGTTACGGCGTTGGATGCTGCTCTTGATACCCTGCAGAACCGATGAACGGCACACGGCTTTGCAGAGCAGTGCCGCCCGTGTCACCTCATAAGTACTTCTTGAAGCTGCCTGCGGTCAGGCTGACTGCCATCCCCAGCATCGCCGCGCTGGGCAGCAGGATGACCAGAGGATGCACCGATATGGGCAGAGCGAGATAGGTGACCCAAGGCAGCACGGCCAACGGCATCAGGCTGGCCTTCGCGCGGTGGTAGATGAAGCCGGATTCGCGGCCCGCGCCGAACCGGCGCACATCCCGTCGCACCAGGCCGTCAATCAGGCCGACGAATGCCGCCGTGAGGATCAGCGGCAGCGTGAGCACCAGGACCAGCAGGCGCACCAGGAAGGTGAGCGTCGTGAAGGCCGCAGCGATCAGGTAGCTTTCGGCCCAGACATAGACCTGGCTGATGTAGTAGCGGAAGTTGCGGCTCTGCCCGTGGCTGGGCGCGCGGACGCGCTCGGCGGTCTGGCTCATGCGCTCCAGCAACCCCGAGCGCACGAACACCCACTCGTACCCGGTATCCACCAGCTCGTGCGCCGTGCGCCCGGGCTCCTGCACCACCACGCTGCGCGTGAAGTGGTTGGACAGGTGCCCGAGTTCGTACTGCAGCATCTGCTGGGAGTGGCGCCAGCCCTGGTCCTTCCAGAACAGGTGCATGCCGACGCACTCCACCACGATCGAGAACAGCAGCGAGCCAATGAGCACCCCGAGCAGCCGGAACGGTAAGGTGATGGTGCCGACGATCAAGCCTTGGCGTTGGTTCTGCTCCCGCTGCGCGGTCGAGGTGGCATCCTTCATGGCACGGCCTCGTTGCCCGAGCCATCGTCGGCGCCAGTGGCCACCGCGCCGGGCTCGGCCGCAGCGGCATCGTCCAGCAGGTCGTCGGGCAAGGCCGCATCCTGCAAGGCCGGCGAGCTGGTGAACTCCCACCACTGCGTGGCCTCGCTGTAGCTCTGGCGCATGTACCCGGCCAGTTGCTGCAGGTCCGCCGGCATCACTTCATCTGGGTCCGGCGCCGGCAGCGGCATGCGTACCTTCCAAAGCTGGCCGCCCTGCAGCAGCGCGAAGCACTGGCCCTTGGGCAGACCGACGACGTGTGACGGCTCGATCATCGGCACGCTGGACATGCTGATGCGGTCCTGGGTGTTCGACGTGAAGTCCGTCGCGCCGCGGATGTCTGAGCTGTCCGTCGCGCCCGAGACGATGGTGGTCGTATAGACCTCGACCTTCGGCAACTGCCTCGTCAGCAGTTCCGCGGTGGCCGTCTCGCGCACGCGCAACATGAATAAATTGTTGAAATTCCCGATCACTTGGCCGGCCTTCGCGCGATTTCCGATGCGGGCCTCGATGTCCGAAAGCGTTTGCGTGTAGGCGGTGACTTGCAGGCCCGCGCCACCGCCCTTGTTGATGAGCGGAATGAACTCGTCACCCATCAATTCATTGAACTCGTCCGCATGCACGTTGATCGGCACGCGCGCACCAGCCGATGCGCCCGGCAGGCCATCGTCGATTCCGTGCTTGTAGATGTGCCCAGCCACCGAGACGAGATCGCTGAACATCGAGTTGCCGACCGCTGCGGCGACCTCGGCGTCGGAGAGCGCATCCAGGCCCACATAGACGATGGCGCGCTTTCGGATGACCTGCATCCAATCGAAGATCGGACGTGGGTCGGCAAGGTCGGAGTAGTTCGGCGCCAGGAGCTGGGCGATCTTGCCGCTGGTGAGCTTTTCCAGCAGCGGCAGCAGCGATGCGACGATCTTGTCGAAGTAGGTCTTGTCGTAGCGGACCGCCGAGCGCAGCCCGTCGAGCACCGGGTCGTAGTTGCGCGCCTGGGAGAGGTACTGCTCCAGCGCGACCACGCGCTTCTCGCGCCCGATCATGTTCCTTGGGATGTTCTTCTCGTTGAGCTTGGCCTCGATCTGGACGATCACCTCCCAGGCTTTGGGCTCGGTTTTGGCGAAGTAGTGCTGGGCATACTCGATGAACAGCGCGTCGATGTTGATGACGTGCCGCTGGATCAGCATGTAGTCCGGGCGCTGCCCCAGTTCCACCAGGGCGCGGGCGATGATGTTCACGAAGCGCCAAGCGAACTCGCGGAACGCCGCGCTGTTGCCTTCGCCGGAGAGCTGCCCTGCGATGCGTGTCGCCACTTCCGAGATCCGACCGAAGCGGCCCACGGCGTTGTAGCGGGCGCTGATTTCCGGCCAGCCCAAGTGGAAGATGTAGAACTCGCCTTCGCGGCCAGCGCGCTGGGCTTCGACGTACATCCGCTTCAAGAGATCGGCATCCCCCTTGGGATCGATGACGATGACGACCTCATGCTCGCCGGCAGCATTCCTGCGGCGGATGTCCTGCGTGACGAACAACTCGGCCAGCCGTGTCTTCCCCACACGCGTGGTGCCCAGCACCAGCGAGTGCCCGACGCGCTCGCCCAGCGGCAGGCTGACGTCCACTTCGTCGGGCTCGATGCCGTGCAGCCTTGGCAGGCCTCCCACAGGCGGCAACGGGCGCACGGGGTTGAAAGGCACGTCCCAGCTGGTGAGCTTCGGCAGGCGCGAGAGCGGGAACGGCGCGAACTCCAGCCGTTCCTCCAGGCGTCTGGCCAGCCGGTAGGCCGGCGTCGGCTCGACGTAGCGCCGGAACTCCGGCCGGTACGTCTGCATCAGCCTATGGGTGTGCTTCTGCTCCCAGAGGAACCCGCGCCCCACGAACAGCCGCTGCTGGCTGACCGGCACGTCCCTGCTCGTCATCACGTAGCGCGGCAGGCGCCGGATGTTGCGCCGGTAGCGCAGGATGACGCGCGCATCGCGGTAGCGGATCGCGCCGTAGGCGCCGAACGCCAGCGCGCTGCCGACGCCCATGGCCGGACTCAGCGCGAGCGACCATGGGGCCACCAGGCACAGAAACGCGGCGCCTGCACACGCCGCGATGGTGTATAGCTCCACCGCTGGGCGTAGCAGAACCTCGACCGGCTGTTTGCCTGACATGGCTTCATTGCTCGATGCCGGAGGCCGTGATCAGCGCCGGGTAGTGCCGCAGGCCCAGGCGATCGGCCAGGTCGTCGCCGGCCACGGGCGCGAGCGGCACGCCCGGCACGAGGGCGCGCATCCGTGCCAGGCCCTGCGCGGTCTCGACGTTGACCACCAGGCCGACCGCGCCGCGTTCGCGCAGAGCCGCGGCGCGGCGCTGCAACCAGGCCCGGGAAGCCTCGTCGTCGCCGATGACCACGAACGGCCGCAGGCCGGGCGCTTCGATCACCCGTCGCGCGACGGTGCCGGGCGTGAGCTTGGCGCTGCGCACCGGCAGCATCGCGGCTTCGTCCGCTGGCGTAGCAGGAACCTGGGGCGTCGGGATGGGCGGCCGCGCCGGTGCGTTGGCGCGCGGCTGGAGGTTGAGGGCCTCGTAGTACGGCAGCGCCGACGTGCCGCCACGGTCCTCGACCACGATCAGCGGTTCGCCGGCGCGCGAGGCCAGCGGCAGGCCTGACAGCAGCACGAGCAGGCTCGTGAGCGCGAGATGCGCCGGATGGGGTTTCGTCATGGGGAAGTCTCCTGGCGCGCGGCGAGGACCGCGGCGGTTGGGCGCGTGCCCTGCACGCGGGCAAGGTGGCGCGACACGCTGCGCCGATAGCGGGCGGCGGGCTCGCCGCCCGCGGGGCGGTGGTAGCGGCCGATCGCCAGCAGCCAGTCCTCGCCGGGGGTGTGCTGCTCCTTCAGGATCTCGGCGGCGATGGCGAGGTTGCGGTACGGGTCCAACAGATCGCACGGGCTCGTGAAGCGGTGCTTGTGGTAGCCGAGGTTGATCTGGCCCAGGCCTGCGTCGATGCGCGTGTGCGGCGTGGCGCGCATCGCCTGCTGCAATCCGGCGCAGGCGTCGGCGCGCGTGGCGAAGCGGCGCGATTGGCCTGCGACGTTGAGGGACCACGGCCACGGGACGATGCGTCCGTTGCGCCGGATGCCGCTCTCCTGCAAGGCCACGGCGTAGAGCACGGTCGAGGGGATGCCTGCGCGCTGGGCAGCGAGTTGGTAAGCCGGTGGCGGAACCTCCTGGGCCAGGGCGGCACCGGCATACAGGCTGGCAGCGAGCACCAGTGCGCGCAGGGGCATGGCTACGGCTGGCGCTGCCATTGGCCGTTCACTTCGCGCACGGCGGCGGGCAGATCGCCAGGCAGGCCCAGCGACAGCCAGCGGCCGCCGTCGTGGTTGAGCGTGATGCTGCCGGCGCGCACGCGCGCCGGGTCGATCTGCGCGCGCTTGGCCCAGTCGCGGATGCGCGCGTCATCCTGGCGGCTGCCCACCATGTACAGGTCGAACTCCGCGCCCGAGGATTGCAGGCGCTGCACGAGCTGCCCGCAGGCCGTGCAGCCGTCCTTGACGAACACCGCCATGCGGCCGCTGCCGCGCAAGGGACTGCTGGATGTGCCGGCGCCCGGCTTGTCGTCGGGCAGGTTCACGCGCTGCATGCCGGGGTTCAGGCGCTGCCAGGCCTCGTCGTAGGCGCGCTGGTAGGCGAGCAGCTTCTCGACGCGGCGCGCTTCCACCTGCACCTGCAGCTCCGCATAGCGCCGCCGCTCTTCGTCGGTGCGTGCCTCGATGCCCAGGGCGGACAGCGGGTCCAGTTTGGGCGAATAGATGCCCAGCGGCCCGTCCATCAGCTCGCGGTAGCGTGTCCATTCCTGCGGTTGCAGGCCCCATTCGCTGGCCGTGCGGTCGTCCAGCACGCGGGCGGCCAGCGGGCGCTCCTGGCTTTGCGCATTGCGCGCCGGGGCCGTGGCGGGCTGCTGCTGCGCCCAGGCGGGCCATTGCGCCGACGCCAACAGGACCGCGAACAGGAGGATCGACGGCTTCATGGGGTGCTCCGGTCAGGGAATCGCCACACGGCGGGTCTGGTTGCCGGCCTGGAACACTGCGGTGTTGCCCTCGATCGCCTGCAGACGCCACGGGCCGACCGCATCCCCGGGCAGCAGCACCTGAAGTTGGGCGGGCGTGAAGTCCCCGGTGCTCGGCGCGACGGACACGCTGCGCTGGCCGGCGCGCAGTTCGGCGCCGACGACGCGGAACGGCAGCGGCGGCGGCTCGGTCTTGGAGGCGGCGGGCGTGCGCGATGCGCGCGGCTGGGCGGGTGCGGTGGCACGTGCGGCGGCCTGGTGCGCCTTGATCTGCTCGACCTCCGTGCGCAGCGCCTGGAGGTCGTCGGCCGCTGCGTAGCCACTCAGAGATTTCTCGACCTGGGCCGCGCGTGCTTCCAGTATCTGGCGGGTGTCCTTGAGGTCAGCGGCCGTTGCGACGGCTGGGCGCTGCTGGATGGCCTCGATCGTCTCGGCCAGGCCAGTCGCCTGCGCTTCGAGGCGTTGCAGGCGGGAATCTAGGCGCTCCTGGTCGGTTTGATCGCGCATCGCCAGGTAGCCCAGTGCCACGATGACGCTGAGGCCGATCAGCCAAAGCCAGAAGAGGCTCTGTACGACAACCGCGGCGGTTGAGCGTTGGGCCGGATGCGGGGCATTCATGGCTGGCCTCCCGAAGCCGCGGGCGCCAGCGGGAACGTCTGCACCGCCTCGGTGGCGGGCGGCTCGGATGTGTGCTCGGCGATCGCGCGGTCGCCGGGCCGCTCGAAGCAGATTTGCCGTGCGCGGTCATCCGCGTGCAGTTCCCAGGCCGGTCCAGCCAGCGTGAGCAGCGCATCGCGCAAGGTCATGGGGCCGAGGTGCAGGTGCGCCGCCGGCAACGGCAGCGCGTACAGTTCGATCACAGCATGCGCGGTCTGGCACAGGCCGTAGCCGCTGCGCTTGAGTACATGCCGCAGCCCGTCGCCGACTGTGGCTCGGGCGTCCTCGGGCATGGCCACGTCGATGACCTGCATCAGCAGATCGCGCTGCGCTGCAGTGGGTGTCATCTCCACGAGGGTGTAGCGGCCGTAGCGCACGACGGGAATGAACTCGGGTGCGCTGGCTTCCGGCGTGGCCGACACGTCCTCGATGGGATCGGGTGCGGCTGGCGTCGTGGTCGTTGCGCAGCCGCCCGCCAGCGCCGACCACAGCAGGCCGAGAAATCCCGCCAGAAGGCGGCGTTCGGGATGGTGAAACCACGGTGGAGAGGGGCACATAGCTCGGCGTCCTGAAACATCGAGCCCTCACCATCGCCGGTCAGCTTGCATGCGGCAGCAAACAATGCGAACCGCACGGCATCCGATTTGCCGGGAGCGAAAAAAAACGGCCCCGAAGGGCCGTAAGTGGAACGTGTCATGCGGCGACGAGCTGTCGGGCCAGTGCGACCTCGACGGAATCGCCGTCCTGGTTCAGGACATCGAGCCCAGATTCGGGCACGTCGCCCGAGGTGGACTGCGAGACCATGATCTTCTTGGCCATCAGCTCCAGGCAGGTCATCTGCGAGGAGCCGGCGTAGCCGAGGTAGATCACGCGCACGGGCTGCTTCTGCCCGATGCGCCAGGAGCGGCGTGCCGCCTGCTGGAGCGAGTACACGTTGTAGCCCGACTGCATGAACACGATCGTCGGGAACTCCAACAGGTCCAGCCCCGTCTTGACCAGCTCGGGGTTGGTGATGAGCACGTCGATGCCACGGTCCAGTTGCTCGGCGATCCAGTCTTCGCGGCGGCTGGCGTCCACGCTCGCGCGCAGCACCGCCACCTTGAAGCCTTCCTGCTCCAGCAACACCTTCAGGCGCGACGTGGTGTCGCGCGTGCCGGTATAGACCGTATAGGCCAGGACCTTGCGCCCCTGGGCCTTCTCCTCTTTGCAGGTGTCGATCAGCTCACGCTCCTTGGGGCTGATCTCGAACTCGTTGAACTGAGCCGGGACAAACGCCAGGGTGTTGCGCGTGCGCGGATGCACCACGGTCTCCGACCGGAAGCAGCAATCCGGCCAGGCCAGCAGCACGTTGAGGACCACGCCCAGCAAGGTCGTATCGCGTCGCGCCAGAGCCTGTTTCAGCTCCGCGGTCAGCCGACCCGCCATGTCGCGGTAGGCCGCGGCTTGCGCCGTGTCCATCGCGACTTCGCGGAACTCCTCGTCATACGGCGGCAGGACGTTGCCGCCGATGTCCTTGAGTTTGAGGAAGATGGTGAACGGCAGGATGCAGCGCAACACGCCCTTGGGGCCGAAGCCTGGGGCCTTGACCGTTCTGACACTGACTTTCGTGCCCTTCGCGGTCTTGTGCGCCGTGCCGGTGCTCTCGGAATAAATATCCTTGAGGACCCCGTGGTCCCTCATGAACGCCATGGCGGCCGACGTCATGCTGCCGCTCGTGGTCGGGCGGTAGCCGTCTTCGATCATCCGCCCAGGCAAGGCGCGGAACAGCAGATAAAAGAGGTCATCCCCGTAGCCGCCCATCAGCGTGCCGGTCAGCAGCAAGGTCTTGCGAGCCTTCGCCGCCAGCACGCCCATGGCCTGACCTTGGGCACTGCCACCGTTCTTGTACTCATGCGCTTCATCAGCGATGAGCAGATCGAACGTGCCTTGCGGCAAGTACCGCTTGATGAACTCGGACGGCTGATAGCCGCCCTCGCCAAAGCCGAACTCCATGTTGGCCATCGCACGTTCCATGCGCGTGGCCTGACGGTCAGAAAACACCAGATCGCCGTTGCCGTCCATCAAGTTGATGAAATCGTGGATGTTGTCGCCGAGCATCGAGGCCAGGAAGCCGTCACCGAACTTCTGCATCAGCTTCTGCGCGGTGACTTCCCCGATGGTCGGGATGCGCTTCAAGGCTTTGAGCACGGCCGAGGACTGGTCGCTGCCGGACAGGCTGCGCGGGCGGATCAGTGTCCACAGGGGCGCGGCGCAGTGGCCGCACTTCCTGCGGGACTCCTCGGCTTGGAGCGCGACCGGGTTGACCGGCTCGCCGTCGAGGTCGGTAATGACCGTGCCGCAGTCCGGGCAAGCCGCCACGTCGCCGTGGCGGGTGCGTCGCTGGGTGAAGACCGGCTTCCAGTTAAAGCCCATCCGCATCCGCACGCGCCCCAGGACGAAGAACTCCTGGCCCGTGGGCTGCACGCCCAACTGCTCGCGCAGCTTGATGAGCTTGACGAGCGTATCCGGACCGTTGAGTACCCACACCTTGGCACCGGCCACCGTCTCCTGGATCTCGCGCCGCCACTTGTAAACCAGGTGCGGTGGCGACAGGACCAGGGTGCGGCGGTAGCCTTCGGCGTTGAGCACGGCAGCCGCGGCGATGCCGACGGTCGTCTTGCCGCAGCCCATCTCGCCATTGACGATCGCGGCGCGTTCACCACGGTCGATCAGCAGCTCGGCGGCGGCGTGGACGACTTCGGCCTGGGCTGGGAACAGCTTGCGCTTGAGGCTGGCGACGATGAGCTGCCGGTGCGCCTGCGGTTGGCCGGTATAGACCGGTGGGTTGGCGCTGTTGAGGGCGTCGAGCAGTTCGTCGCCGAACTCGCCGACGAAATCCTGAAGGCTCAGGGTCAGAGGGGAAGATTCCGCGTCGAGCAGTTCGCCTTGGACGGGCACGGCGTCTGCGGCAGTGGTTTCGAGATCGAGGGACATGGTGATGCTCCAAAGAAAATGGGGCATGCACCACCCCCAGCGGGGCAATGGCATGCCCCGTGGTGGGAAGAGAATCGACGCGTGGCCGAAGGTGGTTGAAGATGCTGGCCTGGGTGGCCCGCGGGTGAACCGTGCTCAGTCCTCGGACGGCAGCACGATGGCGGTGATGCTGCGCCCCGCATCGGTGATGATGCGAATGGCGAGTCTCGGGTGGATCAAGTAGTGAGATTCCAGCGGCGCGCCCGATTGAAGCGCGCTGCTGTTCGTCTGCCATTGCTGGATGTTGACGTCGCCCCAGTCGCCACGGGTGTGGCGCCTGAAGTACGGGATCGGGTCAAGGCGACCCGCGCGGACCAGGCGGTCAACACCTCTGCTGAAGATGAGCGCCCCGATCGGGAACGCCAGCCGCTGGCAGTAGGTTTCGATGCGATGCGATGCCATGGGCTCCTCCTTGATGGGTTATTGAGCCACGACACCCCTGCCGGAGTGAAGTGGCTCCGTCAGGTGGATAAGGATGACGATGTGGTGCCGTCAGATCAGGTCTTGCTCTTCGGGAAGCTGGACCACCGTGGTCTGGTGGTCCTCGCTGGTCTTGACGATCAGCGCCAGGTCCGGCGTGATCCTGAACTGCGAGATCATCAGGTTGTCCTGTTGGATCGCGACGTCGTTGGCTTGGCGGGTGGCCTCATCGATCTCACCCCAGTCCCCACACACATGGCGCTGGACATAGGCCAAGGGGTCGATCAGGCCTCTTCGAGCGAGCCAATGCACTTTCTCGCTCAACTTCAGCGTACTCGGTGCGAACAACGGTTGCTTGTGCGGCGCAGGCCGCTTGAACGGATTGGGGAACATGGTGTTTCTCCTTCGATGTGGTACAGCAGGACGGCAGCGCGTCCGGTGGATCAGCGAATGGTCAGCACCTCGCCCCTTGTCGGGGAGCCAGGCGTCATGTCCCACGCGCGGATAACGGGCACAAACTTGTCGGTGAGGATGCGCGTCTCGGCGATGGAGCCGTCTTCGCGTTCGGTGAATTCCCGCTGGAGCGTCTTGTCCTTGTGGGTGTCACCTTTGACGACGAGTAGGCGCCCGGTCTTGGAGCGCACAACCCCCGAAATCGCGCCCGCGGCCAGAGCCAGGGCGAGATGCCAATGGGACAAGGCCCGCGCCGGTGGACGCAGCGATTGCTGCGCGGCCCCCAGGTGCGTATCCAGCGACGGCCAGAGGCCTTGCAGCCTGCCAACCTCGCCGGCGAACTGCTCCGGCTCCATCGTCACGCGGAAGAAATGCTCCGGCTCGGCCGGACTGGCGGGGACGATGTACGGCAGGAACGGCCATTCGCTCGGCAGCTCCTCGGCTTCGATCTCGCCTTGCCCAACTTGCAGCAGCAGAATGCGCATGGCCTTGACGCCATCGGGGGCCTGCTCGCGCTGGCGTACCCGGCGTCCGAAGATCACCACCTGCTTGAACTGCGTCTCCACCGCTCGGTAGATCCGCAGATCGGTGTAGTGGCGCGTCAGCCAGCCGACCAGCTCCGCGTCGAGCACGTAGCCGGGGACAATGAAGACCAGCACGCCGCCGTATTGCAATAGCGACAGGCTGCGCTGATAGAACAGCTTTTCCAGGCGAGCACGGCCCTGGCCCTGATAGCCGATGTTGCCGTTGATGTCCTTGGACAGGTCGCCATACGGCGGGTTGAGCCAGAGCAGCCCGAAGGACTGCTTGGAGATCATGGTGTCCATCAAGTCTGCGTGCAGGCAGTGATCGACCAGGCCGCGAGCATGGCGCGCCCGCTCTGCGTCGAACTCGACAGCGAATGCCTTGGCCTGCTCGCGCCCGAGGGCATGGGCGGCTTCGGCGATCGCCACGCCTTCGCCGGCGCACGGATCGAGGATGCACATAGTCCCGTCGCTGGGCATCAGTGCGTTGAGGGCTCTTTCAAGCGTGGGTTCGTCCGTGGGGAAGTACCCGTTCTTCACGAAATTGCGGGCAAGCCGCGGGAACATGAGGGCCATGGAAGTCTCCTGGTTGGCGAGATGAAGAGCGGAAGCACGCCAAGGCGTGCCTCCGCGGGTGGGTCAAGCCGCTACCGCTTCCGGCGTCCAAATCTTGGCCGGATAGGGATAGGCGGTGAGCACGTCACTGCGGATCAGGGAGCCCAGCGCCAGGGTCAGCGCCGGGACGTCGATGGCGAGCCGATGGCCTTCCAGCGGCCCGAGGGCGAACGGAAGGCGGGCCAGCATCTCGTGGTTTTGCAGCAGTTCCAGCACGGTCTCGCGCCAGTGGTCGAGTAGCGGTAACGGGCAGGTATCCCGCACCAACGTCCACAAGCGGTCGAGCCGGTGGGCGCTGTCGCGTGGCAGCAGTGCCAATGCGCTGGCGTTGGCCCTATCGGGCTTGACGCAGCGCCGGTCGAACAGCCACACGTTGGACAGCGAACCGAACAGCGTGCGTCGGTAAGCGCGCGTGATGCGCTTCTCCAGACGATCGACGTTGCCGATGAACACCGGGACGCTGCCGCCCTCGTCGGTGATGATGTGGAACTGGTCCAGTCCCTGCTCGTCGCGCCCGAGGGTCAGGCGGGCAAGGAACTGCTGGACGGCGGTGTCGCGCGCCCAGATGGACAGGAAGATCAGGTTGCCCTGGTCATCGCCGACGCAAGCGTCGGCCATCACGTCCGGGCATTCGTCGATGTGGAACAGCGTGGTGGATGAAGTGTGTGCGTGCATGGTGGTGTCCTCGATGAAATGAGGGGCAGCACCGCCCGCAGGGGCAGCGAATGCCCCGTTAGGGATGAAGGAATGCGGATAAGGTGTTCGATCCGCTTGGGCGTTCAGAACGTCTGTTCGGTGAACGAGCCGTCGGCCTGATGCTTGACTACACGGTTGCCAACGTTGCCCTCGCAGTCCTGTTGGACTTCGGTGAACATGCTTTCGGGCACGTCGATGTGGAAATGGCGCAGGACCACTCGGTAGTAGTCCAGGTAGTGGTTGAACGGGTCGCTCTCGTGCAGGTTGCTGTACAAGAAGTCGTCGCTCTCGACCTTCGCGGTATCGTCGATCAGCTCGGCCGGCTTTTCGATGAATAGGAAGAAGTAATTTGCCGGCCGGTCCCAGCCCAGTACGACGGTGATGGGAAAGCCCTTGTGAACGGTGTCGAAGTAGTGCCGACTCATGGTGATGTCCTCGGTGAATCGGAAACAGCACCGCCCCTGAGGCAGGTGCTGCCCCAAGGGGTGGAGAAAAGCCGCGCAAGCGGCGATGACGTGTGCCGGACCTCAATAGTCCGAATCGCAACCGGACGGGCAATAACCCAGTTCGATTCCGTGCGAGCAGTAGCCGTTTTCGGCGTTCCAGTCCTGGGTTTCCTGCCTTTCGGCCGGTGTGGCGTAGCCCCATTCCTGTGCGATCTGCAGCGCCTGTGCGCGTTGCTATTCCGGCAATCGACTGGCTTGCGCGTCGATCTCCGAACTGAAAAGCGTGACCCAGTGGTCCCAGGACAGGCCACAACCACGCTGGGCGTGCTCGGCGGCTGTCTTGCAAACAGCTCGCCACGCGGGTTCACCCAGCGAAGAACGGGGTGTATCGCAATCGATGGTGGACATGATGGAGACCTCCAGAAGAAAGCCGGGGGCCTCCCCGCATAGGGAAAGAGCCCCGGCGGGTGGATGAAGAACACCGCGCATGCGGTGTCTGCGATCACGCAGGTTGCAGTTCGGCCTGGCGGCTCCACTCCTGCGTTTTGAAGTCCAGCGCGTAGCCCAGATCGCCCAGGCGGGCGATCTGCGCGCGCAGGGCGCGGCGGTCGATGGTCGAATCCAATTTCACGGAATCGCCCAGCGGCCAGAGCAAGCCGAACAAAGCAACGTCGCCCTCTTCGGTGCTGCCAGGGGCAGCCGCCGCAGCGGGCGTCGGTGCATCCACACCGAAGGGCGTGGTATCGACCAGCGGGTCCGCCGAGGCCTGCACGGGTGCGGGCTTGGCGGGTCTGGAGGCCTTGGCGGGCTTGGCCGGCGTTTCCGCAGGCTGCGTCCCCAGCTCTTCATCGAGTGGATCGACTTCCTGGGTGGCGAAGCTGCGGGCCTCATCACGACTCAGTTTGTCGATGCCGTTGAGCGTCATGCCGTCGAGGTTTGCGCGCACTTCAAACCGCGCGCCGCCCGCGACCGGATAGGACTTCGCGAAGATGTAGCGAATGACGAAATCCCCGTCGTACTTTCCTTCGGGGTACTGCTCCAACTCCGCGTCTTTAACCGCGAACTCGCCGATGGGGGTAGAAAGGCGCCCAACCGTGAACGGGCCGTTCTTGCCCCGGATGGTCCGCAACGTGAGCTGGCCCGGGACGACGATGGGTAGGGCTGATCTCGTAGGTGCCGATGTGGCTGCCATGATGGTTCTCCTTGGACGAATAGGAAAAAGGCAAGGCCCCGTGAGGGGCCGTGCCGGATCAGAACGAAGCAGCCAATGCCGGCTCCTGCTCCTCGACTGCACATTCGGGCTCGCGCTCGGCGGGCTCGGCAGATTGGTAGGAAACGGCGTCGGCGGCAGTGTCGATGGCGTTGGCGGCTTCGGACGCGGGTGCGTCCTCCGCTGGCGCTGCCTCGGCATGCGCCTGGCTCGTCGGATAGACCTGGGTGCCGTCGATCTTGATCAGACCGATGTGGACCAGCGTCGATTCCAGGCTTGCGGCCGGTTCCCCAGCGTGCTCGCCCTTGGTGCGGATGTACGGATCGATCTTCATGTCGTTCAGACGAAAGGCGATCAGCACCTTGCGATCCCCTTCGATGGCCTGCACGCATCGGCGAACCAGATGCTCGGCTTCAGGGGTGGCGACGATCGTGTCGAAGTACCGATATTCCGGTTCATCGACAGGTCCGGCCAGCGCGGCGATGGAGCACGACAGGAACGGGTCACCATCCTTGGGGGTGACGTCCTTCGGACGGTTGAGGTAGCCGATGCCACGGGTGATCAACTCGTGCTGCTCGATCGAAGCCAGTTCGGCCCGCTCGATCAGCTCGGCCTTGAGCAGTCGCGCCTTGAGGGATGCGGCGGCCTGGCCTTTCTGTTCGCCCTTGTCGCGGATGTAGGCATCGCCCCAGAGGTCGCCGAGGCGAAAGCGCACCAGCGGTCGCTGCTTGGAATCGTCAACGCCGATGTAGCGCTGAACGAGCTTCTTGGCCTCGGCACCCGAGACCTTGACGTCGAAGTAGCGGTAGCTCGGGTCCCTGGCGGGGCCGACCAGCGCGGCGATGGTGCAGGCCAGGAAGGGCTGCGCACGGCGGCCGCCCCTGACGGGCACCTCACGGACACGCTGGAGGTAGCCGATGCCCGAGGTGTGGAGGTCGAAATACGATTTCTCGTTGGAAGTGGTGTTCATGGTGAATCTCCATAGGGAAAAGCGGAGACACACCGAGCCCACGCATGCGGGGAAAGGTGCGTAACCCCGCGGTGGGTTGATAAGGCGAAAGCATCCGCCACCAGGGACTGGTGGCCGCTCGCGGATGGATGCGGTGCGAGCTGGCTCGGTCACGCAGTGGAAACTGCGCCGCAACCTCGAAGACCGATGGTTGCCTGGCATGTCGCTGACAGCGTCAGCAGGCATGGGGTCAGCATGGCCGGGCCTCGCGCGCGCGACAGCAATCAATTGGCATCCGCGCGTTTCCCTTTGTCCACGCAGCCCGGCTCAGCGCAAAAGAAAGCCCCCGGTGTGGGGGGCTGCGAGAGTCGAGTGGCGGTTGCCGCGCTATGCGGGAGGCACCACCTCCAGCGACAGATGTGTGGCGGTGGCCGACAGCATCAGGTCGTCTTCGGTGTGCAGGATGCGCGTGAATACGCCGTCCTTCGGGTCGAAGTACTCCCCGAAGTCGTCGCCGCCCAGTTCGGCGCGCGCCAGTTCCCACCAGTCGTCGAACGGGTCGGTATCCGGGTTGCAGCCGACGGCATAGGCCAGCAGCTTCACACGCCCATCCGGGCGGCGCTCTCCCTGCTCGGCGAGGAAGTACACGCCCTGGTCCTTGACCAGGATGACGCGGCATTGGCTGGCGATGGCCTCGGTCAGCACGGGGCGCAGGTCGGAGCCTTTGAATCGCAGTGACATGGTTGAAATCTCCTATGTGGAATAGAGAAAAGGCCCTCCATCCGCATGGATGGAGGGCCTGTGGGCACATGGCCCATGGGCGAAACTTCGTGGCGGGACCCACGGGTCAGCCGTAGAACCGGCAGGATTCAGTTTCCGGCGTCATGCCGGCACCGCCTGGCGCTGCCGGGTAGCCTTGGCGTCGATCACGCTCACATCGATCAGGCGCCAACGTCCGTCGTCGATGAGTCGCTCCAGCACTTCGCCGAGCATGTCGAAATACACCTCGTCATGCCGATCGACCAATTCGCCGTCGCGATGCAGCTCCACCACGTAGGTGTCGCCGCCTCGGTCGTACAGCACCGTCACCCGGCCCTCGAACTTCGCGGTCGAGACCGTGAAGCTGATCGCCGGAGGCGTCTCGATGATCTTGGACGGCGTCGGATCGACCCAGGTGAAATCCCGGGCACCCGCATCGACCAGCATGTGGGTGATGCGCCGGAAGCCATCGGGCGCCGGCATTTCCTCCAACTGCTGGATGAGCTGACCCAGCTCCATGCACTGCGGCTCGGGAATGGGCAGCTTGGCCGGCGCGGAGCCGAGGATGTGCGTCTTGACGGTGTAGGGAATGCCGTCGGACGTCATCTCGGTGCGCTCTTCCGGCGTGTCCGCCCGCAGCCCATCGAAACGGCGCCGTGCGTAGGGTTGGACATGCACCTTGGCGCCTTCGTCGGGGACGGTGGTCACCAGCTTGGAATCGAGCACAGCGAACTCGCTCGGCTTGAGCTTGACGACGATGGCATCGTCGGTGATGGCGACTACCTTCCCGTCGAAGGGCTGGGGGTCGACGGCGAAGCCCAATGTCGAAGATTGCGGCTGATCGTCGAACACGCGGTACTTGAACGACCGCACGTTGCGGGGCACGTGGCCTGCGACTAGCGAAGGCATCATGGATTTGATGAGGGAACGGTCCATGGGAATCTCCTTGAGGAAGAAACAAGGGATTCCCCGCCCGCAAGGGAGAGGTCCCTTGTGGGTGGTGTGGATGGACGCGGTACGTCCGTGGAAAACATCGACCAGCACGGCTTCCCGTGCTTGCAGCCTTGAAGGTCTTGGCTGCCTGGGCATGTGTCGGCAACGCCGACGAACATGGGGCAAGAATGGCCCGGGAGTAAGCGGCCCGCTTGCAGGAAACGGCACCCCATCGCACCCGCTTTCCAGCGCTGCGGGCGAGAAAAAGCCCCTCGAAAGGGGCTTGGGGGTCAGGCTTCGTACACGAAGTAGTGTTCTCGCTGACGCGGGAAGAACACGTGCTTCCACGTGTCGCCGCTTGTGTTGCCACCGTCGAATACGACCATTTCGTAGTCGTCAATGTCGGTGTCCACCAGATCGGCGCTGTCGATATGGCGCATGTGCAGCGTACCGCTCATGCGCTCGAACACCAGGATCTGGCCGATGGCGTCGTCCTGGCTCATGGCGTTGACGCAGGCTCCAAGCTGATTCTCGAAGTCGGGCGTGGGCAAGATGAGATCGGGGAACATGAGATTGCTCCTATGGAATTGAACCAGCCCGGCTCCTGGTGGGAGGCGGGCTGGCATATGGGGGATAAAGGGGAAGGCTTGCGCGTCGCGTGTCTGCTAGGTCTCGGCCAGTGGCAAGCCCAGTAGCGCGGGTGCGTCGGCATCGAGGATGAGGATGCGCACATCTGCCTGGCCGGCCAGTTCAAGGATGTTCGCCAGGTCGTCAGGCATGCCCTTGTCGCGGTGCTCCTGTCGAAGCTGCTCAGCACTGATGCCCTCGGCATATTCCAGGTTCTTGTCTGTCTCCAGGTTCTTGTCTGTCCAGGGCGTGGAGATCAGCTTGACGCCAATCGCCGGGCTGTACGGAACCCGAAAGGCGATGAACAGAAAAGCCTCCGGCGTGGCGAGGTCTGCCAGGTTGGCGAGGTACTGGCCGGTTTCCTGGCAGATGTGCGCGCTGCTGACTTCCCAGCACCGGCTGTAATAGCCGGTCTCGAAACTCAACCGCTGCACCACGTCTCGCGCGGCTTCGGCCGAATAGGTATCACCGACATGGACCGGGCGGCCGTCGAGGTCGTCGCCATGGATGGCATAGACCACGGCGCCCACCACGCCTTCGCCGTTGATGCCTTCAACAGCATCACATTCAGCAATCAGCTCGTCGCTGATGGCGTCAGTGCCGCTTTTGATCAACGCGAAGTCGCTGGTGACGATGCAAGGCGATGAGATCAGGTCGTTGTCGGAAAGATGCGCTTGGCTCGTGTGGATGGATCGCCAGACATGCGGGCTTCCGTCCCCGTAGCAGATGCACAGCGTTCGGACGACTCTCAGATTCCAGTAGCCGCGTACAAAGGGATTGGGATTCTGGGTCATGGAATTTCTCCAGATTGAATAATGGAGTCAATTCCCGCCACTGGGAATTGAACCCCGGTGGGTTGAAAGTGGAAAAAGCGTCAGGCGGCACTGATCGAGGGCTTTGGGCCAATCGGCGCAGGCTGACGGAAGAAAAATCGAGGGACATGGCCGCGTGGACGCATGTCCCTCATGGGCAGTGAACAAAAAGACGGTGGTATGCCGCAGACCGGCTCACCAACCGCTGTAGTTCACCAACAGATCGGCGATGACCTTGCGGCGTTGCAGATCGAGACCATCGAAGTCCGACAGTCCTTGGAAGTGGCAGCGCTTGAGCATGGCACCGCCCTCGCGCGCGTTGTAGAAGCTGAACATGGCGGACAGGAACATGCGTTCCCCGCTGCTCAGGACGCCGAGTGCGTCGTTGGCACGCAGCATGTCGGGACGCAGATCCCACTTGCTCTTTGCCTGGTTCAGGCCTTCGCGCGTGCCGTCGCCAAACCATTGCGGGCCTGCGATCTCGACGCCGCGCTTCCAGACCTCGAAGAAGGCTTGGGGCGCGGCGGCGAAATGCTGCTCTTCCCGCATGATCTGATCGACGACTTCCTGGGGCAAAAGCTGGTTCATGACGTGGTTCCTCCAGTTGGATCAGGGTGTGGCGAGCTGGGACCAGCCGCCTCTTTCGAGGGCACGTTGAGCCGCGGCATAGCTGCGGAAGTACTGGCAGGATTCCCGCGAAACGGGACCTTCTGTATCGCGCGTGCCGATGTAGTGGCCGGCGGCGCTATGCAGGATTTCGAGCGGCAGGAACTTGCCGCAATGGATCAAGGCCAACTGGCCGAAAGAGGCTTGCTGGGACATGGACGGGCTCCTTGGAAAAAGCGGGGCCTCGTCCCTCACGGGATGGCAGCTCCCGCACGCGGTTGAGAAAAAAGCATCGGCGTCACGGGTGACGCGCGTCCGCAGACTCGATGCGATGGCGGACTGGCGGGTAGCGCGGAAAGAATCCGCGGCAGCCTGGAAACTCTGGCTGCTGGCATGGTGCTGACGAATCAGCGACACATGCGGGCAGCTTCATGCGCGAGGCGAGCCGCGTCAGCCGGAAATCGGCATTTGCAACAGCCCCGATTGGCGAACGCGGAAAAAAGAAAGCCCCGCAATAAGTGCGGGGCTGTCAGGAGGATGAGGCGAAACTGGGTCAGCGAGGCCTGTCGCCCAGTACATGCTGCTTCCACAGGGCGAATGCCTCGTCCGGTCCCAGCTCTGCGAGGATGACGATGGGCTGGCCCCGACGGGCACGCAGCGATGCGAAATACGCTGGCCGGTCGGCGATGGCGTTGAGCTTGATGCCCTTTAGGAACAGCAACTGGCGGGGGCGAACTTTGGTGGTAACGCAGGCATGATTGCGCTTGTTTGGGGCAAAAGGGCCAGCGAAGCGGGCGGACACGGCCAGAAAACCGCGACGAACTACTTGTACTTGCCAGGCGAGGCGAACGGGTGACATCAGCATATCGCTATGCGGTAAAGAAGACCGTCCTAAAGCTTGCAGGATCCCGGCATAGCTTCATCATCACCTCTCCGTGACGGCTCATTGGAACGAAAAAGGCCAGCATCGCCGTGATGGACTTTCATAATTGCCAGGTCAACTGGCTTGCGTGCTGTTTATTCACAGCAAGGCATTGCGACGTCGTTGCAGCAATCGCCGCCATCGCAACAGGGCGTTGCAGCAAAAGCGGCGGTGGGCGCTAGCATGAGGGCCAAGCCGCGGCCGCTCATGCTGGGGGCCGTTCTCTTCAGATTGGTGTCCTGCACCGTGTGCATTGCGAATTTCCGGATCGTCCCAATGTCACTGGGACTCCTTTGTGGCGGCCGGGTTCTCCACGCTCATGAACGACTGGGCCACCAGCGCGATCGCCCCGCCCACGATGGCCATGTCAGCGATGTTGAAGGCGGGCCAGTGCCAGCCGTGCAGGTGAAAGTCGATGTAGTCGATAACGTGCCCGCGCGTGGCGCGGTCGAACGCGTTGCCCAATGCGCCGCCCAGAATGAGGCTGTACGAAAGGCCTTCCGTTTTGCGCAGCGGCCGGGAGAGCAGCCATGCGAGCCATGCCGATATTGCGAACGCGATCGCCAGAAAAAACCACCGCTGCCAGCCGCCCGCGCCAGCAAGGAAGCTGAACGCCGCGCCGGGATTGAGAGCGTGAACTAGGTTGAAGAATGACGCCACCTCGTGCGACCAACCCAAGGGAGTTGTCGCGTCAATGTAGCTCTTAGCTGCCTGATCGCCGGCGAATATAACGATCGCGAGTGAGTACCACTGCGTCTTGCGAAGAGATGGTTCATCCATTGTTCATGCCGCCTTGAACTTCAGGAGGCGCAGCCCATTGACGACAACCAAAAGACTTGCCCCCATGTCAGCGAACACAGCCATCCACATGGTGGCATGCCCTGTGAACGTCAACGCAAGGAACACCGCCTTGATGCCAAGGGCCAGAACGATGTTCTGCGTGAGGATCGCCGCAGTGCTACGCGACAGCCGGATGAAGGCGGGGATCTTGCGCAGGTCGTCGTCCATCAGGGCGACGTCGGCTGTTTCGATCGCGGTGTCGGTGCCGGCCGCGCCCATGGCGAAGCCGATGTCGGCACGGGCGAGCGCGGGCGAATCGTTGATGCCGTCGCCCACCATGCCCACCTGGCCCTCGCCGCCGACCAGGCTTTCGATGGTCTTGAGCTTGTCTTCGGGCAGTTGGTCACCACGGGCTTCAGAGATTCCGACCTGGGCAGCGATGGCCGCGGCCGTGTGCTGGTTGTCCCCCGTCAGCATCAGCGTGCGCACACCCAGCGCCTGCAGGTCGGCCACCGCCTCACGGCTGGTTTCCTTCACGGTGTCGGCCACTGCAAAAATGCCGAGCACGGTCGCATCGTCCATCAGCAGGATCGCTGTCTTGCCTTGGCGCTCCAGGGTCTCCAGCCGAGCCTGGAGCGTCGCTTCGCTCAGGCCCAGCTCCTGGGCGAGCCTGTGGTTGCCCATGTGCAACATGCGCCCGGCGACGCGGCCGCGCACGCCGCGGCCAGGCAGCGCCGCGAAGTCGTCGACCTCGTGCAGCGCGATGCCGTCACGGTTCGCCTTGCGGGCGATGGCCTGAGACACAGGATGGTCCGAGCGTGCCGCGAGGCTTGCGGCCCAGGCGGCAACTTCCTGCGCCTCGCCGATCAGCGGCACGAAGTCGGTCTGCTCGGGCTTGCCATGTGTGAGTGTGCCGGTCTTGTCCAGGGCCAACGCCTTGAGCTTGCGCCCGCCCTCCAGGTAGACGCCACCCTTGATCAGGATGCCGCGTCGGGCGGCAGCGGCCAAGCCGCTGACGATGGTGACCGGCGTGGAGATGACCAGAGCGCAGGGGCAGGCGATCACCAGCAGTACCAGGGCCTTGTAGACCCAGTCAAACCATGCGCCGCCGAAGGCGAGCGGCGGCACGACGGCAACCAGCACGGACACCGCGAACACCGCCGGCGTGTAGACGCGGGCGAACTGGTCGACGAAGCGCTGCGTGGGCGCACGGCTGCCCTGCGCGGACTCCACGGCATGGATGATGCGCGCGAGCGTCGAGTCGCTGGCGCCTGCGGTCACCTTGTATTCGAAAGAGCCGGTCTCATTGATGGTTCCGGCGAAGACCTGGTCACCTTCGGCCTTCTCGACGGGCAGGCTCTCGCCGGTGATGGGCGCCTGGTTGATGGCCGATCGACCCGAGGTGATCAGGCCGTCCAGTGCGATGCGCTCGCCAGGACGCACGCGGACCACCGCGCCCTTTGCGACCTCCTTGGCCGGCAGCTCTGTCCATGAGCCATCGGCCTGCCGCACGGTCGCGGTCTCGGGCGCCAAGTCCATCAGCCCCCGAATGGCGTTGCGGGCGCGGTCCAGCGACTTCGCCTCGATCACTTCCGCCAACGCGAACAGGAACATGACCATGGCGGCCTCCGGCCAGTGGCCGATCGCCATGCCGCCGGTGACCGCGATGGCCATCAGGGCGTTCATGTTCAGGTTGAGGTTCTTCAGCGCGATCCAGCCCTTCTTGTAGGTGCTGAGGCCGCCGGTGAAGATCGAAACCAGTGCCAGCACGATCACGGCCCAATGATTGCCGTCGTTGACCCAGTACACGCCTTCGGCGGCCACCGCCGCAACGCCCGAAACCGCCATCGGCCACCAATTGGTCTTGTGCGCGGCCACCGGGGCATCGCGCGGCTCATCAGTCCTCTGGACCTCGGCTTCCATGCCCAGCGATTCGATGGCTTCGACTGCCGGCTTGATCGCGTCGGGTGTGTGCCGAACCGTGAGCGTGCGCTGCATCAGGTTGAAATCCATTCCCTGCACGCCCGGCATGCCTTGCAGCTTGCCGCGGATCAGACTTTCCTCGGTCGGACAGTCCATCTTCGCGATGCGAAGTACCGTGGTGGCTGTCTGCATGTCCTGCCGCGCAGCCTGCATTCCAATGGAAGCAAGCGCCTTCTCGATCGGCGCTGAGGTCGCCAGCGTGTGCTGGACTCCCAGCACACGCTGCATCAGATTGAAGTCGAGCGCGGTCACACCCGGCAGCTTGCCCAGCCGGTCGCGGATCAGCGCTTCTTCCGTCGGGCAATCCATGTTCTCGATCCGGTACGTCACCCGCTCGCCGATCGGCGGCGCGGAAACGGCAGCGGTTGGTTGCTGCTGCAGGGCCGAGGATGGGATCACAGCCGCGGCTTCGATCGGCCCCGTGTGGCCGAAGGTCTGCTCCTTGGCGCGCATGCCGATCGAGGCCAGGACCTGCTCCATCTGCGCGCGTGCCTGAGCGAGGTGTTTCACCGACAGGGTGCGCTCAGCGAGGTCGAAGTCGAGGTCCTGAATTCCCTCGACTGCCCCGAGGTGCGAGCGGATGAGTTTCTCCTCGCTCGGGCAGTCCATGTTCTCGATGCGGTAGGTGGTCGACACGGCGGCGTCTCGGACAGCCTGAGCCTTCATGCCCACCGAATTCAGCGCTTGCTCCAAGGCATCGGCCGAGACTTCGCGGTGCGAAATGGTCAACAAACGCTGCGGAAGATCGAACAGGAGCCGCTCGACACCGGGCATGCCCTCCAGCGTTCGCCGCACCAGTGCTTCCTCATTGCGGCAATCCATGTTGCTCACGTGGAAAACGGTGGTTTCAGTGCTGGCCTGCTCACTGGCGCACGCCGTCTGTTGGCCATTGCCGCCGGAGCAGGCGCATGGGCTGGAAGGTTCTTTGTTCATAGATCGCTCTTCATTGACAAGGTTTTCCCCGGATGCCATCATTAGAAAACCTCTAGTAGATATAGAGTCAAGTTTTTTATAGGAAGCAACCATGATGCGGATCGGTGAACTGGGCAAGAAGGCAGATTGCTTGGTGCAGACCGTGCGCTTTTACGAGTCAGAAGGCTTGCTGCCCGAGCCTGCACGTAGCGAGGGCAACTTCAGGCTCTATGACGAAGTCCATTTGCAGCGCTTGCTGTTCATCCGCCGCTGCCGGGCGAAGGACATGACGCTGGATGAGATCCGTCAACTGCTGAACTTACGGGATCGGCCAGAGTTGGGCTGCGGCGAGGTGAACGCGCTGGTCGACGCTCATATCGCGCAAGTGCGGACCAAGATGAAGGAATTGCGCGCCTTGGAGCGCGAGTTAATGGATCTGCGACGCTCCTGCGATAGCGCCCGAACCTCGCGCGAGTGCGGCATTCTCAACAGCTTGGCCGAGCCCGCCTGAAGCTCGAGCGTGTCATCGGTGCTGGAAGTGATCGGGTCCAGTTCTGAGAGCCACGTGCCGCGCTCCATCATGCGAAAGCGCGCGGTTCTGACGTTTTGAGACGGCGTGCGACCGAGGGCGTGGCCCACAGGAGCCAGCGCGAGCCGGACGACCTGCGCGCCGCAATCTCCGCCACCTTACGGGTTCTCCAGGCCAGACCGAGCATCGCGGCGTGGCTGCGCAGGTGCAGGTGCAGGCCAAGGTAGCAGTGCGCCACGACGCGGCCCGACTCATGGGCACGCCACGCAACTCGCGATCGCTTCGCAAGAAGCCGCAAGGCCCGACTCGCGCAAGAATGCGACGTGGGCAAGATCGTATAGCCAGCAGCGCAAGCGTTTGCCGCTGCTGGCCGGCTCCGGAAGGGATAGACAAGCTGCGGGCCGTAGTCCATTGGAAAGTCCATCTTTCTTGAGTGTCACTCTTTGGCGCCCAGCGTGTGCTTTTGCGACCGGAAAGCGCTGAACAAGTGGCCCCCGGGCATCCAGAAATCGCCGTAGTTGACTTGGGCGTCTTCGTGCTCACGCTTGTGATGCCAGCGATGGGCTTCAGCCACCCCGATCAACAATCCCAACGGCCCGACCCGGTATCCCAGATTGGAGTGCTGGAAGGCCAGATGCACGACCAAGAAGCCGAGCCATGCGCCGACGGCCAACCACAGCTTGGAACGCCGCTACTGGCTCAACGGGGAGTGGAAAGGCCGCCCGCCCTCTAGCAAGGCGGCACAAGCGAGCGCGACGATCACTGTGAGTAGCTCCGTCGGAAAAGACGGCCGGCCGGTCGCGAGCTCGCCGAAGAGCACAACCGCAGTGGCGCCACGGATCAGTGGATAGCAGCCATACCGGATGACAGTCGCAATGAAGGGGGCGCATTGGTGCTCATCTGTTCTGTCCTAAAGCTCTGACTGGATTGGAAAACCTTCTAGCTACGGTAGAGTCAAGGGCGTCCGGGAAGACCCTGTGGCAAGTTCGTTGCATCTGCGCCTTGACTCTCCAGCCGCTACAGGCTTCAGCATCCATCGATTTGGAAGGAACAATGCATGGCTGAAAACCACAGAAATCACGAAAACGACGAGTTGGGCCGCCTAGATGCGAGCGATGCGAAGGACCGAAAGATTCTTCTGACTGTGTTGCTGATCAACCTGACGCAGTCCGCCGCCGGCATTGCCCTTGGCATCTGGGCTGGCTCTACGGCGCTGATGGGCGCCGGGTTGGACAACCTCGCCGATGCGTCGGTCTATGCGGTTAGCCTGTATGCCGTCGGTCGTGCGGCAACGGTCAAGGTGGGCGCGGCCCGCTTGTCGGGTTTCTTGCTAATCGGCCTGGCCGCGCTGCTGCTGTTGGAAGTCCTACGCCGCTTCGCTGGAGGGGAAGAGCCTGTCGGCCCAGCCATGATGGCCATGGCCGCGCTGAACGCGGCTTTGAACCTAGTGTGCCTCAGACTACTGCGCCGCCATCGCGGGGAAGATGTGAACTTCAAGGCGTCAGCGATCTTTACCAGCAACGACTCCATCGTCAATGGTGCGATTGTGCTGTCCGGGGTGCTGGTGATGGGGTTCGGGTCGAACATCCCGGATCTGGTGCTGGGCGTCATCGTGGCCGCAATCGCAGCGAATGGGGGGCGGGAAATCCTGCGCGAAGCATCGGAAACAGCTCGCCGTAAGGCGGGCACATAAGGCATGTTTTCGCCCAGTTCATCCCGAGGTTTACCTCTGCAAAAGAGGTAGTCCAGCCTTTGGGCTACGGCCTCGGCTGCAGCCGAGCGTACCATTGGCGATGGCCGCGCGATAGGCGGGCATGCCGTTCTCGACCTCCGTCTGCCGTACAGCAGCGGTGCGCAAGGTTGAGGGTGCATGTCGTCTCTCCTGTTCGTGTGGCCCAGGCCAATGGCCGGGCCGGGACGTTGATGGGCAGGAGAATGGCGCCGAAGGCCCAACGGCCTTCGGCTCGGGAGAAAAGAGGAACCACCCGTGGGCTGATTGGCAGGCCCGGTCGTCGCTAGAACCGTCTGCTCATCAAGCAATCACACCCGGCCCATGTCGTGGCTGGGGCCGGCATCGTCTGGCGCACATCCGCGCACAAAGGGAGCCCGTTTTTGCACCGGCGGGCACCGGCACCGATTACCGCTGACCACGAAGGGTCTCCCGGTGGCTCGTGCAGCCTGGCAAGCCACCGGGAGACCCTTCGCAGAGGGCGGAAGAAACGCAGATCAACAGAACGCGCGTGGTGCGGCTCGCAGAGAAGCTACCTTCAGGTCCCGCGGCCGGGGACGGCTGGGCGGGACGCGCACACGGATCAAGAAGGCGTTGCGCGCTGGGCGTCCCGCAGGGCATGCGGCGGAGTGCGGGACAGGGGCCACGCCGCCGAAGGCGGGCACGGCTCACGGGGAACGGGGGCGGTCAGGAGCCTTTGCGGCCGCTACGGCGCGGACGCGAGGCGCCGCGCTTGGAGCTGCCGGATTCGACTGGCAGCGTGCCTTTGCAGTCCGGGTAGCGGCTGCACGACCAGAACGGGCCGCTCTTGCCGCTGCGCTGGCGCGTGGGTGCGCCGCACTGCGGGCATGCCGGCCCTTGGGGAACCTTGATGGACAGGGAGGCGCTGCCGTACTGCGCAATCAACTGCGAAATCCACGCGGCCTGCTTGCCGATGAACACGTCCAGGGTGAGCTGTCCGGCCTCGATCATGTCGAGCGCCTGTTCCCAGACGGCGGTGGTGCCAGGGTCGGCAATCGCCGCAGGCACGGCATCGATCAAAGTGAAAGCCGCATCCGAGGCGCGGATGGCGCGCCCCTTCTTCACGAGGTAGCCGCGAGCGATCAGGCCGCCGATGATGTTGGCCCGCGTCGCTTCGGTGCCGATGCCAACCGTATCCTTGAGCTTCTGCTTCAGGCGGGGATCGGACACCAGCTTGGCGACGCCTTTCATGGACTTGACCAACTCGCCTTGCGTGTACGGTTTGGGCGGCAGCGTCTTGAGTGCCTTGAGATCGACGTCGGCCACCTGGCATGCCAGGCCCTCATACAGTTTCGGCAGCGCGGGCAGCACCTGGGCGCGGACCGCAGTATCGCCCTCGCCATCACCGTCTTCGGCCTGCGGCTCGGCGAGCACCTGGCGCCAACCCGGGATGACAACCTGCTTGCCCGTGGCCGCCAGGTTCTGCCCCCCGCACGAAAACTTGGCCACAGTGCGGTCGAACTCGTGGTGAGGGAGGAACTGCGCCAGGTAATGCGACCGGATGAGCCTGTACACGGCCAGTTCCTTCTCGCTCATGGCGGAGAGCTTCGCCGGTTCGAGCGTCGGGATGATGCCGTGGTGCGCCGTGACCTTGCCATCGTTCCAGGCGCGCGAGCGCTGCGAGCGGTCGAGCTGGCCCATGATCGAGCGCAGCGAGGGATCGGTCTTGAGCAGGCTGTCGAGAACGGTGGGCACTTCGGCAAACATGCTCTCGGGCAGGTAGCCGGAGTCCGAGCGGGGGTACGTCGTGGCCTTGTGCGTCTCGTACAGGGCTTGGGCAATCTCCAAGGTTTCCTGCACGTCCAGCCCAAGCTGCTTGGAACACACTTCCTGCAAGGTGCCCAGGTCGAACGGCAGCGGCGGGCCTTCGCGGACACGCTCAGTCTCCACCGACACGACGTGGGCACTGCCCGCAGCGCGGATCTGCTGCATGGTCTGCTGTGCGACCGGCTGCCGCAGGCAGCGGCCTGCGTCGTCGGTGCACGCATCGGGTGGAACCCATTGCGCGGCGAAAGTCGAACCGCCTGCGAACAGGGACACGGCGATGGCCCAGTATGGTACGGACACGAAGCGCGCGATCTCGCGGTCGCGGTCCACAACGAGCTTGAGCGTCGGGGTCTGTACGCGGCCGACCGACAGCACGCCGTCGTAACCCGCCTGTCGCCCCAGCACCGTGAACAGCCGGCTCAGGTTCATGCCCACGAGCCAATCCGCACGGGAGCGCGCCAGCGCCGAGTGGTACATCGAAAGCGTCTCGGCCGAAGGCCGCAGCTTGCCCAGTGCCGCCCGAATGGACGCATCGTTGAGCGCCGACAGCCACAGGCGTTCGATGGGGCCGCGGTAGCCGCAAAGCTCCACGATCTCGCGGGCGATCAATTCGCCCTCGCGGTCGGCATCGGTGGCGATAACCAGGTGAGTCGCCTTCGCCAAGAGCGCCTTGACGACCTTGAATTGCGTGGCGGTCTTCGGTTTGACCTCGACCCGCCAGTGCTGGGGAATGATGGGCAACTGCTCAACGGACCATCGTTTGAGCTGCTCGTCGTAGGCCTCGGGCGGCGCCGCCTCCACGAGATGGCCGATGCACCAGGTGACCGTGACGCCGGAACCGTTGAGGCAGCCTTCACCGCGCTGCGTGGCGCCGAGAATCCGGCCAATGTCTTTGCCCTGGGAGGGCTTCTCGCACAAGAACAGCCGCATATCCGTCCATCCCGATTCCTGTTGTTCATGGAGTTGCTGGGATCGAGGATGCCGAGCGCAGCCCCTGGCAGCAGCAAACAAGCCGCATGCGGCAGCGACCGCTTTCACGCCGATGAAATGGCGAGTGCGGGGAAGGTGCGTGGCCGGAAGTGTGCGGGCCGAGAGCCGCGATTTCCGGGAGCGCGCGTGGAACTCGGTGGACGTTGGTGGAGCTATCCCCTGGGGATAATTCGCAGCGCATGGAGGGCGGCGAAGCACTGCGGCAGCCGCCCTCCATGCCCGATCACTTCCTGCGCTTGGTCTCTTTCGGCGCCGTCGATTCCTGGGTGGCCTGGGGCTTCGGCTCTGCCTCCTGTGGCTTCGGGCTGAGGGCCACAGACTCGATGCGGTACGGCAGGATGCCGACACTGCGCGCGTTGACCTGCCAAGTCTCACGCGGCTGATCTTCGTTGTCCGTCCAGGGGTCGCGCTCCATGCGGCCGACGACCAGCACCCGCATGCCCTTCTGGTAGAGCTGCTGCCAGCGGTCGGCGTCGTGGTGCCAGAGTTCCACCGGCGCCCAGAAGCCGCCGCGGTCCTCGAACTCGCCGCCCTTGGTGGGGACGGGGTTGTCGAAGTACACGTTCAGCCGGAGCAACCGGCGAGGATCGTCGTTGCCATTGGGGAATTCGCGGTACTCGGGAGGCGATCCGATGTTGCCCTCGCCGATGAATTGTGTGCTCATGTTGGAATCTCCGTGGTGGTTGAAATACCCGTGCCTCGTTGGGCTCGGGCGCGTGCTCGGATGGCAGGCGCAATCACCGATCGCGCACTGCGGCAGGAACGGACGCGAGCCGGCGCAGGTAGGTGTTGTCCGCCTGCGCGGCCTTGCTGGCGCATTCCTGTGCTTGCCTGCCCAGGGTGTGCAGCAGGCTGATCTGCATGTTCAGCATGACGCGCTGCAGTTCGATCTCGTGCAGGTCGTGCAGCAGGTTGACCGGCGTGCTGGGGCTCGCCATCAGCTCCTGCCACAACGCCACGCCCATGGCCGATCGATCGTGCTTGCGCCAGCGAAGAAAGGTCGTGCCTGCGCCAGTGGTCTGCTGGGCCAGCTCGACGGGAAGCAGGTGGAAGGGATGCCCGCACGCCTGTGGCAGCACCTGTCGCTGCGCCAGGGCAATCAACTCGTCGCGCATGGCGAAGCACTGGCTGGCCCAGGCCTCGAAGTCCCCTTTACCTTTAAAAGGCTTTAAAAGGCCTTTTAGAGAGGCCGCGTGTTCCAGCCGCATGAAGGCTGGCTGTTCCAGACGACGGAAGTAGCGCGGTTCGCGGTTCGGGTCGCTCATGCCGGTTCGTCCTCGCCGGCGGCTGTGGACTTGGCCTCGGCCGAATCGGCGGCAGCGCCTTCGTCGGTGGGAGATGCGGCTGCGGCAGCGCTATCACCACGCTGTTGCAGACCACGGCGCACGACGGGCGGCGCAAACTTCGAGCGGCGCATGCCTTCGAGCACGTCCTGCGGCAGTTCGCCGAACTTCTCCAATGCTGCCCGAGCTGCGGCGTTCTTGGCCGCGAAGTCGTCGCGGGTGCAGCCCGAGTAGCGGTATTGCTGGGCCAGGCTGAACAGGCTGCGCAGCGCGTGGGCACCTTCGTTGAGCCAGCGCTCCAACGTCGAGCGATCGATCAGCGCGGTGTGGTGGGCGAGGATCAGCTTGCGCGCGATGTCGTCGTAGTCGGCCAGGAGATAGACGGCGGCAAAGCCCAACTGCGCATTGACGAACAGCGGAAGCTTGACGGGCTGCACGTTGAGGTTCTCGCCCAGGGTCAACGCGGCGGGCACGCCGGCCAGGGCCTGGTCCACCTGGTCGCGCAGCGTCTGCAGCGTGGTCCTGGTCTGGTCGAGCTTGTCTTCGATGCGAAGCATCCACCAGTCGCTGTATGGGTCGTCCTGCTCCGAGCCGCGCTTCATCTTGTTCATGACGGCGATGTAGCCGTTCAGGCCGACGATGCCCGGTCGCCCCTCGGCGGCGGCGCGGCCATGCCAGATGCGCGAGGCGTGGTGGGTGTGCAGCGTCAGCGACATCGCGCTGCGCAGGGAGCCGAGGTTGAGTTGCAATGGTTCGTTGCTGGTTGCCATGGTGATCGCTCGCTGGTGGACAGGGAGCCGCCAGCATCCGCATGCAGCGGAAGGCAGTCAGTCAACAAACCGAAATGAGCCGACCCCCGGTTCTGTGCGCGCTGGCGGCGCAGCGCGCAACGGTCCCCTGGGGACCGCTCCGCAGATGGGCACTCACATCGGCGTTCCCGTCCTCGGTTGTTGACGGTATGCGTGCTGCACCGCACGTCGCGCTGCCGTTCGACACGATCCTTCGCCGCGCAGCCGTCCCCAGGGGACCGTTCCGTTGAGCGCCATGGAGGTCTGCTTCATGGTCTTGCATGCGCTCTACTCAGGTTTTGCGCAGCATGTCGCGCCGTCGCCCGGCGCTTCACCGCACAGCCGTCCCCAGGGGACCGTTTCTGCCGACCGCCATGGAGATCTACTTCACGGCTTTGACAAGCCCTGTGCTCAGGATTTGCGCAGCAGATCGCGCAGGCGCTCGATGTGCTGCCGGGCCACCTCGGGCGGCACGACGTTGCGCGGCGGCTCGGTTGGTGGCGCTCGCGCCGCCGATGGTGTTGGCGGTGCCGGGCCGGTCTGCTTGGCCCAGGCATTGAACTCGCCGCGCATGGCGCGCTGGATGATGCCGAACAGATAACCGGCGGGGTTGCGGATGCCATGCTTGCCGCACCGTGCGGCCCATTCGTCCAGCACGGCCTGCCGCAGGGCAGCGTCCACCTGCTGCAACGCCATCTTGGCTCCGGCCTGCTGTTCCGCCTTCAGTTCCGCGAAGCGCTTGGGCCATTGCAGGTCGCCCAGCGCACGCGCCTGCGCGGTAGTACGTACTTCATCAATACGACTACTACGTACTGTACGGTCCTGCTTCGGATTCCGAAGAGCGCCGTCTGGCGCGGGTTTCGGCCCTGCTTCGGATTCCGAAGATGGGCGATCGCCATTCCGAAGAAGGCTCGCGGGCCCTTCTTCGGAATCGTGGACCGCATCCTCCTGTGGATAACTTTCGGAGGCGGTGATGCCCTGGTCGGCCAGGCGCTCGGCGAGCACTTGCAGCCGCGACGGCAAGGTGCGTCCGGACAGCATCGGGTCGTCCGCGATCTCCTGGAGGGTGTTGAGTCCCACCACCTGGACGGCCTTGGCCGAATGCCCCAGCGACTGGCTGACCAGGGCCAGGTAGTCGGCGTCGAGTTGCATCGCCTCGAACGGCGTCAGCGGTTCGTCGTGCAGGACGTAGAGGTTGCCGAGGATGCGACCGGTCTTGGGGTCGCGCCGTCGTCGCACGAGGCTCAGCCAGCGCGTCAGGCGCAGCAGCGTCAGCGCCCGCGCCACGGTCTCATGGGAGGCCTGGCCTGCGCAGGGCATCGACGCCAGCCAGGGGCGCAACTGCTCATAGGTGGGAAATGCCGTGACGCCATCGTCGTTGAGCATCAATCGGAACACCTGCCAGGCGTTGCGCTCCAGCGGTGTCAGGCGGCGGTCGAGGAACAGCCGCCGCGGCACGCTCTCGTGCCGATTGCCACTGAACAGGAAGGCGTCGCCGGACGTAGGAGGCGTGGGCGTTGGAGCAGGCAGGGACGCGGGAGCGCCAGAGCTGGACTTGGGCGCGAGGTCCTTCAGCGCAGCGTCGAACAGGTCGGCGAGTGCGATGGGGCCAGGGCGCTGGGCTCGTGGGGCGGTGTCGTCCACGGCCATGGCCTAGCCCAATCCCTGATCGACCCAGTTCCTGATCGCGGCCCAGACCACCGAGAGCGGCAGCGACATGCCCTCGGCCAGGTCCATGGCCGCATCGAGAATCGAGGTCTCGTCCTCCAGATCGACGTTCCTGCTGCTGGTCACGGCTTTCCATTGCCGCCACAGTTCGGTGTCCTGGGTCTCGTCCAGGACGGGGTGGCGCCCCTTGCGCTTGGGCAGGCCGAGGATCTCCCGCCGCAGGGCGACTTCCTGATGGGTCAGGCCATAGAAGCGGCTGACCATCTCCGTGCTGGCCCCCAGCCGCAGCATGCGATCGACCGTGGCGATTTCCTTCTCCACGTCCTGTGCCTGGTTGAGCAGGCGCTGCAGCACTTCGCGGTTGACCGTGACCGAGCACCACGAGACGCTGGCGTTGGCCAGCACGCTGATCAGCGCGGGGTGCTTGAGCGCATCCAGCTCGGCCTCGCCGAAGCCCATGGCCTTGCAGCGGCGCAGTTGGCCGTTGCGAAGGTCATACAGCGCCTGGGCAATCACGGCCTGGTTGAGCGGATGCGATGTGGACATGCGGCCTCCCTCGCTCACGTCCCGGGCGCCGTGGTGCCGGCTTCCAGGTCCAGCAGACGCCGGGCGAGGCGCAGCAGCCGAAAGAGCTTGACCAACGCCGTGTCGCTCAAGCGCCTTGCGCCGCTGCCATGGCCTTGGCTCTGGCCGTGCAACAGGGTCGGCAGGTCGGCGGCGAGCTGCGCGCCGTCCAGGCCCGCTTCGGCGACGGGCTGACCCGTCAGGGAAGTGAGCAGCGTCAGCACCGCGCGGCCGAGCGGCGACGGGGCTTGGCCGCGGGCGCGGCACGCAAACCCGATGCCATCGGCGCGATCCTCGATGCACTCGTCCAGGCCTGCCTCCCCGGCGATCTCGCGCGCGAACTGCGCGATGTGGATGCGCAGCCGATCGGGCGTGTCCAGGCCGGCGTCGATGTACCAGACGTCGGAGATCGGATAGAGTCCGCCGGCTTGCACCGGGATGGACTGCAGCACGCTCGCCGAGAAGTCGGGCGGCAGCGCATCGCCCAACTGGTCGGCGACCATGCGCTGGATCGATTGGAGCCGTTCTGTCGTCGGTGCTGGCGAGACGATGTGCTCGCGAAGCAGATCGCCCGGTGCGGCCGGCTGGCTTCCCGTGGCCGCTTCGCCAACCGCCGTGTCGTCGTGGCGCAAGGTGGGCTCGGACGCCGGAGGGCTGGCGGGTGGAGGACCGGCCGCCGCTGCAGGCGTGGCGATGGACGATGCTGCGCCCGGCGGAGTCGGCGTGCCGGCGGTGGGCGAAGGCAACGCCGGCTGCGCCGCAGGTGGCGTCGGGTCACTGACCAGCGCCCGGTGGCGGCTTTCCGATTCGGTCAGGTCCAGCGCCAGCACGTCGTAGCCGATGCCCAGCAGCTCGGACATCTGGCCGATCAGCTCGTCTTGCACGCGCTGCGGCGCGAACTCGTCGCCCTGCGTGTCGAACTGCGCCAGCACCTCCTGAAAGAAACTGTCGAAGTCCAGCGGCAGCGAACGGTCCTTGGCGTAGTGCTCCCAGGTGCGTTTGCAGGCCGTGCGCATGACCGACAGCCGCTCGACCTGGTGGCGCCCCAGGCCGCCATAGAGCACAGTGGGAATGGCGGGCAGCAGGTAGCGCACCGCGTCGGCCATGCGGGTGATGTGCGACCGCTGGACGGGGAAGCCATCGGCCGCCAGGCGGCGGGCCAGTTCCGACTGGCTCAGGGCGGCGCCGCTCTCCTGCTCGTAGAACTCCCGTGCTTTCTCGACGCCGAGCGCGCGCTCGATGAACGTGAGGCCGCCGCGCAGTTCGTTCTCGGCAAGATGCCCGGTCAGCGCGACGATTTCACCGCGCTCCGGCCATGGTCGGAACAGGCACGATATGCGGAAGAAGCGTTCTTCCTTGGTCTCCGACCAGAGTTCGCGCAGGATCGCCAGTCGCGTGTTGCCGCCGTTGCGGATGATGTAGTGGTCCTCGCCGGGCCTGCGCGTGATGGCCGGCGCCGCGTCCAGGCCGCGCTCGCGGATGGATGCCTTGATTTCCTCGTAAGCCGGGTTGCGCTTCATGCGCGGGTCATGGTCGTAGGGCCGCAACTGGTCCAGCGTCACGACCATGGGCGTGTCCGCGATCGGGTCGCTCAAGGCCGTAGCCGCTGGGCCGCTGCGCTCGAAGCCGGCCGCGAGCAGCTTGCCTGCCATGTCCTGCGAGGTCATGTCAGCCATGGCCGCACCCCTCGCAGTCCCCACGACCGCCGGCCGGCGCCATGCGGGCCTCTCGCTCGGCGCGGCGGATCTGCGCACGGGCGTTCAATTCGGCCCGGTGGTCACTCGCTGTCGAACTCGTGTAGATCGCCGCGCAGCCGGCCTTGGTGAACTTGAGGTGCCCGCCCGGCGTGCGCTTGACGTGCCAGCCCTCACCGACCGCGAACTCGATCAGGGCGCGCAGCCGCTTGTGGCCGCGGGCCAGCTCATGTGCGTTCGCCATGGGGCCTCCCAGGATCAAGAGGTCGCTGCGGGCGGCCGGATACTTGAGCCAGTCGGTCCTGCCATTGCGGGAACAACTCGCTGGCGAGCGCGCGCATCGTGTCGAGCGCGGCAGGGGCGACTCTGCCGGGCGGCTGGCGGTGCTCGACCCGATGCACCGGCAGGCCGCGCGTTGCGGCACGTGGATACGCTTCTATGGCCGGCACGTCGGTGGCGAGCACGCGGATGCCGGCGCTGTCCTGGAACAGGTCGCGCAAGGCCTGCTGGATCAGCCGTGCGTTGGCGGACACCGGGTGGACGCGGTTGATGAGCAAGTGCAGCGGCGGCGGTTCGATGCCCAGGTGCCGGTACGGCGCAATGTCTTCGAGCAACTGCATGGTGCCGCGCCGCAGCTCGCGTGCCGCGAGGATCTCCGGCGTGACGGGCGACAGCGCGAGATCGGAGGCGAGCACCGCCATCTCCAGCAGCACGGAACGCGCGCCCTGGGTGTCGATCAGCACCAGGTCGTAGAGGGGAGCAAGTGCTGGCAGCAGATGCCGCAACCGCAGGCGGCCATCCGGCGCATGCAGCAACAACGTGTTCAGCTCGCCCCGGTGGTCGTCGGACAGCACCAGGTCCAGGCCCGCGATGATCGTGCGGGACACGAGCTGGCCAAGGTCGCGCTCGTTGAAGGCCAACAGCTCATAGATGCCGCCCGGCGCGCGCTGGGTCAGTTCGTAGTAGGAGGACAAGGTGGGCTGCACGTCGAGATCGAGCAGCAGCACGCGCAGGCCCGCGTCCGCGGCGAGCCCGCCCAGGTTGGCGGCCGTCGTGGTCTTGCCGACGCCGCCCTTCGTTGAAATGATGGACACGACCTGCATGGCGCTCTCCGGCTGGGAATGGGAAGTCCGCGGGAGAGCGGGTCAGGTCCGGTGGTTGAGGCGCTCGGCGATCCACTGGTCGATTTCGATCGAATCCCAGCCGACAGCGCGCACGCCCAGGCGCAGCGCCTGAGGGAACTGGCGCTTCTTCATCAGGTTGTAGATGTGGGCGCGTTTGAAGCCGGACTTCGCTTCGACTTCATCGAGCCGCAGGATGCGGCGCTCGTTCGGCGGGAGTACAGGGGTCTGCGACATGGCGGTCACTCCTGAACGCTCGGTGGCGTTTGTTGGCGTGACCTCTATTCAATAGACCTGGCTGCGGAAAGACATTGCAAATGCAATCTCCGCGATTGCACATACAAGCTGGATAACCTCATGCGCTTGCGCTACGAACGTACCTCTTAGCGTTGGCGAACTTTCCGTTTAAGGTGCGCTCAGTGATGCCCATGGTGCCGCCGTAGTGGGCGACCAATGCAGAGACAAGGGCCTCCTGCGTTTTGAAGCTGGAATAGGGCACGCCTGAAGGCGACTGGCTCAGCATCAGCGTCAACATCCCTCCAATGATGTTGAGATAGGTCGTTTCCGCCCGTTCGCTGATCTCGCATTGCTTGGATGCCAACAGCACCGAGGATTGCTTGAGTAGCGTGTCGTGCTGCTCCTGCAGTTCTCGCATCTCACGTCGGGCTTGTTCAAGCGCGGCCTGAAGGGCCAGCCGCTCCACGAGGATCGCCTGTCCTGTTTCCATGGTGATGAAAGGATGCGCCATGCGTTCGCCACGGCTGAACAGAAATCCTGGCCGGTGCTCGGGATAGTGGGTGCGCATCCAGCGTTTTAGATCGACATGGCGAACAGTCAGATCCAGAGAATTGAGCAGGTTCGGATCATTGAGCGTGATCCCGTTCTTGCCGTAGGGCAGCTCTCCGTTGAGGATGCCGTCATAGATACGTTCCGAGTGCAGCCGGCACTCATTCCATCGAGGGCAGTTCAGCGACCGAGGCAGGACACGCGGTGACGCGATCGTGGCTAGGATCATCGGGAGATACCGCAGCAACCCAGCCCATCGGATGGCCGCCTCGATGGGACGATAGAACACCTTTGATGTTGAAATGTCCTTGTGCATGTCTTCGTCTCCTTTCGGGTGCGCTACATCACCGGCTCCTTTCTTGCCCAAGGGCTGTTGTGTCGTTATGGCCTGCGACGGACGCTTGAGGCGATGCCCTAAGCGAAGGCGGAGGAGGCCATTGGCGTCCGCCGCAGGTGGCCTTGTCTTGCTTGATATGCAAGAATCGATCAGTTGCCGGCCCATCGAGCGATGAGGACGCAAGCTCGATATTGGCGCTCACGGTACCAGCGTCATAGGTGGCGCAAAGCCCATCAAGACCGATTTGGTATGGTCTGATATCCAGACGGTTCAAGACCAGCGAGTTGAAGCGTTCGACGCCCCTACGTCCAGTTGGGGACTGGAAATCAGCGGTTAGTGATGCATCGCTCCACATGCTGATATATCGACAAAGTATCTGCCGCAGTACCAGTGACCCTGCCAGGTTGCCCCAGCACATAGGAGACGGAGATGGCTGAACATTCCCATGAACATCAACATCACACATCCGGTCAGATGGGTAAGCACGGCCGACCATACGCCAAGTTCTGGGTGAACATGGTGTTGGGCCTCGTCGTCATGTACTTCGTAATGTTCAGCATGATCGACGGCGCCAGGGACTTCAGAAACAATCTCAACATGCTCTACATGGCGGTCACTATGTGGGCGCCAATGGGCATCTTCATGCTAGCGACAATGCCCGGCATGTTTCCAAACCGGCGGCTCAATCTCGTGCTGTACGGCTTGTTTGCCGTTCTCACACTCGGTTCTTTTGCCGCTACCCGTGCTCAAACCGGAATCGGCGATCGACAGTTCATCGCGTCTATGGTCCCGCACCATTCGGGAGCGATCCTCATGTGCCGCGAGGCGCAGCTCTCAGATCCGGAACTCGTCAACCTATGCCAAGCGATTTCCGATGGCCAGCGCGCGGAGATCGAGCAGATGAACCGGATTGCTGCACGCCTTCGTTGAGGCTGGCTGCCACTACACTGGCGCCGCGTTGCGCTCCGGCGAAGTTAGCCGCAGCGATGTAAAGATGAGTACTTGCGGTGTTCCGATGCCGGCGGTTGTGTCCTACAGCCGTCCAGGTGCCAGGTAGTCCACGCGACACCACCCCGCGCTGCCTGCGGAGCGAGCGCAAGTCATGATCGTCGCAAGTTGGAGTTCGATAGCGAACCCGCTCAGCAGCTGGACGCATCAGGCGTAACGACGGGTGGATGGATCATCCTTGGACGCTGGTGGAAGTGGTTGGATGAACTTTGTTGCCGAGGGCGAAAAACAAGGCTATAATTGAGTTCTTCGCTGATCACCACAGTGGAGAAAGTGATTGGGAAACAGAGACTTAGCGCTCTAGTGCATGACTCTTTTCCCGCTCCATTCTTGCTTAACGCACAGCCACTTTGGATTGGTTGGTCTGCGCTTGCGCGCTGCGGACTGCAGTCGATGACGCCGCTGGGCGCTGCGCGGCTTGCTGCGCCGATCTGG
>Ga0075011_10000063_pt1 | contig 52081 bp, 57 predicted proteins | sample TARM_MetaG_T_14_FD_72354 | JGI IMG/M metagenome (GOLD analysis project Ga0075011, IMG submission 72354) | Freshwater microbial communities from Pennsylvania, USA, analyzing microbe dynamics in response to fracking - TARM_MetaG_T_14 | ecosystem: Environmental > Aquatic > Freshwater > River...
CAGAGGGATGGCAAACCTGCTGGCCCGAGTGAAACACTTCATGGATACCGTGTCTCCTTTCCCGGGGAATGGCTATGGCACAGCGAAGGTGTAGCACTATTGGGATCAGTTATTTAGCACCAGAGGAATCATCAGGCAGAGAAAGGCGCACCACAATCGTAGCCAAGGTCGTGAAAGATCAAGAAAAGGTATGGTCATGTCGGGTGCCGCAGTCCGATGGTCATCATAATTATTAATTGTGTGCATAAAATGCATATATAACGCATCTTATGCTTTTATTGCCTGTTTGCAAAATGACAATTCAGAGGCCAGATTACACAGGCTCTCTCATCCGAGGCGCTCGGTGGAAATAGTGCATGCACATGTTGTAAAAGGTATTTTTGTTTTCGAGTCTCGGCGGTCACATCTTAAAGCAAAGCATCAGGAAAGCCACCTTTACGCCAATCGTCGACCGCATTAGCCGATGTCACCGTGTTTTAATAACGGTCTGCAGGATCTTTTTGGATCTAGCTTGTCAGGCAAAAATAAGCGACCGTCATGCGACTTTTATAAAATGAAAACGGCTGCTCTTTATCCGAGCGTTAAGCCGCCGGTGAGTTATCAGGCCCTGCGGCAGGCTGACCAAACCAGGCCAGCTTCTGGCCCAAGGTCACGACCGAGCCCACCATGATCAGCGCCGGACTGGCCACCCCCTCGGCCAGAGAGGGCAGCTGCTCCAGCGTGCCACTGATCACCCGCTGCGCTGGCGTTGTGCCCCGTTCAATCAGCGCGACCGGCATGTTGGCCGGCATACCGGCGTGTTGCAGCTGCTCGCTGATCAGCGGGCACAGCGACAGCCCCATATAAAACACCAACGTCTGTTTTGGCTCGCAGAGTGCACGCCAATTAAGTTCAATGGCGCCCTCTTTACCATGAATGCTGACAAAGCGGACGCTCTGGGCATGATCGCGGTGGGTCAGGGGAATACCGGCATAGGCCGAGCAGCCGCTGGCTGCCGTAATGCCGGGGATCACCTGAAAACCGATGCCACTGCCCATCAGCGTTTCGAGCTCTTCACCACCACGGCCGAAGATAAACGGATCGCCGCCCTTGAGGCGTACCACCTTGTGGCCCTGGCGCGCCTCTTCCAACAAGCGCTGGTTGATCTCATCTTGTGGCACGCTGTGATGACTGCGCTCCTTGCCGACAAACAGCTGGTGAGCGTCACGGCGCACCAGCGCCAGCACCTCCTTTGAGACCAGCCGGTCATAGATCACCACGTCGGCTTGCTGCAGATGACGCAGGGCGTGCAAGGTGAGCAGGCCCGGGTCGCCGGGGCCGGCACCAACCAATACCACCTCCCCACGGCGGGCGCTGGCTTGCTCGTCCAGCAGCTGCTCGGCAAGGCGTGTGGCCGCGGCGTCATCACAGCGCTCCAGGGCCTGGCCAAGTCGATCGGCGCCGAGTAACCGTTCCCAAAAGCCGCGGCGAGCGCTAGCCGGCAAGCGGGCTTTGACCCGCTCACGCCAGCGACCGGCAAATTCGGCCAGTTTGCCCAGATGGTGGGGCAGCAAGGCTTCCAGCTGCTCACGCAGCAGACGAGCCAGCACCGGTGCCTGCCCGGCGCTGGAGATGGCCACCAGCAGCGGAGAGCGATCCACAATCGAGGGCATCACAAAGCTGGAGAGCTCGGGGTCGTCGACCACGTTGCAAAACAGGCGGCGACGGGTGGCCTCTTCAAAGACCTGCCGATTCACCTCGCGCCGATTGGTCGCGGCGATCACCAGCCACATCTCATCCATATGCCAGGGAGAAAACGGCTCTTTCAGCCAGCGTAAGATCTGACGGTCGGCCAGTGGCTGCAGCTCGGGGCAGAGCGCGGGAGAGACCAGGGTGACGCAAGCGCCGGCATCGAGCAGCAGACGAGCTTTGCGCTCGGCCACCTGACCGCCGCCCACCAGCAGCACGGGTTTATTGGCAAGATGGCTAAACAGGGGCAGGTAGTCCATGGGGCGTCCTTGAGGCACGGTAGCGATGGCGTAATGTAGCACTCTCACACGCCAAGGCGCAGGGTCTTACACGCCTGGGATGTGATGGCCAACACAACTGTTTGGCAAAGGTAAAGAAGTGTCTAGTGACGCAACTTGGGGTGGCGTCAGATGAGCAGCAGGAAGATACTCATGAGCGTCCTTTAGTAAGCCCCGGACAGCGGTTAAGTGATGGTTAAGTATTCGTTAAGTCGATATTTTATAATGTTTTTCTTGTCACTTAGTCCAGCAGGTATATAGCTGTCAGATATTTTTCCCTATTTGCTTGTGACCTCACTGTTTCGCCAGACGTATTCCGGCAAGATAAGAAACATTTTGAGTTATCGCGAATGTCGTAAAGGGACGTTTAATCACGCGTTGATGTTCTGCGCGCGCAGGATAATTGACAAGATAGGAGATTGAACATGATATCCGCCAATACATTTGACTCACATCTTGTTAATAAAATTGCAGCAAGTTTCAGCCAAGCCACCGATTTGGCTGTTGTTGTGGCCAATATTCATGGTGAAGAGATCTCCGACCGCTTCAATTTCACCCAGTTCTGCCAGAAGATGCGCGAAGATCCGGAGCTCTATGCCCGTTGCCGCATGAGTGATCGCTGTGGCGGGCTGGAGGCCTCGAAAGAGAATCGTCCATGTATCTATCGTTGCCACGCTGGTCTGACCGATTTCTCCATACCGCTGGTGATCTCCGGTCATCTGGTAGGGTTTGTGCTGTGCGGTCAGGTGCGGCTGCGCAGTGACACCCAGCCTAATCCAATTGCGCAGATGGATGAAAAATGGCAACGCAATCAAGAGCTTCGAAAGGAGTATGAGGCGATTCCGGTGGTGGATTATGCCAAAATCACCGCCTCTGCCGATCTGCTCAAACTGATCGTCGATAACTGCATCAAGAGCCAGGTTAACCTGATTGTTATCAATGAAGACGAGCCTGAGCTGCCCGAAGTGGGGCGCAGTAAATCCGGGCCAGTGTACGATCCCAAAATCAAGAAGGCGCTGCGCTACATCGATACCCATTTTTCCGACAAGCTGCGCCTCGAAGACGTGGCCATGCACGTCTATTTGAGTCCATATTACTTCAGCAAGCTGTTCAAAAAGCAGTTGGGTATTGGCTTTAATGCTTATGTGACCCAGCAGCGCATGCACAACGCCAAGCAGATGTTACAAAATAGTGACTGGTCGATCGCCTGTATCGCCAAGAATCTGGGCTTTTCCCAGACCAGCTATTTTTGCAAGGTATTTCGCCAGACCTATCAAATTACCCCGCAGATGTATCGTGATATGTTGGTCAGCGAATCGGTCATGGCGTGAATCTTTCCGGGCTGCATTAATTTGTGGCCCGGCTAGCAAAATAGACATTGAGCCAATGACAATAAATTAATATCCCCGCCACCGTTTAATTTCCGTCTATCCCAGTCACGACGCGGCATCCTCAAATTCCACCGCAATAAAGTGTTATCCGGCACCATTTTTTTCTACCGGTTATGCCGGATTGAGCCATTTTTTTGATCTGTGAGAAGGTATAGTCCCCACTAAGCGGTAGACTCCATAGCTACTGCACTACGCAACACTGATTACCAATAGATTAATGATGAGATAAACAGTTACCGATTTGACGAACAAGTGACGGCACTGCCGTCAGGGAAGTGAGGTGAGAATCCTCCGCAGCCCCCGCTGCTGTGAAGCCGACGACCCTGTGATGAACCACTGAACCTGCGGGTTTGGGAAGGCACAGGGAAGAGTGACGCTAAGCCAGAAGACCGACTTGTTCGCCTGACATCAACTCCTTCGGTGGGAAGCGGGTTGCGTGCCTGACTTACAGCATAAGGCTGCAAGTTACCGCTCGTTACCGCCCGCAACCCGACCCAAGAGTCGGGTTGTTGTTTTTTGGCAGAGGACCGATAGCGGGCATGAAAGGATTTCTGATCGGGGCAACCAGCAGTGGTTGCGGCAAGACCACCATCACCTTAGGGCTGCTGCGGGCGCTGGCTCGCCGGGGCCAGAGTGTGCAGCCGTTCAAGGTGGGCCCCGACTATATCGACACCGGCTGGCACCAGCAGGTGAGCGGCGTGGCATCGCGCAATCTCGATGCCTTTATGCTGCCCGACGCCACCCTCAAGGCGCTGTTTTATCACCATGCGGCCCACAGCGACGTGTCGGTGATTGAAGGGGTGATGGGGCTGTTTGATGGCTACGGTCTCGACCCTCATGACTGCAGTAGCGCTGGCGTGGCGCGCACGCTCGATTGCCCGGTGATCCTGATTGTCGATGGTAAGGCGGTCTCGACCTCGGCCGCCGCCACCGTACTCGGTTTTCGTCAGTTTGACCCGGCATTGCGACTCGCTGGCGTTATCGTCAATCGGGTTAACTCCGATGGTCATTATCAACTCCTCAAGCAGGCTATCGAGCGCTACACCGGGGTGCCGGTGCTGGGCCGGGTACCGGTGATGAACTCGGTGTCGCTCCCCTCCCGTCATCTGGGATTGGTGACGGCCAAGGAGGCGCGCGATCCGGCGCTGGAAGCACAGTGGAATGCGCTGGCCGATGCACTGGAGCAGCATCTGGATCTTGATACGCTGCTGGCACTCTCTGAACTGCCGATGCGCGCCGCGCAGCCGCTCTATCCGGCCGAGTTGCACGGGTATGGCGAAGGGCTCACCCTGGCGCTGGCCGATGACGAAGCCTTCAACTTTTACTACCCCGATAATCTGGCGCTGCTCGAGCACGCCGGTGTGCGCATCGTGGGTTTTAGTCCGCTGCGCGATAGCGCGCTGCCCGACTGTCAGATGATCTATCTGGGCGGCGGCTACCCAGAACTCTACGGCGAGCAGCTGGGGGCTAATAGCGCCATGCGCTCGGCCATTCATGCGGCCCATCAGCGCGGCGTCGCCATCTATGCCGAGTGCGGCGGCTTGATGTACCTCGGGCAGGCGCTTACCGATGCGGCCGGCGCCCGCTGGCCCATGGTCGGCGTTTTGGATGGAGAGAGTGCCATGACCCACTCGCTCAAGCGCTTTGGTTATTGCGAGGCGACCGCCAAGGTTGACACCCTGCTTGCCGCCGCCACGGATACCCTGCGCGGACACGAATTTCACTACTCCGATTTTTCCGGTGGTGATGAGTGTGTGTTTGCCATGCAAAAGGAGCGTGATGGCGTGGTGCAGTCGCGTTGGGAAGGGGGCTATCAGCGAGGTAATACCTTGGCGAGCTACCTGCATGTCCACTTTTTGCAGCAGCCTCTGATGCTCAAACACTGGATTGATCGGGCAAGGAGCAGCCAATGACCAGCCTGCTCTACGGAGTTAGTTTTCTGCTCGACCTGCTGCTTGGCGATCCGCCGCACTGGCCGCACCCGATTCGCTGGATTGGCAATCTGATAAACCGCTTGCAAGCCTTACTGCGCCGGCACTGCCACAGCGAAACCGCCCTGTATGGCGCAGGCGCACTGCTCTGGCTCGGCGTGGTGGGCACTACCTATATCGTCACGTGGGGCGTCATTGCCCTGCTCGGCGCCATCCATCCTTGGCTTGGGCTCGCAGCCACCGTCTGGCTGACCTACACCATTTTGGCGGCCCGCTGCCTGCGTGATGCCGCCATGGGGGTTTACCGGGCGCTGCAATCCGACTCGCTGGAAGCGTGTCGCCGCGAGCTCTCTTACATCGTCGGGCGTGACACCGCCTCGCTGGATCGCACCCAGGTTAGCCGCGCCGTGGTTGAAACCGTGGCCGAGAACACCGTCGATGGCGTCATTGCGCCGCTGTTTTGGCTCTTTATCGGTGGCGCGCCACTTGCCATGGCCTACAAGGCGGTCAACACCCTCGATTCCATGGTGGGGTATCGCAACGAGAAATATCGCGCTATCGGCTGCGTGTCGGCACGCATGGACGATCTGGCCAACTTGATCCCGGCTCGTCTGGGCTGGTTGCTGCTCTCGCTGGCAGCCCTGTTGCTGGGGTTGCGTGGCCGTGATGCCTTGCAACTTGGCTGGCGCGATCGCTATCAGCACAAGAGTCCGAACAGCGGCTGGTCAGAAGCCACCGTCGCCGGTGCGCTCGGGGTCCGGCTCGGTGGCCCCAGCACCTATTTTGGCGAGCGGGTGGAAAAGCCCTGGCTGGGCGAAGAGCGCCGCGCGCTGGAGCCTGGCGATATTCTCACCACCATCCGCCTGATGTACCTCTCATCCACCCTGGCCTTCTTCCTGTTCGCCCTGGCCGCCTTTGTGCTCAAGGAGCTTGCCCTATGAATTACATCACCCAACCGCAGCAAATTGAGCAGGAGAGCTTTGTCATCATCGGTGACATTGTGCGTGCCGAGCGCCCTGACTACCGCTTTGCCAGCGAGCTGCATGAAAAGATCATCAAGCGCGCCATTCACACTACCGCCGATTTTGACTGGCTCGACATCCTTACCTTCTCGCCCAATGTGCTCGAGTGCATCGAGGCATCCTTGCGCTCAGGTGCCACGCTCTATACCGACACCACCATGGCGCTCTCTGGCATCAACAAAACCCGTCTGGCCGAGTGGGGCTGTGAGGTGAAATGCTTCGTGGCCCACCCCGAGGTGGCTGACGTGGCCAAGGCCAAGGGGATCACCCGCTCCATGGCGGCGGTCGATCTGGCCATGAGTCAGCCCGGTCCCAAGCTGTTTGTGTTTGGTAATGCGCCGACCGCCCTGTTCCGGCTGCTCGAGATCTGCCATGACGATCCGGCATTGATCTGCCCGGTGATTGGCGTGCCAGTCGGGTTTGTCGGGGCGGCAGAATCGAAACAGGCGCTCGCCGAGAGCCCCTTGCCCCATATTGCGGCGCTGGGTCGCAAAGGGGGCAGTAATGTGGCGGCGGCCATTGTCAACGCCATCCTTTATCACCTGTCACAGGTACGGTCATGAGCGAGCCGCTGCACGCCGCGCAAGGGCCGACCGGTCTGATTGACGAGACGGTCTGGCATAAGGGCAAGGCCTATCGCAAGGGCTACACCACCGGCTCGTGCGCCACGGCGGCAGCCAAGGTGGCGGCCTTGATGGTGCTGCGCCAGCAGATCATTCATCAGGTCTCTATCGTGACCCCCTCTGGCGTGACGCTGCAGCTGAATGTCGAGCAGCCGCTCATTCACGGTAATGAAGCCTCGGCCGCCATTCGTAAAGACGGTGGGGACGATGTGGACGCCACCCACGGCATGCTGATCTATGCCCGGGTGATTTTGCGCACTGACAACCTGATTACCCTCGATGGTGGGGAGGGGATTGGCCGGGTGACCCGCCCCGGGATTGGCTTGCCGATTGGCGAGGCCGCCATCAATCGCACCCCGCGCCAGACCATCGAGGCCGCCGTGCGCGAGGTGCTCGGCCCGGGTCGCGGCGCCGATGTGGTGATCTTCGCGCCAGAAGGGGTGGAGCGGGCGCAACGCACCTACAATGGTCGGCTTGGTATCGAAGGGGGCATCTCGGTTATCGGCACCACCGGCATCGTGACCCCCATGTCGGAGGAGAGCTGGAAGCGCTCGCTGGCTATCGAGCTGGAGCAGTGCCGCGCCGAAGGGCACGACAGCGTGATCCTGGTGCCCGGTAATCATGGCGAGCGCTTTGTCGCTGCCCATCTCTCGGGCGTGAACGCACCGGTCATCACCATGAGCAACTTCGTTGGCTACATGCTGCAAGAGGCCGAGCGACTGGCGTTTCGCCATGTGCTGCTGGCCGGCCACTTGGGCAAGCTCATCAAGGTGGCCGCCGGGGTGTTTCATACCCACAGCCACATTGCCGATGCGCGCATGGAGACCCTGGTGACCCAGTTGGCCTTGCTCGGCGCACCCCACTCCTTGCTGCAAGATGTCTATCACTGCCTGACCACAGAAGCGGCGATGGAGCTGGTCGAGGCGGCCGGTTATCAGGCCGTTTATGACGCGATTGCTCTGCGCGCTGTGGCGCGGGTGCGCGAGATGCTGCGCTATTCGCCCGCCCCCTTTGGCTGCGATGTGGTGCTGTTCTCTCTTGATAATCAGCCGCTTGGCATGAGCCGGCCGCTACCCGACATTGCCGAGGTGCTCGCATGATAAGCGTCGTAGGCATCGGCCCCGGTGATAGCCAATACCTGACCGCAGCGGCCAAAGCGCTGATTGATGATGCCGATTATCTGGCCGGTTGGCCGCGTGCCCTGTCGGTGTTTGCCGGTGTACGCGCCCAAAAACGGCCAATTGGCAGCGATCTTGACGCCTTGATCGCCTGGCTCGATGCGGTGCGCTCGCACAAGGTGGTGGTGCTCGCCTCGGGCGATCCGCTGCTCTTTGGCATTGGCAAGCGCATTGCCGAGAGCTTGCCGCCTACAAGCTGGCAAATCGTGCCGGGGATAAGCTCAGTGCAGTACCTGTTTTCACGCATCGGGCTGGATATGAACGATCTCTACGTCACCAGCAGTCACGGCAAACAGCCCGATTTCGATTTTCTGTTCAGCATGCCCAAGGTGGCCATGGTGACCGATCAGCTGATCGGCCCGCGCCAAATTGCCGATGCCCTGCAAGCGCGCGGGCTCAGCCGCACTCTTTATATAGGAGAGAACCTCTCCTATCCCGATGAACGCATCCATTGCCTGCGCCCCGCCGATGTGGCGCCGCAATATGCCATGAACGTAGTGGTGATCCTCGATGAAGGACAGTGAATTTCAGCGCGCCGAGCGCGTGCCCATGACCAAGCAAGAGGTGCGGCTGGTAGTGCTGGATCGCCTCGAGCTTAGCAACGCCCGCTGCATGGTGGATATCGGTGCTGGCAGTGGCAGTGTCGCTATCGAAGCGGCGCTGCGCCACCCACAACTTTCGGTGGTTGCCATCGAGAAGAACCCGGCGGCGCTGGCCCTGATTGCCGAGAACGCCGCGCGGCTGGGGTGCCGCGACCAGCTCTCCATTATCGATGCCTATGCCCCGTGCGAGCTGGATGTGCAGGCCGATGCCATCTTCATCGGCGGCAGTGGCGGCAATCTGTGTGAACTCATTGACTGGTCGCTGGCGCACCTGCTGCCCGGCGGCCGCCTGGTGATGAGCTTTATTTTGCTGGGCAATCTGTCGTCGGCCCTTGAGCATCTGCGCCGCTGTAACGTGACGGCGCTTGAATGCAGCCAACTGCAGATCTCCCAACTCACGGCGCTTGGCACCGGCGAGTATTTCAAACCGAATAATCCCGTTTTTGTCATTGCCTGCCAGCGCGCTGCCGCGTGCCCCGCAGGGTCTTTGGAGGTTGTCGATGACTGCTCACTTTGATCCTTCCCTGGTCTATTTCGTTGGCGCAGGTCCTGGCGACCCGGAGCTGATTACCCTCAAGGGCCACCGCCTGCTCGGTCAGGCTGACGTGGTGATCTATGCCGGCTCGCTGATTAACCCGGCGCTGCTTGATTACTGCAAGGCGGGCGCATCGTGCCATGACAGCGCCGAGTTGAGCCTTGGCCAAATCATCGATTTGATGGCGAGCGGCGTGGCCGCTGGCAAGCTGGTGGTGCGGCTGCAAACCGGCGATCTGTCGCTGTATGGCTCGATTCGCGAGCAGGGTGAAGAGCTGGCCAAGCTTGGCATCGGTTTTCGCTCGGTGCCGGGAGTGAGCTCATTTTTAGGTGCAGCCTCTGAGCTTGGTATCGAATACACGGTGCCGGAGGTGTCGCAAAGTCTGGTGATCACCCGGGTGGCTGGACGCACGCCAGTGCCTGAGCGTGAATCACTGCGCGCCTTTGCTGCGCATCAGACCTCGATGGCGATTTTCCTCTCGGTCAAAGAGATCCGCGAGGTGACCGAGCAGCTTATCGAAGGCGGCTATCCGGCCGACACGCCGATTGCGGTGGTCTACAAGGCCACCTGGCCAGATTGCCAGATTTTGCGTGGCACCCTTGCCGATATCGCGGTGCAGGTGCGTGAAGCGGGCATTCGCAAGACGGCGCTGATCCTGGTCGGCGCCTTCCTTGGCGATGAGTACCACTACTCGAAACTCTATGACGCAGGGTTTAGCCATGAATATCGTCACGCCTGAGTCGATTGCCGTGTTCTGCCTGACGCCGGGGGGCATCCGTCTCGCCCGTCAGTTGCAGGCTCATCTGCCGCTCACCTGCTACTGCAGCGACAAGCTGCTCGAGGCGGGGTTTGAGCCTTTTGTCGGCAACTTTGCCAAGACGGTGGCGCAGGCGTTTCACACCCATACCGCCTTGATTGTTATCGGGGCTACCGGCCTCACGGTGCGGGTGATTGCGCCGCTGCTAAAAGACAAGCTGACCGACCCTGCGGTGGTGGTGATTGATGAGCGCGGCCGCCATGTCATCAGTCTGCTGTCAGGACACGTGGGGGGCGCCAACGCCCTGACCCGCTATCTGGCCGGGGTGCTGGGGGCCGATCCGGTTATTACCACCGCCACCGACGTCAACGAGCTGGCCGCTCTCGATATGCTGGCGGTGCAGCTTGATGCCGACATGCACAACTTTCGCGATAGCGTCAAACAGGTCAATCACCTGCTGGTCAGTGATGGCCGGGTGGGATTGTTCTGGGATCACGGCTCGCTGCCCGAGCCCGGCGATCACTGGCCGGTTGAGCAGTGCGACACCCGTGGCTTTATTGCGGTGGCATCACTGGCTGAGCTGCCTGCTGATCTCGATGCGCTGGTCTGCGTGACCCTGCGTGGCTCCCTGCCCGAGCTGCCGCTGCCGGTCTACAAGCTGGTGCCGCGCCGGGTGGTGGTCGGGATCGGCTGTCGGCGTGCCACCTCGTTTCAGCTGCTGGTGTCGCTTCTGACCCAGCAGTTGGAGAAGTACCAGTTCGATCCCTTGGCCCTCAAGGCCATCGGCAGCGTCGAGCTCAAGGGTGATGAGCCCGGATTGCAGCACCTGTCGGCCTGTTGTCGGGTGCCCTTTAACTTGTTTGCGGTGAGCGAACTGCGCGAGCACGAGCACCGTTTTCCTCAATCGGACTTTGTCCGTCAGACCATCGGGGTGGGAGCGGTATCGCAACCGGTCGCCTGGCTGATGAGCAATGGCCACCTGGTCGGAGAGACCCTGCGCGAGCAGGGGGTGACCATTACCTTGGGAGTAGCCCACTGATGTTGTATGTGATCGGGATTGGCCCCGGCAGCGAAGCCACCATGACCCTGGAAGCCCTGGATGCTCTGAAAGAGGCCGAGGTGATCGTCGGTTACAAGACCTACACCCATCTGGTGAAGGGATTGACCGGTGATAAAGAGGTGATCAAGACCGGCATGTGCAAGGAAATTGAGCGCTGCCAGGCCGCCATCGAGCTGGCGCAGGCTGGCCGCAAGGTGGCGCTGATCAGTAGCGGCGATGCCGGCATTTACGGCATGGCCGGGCTGGTGCTGGAGTTGGTGACCAAGCAGCAGCTCGATGTGGAGGTGCGCCTTATCCCCGGCATGACCGCCAGCATTGCCGCCGCCGCTTTACTCGGTGCGCCGCTGATGCACGACTTTTGCCATATCAGCCTAAGCGATCTGCTCACCCCCTGGCCGCTGATTGAAAAGCGGATTGTGGCAGCGGCCCAGGCCGATTTTGTCATCTGTTTTTACAACCCGCGCAGCCGCGGCCGCGCCGATCATCTGGCGCGCGCCTTTGAGTTGATGGCCCCATATCTTAAGCCGACCACGCCGGTCGGGGTGGTCAAGTCGGCCAATCGCAAGAAGCAGGAAAAGTGGATCTCCCGCTTCGCCGAGTTTGATTTCGAGCCGGTGGACATGACCAGTCTGGTGATCGTCGGCAACCAGAGCACCTATGTGCAGGATGGCTTGATGATCACTCCGCGTGGCTATGCGGTGCCGCACGCTGATGACGAGTCGGCTTGCGGGAGCGAGGAGTAACACGGTGGCGGCGATCCATCTGTTTGGTGGCACCAGCGATGCCCGCGCCCTGTGCGCGGTGCTGGACCAGTTGCAGCTCGATTACAGCGTGTCGGTAGCCACCGACACCGGACGCGAGTTGGCCGGGGATATTGGCGGTTCGGTACATGTAGGCCGCCTCGATGAGCCAGCCATGATTGACTGGCTCGCCACGCGCGGCGTCAAGTGGGTGATTGATGCCGCTCACCCCTATGCCAGTGCGCTGCATGCCAACATTCGCGCTGCCTGTCAGGCGCTTGATCTGCGTCTACTGCGCTTTGAGCGCCCCAGCGAGATTGAGAGCATCGTTCATCCGCTGCTCACCGTGGTCGATGACATCGCGGCGGCCTGTGAGGTAGCGCGCAGCCTGGGCGAGCGGGTGCTGCTCACCACCGGCAGCAAGGATCTGGCCCGTTACCAGCAAACCCTGCCCGGCAAGCTGCTGATGGCGCGGGTGCTGCCGACGGCGGCGGTGCTGGCCGAGTGCGAGGCGCTTGGGTTTGGGGTGGATCAGATCATCGCCATGAAGGGACCCTTCGATGCCGAGCTTAACCGTGCGCTGTATCGCGCCTGTCGCTGCGATCTGGTCATCACCAAGGAATCAGGTGCCGAAGGGGGGTATCAGGATAAGGTGCGCCCCTGCCTTGAGCTGGGCATCCCCTGCATCGTCATTCGCCGCCCTCATACCGAACACGACTCACGGTGGGGAGAGATCATCTCTACCCCGGATGCATTGAAAACCTGTCTGGCCGCTGGCCATGAAGGGAGTGAACAATGAAAAAAGCCCTGTTGGTTATCAGCTTTGGTACCAGCTACCCGGAAACCTGCGAGAAGAATATCGTCGCCTGCGAGCAGCGTCTGGCGGCGGCGTTTCCTGATCGTACCCTGTTTCGCGCCTTCACCTCCGAGATGATCATCCGCAAATTGGCCAAGCGCGATGGCCTGCATATCTGCAACCCGCAGCAGGCACTGGCCGAGCTGGCTGCTGCTGGCTATCAGGATGTGCTGATCCAGTCGCTGCATGTGATCAATGGCGATGAGTTCGAGAAAATTGTCACTCAGGTCGATGCATATCGCGGTCGTTTTCTCAAAATCGGCATCGGCTTGCCGCTACTCAGTTGCCACGACGATTTCGCGCAGTTGATCGATGCCATGCAGGCGCAGGCGCCGCAATTGGCCAGTGACGAGCGAGTGGTGTTTATGGGCCATGGCGCCACCCACCACGCCTTTGCCGCTTACGCCTGTCTTGATCACATGCTGATGACCCGCAACCTGCCGCTGCTGGTGGGGGCGGTGGAGAGCTATCCCGAAATCGACACCGTGGTGGCGCGCCTCAAGCGTGACGGCGTGCGCAAGGTGCACCTGATGCCGCTGATGCTGGTGGCGGGCGATCACGCCATCAACGACATGGCCTCCGAAGAGGATGACTCCTGGAAGACCCAGCTGGCCAATGCCGGGATCACGGCGGTGCCCTGGCTGCAGGGACTGGGGGAAAACCCCTTGGTGCAACAGATGTTTGTCGAGCATCTGCAAGCGGTGTTGCAGCAGCAGGAGGAGGCGGCTTGATGCAGGGAAAACTCTACGCCATCGGCACCGGGCCTGGCAGCAGCGATCTCATCACGGTACGTGCCGCGCGTCTGCTTGGCACGCTGGATGTGTTGTACGCCCCGGCCGGCCGCCGTGGTGGTGACAGTCTGGCGCTCTCCATCGTGCGTGAATACCTGGGGCCGCAGGTGGAGGTGCGCGAGCGCCACTTCCCGATGAGCACCCATGGCGACGAAAAAGAGCAAGTGTGGGACAGCGTGGCCGAGGAGATGGCGAGCGACGTGGCTGCCGGTCGTCAGGTCGGATTTGTCACCTTGGGCGATGCCATGCTCTTTAGCACCTGGGTCTTTTTGCTCGAACGCTTGCAGGGCCGTGTGCCCATGGAGGTGATCCCCGGCGTCACTTCGTTTGCCGCCATTGCCGCGCGCGCGGTGTTTCCGCTTGCCATGGAGCAGCAGAGCATGGCCGTGGTCTCTTGCACCGCGCCCGAGGCAGAACTTGAGCAGGCGCTGCGCCAACACGGCTGCATCGTGCTGATGAAAGTCTATGGCCGCTTTGCCATGGTACGGGATTTACTGGCACGCCTTGAGCTGCTGCCCCACGCCCTGCTGATGGCTGAAGCCTCATTACCTACCGAGCAGTGTTTTCGCTCACTTGGCGAGATCGCCGACGACGTTTCACTGCCCTATTTCTCCACCATTGTGGTTAACAAAGCGTGGCCAAGTTCCACGTCCAGGGAGGTTGTATGAAACACGGTTCAGGTTTGTCTCTTTTGGCCAGGGCGCTGCCCTGGGCCATCGCGCTGGCGCTCTTGCCGGCGCCGGCCATGGCCATGCACATCATGGAGGGTTTTTTGCCGCCCTATTGGGCGCTCTCCTGGTGGGTGCTGTTTATTCCATTTTTGATCCTCGGCATGCGCCGGTTGGGCGAGATTGTCCATGATGACAGCCATCAGAAGGTGCTGCTGGCGCTGTGCGCCGCCTTTATCTTCGTGCTCTCGGCGCTCAAGATGCCGTCAGTGACCGGCAGTTGCTCGCACCCGACCGGGGTGGGCCTTGCCATCATCCTGTTCGGGTTTCGCATTGTCTCGGTGCTCGGTGGCATTGCCCTGTTGTTTCAGGCGCTGCTGTTGGCGCACGGTGGCTTGACCACGCTCGGGGCCAACGGCATGTCGATGGCAGTACTCGGCCCGCTGGTTGGTTATCTGGTCTGGGTTGCGGCTAACCGCTTGAACCTGCGCCGCGATGTGGCGGTGTTCCTCTGCGCCTTTGCCGCCGATCTGTTTACCTATGCGGTGACCTCGCTGCAGCTGGGGCTAGCATTTCCCGACCCGCAGACCGGCATTGCTGGCGCGTCGCTTAAGTTCCTCGGGATCTTCTGCCTGACCCAGGTGCCGATCGCCATTGCCGAAGGGTTGTTAACCGTTCTTATCTATGACCAGCTGACCAAGCGTCACCTGGTCCCAGCTGGAGCCCATTAAGATGAAAAAGACCCTGATCTTGTCTCTGTTGGTGGTGGCCCTGTGTATTGTGCCGTTTTTTATCTCTCACGGCGGTGATTACAGTGGCTCGGATGGTCAAGCCGAAGAAGCGATTGGCCAGCTATCGCCGGACTACAAGCCCTGGTTCCAGCCCCTGTTTGAGCCGGCCAGTGGTGAAATCGAGAGCCTGCTGTTTACCCTGCAAGGGGCGCTGGGCACTGCGGTGATCTTCTACATCTTCGGTTTTTATCACGGCAAGCGTGCCCGTGATAAAGAGCAGATGCACGATGCTGATCATCGATAAGCTGGCCTATCAAAGCCGCTGGCTGCATGTAGAGCCGCGCCGCAAGGCGCTGCTCTATGTGCTGCTGTTGGTGCTGGCATTTACCTGCCCGCCGCAGGTCCAGATGGGATTGCTGGCGGGGATGGTGCTGCTGACCTGCTATTTACTCAATGTGACGGTGCTGCGTTATCTGCGCTGGCTGATGGTGCCGCTGTTTTTCCTGGCCTTCGGGCTGCTTGGGATTGTCTTTTCGGTGGCGTGGTCACCGGCAGTGCCGCTGCCGCATGCGCTGCATCTGGGACCGTTGGTGATAGGTCCCGACCCGGTTGGGCTCGACACCGCCTGGCATACCCTCTGGCGCAGTCTGGCCGCGCTGGCTGCCACTTATCTGTTTGTGCTGACCACCCCGTTTAACCAGCTGATCGTGCTGCTCAAGTTCTGCCGCATTCCGACCTTGCTGCTTGAGCAGATCATGCTGACCTACCGCTTTATTTTCATCCTGATTGAAGAGGCGATGGCGATTCATCAGGCGCAGACCCTGCGCTTTGGTTATGGCCGCCTTGGCAACAGTTATCGCTCGCTGGCCATGCTGGTGGGCATGCTGCTGGCGCGGGTCATGGAGCGCCACGCCCGAATGGAAACCACTCTGGATGTGAAGCTGTTTACCGGAGAATTTCATCTATGAGCCTCTCGACGAGTGATCTCTCGGTCGGTTATCAGCGCGATGTCGCGGTTCTGCACGGGCTCAATCTCGACTTTTCCCGCGGTCAGGTGACCGCCATTCTCGGCGCCAACGGATGCGGTAAATCCACCCTGTTTATGACCCTGCTTGGCATCCTTAAACCCCAGTCGGGGGAGGTGCGCTGGCAAGGCCAGCCGATTGGCTATGGCAAAAAAGATCTGCGTGCATTGCGCCAGCGGGTCTCGATGGTGTTTCAGGACCCGGATCAGCAGATTTTTTACACGGACGTCGAGAGCGATATCGCCTTTGCCCTGCGTAATCTCGGCATGAGTGAAACCGTGATCGCCAGCCGCATTGAACAGGCACTGGCGCTGGTTGATGGCGGTGCCCTGAAAGCGATGCCGGTGCAGTACCTAAGCCATGGCCAGAAAAAGCGGGTTGCCATCGCCGGCGCCCTGGTGCTCGAAGCCGATATGCTGCTGCTCGATGAGCCCACCGCCGGGCTGGATCCGGCAGGGCGCAGCCAGATGATGGCGCTTATCCGGCGCATCAGTGAGTCGGGCCGCCGGGTGGTGGTCTCAAGCCACGACATCGATTTTATCTACGAGGTGTGCGACTACCTCTATGTCCTGAGCAAGGGGCACTTGCTCGCTGAGGGAACTCGGCGCGAGGTGTTCTTGCAGCCCGATATGCTGACCCGGGCCGGTCTGGTACAGCCCTGGCTGGTGCGGCTGCATCAAGAGCTCGGATATCCCCTTTATGAGAGCGAGCAGGCGTTTTTTGACGGCGCCCGTCACGCTCATGGCAAGCAACACAAGGAGGCGGTATGACCCTGTGCGTCATGATCCAAGGCACGGCGTCTGACGTCGGCAAGAGTGTACTGGTGGCGGGTCTGTGCCGCATTTTGGCTCAGGACGGCCACAAGGTGGCGCCGTTTAAGGCGCAGAACATGGCGCTCAACTCCGGCATCACCGCCAGCGGTGACGAGATGGGCCGCGCCCAGATTTTTCAGGCCGAAGCAGCCGGCATTGCCCCCGATGTGCGAATGAACCCGGTGCTGCTAAAACCCACCTCGGATCGCAAGTCCCAGGTGATCGTGATGGGTAAAGTGCTGTGCGACATGGACGCGGTGACCTACCACGAATTCAAGCCGCGCCTGCAGGCGCGCATCGACGAGGTATATCACTCCCTGGCCAGCGAGCAGGATGTGATGGTGCTGGAAGGAGCAGGCAGCCCGGCCGAGATCAACTTGCGTGATCGGGACATCGTCAACATGGGGATGGCCGAGCTGATTGATGCGCCAGTGATCCTGGTGGCGGATATCGATCGCGGCGGCGTGTTTGCCTCTATCTATGGCACCCTGGCGCTGCTACCCGAGGCGGAGCGTGCTCGCATCAAGGGGGTCATCATCAACAAGTTCCGCGGTGACGTGGCGCTGTTGATGCCCGGCATTCGTCAGATTGAGGCGCTCACTGCGGTGCCGGTGCTCGGGGTGATGCCCTATCTCTCATTGACCCTCGAAGATGAGGATGGGGTGGTGCTGCAACCGGGGAGTAACAAATACCGCCAACAGCAGACGCGCGACCTCGACGTGGTGGTGGTGCGGGTGCCGCATATCTCCAACTTCACCGATTTCAATGCTCTGGCGGCCCAGCCGGACGTCACGCTGCGCTATGTGGACTCAATCGCCGAGTTGGGCTCGCCGGATCTGCTGATCCTGCCTGGTAGCAAAAACACCTTGGGCGATCTGGCGTTTCTCAACCAGAGCGGCCTGAGTGCGGCCATTATCGCCGCCCATGGCGACGGCGTGCCGGTCATCGGCATCTGCGGCGGGTTCCAGATGTTGGGGCGTCGTCTGATAGATGGTGTGGAGTCCGGTATCGACGAGATGCCTGGTTTGGGCCTGCTCGATTGCGAGACCGTATTTGCCCGCGAAAAGGTGACCACCCAGGTGCACGCCACTGTGGTGTCACAGGCGCACGGCTTGCTGGCTGGCTGCTCTGGGCTGGCCGTAGAAGGCTACGAGATCCACATGGGAGAGACCGAGCGAGCGGCCGGTGTGACCCCCTTTACCCGGCTGTCACGGCGTAACCGCGCCGAGGTGTCCATCGAGGAGGGCGCCATCAGTCAGGACGGTTTGGTAGCGGGCACTTACATTCACGGTATTTTCGATGCCCCGCACTTTACCCGCGCGCTGCTCAATACCCTGCGTCAGCGCAAAGGGTTGGCCCCCATCGAGGGCGATCCGTTTGATTATCGCGCCTTTAAGAACGAGCAGTTCGACCAACTGGCCGCTGCCATGCGCCAGCATCTCGATATGACGGCCATTTATCGCATTATCGAGCGTTGCGAACTGCCCGCTTGCCACGAGCCTTGTGAGGAGCACGCATGATCCTGATTACCGGCGGTGCCCGCAGTGGCAAGAGCCGTTTGGCCGAGCAGTTGGCCGCCCGCTGCGGCGAGCGGGTGCTCTATATCGCCACCTCGGTGGTGACCGATCCCGAGATGGCCGAACGTATCGCCCTGCACCGGGCCAGTCGCCCGGCGCACTGGTCAACCCATGAAGGGTTTGCCGGGCTCGGTGAGGTGGTGCGCCGCGACGGGCCGCAGCACGATGCGATCATGCTTGAGTGCATCACGACCCTTATCACCAACCTGATGTTTGCCCATGCCGGTGACACACCGCCCGAGCAGATGGATTTTGCCGCTATTGAGGCGCATATCGGGCAGGAGGTGGACGCGCTGATTGCGGCGGCCAGTGAGTGCACCGCGCCGCTTTATCTGGTGACCAACGAGGTGGGGTTTGGCATCGTGCCGGATAACCTGCTGGCCCGGCGCTTTCGTGATATCGCCGGGCGTATCAATCAGCGTCTGGCGGCCGCCTCGAGCGAGGTGTGGCTAGTGATCTCGGGCGTTGAGATGAAGATCAAGGGGTAGCCATGAGCGCCTATCTGGCCATCCTGCAGTTTATGACCCGTATTCCGGTGCCGGCGCGCTGGACGGCGTCGTTTGATTTTTCGCGCACCCATGAAGGGGTGATCTGGTTTCCGCTGCTGGGGCTTACCGTCGGTGTGATGGGCGCGGCGGCTTACGCCCTGGGTCTCTGGCTGCTTGATCCCTGGCTGGCGGCAGCCTGTTACCTGCTGGCGCTGGCACTGATCACCGGTGCGTTTCATCTCGACGGGCTGGCCGATACCTGCGATGGCTTGTTCTCGGCGCGAAAGCGCGAGCAGATGCTCGAGATCATGAAAGACAGCCGACTTGGCACCAATGGCGCGCTGGCGCTGCTGCTGGCCGTGCTGTTTCGCCTGTTGGCGGTGATCCATTTAAGTGGCGAGCAGACGCCGCATCTATTGGCCCTGCTGGTGGCGGCGCCGATTGCCGGGCGAACCCTGATGGTGCTGCTGATGCACCATCAGCGCTATGCCCGCGAGCAGGGGCTCGGCAACGTGTTTATCGGCAAGGTGAGTGACCGTCAGTGTGTACTTACCCTGTTGCTCGGGCTGCTGCTGGTGACGCTGCTCGGCGCTGGGCGCGGCGCGCTGGCGTTTGTTTTGACCGCGCTGTTTGCCCTGGCCTATCGGCGTTTTGTGGTGTCACGGCTGGGTGGTCAGACCGGCGACACGCTGGGGGCCGGCAATGAGCTGTTTGAAGTGTGGTTTTTACTGATGTTGTGCTGATTGAAAACGCCTTACGGTGAGCCAGTGGCGCCTAGCGTGTTGACGGTACCGGCTCGGAATTTCAGACAGGGGCAGCTCGCTGCCCTTTTTGCGAGTTGGTGAGCAAGGGAGAACAACGCAATGCTGACGTTAGAGCATCTGGTGCACCTGATCCGGCCATTGGACGAGCCGGCCATGCAGCTGGCCCGCCATCATATCGATGGCCTGTTCAAACCGGTGGGAAGCTTAGGGCGCCTTGAAGAGCTGGCGGTGCAACTGGCCGGGATCTACCGCACCCCCGATATTCACCCCGGCGCCAAGGAGATCATTGTCATGGCCGCCGATCATGGCGTCTTTGACGAGGGGATCGCGGTCACCCCGCGTGAAGTGACGGCGAGCCAGGCGCTCAACATGACGCGCGGTCTGACCGGTGTCTGCGCGCTGGCTGCTGCCAGCGGCGTCAAGGTGCAGATCGTCGATATCGGCATCGATAGCGAACCGCTGCCCGGGATGCCGAGCCTCAAGCTTGCCCGAGGCTGCGCCAATATTGCCAAAGGCGCCGCCATGAGCCGCCATGATGCCGAGCATTTGCTGCTGGCAAGCGCCCGTTATGCCATGGACAAAGTCGCCTCCGGCGTGCGGGTGCTCGGTGTCGGGGAGCTCGGCATTGGCAACACCACCCCGGCGGCCGCCATGGTCAGCGTGATGACTGGCGCCGCGCCCGAGCAGGCCGTGGGCCTTGGCGCCAACTTCCCCAGCCACCGCCTGCACCACAAGGTGGAGGTGGTGCGAAGCGCCATTGCAGTCAATCGCCCCGATGCCAGCGATGGTATTGATGTGCTGGCCAAGGTGGGCGGGTTTGATCTGGTCGGCATGACCGGAGTGATCCTGGGTGGCGCAGCGGCAGGGGTGCCGGTGGTGCTCGACGGTTTTCTCTCTTATGCCTGCGCCTTGGCTGCGTGTCGCATCGCACCCGGCGTCTGGCACTATCTGGTGCCCTCTCACCACTCGGCCGAGAAGGGCTCGCAGCTGGCGTTGGCCCACCTCGACCTTAAGCCCTTTATCCACCTTGAGCTGCGTCTGGGAGAAGGCAGCGGCGCCGCCATGGCCATGCCGTTTATCGACGCCGCCTGCGCCATGGTCCAGCGGATGGGCCGCATGGCCGACAACCATGTCGAGCTGCCCCGACCGGCGTGATGGGCATAGCGATGCTGCAGGTGTCATAGCGAGTTGAGACGCTATTGCAGCGGCCTTGCCACCGCCCACAGGGTGCGTACATCGACGGTGGCCATGCCGGCGGCGCGGGCAGCGGCGAGTCCGGCGTCGGCATCTTCAAACACCAGACAGTCGGCGGGGGCGACCCCGAGCCGCTCGGCGGCCAGCAGGAAGGTGTCGGGCGCCGGTTTGGGATTGGCCACCTGATCGGCGCCAATCACCACCTCAAGCGCGCTATCGAGCCCCAGCCCGGCCAGAATGCGGCGCGCCATGTCGGTGTAGCAGCCGGTACCGACTGCCATCGGCCGTTGGCCAAGATGGGGCTCGACCACACCGGCGACCAGCGGGGTGGCGCTTAAGGTACTTGGCAGCAGCTGATAAAAACGCGCATCGCGCAGTGTCACCACCGCCTTCACATCCACCGTCATACACGCCTCGCGGGCCAGGATCTCGACCGTGTCGGGGATCGGCACCCCACCGAGTTGCTGCATCCGCTCGGCGGTGTAGGGAATGGCAAAGTGGTCGAGGGCGTGTTGCCAGGCCAGATCGTGGGCCTGCAGAGTATTGGAAAGCGTTCCGTCGAGATCGAAGATCCAGGCGCGGTATTGCCGATAGCGGGCGAGATCAAACATCAGTGATTCCTGAGCAGCAATGGGATGAGGGCAACGCCGATTGTAACGGCTGAGGCGAGCAGGACAAGCGCTCGCCACCGCCACGTTAGCGCGCCGTGAGTTCAGCCACCGTCATGGTAAAGCGCAGCAGTGTTTCTGCGTTATTGGCGTAATGATGCGGCACATCGGTTCTGGCTACCAGAGATTGCCCCGCCTTGACCTGCCACTGGTCACCATCAACGCCGATGGTCAGGATGCCCTGCTCGACATGAAACAGCTCGACGGTCCCTGTCGTATGCCCGTCGGAATCAAAGCGTTCACCCGGTGCCATCTCCCAATGCCACAGCTCAATCATATCCGGCCCCGTGGTCCCGGCCAGCAAACGGGCAGTGCCGCCAAGCGGGCCTTGCCACAGGGTGGGGATCTCGGGGGCATCGATAAGATGGACCGCCGGCTCGCTGCTGACATTGACCAGGTCGGCGACCGACAGGCCGAGGGCAGCCGAGAGCTTGCACAGAATGCCGATGCTGGGGTTGGCACTGCCTTTTTCGATCTCCACCAGCATGCCCTTGCTAACACCAGCGCGGCGCGACAGCTCATCGAGCGATAGCTTGCTGATTTTTCGGTTGTTTTTGATTTTGCTCGCCAGTGCCTGCGCGATGGTGTCGATATTTGCGCCGGTCATTATATTGACTTTTTTGGTCATTGGTCGTTATCTTGATACAAAATGGTCACCAAAGGATTCTCCAATGTTCCCTGTCATACCGTCAATAGATCCCCGCTTGGCTAACCTGGCCCCCGGTTTTCGGGCTCTGAGCATCAGTGTGCGTGGCGCAGCGCTTATCCATCCCGAGGTGGGCGCAGCTGCACTGGCGCATGCCTGCCAAACCTTCACCAGCTCGGCCCCCTGGGCAGAGGCGCATCTGCAAGCCTGGGCCGAGGTGTTTCGCCGCTTTGGTGCCAAGCCGCAGCGCACACCTTGCTCGGCTGACGCACTGAGAAAGCGGGTGCTGCGTGACGGCACCATGGCAAATATCGATCCGGTGGTTGATCTCTACAACGCGGTCAGCATCCGCTATGCCATTGCGGTTGGCGGGGAGAATGCGGCGGCCTATGTGGGCACGCCGACCCTGACGCTGGCCGATGGCAGCGAACTGTTTGATACCATCAAAGAGGGGGCGCCAGCTCATGAACATCCGGATGCCGGTGAGGTGGTTTGGCGCGATGACCTTGGCGTGACCTGCCGGCGCTGGAACTGGCGTCAGGGCGTGCGTACCCGCCTCGATGCTCACGCCAAAGAGATGTGGTTCATCCTCGAAAGCCTGCCCGAGATGCCACTGGATGCACTGCATGCAGCCGGCGAAGAGTTGATGAGTGGGCTGCGGCAGATGATGCCGGGTGCCGAGATGGAATCGATGCTGGTAGGCGTCTGAAGCGTGGGTGCTTAACGCACGCCCCCTGCCACCATGCGCGCCCGGTGCAGGCGCGGGTAGTGCTGGCAAAACGGGGGGCGCGAGAGCAGGGCCGCGATTCGTTCACGGTCGTGGCGGGCAGGATCAAGCAGCAGCCCCACCACGGTGCCGCTGTGCGCTACATTGAGACCGAGCAGCGCCTCCTGCTCGACCAGCGCGAGCAGTTCGCTAAACAGCGGTTTGACCAGCAGCCTTTGGCTGGCAATGGCGCTTAATGTGGTGGCCTGGCCGAGCTCGCGGGCATCGGCGTGCCGGGCGGCCAACTCCATATGGTGCCAGGCTCTGGCCAGCAGCGGCGCGCCTTCGAGTAGCGGGGCGCGGCGATCCCGGCGATGATAGTCGCTGGTGAGCAGCCGCTCCGGGCTTTCCAGAATCAGTAGCTCCACCTCGGGTAGCCAGTCATGGCGCGCCAGCACTGCGCCGGCTTTGTGATCAAACAGGGTCAGCTCGCGAAACAGGGTGCTGTCGGTGGGCTCAAGCCTTACGCACAGGGCAGCCAGGTCTGATTCCGAGAGTTCATGGCCGAGATGACGAGCGGTGGCCTGCGCCGTTGCAGCGATATCAGCCGTGCTGCTGGCCATCCCCTTGCCAACCGGGATGGTGGAGTCCACCTCGATGCGCAGCCCATCGCCAAGCTCTGCGGGCAGATCAAGGTGGCGCAGCACCGCATCGAGCATGGCGCGCATCCGTGGTCGTTCACGTTCAAGCGGCGACCCCTCACGCACTTCGACCGTGCTAAACCAGTCAATAGGGCAGGAGACCAGATGCTCGCCGCCGCGCACCCAGCCCTGGATCAGTTCACCGCACGAGGCCGGGCAGCAGGCTTCAGCCATGATGGAGCTCCCACAGGGCCGCCGTTTCCAGCACCGCCGTCATGGCGGCGACCAGCGTGCGGTTCTCCTCATGGCTGCGAATGGCCACCCGGTAGTAGTGCTGATCCAGCCCCGGATAGTTGGCGCAGTGACGGATCAGTACGTTGTGACAAAGCAGCGCCTGTTGCAGCTCCAGCGCCGGAGAGAGGCAGCGTAAAAAAAGGTAGTTGGCAGCCGGCTGCCACACCTTGATGCCCGGCAGCAGCGACAGGGCATCAAACAGATAGGCCTGCTCGCGCGCCAGCCACTGATAGGTGGCGACCCGGTAAGGGTCATCGGCCATCACCACTTCCCCGGCGAGCGCCGCAAACGCATTGATGGTCCAGGGCTCGCGGTCGCAGCGCATGGCGTCGAGCGTGGCGATGTCGGCACTTAACAGATAGCCCAGACGCAGCCCGGGGATGGCGTAAAACTTGGTGAGCGAGCGCAGTAGATAGAGGCGTGGATGATCGGCCAGCATGGCCACCAACCCCGTCGCCCCGGCAATAAAATCGATAAAGGATTCATCAACAATCAGGGCAATGCCGCGCTCATGGCAGTGCTGCACGATGCGCCCGAGCAGGGCGGCATCGGGCTGCTGACCGGTCGGGTTGTTGGGGGTGCACAGAAACAGGCAGTCAATCTGCTCATCGAGTACAGAGAGCAGCGCCTCGGTGGGCTGAAAATCGTCGGCCTCATTGAGCTGCAGGTCGATGATGTCGCAACCGATGCGCTCCAGTGCCCGGCGATACTCGGCAAAGCCCGGCACCGGCAGCACGGCGCGGCGCGGTGCCAGCTTGGCCACCAGAGAAAAAATCAGCTCGGTGGCACCGTTACCGGCCATGCACCACTCGACCGGCGTTCCCGTGTGGCGGGCGATGGCGCGGTGCAGATGGCGATACTCGATATCGGGGTAACGCTCGGCCAGCGCCAGGTTATCCACGATCGCCTGGCGCAGGGAGTCGGGCATGCCGAGCGGATTGATGTTGGCGCTAAAATCGATGATCTCGCTGGCATCCAAGCCATGGCGCTCGGCGATCTCCAATACATTACCACCGTGCTGCGCTGCCCTTGCCATCCTCACACTCCGCCTGTGTCCACAAAGGGCGTTATGCTAGCGCAGCCAGCGGTTCGGTCACAACCGGTGCCATCTCATCGAGCGTGAAAGCGGTTGGCACGAACTGCAACAAGGTGTGCAGTTGCACCACTTCGCCAATCACGATCAGGGCCGGGGCCTTGATCTGTTGATGCTCGACTTCGTCAGCCAGGGTGGCGAGGGTGGCGGCGGCAATGCGCTGAACCCGATGACTGGCATACATGACGGCGGCAGCCGGCGTATCGCTGCGTCGGCCATGGCGCATCAGCTCGCCGCAGATGTGCTCAAGCTGACTCATGCCCATCAGGATCACCAGTGTTCCTTGCAGGCGGGCCAAATGCTCCCAATCTTGCGGCTCTTTGCCTTGTTGCAAGTGGCCGGTGACCACATGAAACGAGGAGGCGTGATCGCGGTGAGTCACCGGGATCCCGGCATAGGCCAGCCCACCGATGGAGGAGCTGATGCCCGGAATCACCTCAAACTCGACGCCAGCACGAGCCAGCGTTTCGACCTCTTCACCACCACGGCCAAAGACATAGGGATCACCCCCTTTAAGGCGCACCACATTGCGGCCGCGCTGGGCGTGAGTCACCAGGATCTGGTTGATCTCCTCTTGCGGGATCGGGTGGTTGTTGGGGGTCTTGCCCACATTGATGCGCTCGCATCCGGCCGGCACTTCGGCCAGCAATTCACGGCACACCAGACGGTCATACACCAGCACGTCGGCGTTGCGGATACAGTGCAGTCCTTTCACGGTGATAAGGCCGGGATCGCCCGGGCCGGCACCGACTAACCATACTTTGCCTGTCATCGTCATACTCTCATCACGTCGCGGGCAATCATTAGCTCTTCGTTGGTGTTGATCACGGCGATCCGCACCTTGGCCGATGGCTGCTCAATAAAGGTCTGGTTGGCATTATTGCGCGATTGGTCGAGCGAAATACCCAAATAGGACAAGTTTTCGCAAATGGCCGCACGCATGGTGCGAGAATTTTCCCCAATCCCACCGGTAAAGATAAGGGCATCAATACCGCCGAGCTGGGCTATGTAGCTGCCGATCACGGCGCGGATGCGTGCCGCAAACATCTTGAGCGCGAGCGCCGCCCGCGGGTTGCCCTCGTTGGCCGCTTTCTCGACGTCGCGGCAGTCGTTGGACACGCCGGAGATCCCGAGCAATCCCGACTCGTTGTTGAGCAGGCGATTAAGGTCGGCCGGCGTTAACTGCTCACACTCGGCGACATAGGGCAAAATCGAAGGGTCGATATCGCCGGCGCGAGTGCCCATCATCACGCCGGCTTCCGGGGTAAATCCCATCGAGGTGTTGACCGAGCGGCCCCCCTCGATGGCGCACAGGCTCGAGCCGTTACCCAGGTGACAACTGACCAGTCGCAGCGATGCCAGAGGCTGGCCCATCTGCTCGGCGCAGATGGCCGCCACGTATTTGTGGCTGGTGCCGTGAAAGCCGTAGCGGCGCACGCCAAGCTCGCTGTAGTAGCGATAGGGCAGTGGATAGAGATAGTGCTCCGGCGCCATGCTCTGGTGAAACGAGGTATCAAACACCGCCACCGCTTTGGCGTTTGGCAGCGCGTGCAAAAAGGCGCGAATACCGACCGCGTTGACCGGATTGTGCAGCGGGGCCAGCCGGCCGAGATCGTCAATCGTGGCCAGCACGGCAGGGTCGATGCGTACCGAGTCACGAAACGCCTCGCCGCCGTGGGCCACCCGATGACCGACGCCGCCAATCTCATCGAGCCGATGGATGATGTGATGATCCAGTAAGCTCGCAAGCAGCTGCTCCACCGCCTCCTGATGGGTGAGGACTGCGTGGGTGCGAGCTATCTTCTTGCCCGCCACCTCCATGGTGAAGATGGCGTCTTGTTTGCCGATGCGCTCAATCAGTCCGCGCGTGATCACCTGCTCTTGCGGCATGGCAAAGAGCTGAAATTTAAGCGATGAGCTGCCGGCATTGATGGCCAGAATCTTGTCGAGGGATGAAGACGGTGAAGACATGAATACTCCGCGTGGTCGGTTGTCAGTTCAAATAATCGAGCAAGGGGGCAATGCCCTCTCGCGTCAGCGCTGAGGTGACAAACAGGGTGTGAGCGCCGGCGAGCTGCAACTTGTCACGGGCAGCCTCCAGCGCGGCGGCATCCTGACCCTGATCGGCCTTGGTAATGATGCCGATCACCGGTTTGTTGAAGACCGAGGCAAATTGCGGGGCAAAAAAGGATTGCGGGTGATCGGCGCTTTGCACCAGGGCCACCACATCGGCATCGTAGGAGGTGGTGATCAGCGCGCTATACAGGCAGCGGTTCTCCAGATATTCGCCGGGGGTATCGATGGCCAGATCGGCATAATCGAGCGCCTGGGTCTTGTGATAGGCGAGCGGCTCGCCGCGCAGGCATTGCATCAGACTGGTTTTGCCACACTGGCTCTGGCCTATCAGCATCAGTCGCTTCATGGCATCAGGTCCGGGTCAGCTCGCAGGCGCTGAATTTCATCTGGTGACCGAGCACATGGATCACCTGACGCAGGGCATACTCCACCGCCGAGACGTCGCCGGTAATGACCACGGCGCCGGTGAAGCGGTCGATAAAACCGATGCTGACCGCGCCCGACTTGGTGGTGATGTCGCTGGCGATGATCGCTGCCTCACTCGGGGTGATGGTGAGAATACCGATGGCATTGGCCGCCTCATTGAGGCCGAGCTTTTTGTAGAGCTCCTTGTTGGGGTTGGCAATCAGGTGCGCCAGGGTGATCTGTTTGCCCGGCACATACTCCTGAATCACGCGCTCTTTGGTGGTCTCCAGCATGGGGCTCTCCTTGGATTACAGCAGTTGTTGCCACAGGGCGTCGTGGGGGCGGGGAATCACGGTGCCGTGCACCAGCAATCCCTTTTCCCCCGCGCTCTGACTGGCGGCGCGCACGGCCGTGTTGGCATCGGACACATCGCCATTGAGCACCAGATAACACTTGCCGCCGATGCCAAAGGCCATGTGGATCCGCACCAGCGTGATGTTGGCGGCCTTGACCGCGCTATCGGCAGCGGCCACGCAAGCCGCCACACTGAAGGTCTCCACCACGCCGATGGATTGGCGTTTATCCACCGGAGTGACGCCGCTGATGGCGGGCAAAATGGAGGGGTGAATATTGGGCAGCACCATGCTATCGACCTTCATATGACCTGCTTGTTGCTCGCCGCTTTTGACCGACTGCTGCACCGCCGTCACATCGCCGCCCACCATGATGAGGTACTTGCCGGGGCAGAGGGTCTTGGCACTGAGCAGCGTGACGTTGGCGCTTTTGAGCATCACGTCGGTGACCTCGATACCCTTGGCAATACTGTTGAGCTCTACCATTCCTATTGCGTGATACATGATGGTTGTTTCTCCTGCTGCGCTCGCGGTTAATGCGCGGCGCCAGCGCGGCTGATGGTGATGCTGTGTGAGTCAACCCGGGTGACCCGTCCGCTCAGGCTGGCATGAATGGCAACGCCAAGGGCGTCGGCGTTGGGCCGAGCGATGCACTGACCGAGCGTGACCTCATCCCCTGCGCTGACCACTGCCTCAGCCGGCGCGCCGATGTGTTGTTGCAGCGGCAAGGTCACCTCGACAGGTTGCCAGTCGGGGGTTTCCAGCGGCGCCTCGTGATAGAAGGGCTCGAGCTGCAACCGGCTCACCAGCCGTTTGATCGGCACCATCCGGTATTCGGCCATCTGATCGGCCGGGCGCAGTTCACCCTGATAGCGGGCGCCCTGGGCACGCAGCTGCTTTTTCAGATACTGGTTGATGCGCATCGGCGAGATATCGACCGGGCAGGCGTAGCTTTCGCAGACGCTGCACTCCGAGCAGGTCAGCGCCGAGAGCAGCACGGAGGGATCGCCCACCTGGTTGTAGTTGACGGCGCGCACCAGCAAGTGCGGCGGTAACTCGTGGCCGATGATGTGACGCGGACAGAGATCGGTGCACAGTCCGCACTGCTCGCAGACGGTGCGGGCCATGTTGAAGATCACCTGATCGCTGCGCTGACGACGCGCGATAATGAGGTGATCGGCAGGCAGCACCAGCAAGCCGCCGGTGGTCTTGGTGACCGGGGCATCCAGATCCGTGACCAGCTTGCCCATCATGGGGCCGCCGTTGATAAAGGCCGGATTGGGAATCGTTGGGCCACCGGCCAGCGCCAGCACGTCGCGCAGCGACACACCAAGCGGCACAGTGACAGTGAGCGGATGGTGCACGGCGCCATTGACCGTGAGAGTGCGATGGGTAACCGGCTGGTTCTGCTCAAGCGCTGCGGCGAGGTTAATCAAGGTCTGCACATTATTGACCACCACCCCGATGCTGATGGGCAGCGCCCCGGCAGGCACTCGGCGGCCGGTGGCTTGCCAGATGGTGATCACTTCATCCCCGGCGGGATAAACATCCGGCAAGATATGCAGGCGCAGCGAACCGCCCATCAAGGGGGTGAGCGCGGCGATGGCGGGTTGATATTTGGCTTTGAGCGCAATAATCCCCTCGCGGGCGCCGGTGGCGGCCATGCCATAGCGCAGACCGCGTACCAGCTCGGCCGCCTGACGCGCCATCAACTGCTGATCGACTTTCAGCATCGGCTCGCACTCGGCGGCATTGACCAAATAGATCTCGGCCTTGGCCTGCAGCTTCACATAGGTGGGAAACCCAGCGCCGCCAGCACCGACGATGCCGGCATCGCGCACGCAGGCAGCGATGTCCTCGGCGCGATGGTGAGCCAGCACTTGGCTGACTTGCTGCTCAATGGCGCGTTGCAGTTCGCTCATAGGATGGCCTCGACCAGGTGGGCAATCTCGCTGTCCGTGACCGGGCAGGGGTTGGTCTTGAGGGTGCTGTCAGCCTGGGCGGCGCGCACGATATCGGGCAGGGCGCTGCGCACCTGCTCGGCGCTGATGTTGAGCGCCGAGAGGGTGGTGGCAACGCCCACGCGTTGCTGCAAGGCGCGAATGTGGGCGATGAGCGCGGCCAGTGCCGTGGCATCATCGGCCGCATCCGGGCAGAGCCGGCAGCTTTTCGCCAGCCGGGTATAGCGTTTGAGCGCCCGCACATCCTTGCCGGCATTGAGGGCAATCACACCGGTCAGCAGCAGGCTGTTGGCGAGCCCGTGGGCAATGTGAAACTGGCCGCCGAGCTGGTGGGCGATGGCGTGGTTTAGGCCAAGCCCGGCCTGACTAAACGCCATACCGGCCATGGCCGAGGCGTTGTGCATCTTGCCGCGGGTCTGCAGGCACTCACCCTTGATGCAGGCAGTGGGCAGATACTGGAACACCAGATCGGCCGCCTTTTCGGCCAGCGCATCGGTAAAATCGCCGGCCGAGCGCGAAACATAGGCTTCCAGTGCGTGGGTCAGCACATCCAGTCCGGTATTGGCCGTGATAGCTGGCGGCACGGTGACCACCAGCGAGGGGTCGAGGATCGCCATGTCCGGATAGATGCTCTCGTCAAAAATCGGGTATTTGATCCCGCGCGACGGATCGCTGATGACGGTGGCGCTGGTCACTTCCGAGCCGGTGCCGCTGGTGGTGGGAATGGCGATGCAGGTCTCGATATCGTGGCCCTGCTGGCGGGCAAAATAGACAATCGCCTTGGCCGCATCAATGGCCGAGCCACCGCCAAAGCCGATGACCAGCTGGGGCCGGAAATCGAGAAACTGGCCAATTCCGCTCACCACCAGACCGATGCTCGGGTCCGGGGTGATGTCACTGTAGATCTGCACCAGATTGTGCGGCTCCAGCTGGCGGGTCAGGCGACCGATGGCCGGGCTCTTGGCAATGAAGCTGTCACACACCACCCACACCCGCTTGCCGTGAAAACGGCCGAGTACATCCAGGCTGTTGGGACCGCTGTAGATCTTGGTGCTGACGTAGAACTTGTTCATTTGCTTGTGTCCCGCTTGCCTTACCGGATGGAGAAACCGTTGGTCAACACGCAGCGGCGCAGACGCCCGAAGGTTCTGGCCGAGGTGGTGCCCTCACCGGTCGGGGTGGCGATGGTGAAGGTGGTAAAGCCTTCGGCGCCGACACCGATCCCGGCGAACGAGGGGCCATTCTTGACGAAGATCGAGGTTTGCATCAGATGCGCCGCCTTGTTCAGGCGCGACACGTTTTGCGAGTGCATGATGGCGGTGTGATGCAGTCCATCTTCCACCTTGAGCGCCAATGCCAGTCCTTGCTCGAAGTTATCGACCCGCACAATCGGCAGCACCGGCATCAACTGCTCGGTGACTACCAGCGGATCGTCGGCGGCGGTTTCGAGGATGATGAGCTTGGGCAGCTTGGCCGGGACCGGCAGGCCGGCCGCTTCCAAAATCACCGCCGGGCTCTTGCCCACCAGTTGCTTGTTGGCGGCACCTTTTTGGATGCACACCTCGCGCAAGGCGGCCATCTGCTGCGGGTCGGTGATCTGCAGCGCGCCATATTCGCGCATCTGCTGGATAAGCTGATCAGCCACGCACTCGACCACGATGACGCTCTTTTCCGCAATGCAGGGCAGGTTGTAGTCCAGGGACGCCCCGGCAATGATGTCGCGCGCCGCCTTGACGATTTCGGCGGTCTCATCGACCAGGCAGGGCGGGTTGCCGGCCCCGGCACCGATGGTCTTCTTGCCGCTTTTCAGCGCCATGTTGACGATGCCCGGACCGCCAGTGATAGCGAGCAGGGCGATGTTGGGGTGGGCCATCATCTGCTGGGTGGCCTCAAACGATGGCTCGCGCACGGTGACAATCAGGTTGTGAATGCCGCACGCCTTGAAGACGATGGCCTCCATGCGGGCGATCAGGTTGAGCGACACCTGCTTGGCGCCCGGGTGCGGGCTGAAATAGATGGCATTGCCGGCGGCCAGCATGCTGATGCTGTTGTTGATGATGGTTTCGGTCGGATTGGTGCTGGGGGCCACCGAGCCGATGACGCCATAAGGGGAGTATTCAAACAGTACCATCCCTTCGTCACCGGTCAGAGCCGTGGTGACCAAATCTTCGATGCCCGGGGTGTTCTCAAGGGCGGCGCGGTTTTTCAGGATCTTGTCGGCGGCATTGCCCATACCGGTCTCAAGGGCCGCCGCTTCGGAGAGCTCCGGCAGGCAATCAGCCAAACCGGCGCGAATGGCCGTCACAATGGAAGAGCGGGTTTTGAGCGGCGCCTCCTGAAAGCGCTTGAAGGCGGCATGGGCGGCCTTGACGGCGGCATCCACGGTATCGAACAGCGCCACGCCATCGCTGGTGCACCCACAGGCCAACGCCGGCTGATCATCGTGCGACTGCAACTGCTCGGTGAGAATGGATCGGATCAGAGTTTCCAGTTCGGTGGTGTTCATTGTGCGTTCCCCAGTTGTAATCCTTGCATGGCAGCTTCGGCGATCTGCATATCCTGCTCGACCGTGCCGCCGCTGATTCCGAGTCCTCCGGCCAGGCGTCCCTTCCAGTAGAGGGGATAGCCGCCGCCAAAGGTGACCACTTTGCCGCCGGTGCTCGCTTCGAGTTGAAACAGCGGCGCGCCCGGTTGAATGGCACTGCCCAGCAGATGGGTGGCAGTTTTAAGCGCGGCGGCGGTGTAGGCCTTCTTGGGGGCCAGATCTAGGCTCACCAGCAGCGAATCGGGCATGCGATAGGTGAGAATCGGCTGACCGTGACGATCTACCACGGCAATCACCACTGGCACGCCCAGCTCGCTGGCCGCCTTGATGGCTTGCTTGAGCAGCTGGTGCAGTACGGCAAAGCCGGGATTGCTGTGATCAGATGGCGTCGTGGCAGGATGAGTGGTTGCCGCTGCGTGCTGCGTCTGCGGCGCTTCGGCATCTAACGCAGCGCGGTAGCGGCGGATCACCTCGCTGATAACCTGCTCGGTGCTGGCGAGCTGATCTTCCTGGCGAGCCAGGGCATAAAGGCAATCAGAGAGGCGGTTAAGGTATTGCAGCAGCTCCGGGCGCAGCGATGCGTGCGTGGCCAGCTCGACCATGCGCCGCTCGGCACGGCGCGCGATGGTGCGGGCCAGATGCAGGCGACTGCCTGCTTCCGAGCGGCCGGGCAGCACAAAGCCGCGCACCGGTGGCAGGCTGGCCATGCAGCGATCAACCGCCTGCTCGAGCGCAGCAATGTGCTCGCCGCTGATGCGAAGCGGGGCCGGGCCCTTAAGCTCGGCGGCCGGATCGGTGGCGAGCTCGGCGCCGAGATAAAACAGCTGATATTGCACGGCTTCGAGCAGGGCGCGGTTATCGGCACCGAGCGCCGCCCGCTCGGCCAGACTTAAGGCAGCATTGAGCTCGTCCACGGTACCGTAGGTATCGACCCGCAGATCCGCCTTGCTGACCCGGCTGCCGCCGACCAGCGCAGTGCTCCCCTTGTCACCGGTTTTGGTGTAAATGCTCATGACCACTCCTAGGGCTGAACCAGGGTGCTGTTGACGGTGACCGTATCGACGATGGCGACCACCGCCAGATCGATCGCTTCGTTCGGTTCACCGAACACCCAGCGCGCCGAAGCGCCCCGGCAGATCAGCACCGTTTCCCCTTCGCCGGCGCCCACCGAATCAACCGCCACCTCTTCGCGCAGGCGATCCTCATCAGGATGCTTGCCGTCGGCGTTGACCAGCTGCACCAGCAGCAGTTTCTTGCCGATGAGGGAAGGGGACTTCTGGGTCGAAACGAGCGAGCCGATCACTTTGGCTAGTTGCATGATGGTGACTCCTGCCGGATCCAGTGGATGTGATGCTGGCGCAGCAGATCGCGAGCCAGCGGGGTCAGAAGAGTGTGCGGGGCGGTGAGTAGCCAGACATCGTGCAGCCCGGCCAGTTCACTGCGCCCGACCAGTTGACCGGCCTGCAGCATGACCGCCACGCCACGATGATCGCTCAGACCCAGCGGCAGGGCGCACAGCGCCTTGACGTGCAGCAGCGGCAGCAGTTGTTGATGCAGGCTGATATGCACCTGTACCCCGAGCGACCAGGCCTCGTGCACGCATTGCACGGCGCGCCAATCGCTGTCGGCGCAGGCCAACTGTTGCATAAAGGCGGCGGTCGGCTGCTGGATATGCAGATGGGCGTGGCGCACCCACACACCGGCGTCCAGACCGCGTTCAAGATCATCCTGACGCACCGCCAGCACCGAGCGCTCGCGCTGGCGCAGCAGCGTGACAATCTGCTCGACGATCTGTTCAATCTGGGCAGGGGCGAGGGTTGGCATGGTCAGGCTCCCTGCAGCACGGCGTAGGCAGCCGCATCATCGGCGCCGGCGGCGTTGGCTTCGTCGGTGTCCAGATGCAGCTCCAGCACCATGTCCGGTGAGACGCGCACGGCCACATCGTCAAACACGGTTTTGCGCGACTGGCTGTGGATGGCGACCTGAACGCTATCCCCGTGTTTGACGCCATAGATCAGCGCATCAAGCGGTGACATGTGTACGTGGCGCAGGGCCACGATCACGCCGTGATCCAGCATCAGCTCGCCGTAGGAGCTGATCAGTTTGATGCCCGGCGTGCCGGTTAATTTGCCCGACAGACGCAGGGGCGCGGCAATGCCCAAGGTGCGGGCATCGGTGCGCGAGAGTTCGATCTGGCTCTCCCCACGCAGGGGGCCCAGAATGCGCACTTTTTTGATCATCCCCTTCGGGCCGACCAGGGTAACGGTTTGCTCACTGGCAAACTGGCCCGGTTGGCGCAGGGGTTTTTGCATGGTCAACGGCTGATTGGGAAACAGAACCCGATAGTCCTTCTCGCTTAAGTGCACGTGCCGGTTCGAGATGCCAAACGGCACGGGCCGTTGGCGCATCTCGGCAAGGACGTGGGTGACAGCCTGTTTAACCTGCTCCAGCTCTAACATGATCTTCAACCTCTTGCGTGAAGGCACTTACGACGAGGTTCCCCCTTCTGCCGGGGGCAGAGCGGGTCGTTGCACAGATTGCAGTTGGCCTTGGCGGGCGCCATCACTGCCGGCTGCGCTGCGTCTTGCAAAGTCGGTTCGGCGTCGAGTTCGGCCGATTGCTCGGTCAGACTCTGTGCCATCTCGCTTGGCGCGCTCTCAGCGTGCGCGTCGCGCTGCAGTTCCCAGCGGCTGATCTGCTCGGGTTCATCCTCTGGCGCGCTGGCGAGCGACTCGCCTGGCGTCGGGAGCGGCTCGGGCTCTGCCTCTGCCTCATCGTCCACGGCCTGCGTCACCACCAGCTCGAAGAAGGTGGACGCGGGAGCCTCAAGCGCCGGGGAGAGCGGTTCGGAGTCGCTCACCTCGGTGCCGGTTGCGTCAATAGCGTGCAATGTGGCACTCGGTGTTGCCTCTTTGGGCGTTACCTCTGCACTGGTCGGGACCGTCATCGCCATCACATGCTCATCGGCACGCGCCAGCACGGTCTGTGAAACCAGTCCGTCATGAACCTGTGCCAGAGCGGCGCCAGTAGAGAGTGCCGATTTGACGGCAGCCACGTCGCCGACCACCTTGATGGTCATCCAGCCGCCGCCGTTGGTCTTCTCCACGCCCGCCAGCCGGATTGCGGCTGACTTGGCCATGGCATCGGCCACCTCGACGGCCAGAGCCAGGCCGCGAACTTCGATTAATCCCAGTGACTGTTTCACGTTCAGCACCTCCTCCTGGCGGACACTCGATTACAGGCTTTTCGGCAGGATGTTCTCCACGTCGCTGTGCGGACGCGGGATCACGTGGCAAGACTGCACCTGACCGACGGCTTTGGCCGCGACAGCGCCAGCCTCAACGGCAGCTTTCACGGCGCCCACATCACCCCGAACCATCACGGTGACCAGGCCAGAGCCAATCTTCTCGTAGCCTACCAACTGCACGTTGGCGGACTTGACCATGGCATCTGCCGCCTCGATGGCGCCGACCAGCCCTTTGGTCTCAACCAATCCCAATGCATTGTTCATTTGCGAACTCTCCAGCTGTTTGTGTTAACACGTTGAATTACATGGGTTTAAATGGCAGTCCCTTGACCAGTCTGGCCGCGTTGCTGCCCAGTGCCCGCAATACGTCGGGCGCTGCATGCGAGTCAGAGAAGCGATAAAGCGGGCTCTCCGGTCGCAGGTTCTTGTAGTGCACCACCAGCGCATCACGCTGGCAGGCAATGCCGACCAGCAGGGGCGAGAGTTGGGCGGCCTCATAGGCAGCTTGTTCCAGCCCGGCACTGCTGTGCTCGGCGGTGAGATAGGGAATCCCCTCTTCTTCGATGCCATAGAGCACCTCCTGCCAGTGGCTGGCGGGACAGCCGGCGAGCAGGTGCACCAGGATCACCGGGCGCTCTTCGTAGCTGCTCATGACTGATGCTCCTGCAGGTAGGAGAGGATGAGGCCGGTGGCCACCGCATTACGTGGGCCTTCGACGCCGCGGATGTTGCCGCGACCGGCCACCAGGTTGTAATGGGAGAGGGCATCGGTCACCAGTTGCGGCACCTCGAAATCGAGCGCTGAGCCGCCGACCAGCACCACGAACGGAATGTCGCGGATGTTGCCGGTGGGGCTCACTGATTGCAGAGCGCGCAGGGCGTTGGTGACAAACACCCGCTCCTTGGCCGAGCGGCGGATATTGCGCACCTTCTCAAGCGGCAATTCGCCGGGCAGCGGGATGAAGTGCCCCTCCTTGACCACCACCACCCGGGCAAACACGGCCGGCGGCAGCGGGGTGTCGAAGAATTGCACCGTGCCGTCTTCGTGACGCAGGTGGAACAGACTCTCGACCTTGGCGAGCGGGTACTTCTTGATGTCTTCGGCCAGATAACGGTCGTCAAGGCCGAGCTCCGAGGCGATGATCATGGTCACCATGTCGCCGGCTCCGGCGAGGTGAGTGGCGACAATCTCGCCCTGGGTGTTGATGATGGAGGCGTCGGTCGAGCCGGCCCCCAGATCCAGAATCGCCATCGGCTTGCTGGTGCCGGGCGTGGTCAGGGCACCGAGGATGGCCGCTTCGGCTTCGGCGCCGCCAATTTGCACCTGAATGTGCAGGGTGTGGTGGATCTCTTCGGCGATACGCGCCATCTGCAGGTGATCGGATTTGACCATGGAGGCGATGCCGACCGCCTGCTCTAAGGAAAACTCACCGGCCAGTCCGCCCTGCACATTGACCGGAACGAAGGTATCCACGGCCAGCAGGTCTTGGATAAAAATGTCGGAGGCGGGTTTGTTGGTCAGCTCGGCCATGGTCTGGCGCACGTTCTCCAGCATGCCGCCGATGTTGCTGCCGGACTCGCCGGTCACGTTGTCGAGCTGGCGGCAGCTACGCACCGCTTGCATGATCCGTTCGCTGCCGTCGGCCACATCGACACTGGTGGTGCGGCCGTTGGCAAACAGCATCAGGTGCCCGGCCGGAATGGTGCGGGCTTTGACATCCCCTTGCGGGGTTTTGACCACCACGGCCGAGCGGGTACCAATCAGAGCGCGGGCGACCGGCACGATATTGCGGGTCTCTTCGGCGCTTAAATTGAACACGGTGGCGATGCCGTAGGGGTTGGAGAGCTGGCTGATGACCTGACCGGGGGAGGCGACCTCCACCGCGGCCGGCATGCCCATCGGAATTCGGTCGATGTAGCTCACTTCATCGACAATCGGAATGGGGCGCGCGAGCCGGTTATTGACCAGCACCCCGTCGTCCCGCTGTAAAATGGCCGCTTCGATGCGGTATCCCGCCTTGCTGGCGGCGTTGATCATGCCGGCAATGTCGGCAAAATCGAGGGTGGCCGGCGCCACCACAATGTAAGGCTCGCTGGGCGAGCGGGTCAGCAGCTCGTCGAAGGTGATGGTGATGCCAACCCCGAGCCCGAGTCCACCCGGGGTCTTGGGGTTGTGGCCAATCATGGTTGACTCGGTGATGATGGTTTCGGTGATGGTCTCCATCGCCACGTCACCAATTACCGGCGTTGCCTCGTTGATCCGAATCATGCTCAGATCGGTCAAGGCAATACCGGCTTTATCGACCAGCAGGTTGAGGGCTTTGTAGATGCCAAACAGGTTACGTTTGGTCCCCTTGATGCCGGTGGTCTCGGTCAACGCGCTGGCGACAAAGCGAAAATCGCCCTGTGCATCCCTGACGCCGAGCGCCACTTCGGTTGACGAGTTACCGATATCCACACCCACAATGTATTCCATCACCTGCTCCCACCTTGTTGTGAACTGCTGACCTGACGTTGGCTATCAGTCATCACCCTTGAGCTTCTTACGGGTCTGGTAGAGTCCGGCTGCCTGGCGCACAAACGTGGCGCAGATCTTGGCCTGGTACTTCTGCTCCAGCTCGTCAGCGATCGCTGTCAGCTCCTCTTTCGAGGAACGATAGGGACGCAGGGCGTTGTAGATCTCGAGCACCCGTTCGTCCGGCACAGCGGTCAGCTCGGCGGCACGCTCGAAGTTCATGGCCAAGCGATCGCGACCGGCACTGCGGGCAATGTCAGCCTGGATACGCAGGATCTCGGGTGTGATCCGCATATCCTGGGCGGTGATCTTGCCGCTCAGTACGCTCTCTAGCGTGATGTCGTCGAGGGTCTTGTTGGTTGCGGTTTTGACCCAGTCCGGATGCTTGTTGGCCAGCGGATAGTCGGCCACCGTGGCTGCCTGTTTACTGGCAGAGGGCGCCGAGATCACGCTGGAGGCACCTTGCAAGCTGTTCATCTTGCTCAGTACATCGCGGACCATGGATTCAATGGCTTCTGCATTCATCGTCATATCCTTCCGTTAAAGCGCCACCTTGAGTTCCTGAGCAGGTTTGCCGGTGACCACATGCTTGGTTTCCTTGATGTGGAGCACGGCAGACTTGGCCTGGTATTTCGGACGAGCCATTTGGTCGTTCAGGGTCGGCACCGGTTGCGGCGACTCACCCTTGGCGTACTTGGCGGCGTTCTTGCCGATCTGGCGGTAGGTCTCCAGCGTGATGAGCGGTGCCTGCGGGAACAGCTCAAGGTTGGAGAGCGGCGGCAGACCACGTTGGTGAATCACCGTGGTGCCCTTGGACTGGATGCCGATGGCAATGCCGGAGCCACTCAGACGGTCCCCTTCCACGGCCACGAAGGCCACGTCGGAGGATTTGAAGCAGCGCACGACCCGAGCCTTAAGGCCCTCTTCTTCGATGCCGGCAATCACTTCGCGCAAGATCTGCTTGTGCGACACCCCGACGATGTTGGCCGTCTGGGAGAGACCGAAGGCTGGACCGACGGCGATCACCACTTCATCGCGGCTGGAGCCCGGACGGGCTTCGCCCATCTCGGTCAGAAAACCGTCGGCTGCGGCCGCACTGGCCGGCGTGGCATGGAAAGAGACCGGTTTGTCCTGTCCCTGCATGCCTTGCAGCACTTCTTCGATGATCTGACGCAACAGTTTTTCATTGATATCAACCATGACACGTCTTCCTTATCCCAACTCGTTAGGGTCAAGTGCGTTCGGGATGTTCTTGATCTCTTCCCAGCGCTCACCTTCCAGGCGATAACCCGTACCCGGGCCGGCATAGTCGTTGACATCATTGACGGCAGAGAGCACCTGGTTGTTGCCGACGATGATGGCGGAGGTATGCAGGTAGTCGCCGGAGATCTTGGCCTTCTGGATGTTGAGCATGTCCTGGGCAACGTCGGCAAAACCGCCTTGTGCCAGTGCCTTGACCACTTCCAGACCGTTGCGGTTGTGCTCGATGATCTCTTGCGCGGCTTTAAGGTCTTCAACGATGTTGCGCTCGGGCATGTCTTTCGAGCCGTGGGCGTAAGTCGCGGCGGTGACTTCCTCATCGGTGATGGGGGGCAGACCCATGCCGGCAAACACGGCTTGCAGGGCGCGCGCGGCCTTGTTGCGCACGGCGACCACATCCTCTTCACGGACCGGACGCAGACCACCGTCGACTTTCAGGTCACGCTGGATGATGTTGTAGTCGTCGAAGTCTTCGGCATCCTCGTTGGAGCCGGCGAACATGTTGTCGTAGTTCGGCGTGGCGGAGTAACCGGAGGAGATAAAGTCGGTACCCGGCAGGAACTGCATCAGCATGCGGGCGGTACGGCGCATGTCGGAGTGGGTGAAGGTCTGGTCGTTACTCGAGGCGCATTCGAGGTCAATCGAAGCGCAGATGAGGTTTTCGGCCAGCACGGCGCGAATGCCTGACGGCACGGCCGAGGGCACACCGATACAGCTCACCGAACCGTTTTGCAGACCCTGCACACCGGCTGCCTTGGTGATGTAGATGCAGCGTGCTTCAAGATAGAGCATCGACTTGCCTTCGGCATAGCCCATTTGCACTTCCGAGCCGGAGCCGGAGGTAAAGCGCATCTTCAGGCCGCGCGAGGCGTAGGACGAGGCCAAAAATGCCTTCGACCAGGGGGTGTCGTCACCGTCGGTGAACACCGGCTCGGTGCCGTATACCGAGATGGTTTCGGCGTAGCAGGTGTGGCCGAGCATACCGAGTTTGAGCTCGGTGGCCTCTTCCAGGGAGCACTGGGTCAGCACACCCGGACGACCGACTTGCGAGCCAACCAGCAGGGCCATGGCGTTGAACGGAGCATAACGGGCCACTGCCACGGTGGTTTCCTGCTCGTCAAAGCCGCGGAAGGCACCTTCGGCTGCATCGGCAGCGATTTGCACCGGGTTATCACGCACGTTGGTGACGTGAGCTTGCTGTGACGGGGTGCGGCGGGCACGCATCTTCTGCATGGCCATCATCATCTCGACCACGTTCATGTGCGACATGACTTCGACGATCTTGGCCGGGGTCATGGCGGTGGTGAGCGGGATGATATCCTTGCGCGACACATTGGGGTCGCACAGCATGTTGGCCAGCTTTTTAGAATCCATGGCGATGACCTCTTCGGCCCGCGCCAGGCTGATCCCGTAGTTGGCAATGAAGTGGTCAATCAGGTCGAACTGGGCCTTAGGCTTGCCGTCGAGCTCGACTACTTCCCCATTGACGATCTTGATGGAGGGTTTCGGATCGTTGGGGCTGTCCATGGCAATGAAGCCTTCTTCGATCCACTCTTTGACAAAACCGTCCTGGTTAACCGGACGTTTTGCCAACGCTTCAAATCTCTTCGATCTCATGGAAAAACCTCACATGCGTGCTCAGATGTAGGAGGGGCGGGTGTTGGTCGGTTCATCCCCCAGAGCGCCAAGCAGGGTTTTGCCGATCTCGCGAGCACTGATCACGGCTTGACGCACCGCGCCGGAGTCGCCAGAGATGATCAGAATGACTTCGTTACTGAAGCTGGTGCCGTGAGCCGGGCTGCTGTAGGCCACCACGTCCACGTTGGCGGATTTGACGGCGGTATCGGCCATCAGCACACCGATGGAGGCAGGGGCGCCGACGATAACGCCGCAGGATTTGCCGAGCGGAGAGCCGAAGGCTTTTTCCAGGGCATAGCTGGCACGCGCGGTGTATTGCAGCTCGATGTGGCCGGCGTCGTTGGCGTAGACATCACCAAAGGTGCGATCCAGCTCTTTGAGCGCCACTTCAACGGCGCGTTTGACGTCGGAGACATCTTCACCACCAAACACGATGAGGGAGCCGTGACCGGCGCCACCCTTGGTGTCACGGGCAGCTCGATGGAGACCACTTCCGTGTTGGTGCCCTTGACGGCTTCGTCGGCAGCCATGATGTGTGGGCCGGCCCCGGTGCGAGCACCGAGAATGCCGATGGAGCGATAGCGTTTTTCCAGTTTCATCGCGTCAAGCAACTGTTGATCGACGTTAGCAATCACCAGACCAATGGTGTCGCCTATCGCAGTACCAACGAACTCGGTGACGCTGCAGGTTTTCTCAGCCATGTTTGTGCCTCGTGCTGTCTCTTGCAAAGCAGTAACTTGTGGGGATCCGGCCGCAGTTTTTTCGCTCACTTTCGCCATCACCTGGGCCATGATGTGTTCGACCAGGTTGTCGCTACTCATTGGTTAAGTCCCTTTGGCAGAATTTTTTCGACATCGGTGTGTGGACGCGGGATCACATGGGTCGCAACCACTTCACCCACATTGGCAGCGGCCTGTGAGCCGGCATCAGCAGCAGCCTTAACGGCAGCCACATCACCGCGAACGATGACGGTGACCAGACCAGAGCCGATCTTTTCGTAACCGACCAGTACCACGTTGGCGGATTTCACCATGGTGTCGGCCGCTTCGATGGCGGCGGTCAGTCCGCGGGTCTCCACCATTCCTAACGCTTCTTGTTGCATGTGAACCTCGACTAGAGCTTGTAGAAATTGGCAGGCTGACTATACGAAGACGATTTGCAAAAGAATGGCTGTCCTGCGCAGTTGCACCGGGAATAATTGGGAATGGCGTATGAAAAAATTGGCGTGGAGATGAGCCAAAGCGGGATATGGCTAGGGATGGGCGCGATAACGGCAATAGCAAATTCAGGACAGGGGGGCGCGCAAAAATTGAAAACAGGGAGTGACAGACCTTCTTTTATGTGTTATTTGCGTAAGGTTTGTCCTCGCGTTTTAGTTGAACTTCGTCGTCAATTCTCCCTGTTTATGTCTCTCATTTTAAGAAAATGCGAGGTGATTAACACAATTGGTGATTGGTTAGCGCAAGAAAATATTATTTCAGAAAATTATCTAACCGCTTGTTACTGGTAATGAAAACAGCGTTGCCTGTCGTTTTATGGCTAATTTTTAGCATGACAGTGCGATTTTTTCCCTGCGCCGGATGTCAGCTAGACAAAAAAATTCATCGCCGCATCGATATAGTGTGCCTGCAACGCTTTGAAGGGACGACAGGGCGCGCAGTTCATACGTAGTCAAAGCCTGCCGGCGCCTGTGTTCTCGGGAACTGCCATAGCAAAGGACTCAAAAATGGACCAATCACTTCGATCACAATGTATTGCCGAGTTCATGGGAACCGGCTTGTTTATCTTTTTCGGTGCCAGTTGTTTGTGCGCCGTAAAAATAGCCGGCGCCAGCTTTGGCCTGTGGGAAATCTGTATTGTGTGGGGGCTGGGGATTGCCTTGGCAGTCTATTTGACAGCTGCCGTTTCCGGTGCACACCTCAACCCGGCGGTCACCATTGCCCTGTGGTTATTTGCCTGTTTTGATGGCAAGAAAGTCATACCCTATATCATTTCGCAAACGGCCGGTGCCTTTGGCGGCGCGCTGGTATGCTTTGTGATTTATTACAATCTGTTCGGTACTTATGAAACGGCCCATCAAATGGTGCGTGGGTCACCGGAAAGTCTCTATCTGGCCAGCATATTCAGCACTTTCCCCAATGCGGATATTTCTGTTTGGCAGGCAGCATTGGTTGAGGTGATTATTACCTCGATATTAATGTGTCTTATCATGGCGCTGACTGACGATGGTAACGGTGTGCCCAGAGGCCCGCTGGCGCCGCTGCTTATCGGCGTGTTGGTGGCCGTGATTGGTGCCGCTACGGGTCCGCTGACCGGCTTTGCCATGAATCCGGCCCGTGACTTTGGACCCAAGCTGTTTACCTTCCTCGCCGGTTGGGGCTCGGTGGCCATGACCGGTGCCCGTGATATCCCCTACTTTATCGTGCCGATTGTGGCGCCGATTATCGGGGCCTGTCTCGGTGCGGCCTGCTACAAGATGCTGATTGGTAAAAATCTGCCCTGCAATGCCTGCAAGGTGTAATCACTCTTCGCTCTTCCTTCCTCGTGAGCCCTGGCCATCCTGATGGATGGCCAGTTTTTTACATGGGCAACCGATTCACCTTGTTGACCCCATCACGTTACACTGGTGCCACATCTTCCCGGGGAACAGAGACCATGAGAAATCAGGAACGTCATCAGGCGCGTCAGCAGCGTCGTCAGGAAGCCGTGGCCGAGCGCGTGCGTCAGGCCACCGAAGAGCGCGGCCTGTTGCTGGTGATCACCGGCAACGGCAAAGGAAAATCGACAGCTGGCTTTGGCTGCGTGCTGCGCGCAGTGGGTCACCAGCAGAAATCAGCGGTGGCCCAGTTTGTCAAAAGCGACAAGTGGGATGACGGCGCGCGCCGGGTGCTGGAGCAGTGCGGTGTCCCGTTTGCTTTAATGGGTACCGGGTTTACCTGGGATACCCAGAACTTCGACGCCGACAAGGCTGCTGCAGAAGCGTTATGGGAGAAAGTGGAAGGCTGGCTTCGCGACGAGAGCATCGATCTGGTGATGCTCGATGAGCTGACCTACATGATCACCTATCGCTATCTCGATCTGGAGCGAGTCATGTCGGCTTTGCAGGGGAGACCTGCACATCAACACGTCATCATCACCGGCCGTCAGTGCCATCGCCAGTTGCGCGAGCTGGCTGACACGGTGAGCGACATCGACAGCGTCAAACACGCCTTCGATGCTGGCATCAAGGTACAAAAAGGGATCGATTACTAAGTGCGGGCCATCTGTTCAACTCACCCGGTTGCGTCCTGCATGTTTTGAGTGGTAGAGGAGGGAGTCGGCATCGTGGATCCACTCATCAATCGAGTGGAACCGTTGGGAAAATGCAGCCACCCCCACGCTGATGGTAAAGCGGATGGTCTGTCCGTCGTGTTCGAAACGGTGCCGCTCAATTTGCTCGCGGCAGCGATCCATGATCTTGATGGCCAACTCCCGCGTTGCCCCCTTGAGCAGCACGATAAACTCCTCACCGCCGATGCGGGCGATGATGTCGATATCGCGAAACTGGCCCAGCAGCAACTGAGCCAGCTCTTTAAGTACTTCATCGCCAGCCTGGTGGCCATACTCATCGTTAATCAGCTTGAAGTGATCGATATCGAGCAGCGCCAGGGAGCTGGTGGACAGCTCTGACGATTCGTCTTCCAGATGGCTGAACAGCACATTGGCGTGTTCGAAAAAACTGCTGCGATTGGGCAGTCCGGTCAAAAAGTCATGCTCGGCATTAAAGCGCAGTGTCTTTTCGATGTCATTGCGCTCATCTTCCAGGGTGCGGGCGTGAATGAGCGTGCCCAGCGTGGTCACCAGCGGTGTAAGCAGGGCTATCAGCGCTTCATCAAATCCGCCGGGGCGGTTGGCCAAGCCAATCATTCCGATGACGCTGTCATGATGGCGAATCGGGATGCCGAGAAATGCAGCCAGCTGAGGGTGACCTGCGGGCGTGCCGCGACTGGCAAAGTGCGTGGCCGGTGAGTTGGTGCAGACCACCGTATTGTGGGTAATCACATGGCCAAACAGATTGTCGAGATGACGAAATATTAATCCACCTTGCTTACGTTGCTGTTCATACCATTGATGGGTTTTTTGGTCCCAACTGAGGTTGGTAATGCTGGGCACATGCAAAATGGGCTCATTCTCTTCATGATGCAAAATGCCGATAAAACCAAACTCGCTACCTGTGACTTTAAGCAGTGGATTGAAAATTTTGTCGCAGGCACAGGCCAGATCCCGATCGAGCACAAAGCTATGGTGTGCGGTCAGCATAATATCGAGAATGGCGCGCTGATCGCTGGCGATATGCTCCAGCTTGACGTTGTGAGTGATGTCATAAGCATATTTTATGACCCGACACACCTTGCCATCCCCATCCAGTACCGGGTTGTAAGAGGCCTGAATCCAGAATGAACGCCCCTGTTTACCCAGACGGTGAAAGCGGCCGCTGACCAGCTCGCCGCGGCGCAAGGTTTCCCAAAATTGCTGGTAGTGCGGCGAGTCGGCAAAAGAGGGTTCACACAGTTGCCGATGCGATTTACCGACCAGTTCACTGAGCTCATAACCGGCCAGTTGGCAGTAGTTGCTGTTGGCATTAAGCACGGTGCCATCAAGGCTAAATTCGATCACCGCCTGAGAGCGATAGAGTGCGGTGAGGCGCGATTGCTGCGCCGCCTGCTCATTACGGTGTTGGGTGATGTCCAGCGCCAGCTTGATCACGCCGAGCAGCCGCCCTTGCGGGTCGGTGATCGGTGTATAGGAGGCGTGGATCCACACCTCTTGACCGTCTTTACCTATTCGCTTGAACTCACCAGACGCCAAGCGTCCGGCCAGCACCTCTTGCCAGAAGCCGTTGTGCTGCACCCTATCGGTGGGCGTTAGCAACATAGTGTGCGGCGCACCGATCAACGCCTCTTTGCGGTACCCGACAAACGAGCAGAACAGATCGTTGACCAGCACGATATTGCCTGCAAGATCGAATTCAACAATGCCGTAGGCGCTATCGAGGGCGATGAGTTTGGCTTGGGCATCATAGCCCAGCAGCTCGGGGGGCAGGGTGCGATTGGCCTGTAACATGATACTCCATCGGGTTTATCGCAATTCACGTCTCCCATTAGGTATAGCCATGATTTGTCGGCAATACATCCGGTCCTGATGCAAACCATCTTGTCCCACCAAGTTGGTTGATGGCCTCGCTTTGGGGGTGCTAGATAGCGAGTTGTAGCGCCATATTAATTAGCTATAAGTCGTCATGTTTTTTAATTGATTACTCCCGTTCATAAGTTCTATCAATCTGCACCCGCTAATCAGAGCGCGGTATAGACGCTAAAGTAGCGCCATCACGCTTGCCAATGGCAAGTCCCTCTATCGCTCTGGCATGAATCATCCAGGCGCATTTTTTACCGGAACACTTATGAATGCTGTTAACCGTGCGGGCTTTAGCGCCCAGCAGTGGCGGGTATTGACCGTGATATTGGTCAGCTATCTGGTCATCTTGCTCGATACGTCCATCGTGATTACCGGCTTGCCCGAGATCCGCCAATCGCTGGGTTTTAGCGTGACCGAGCTCTCCTGGGTGCAAAATATTTATACCCTCTGCTTTGGTAGCCTGCTGATGCTAGGGGCGCGATTGGGTGACCTGTTGGGACGCAAGCGCATGTACCTGCTCGGGCTGGCGCTGTTTGTACTGGCTTCGCTGCTGATTGGTGCAGCCCAAAGCCCACAGTGGTTGTTGGCCGCCCGCGCCTTGCAAGGCGTCGGGGCCGCCATTTTGGCTCCGTCCACCCTGGCGCTGCTTTCCATCAATTTCTCTGAAGGCCATGAGCGGACCCGGGCGCTGGCCTATTACGCCGCCACGGCCGGGATTGGCGCGACCCTGGGGCTGGTGCTGGGCGGACTCTTTGCAGGCTGGCTCTCCTGGCGGGTGGGGTTTTTTATCAATGTGCCGATTGGCATCGCCCTGCTGCTGACCTCGCGCTCACTGCTGGTGGAAAGCGAGCTACATAGCGGCGCTTTCGACCTGCCCGGCGCGGTGCTCTCAACCCTCGGCATGGCGGCGCTGGTTTACGGCATTGAGCACTCTGCGATGGCCGGCTGGCATGATAGCCAGACGCTTCTCGCAACCGCGGCCGGTGTGGTGCTGCTGGTATTGTTTGTGCTGGTGGAGCGACGCAGCGCCCAACCGTTGCTGCCGCTTCGTCTGTTCCATAGCCGCGAGCGGATGGGGGCGTATCTTGGTCGGATGCTGTTTCTCGGCGCCATGGTCAGCTTCTTTTTCTTTACCACCCAATTTATGCAAAACGTACTGGGTATGACGCCGGTGCAGGCCGGGATCGGGTTTATTCCGTTCACTGTGCCCACCTTTTTCTCCTCCATCATGGTGCCGAGATTAACGCGCCGTCTGGGTAACAGTGGGGTGCTGATGCTCGCTCTGCTACTGCTGGCTATCGGGATGTACCAACTCAGTCAGTTAACCGCCGATGCCGATTATCTTTATGGTCTGGCCTGGCCGATGGTGCTGCTTGGACTCGGCAATGGTGCTGCGCTGGGGCCGCTGACCATCTCGGGTGTGGCAGGCGTTGAGACGCGGGATGCTGGCGCAGCATCGGGGCTGGTCAATATGGCCCATCAACTGGGTGGCACGCTGGGGCTTAGCATTATGGTTGTGGTATTTGCTGCGGCGCATCAGAGCCAACTGGATGGCAAGGCATTGCTGGCGCATCAACTCGCGTCCGGCTTCACCGGCTGCCTGGTGGCACTGCTGCTTGCCGCCTTGGTCACGCTGCTGTGCACTCTGCGCTCGGGGCTGGGCAAGCAGAAGTGGGCAGAGGCACGCTAACTCCGGCGTATGGCAGACATAGTAAAAGGCATCGATCTCTGCGATGCCTTTTGTGTATGGAGCCGACAGTGAGTGCTGGTATTGCACTGTGTATCTTGCATAATCATGATGTTTATCATGAGGAGCACTCATCAATGGCCCGCGAGAATTACAACGACCTGATCGCTTTTCTGGGCGTGGCCAGAGAGGGGAGTTTTACCCGCGCGGCGGCCCAGATGGGGGTCTCCCAGTCAGCGCTCAGCCATACCATTCGCGGCTTGGAAGAGCGTCTTGGCATTCGCTTACTCACTCGCACCACCCGCAGCGTCTCGGTGACCGAGGCGGGTGAGCGCCTGCTCACCACGCTGGGTCCGCGCTTTCAGGATATCGATGACGAGCTCGCGGCGCTGAGCGAACTGAAAGACAAACCGGCCGGCACCATTCGCATCACCACCGCCGAGCATGCCGCCGACATGTTTCTCTGGCCCAAATTATCGCAACTGGCTATCGATTACCCGGATGTGCGCATCGAGATCAACATTAACTACGGCCTGACCGATATCGTGGCGCAGAAATTTGATGCCGGTGTCCGGCTCGGAGATCAGGTAGAAAAGGACATGATAGCGGTGCGCATCAGTCCCGATTTGAAGATGGTGGTGGTGGGGGCGCCGGCCTATTTTGCCCGTTATCCGGTCCCGCAGACGCCGCGCGATCTGGCCAATCAAAATTGCATTAACCTGCGCCTGCCCACTCATGACAGCCTGCTGAGCTGGGAATTTGAGCAGCAGGGTAGTTGGGTCAAGGCCCATGTGGCCGGCCAGTGGGTGTTTAATACTGGCTCGGCCATTTTGCGCGGCGCGCTGGCTGGCGCGGGATTGGCTTATCTGCCGCTCGACACCGTCGCCCCGTATCTGGTCAGCGGCCAGTTGATGTCGGTGCTGGAGAGCTGGAGCCCTACCTTTCCCGGTTATCACCTCTATTATCCAAGCCGCCGCCAGTCATCCCCCGCGTTTCGCGTGCTGGTGGATGCGCTGCGTATCACCTAGCGATTGGCTATCTGGAAGGCAAGCGGCGGTGTTAAAGCCCTGCCAACACGCTGTGGGCGCGCTGCGCTGTTTCGCCGCCCACCAGCTCGGTCAATATCTGCACCAGTTGTTGCAACTGCCGAGTATCCAGACCGGTATTGATGCTGATCAGCAGGTGCGAGCGCAGCTGCGACTCGGCGCCGGCGATGGCGCTTAGCATTGCGACCGTCGCCACTTCGCGGCTTTGCCAATCCAGGTTGTCACGCTCGAAAATATCACCAAACAGGTGGGTCTTTAAGAAGGTGTCGATGGCGGGGGCAAATTCAAACAGTGGGCCGCTCACCGGCTGGCCGACCAATTTGGTCTGATTGGCGCTACCGCGCGCCAATAGTTCATCACCGTGCGGCGCCAGATGGCTGGGCGCTGCGCCCTCAACGTCTTGGATACCGCGCTCTGCACGCGTTGGCAAAACTGCCATCAGCGTTGCCAACGCATTGATGCTGCGGGGAAATCCGGCATAGGCGTAAAGCTGCACCAGCACTTCTTTGGCTGTGCTGATACTCATACCGGCATCAAGCCCCTGCTCGATGGCGTGGGCCAGTTTGCTCTGATCGCCGGCGGCCGCGAAGGCTGCAATCGGAATGATGGCTTGCTGTATCAAGGACAGTTCGCGCCGTTCACTGTGGTGGGTCATCAAGGTGGCTCCTGACGGAAGATAAATGGCTGGCGTGCCTGTCATGTGCCAGGCAGGCACACCACGAATGCATCAGATCACGCGGCCTTCCACCGGATAACCGGGATCGGTGTAACCGGGCGTGGAAGTGTGTCCGGGCGGGACCAGCGAGTTGATAAATGCCTCGTCGTCGGCGGTGAGTTGCAGCGCGAGTGCATCCATGTAGCTATCCCAGTGGGCCTCGGTACGCGGCCCGGCAATGGTGGCACTCACCAGCCGGTTTTTAAGCACCCAGGCCAGAGCGAAGGCCACCGAGGTCGTTCCACGCTCGGCCGCATAGCTGGCGATCTGCCGGGCAATATGCAGGGATTCGGGGCGCCATTCGGTCTGCATAATGCGCCGATCGCCTCGTCCGACGCGGCTGTCTGCTGGCGGCGGCGTATCCACCGCGTATTTACCCGACAGCACGCCGCGCGCCAACGGACTGTAAGAGACAACGCCAAGACCATAGTGGCCAGCTGCCGGCAACTGTTCGCGCTCGGCGCTGCGATCAACGATGTTATAAAGCGGCTCGCTGGCCACCGGGCGCTCGATACCCAGCTGATCGGCCAGACGCACCACCTCGGCAATGCGCCAGCCATGGAAGTTAGAGAGGCCAAAATAACGGACCTTGCCCTGGCGGATCAGATCCCCAATCGCGCGAACGCCCTCTTCCAGTTGCAATCCCGGGATGGCGCGGTGGAAGTAGAGCAGATCGATATAATCCGTCCCAAGGCGCTTGAGGCTGGCTTCAACCGATTGGTAAATCCACTTGCGCGATACCCCTTGCTGGTTCGAGCCAGCACTGGGGGAGGCCGGGAACCCAAACTTGGTGGCGACCACCCAGCGATCGCGGTCAGTGGTAATGGCTTGCCCGACAATCTCTTCAGAACGCCCGGCATGATAGACATCGGCGGTATCGATAAAGTTGATTCCCTGCTCACCGGCTTTGGTGATGATGCGCTGTGAGGTGGCGACATCGGTTTCGCCGCCAAACATCATGGCGCCAAGGCACAGGGGGGACACTTGCAGGGCGCTGCGCCCCAGATAGCGGTAATCCATAGCGAATCTCTCTGACAGTGAGGCGACATAGTGAAGGTGCATAGGGCTCCTTCGTGATGGGCAACACTATAAAAGTTGGCTACATTGTGCGGTAGATAGGAAAATCCGCATGCTCTTGTGCGGTTTATTCACCAATATGGTCGCACAGTGAATGCCGCAGACAGCAAGGCAAGGCGATATGGCAAAAGAGAATCTCAATGATCTGCAGGCGTTTGTGGTGGTGGCGCGCGAGCGCAGCTTCACCCGGGCGGCAGCGCAACTCGGTGTATCGCGCTCGGCCTTAAGCCATAGTATGCAGGCGCTGGAGGCGCGACTTGGCGTACGCTTGCTGGCTCGCACCACCCGCAGCGTGTCCACCACCGAGGCGGGGGCCCGTCTGCTTGATGTGGTGGCATCGCGGCTCGATGACATCGAGCAAGCGCTGGGGGCGCTCAGTGACATGCGCGATAAACCGGCGGGAACGGTGCGAATTACTGCGCAAGATCACGCCATCTCCACCGTGCTGTGGCCCAGATTACAGCCCCTTTTGGATGAATATCCCGACATCCAGGTTGAGCTGAGTGTCGACTACGGTCTGATTGATATTGCGGCGCAGCGCTTTGATGCCGGCGTACGATTAGGCGATCGAGTGGATAAAGACATGATTGCGCTGCGCATCTCACCGGATATTCGTATGGCAATCGTCGGTTCACCTGCTTATTTTGCAAGCCGAAGTGTGCCGACAACACCACAAGATTTGACCGCGCACAACTGCATTAATTTGCGCTTGCCCACCCATGGCGCCTTATATGCGTGGGAGTGCGAGAATGGGCCGCAGCAGATCAACGTGCGTGTGCACGGGCAAACTATTTTCAATAACAGCTATCTGATGCGGCAAGCCGCGCTTGATGGCGCGGGGCTCGCTTTTTTACCGCTCGACATGGTGCAGCCCTACATTGCCAGTGGGCAACTGCTGCCGGTGCTGGAAAACTGGTGGCCAGTATTCCCCGGTTATCATCTCTACTACACCAGTCGTCGCCAGCTTCCACCAGCCATAGCGCTGGTTATCGAACGGCTGCGCGGCGGTGGGTAGAGGATTGCTCTTCGCACCGATTGTTAACTCGCGTGATGTCTCTTATCGAGCTAATGCAACAGTCATCAACATTAGTTGATTAACAATGGTCAATTTTGATGCGATTAGGCGGTCAAGCTAGATGCGATTGTGTTGTCAAGTAAGAGCGATTCCCCAGCTTGTTAACCAGTAGTATCTATGCGGCTATCCGACAGAACCATATCTGCAAATATCTCCGCTAGGCGCGTAGGCTGCGTCGGTATGATTAATGAGCAGGTTGACTTTGCATCGCTGTCACTCAATGGCACGTAGCTGATGCCCTGGCCATTGATAGTCAATGACGTCATTCGCTCGGGTATAATGGCTATGCCCAGCTTCGCTGTGACAAGATTCAACATCGAGGTTTTCGGGGAAACGATTCTGGCTGTTCCCGGAATAAATCCATGTTTTAGACAAAGGTCTGTCACCACTTGCATATTCCCACGCATGGCGATCGCTCAATAACATTCATGCCGATCACGTAATAACATCCATGCCGATCACTCAATAACATCCCAAGCCGATCACTTTTTACCCTCGATGGGAAACC
>Ga0075011_10000064_pt1 | contig 52080 bp, 46 predicted proteins | sample TARM_MetaG_T_14_FD_72354 | JGI IMG/M metagenome (GOLD analysis project Ga0075011, IMG submission 72354) | Freshwater microbial communities from Pennsylvania, USA, analyzing microbe dynamics in response to fracking - TARM_MetaG_T_14 | ecosystem: Environmental > Aquatic > Freshwater > River...
GAACATGCTCAAGCCTACTGGAAAGAAAACTTGGGAATTATGGGATCGCTGCTTGCAGTTTGGTTCCTGGTATCTTACTGCGCTGGCGTTTTATTCGTGGACGCGCTTAACACGATTAGCTTAGGCGGATTTAAACTTGGATTCTGGTTTGCTCAACAAGGCTCCATTTATACCTTTGTCTGCTTAATCTTTATTTACGTTGTGCGCATGAACGCGCTCGACCGCAAATATAACGTACATGAAGAATAAGAGGTTTTAATAATGGATATTCAAACTTGGACGTTTATTCTTGTTGGTTTGTCATTTGCTCTGTACATCGGTATTGCGATTTGGGCTCGTGCAGGATCAACCAGTGAATTCTATGTGGCCGGTGGTGGTGTTCACCCGGTAGCGAACGGCATGGCAACAGCAGCAGACTGGATGTCGGCAGCTTCATTTATCTCAATGGCAGGTATCATCTCTTTCATCGGTTACGATGGCGCGGTTTACCTGATGGGCTGGACAGGTGGTTACGTTCTGCTCGCTCTTTGTTTAGCACCTTACCTACGTAAATTCGGCCAGTTCACTGTGCCAGATTTTATCGGTGAGCGTTACTACTCTAAAACAGCACGTATGGTAGCGGTATTCTGTGCAATCTTCGTATCGTTTACTTATGTTGCAGGCCAAATGCGTGGTGTCGGTGTGGTGTTCTCACGCTTCCTGGAAGTCGACATCAACCTGGGCATCATCATTGGTATGGCAATCGTATTTTTCTACGCTGTACTCGGTGGTATGAAAGGCATCACTTATACGCAGGTAGCTCAATACTGTGTCCTCATTTTCGCCTTCCTTGTACCGGCCATCTTTACGTCAATTATGATGACAGGCAGCCCACTTCCACAAATTGGTATGGGGTCGACCGTCGCCGGCACCGATGTCTATTTGCTGGATAAATTGGATGGACTTACTCAAGAGCTCGGCTTTACTGCTTATACCGAAGGTAATAAGAGCATGGTAGACGTGTTCTTCATCTGTGCCGCTTTAATGGTTGGTACAGCAGGTCTTCCTCACGTTATCATTCGTTTCTTCACGGTACCAAAAGTTCGTGACGCACGTATCTCAGCAGGTTGGGCGTTACTATTTATCTCATTGCTTTACACAACAGCACCGGGTGTTGCCGCGTTTGCTCGTGTAAACATGATTGATACGATCAACGGCCCTGATATGCAGGGGGTTCCAGCGGAAGAAGCGCCTAGCTGGTACAGAAACTGGGAAAGCACTGGCCTGGTCGGCTGGGAAGATAAAAACGGCGATGGTCGTATGTTCTACTCTGGTGATGAACGTAATGAAATGAGCATTAACCGCGACATTATCGTACTGGCTTCTCCAGAATTGGCGAAACTACCTAACTGGGTTGTTGGCCTACTTGCAGCCGGTGGTTTGGCAGCAGCACTATCAACAGCAGCTGGCTTGCTATTGGTAATCTCAACATCGATCTCTCATGACTTGTTGAAGAAAGGCTTTAAACCCAACATGACCGACAAACAAGAGCTTCTGGCCGCACGCTTAGCCGCAATTGTTGCAATTGTTGGTGCAGGTTATCTGGGTATTAACCCTCCAGGCTTCGTAGCTCAGGTGGTCGCCTTCGCGTTCGGCCTCGCAGCAGCGTCCTTCTTCCCTGCTATCATTCTTGGTATTTTCTACAAGAAGATGAACAAAGAAGGCGCTATCGCAGGTATGGTCGCAGGTATTGCATTCACAGCGGCTTACATCATTTACTTTAAGTTCATTAACCCGGCCGCAAGCACCCCTGATAACTGGTTCCTTGGCATCAGCCCTGAAGGTATCGGTACTCTGGGTATGTGTCTGAACTTCGTAGTATCGATTGTCGTGAACAAGTTTACTGCTGAAGTACCAACAGAAGTACAGGACATGGTTGAGTCAATCCGTTTCCCTAAAGGTGCGGGTGCAGCTCACGACCATTAATAATCTTCAGTCGTTAGCAAGAGGTAAACCTCTCACCTAACAGCTTGGAATAAAAAACCCCAAAGCAGAGCTTTGGGGTTTATTCATTTAGATAGAATTAAGCTTTTATATCAGCAGTGGTAAAACTTGGATTAACTGTTGTCAGTTTTCGGATCAGGTAGTTCAACAGCACACCATACATAGGAACAAACAAACCAAGGCTAATCACAAGCTTAAAGCCATAATCAACCAGTGCGATCTGTGTCCAGTGCTCAGCCATAAACGGATCCGGGCTCTGATAGAAAGCAATACCAAAGAAAGCCACCGTATCCAGAGCATTACCAAAAAGTGTCGAGGCCGTTGGTGCAACCCACCACTGCTTCATTTGACGTAGACGATTAAAAACATGTACGTCCATGATTTGACCAAGCAAATAAGCCATGAAGCTAGCAATCGCAATACGTGCAACAAACATATTCAGCTCACTTAACGGCGCTAATCCCTGAAATTGCCCTTCGTAAAACACGACTGACAGCAGGTAGGAAACCGCTAATGAAGGCAGCATGACATAAAAAATAATCTTACGAGCAAGCCCAGCACCGAAAATGCGGACGGTTAAATCTGTGGCTAAGAAGATAAACGGGAAAGTGAATGCGCCCCAGGTGGTGTGTAGACCAAAAACCGTGAAAGGAATCTGTACCAGATAATTGCTTGAAGCAATGATGACCAGGTGGAATAAAACCAGAAATGTTAGGGCTTTGCGCTGCTGCGCAGGGGTAAAGTTACTCATATTGTACCTTTTTAGTTTGATTTGGGGGCGAGGGAACCCAAATGAAGCCTATGCTTCTCTCACAATGTAAATACAGGAGACACCTTCTCTCCTGAGCTAAGGGCGGCGATTATACATTAATCAGAGGGTGCTGCAATAACTCAAAAAATAGCAAACGTTTAACCTTTGAGAACAGTAGTTCAATGGCTGATAATAACCTGAAACCGAATAATTTAAGTAAGAAACCACCTCACTTTCGACCTTTCTCTTGAGAAGATCCTCAAGATCGTGGTAATCTTCCGCTCCATTTTTCTGGCCTTAATTCGATCTCTTCAATCGAGTTTTCAGGCTGGTGCTATCTTTAAGGTGTCGGAATACGTTCCGAATACTCAATCCCAACATAAGTGGAACCGAAATAAATGGGCAAAGGTACTTTGTATATTGTCTCTGCACCAAGCGGCGCAGGTAAATCAAGCTTAATCGCTGAAATGCTGGAACATAATCCAGCCTACGCGATGAAAGTTTCTGTATCGCACACAACTCGCGGCATGCGCCCGGGCGAGCAGGATGGTGTTCACTATCACTTTGTACAAAAAGATCACTTTGAAGCGTTAATCGAAAAAGGTGAATTCCTTGAGTACGCTGAAGTATTTGGCAATTATTACGGTACTTCCCGTGTCTGGATTGAAGAAACACTGAATAAAGGTATTGATGTCTTCTTGGATATTGACTGGCAAGGTGCTCGCCAAATTCGTGAGCAAATGCCTCATGCAAGAAGTGTCTTCATTCTGCCACCATCAAACGGAGAGCTCGAACGCCGTTTAAATGCACGTGGTCAGGATAGTGAAGCTATTATCGCTAAGCGTATGGCTGAAGCTAAATCTGAAATTTCGCACTACGACGAATATGACTATCTGATCATTAACGATGATTTCGACACGGCTCTGACCGACTTTAGAGCGATTATTCGTGCAGAGCGATTAAAGCAGGATAAGCAGTCAATAAAATATAAAGGCATGCTTACAGCATTACTTTCAGAGTAATTAGTTAATTAAACGTATTTTTAACAACTTTACTGGCTAGAAACGACTAGCGTAAGGTTGTATACTTTCTCGTCATTCAACATTTTTTGTTTATATTGGAGTTCTCATGGCACGCGTAACTGTACAAGACGCTGTTGAAAAAGTTGGCAACCGTTTCGACTTAGTTCTGATTGCGGCTCGCCGCGCTCGTCAAATGCAAACTGGTGGTAAAGATTCACTAGTGCCGGAAGAGAACGATAAGGCAACGGTTATCGCTCTTCGCGAAATCGAAGAAGGTCTTATCACTAAAGACGTACTTGATGCACGTGAGCGTCAAGAGCAGCAAGAGCAAGAAGCAGCTGAATTAGCAGCAGTGAGCAGCATCGTTCACAACCGTTAATCCCTGCAAGTAAGACATTAGACAACTCTCGGGCCTATAATTTGTATCTATTCGATAGCCTCAAAGATGTTGCCCAGGAATATCTCTCAGAGCCTCAAATAGAGGCTCTGCGCCAATCTTATATAGTGGCAAGAGATGCCCACGAAGGGCAAAGCCGTTCAAGCGGCGAACCTTATATTATCCATCCCGTGGCAGTCGCAAGAATCCTGGCAGAAATGCGTTTGGATCTCGAAACGCTGCAAGCAGCACTTCTTCACGACGTGATAGAAGACTGTGATGTCACCAAAGAAGATTTAGAAGCTCAATTTGGCGCAGCGGTTGCTGAGCTGGTTGATGGTGTATCTAAACTTGATAAGCTGAAATTCCGCGATCGCAAAGAAGCTCAGGCAGAAAACTTCCGCAAAATGGTGCTCGCCATGGTGCAGGATATTCGTGTCATTCTTATCAAGCTTTCTGACCGTACACATAACATGCGTACGTTAGGCGCTCTTCGCCCGGATAAAAAACGTCGTATTGCCCGAGAAACACTGGAAATCTATGCCCCACTAGCACACCGTTTAGGTATTCATAATATCAAAACTGAGCTTGAAGAACTGGGCTTTGAAGCTTTATACCCGAACCGTTATCGCGTATTGAAAGAAGTGGTAAAAGCGGCGCGTGGTAATCGTAAAGAGATGATCCAGCGCATCCATAGTGAGATTGAAGGCCGTCTACAAGAGTTCGGCTTACCAGCCCGTGTTGTCGGTCGGGAGAAGAATCTCTACTCCATCTACAATAAGATGAAAACCAAAGAGCAGCGTTTCCACACCATCATGGATATCTACGCATTCCGTGTTGTGGTCAACACTGCTGATACCTGTTACCGCGCACTCGGTCAGGTACATAGCCTGTACAAGCCTCGCCCCGGGCGAATGAAAGACTATATTGCCGTTCCAAAAGCGAATGGCTATCAGTCTTTGCATACCTCTATGGTTGGCCCTCACGGTGTTCCGGTTGAAGTTCAAATCCGAACTGAAGACATGGATCAAATGGCGGATAAAGGGGTGGCAGCACACTGGTCATATAAAGCGAACGGTGATCGTACCGGAACCACTGCTCAGGTTAAAGCTCAACGCTGGATGCAAAGCCTGCTTGAATTGCAGCAAAGCGCTGGTAACTCTTTTGAATTTATTGAAAACGTTAAATCGGATTTATTCCCTGATGAGATTTACGTCTTCACGCCAAAAGGCCGGATCGTTGAACTGCCGGTCGGTGCAACAGCGGTAGATTTTGCTTATGCGGTGCACACCGATGTGGGTAACACCTGCGTTGGTACACGAGTAGATCGTAACCCTTATCCACTCAGCAAATCACTGAAAAATGGTCAAACCGTTGAAATCATCAGTGCTCCGGGTGCACGCCCTAATGCAGCATGGCTAAACTACGTCGTGACTTCTCGCGCTCGTACTAAAATCCGTCAGGTACTTAAGACCATGCGACGTGAAGAATCGATTAGCCTGGGGCGTCGCCTTCTTAACCATGCTCTGGGTGATGAGTCGCTGAGTACCATCAGCGAAGAAAGCATTCAGCATGTTCTCAACGATCTCAAAATCGCGAGTACGGATGATCTGCTGGCAGCAATTGGTCTGGGCGAACTGATGAGTATTGTTATTGCTCGTCGTCTGCTGGGCAACGCTGACGAACTCACAGAAGTTGAGAGTAAAGACGGTAAACCGAAGAAGAAACTGCCTATCCGTGGTGCGGAAGGGATTCTTCTCACCTTTGCCAACTGTTGTCATCCGATTCCTGATGATCACATCATTGCTCACGTATCACCGGGCAGAGGCTTAGTGGTTCACCGAGAAACTTGTCCAAACGTGCGTGGCCATCAGAAAGAGCCGGATAAATACATGGCGGTCGAGTGGACGAATGATTACGAGCAAGATTTCATTACTGAACTCAAAGTTGACATGCAAAACCGTCAAGGTGCTCTGGCTGAGTTAACCAACGTTATTTCCAAAACAGGCTCTAACATCCATGGTCTGTCGACCGAAGAACGTGATGGCCGTTTGTATACGGTAACGGTCGTGCTGACAACTAAAGATCGGGTCCATTTAGCCGGAATCATGAAGAAAATCCGTGCGATGCCGAATGCCCCAAAAGTAAGGCGCAGAAGACACTAAACGTCAATCCCTGTAGCCCTTGATAACCACTATCAAGGGCTTTTTTATTTGGTCTGGCCTTCCCTTCAGCCGGACGTATTAGCATAGAAAATAGCAATGAACTTAGAACGTTATACTCGCATTCAACAGGTGCTAAAAGCGCGCCAGCCCGATTTAACAGTATGTTTGGAAGAAGTGCACAAGCCTAACAACGTATCAGCTGTCATACGCACTGCCGATGCAATTGGCCTGCATAAAATACACGCTGTTTGGCCAAATAAGCAGATGCGGACTTTAGGCCATACATCTGCAGGGGCTCGTAACTGGGTTGAAGTGGATACGCACGATAATATTCAAGATGCGGTAACGAGCCTCAAACAGCAAAACATGCAGGTATTAGTCACGAACCTGTCAGAAACAGCGGTGGACTTTCGTGATATCGACTATACCAAACCAACTGCAATCATTGTCGGCAGTGAAAAAGAGGGGATTTCCAAACAAGCCCTGGCACTGGCTGATCAGGACATCGTGATCCCAATGGTCGGAATGGTTCAGTCTCTTAATGTGTCTGTAGCCAGTGCTCTCATCATGTACGAAGCACAACGTCAACGTCAGGCTGCCGGCATGTACCAACAGGAAAAAAGCCAACTACCAGAAGAAACCATTCACCGTATTCTGTTTGAGCGCGGACACCCGGTTTTAGCAAAAGTGGCCAAGCGTAAAAATCTTCCTTACCCACCATTGGACGATCAAGGTCAAATCATTGCAGATGATTCTTGGTGGAAAGCGATGCAGAGCAAATAATTCCCCTGTACAAAAACACAGCTTAATGGTTGAATAACCTGTAACGCAAACAGCTAAATGGTTGATTATGTCACAGCTTCTATCAGCAATTCCCTTAACCTCACTTTCCGGAGTGGGCGCCAAAGTGGCCGAAAAACTGGAGAAAGTTGGGCTGATTAATGTTCAGGATTTACTGTTTCATCTTCCTCTGCGCTATGAAGATCGCACTCGAGTCTACCCGATAGTAAAACTGCATCCCGGCCTTTGGGCTGCGGTGCAGGGTAAAGTGATGGCGGTGGATACCACCTTTGGCCGGCGTAAAATGCTGACTGTAAAAATCAGTGACGGCAATGGTTCACTCACCTTGCGCTTTTTTAACTTTACCGCGGGGATAAAAAACAATTTCACCGAGGGTAAGTTAGTACACGCTTACGGTGAAGTTAAGCGTGGCAATACTGGTTTAGAAATCATCCATCCAGAATATAAGTTCTATTTTCCGGAACAGAAACCTGAGGTGGAATCCAGTCTGACTCCGGTTTATCCGACTACCGATGGTCTGCGCCAGCTCACTCTACGCAACCTTACAGAGCAGGCTTTGTCACTGTTAGACAAAGCAGCGGTACAAGAACTGTTGCCAACCGGGCTGTATGATCACCAGATAACACTCGCTCAGGCTTTGCACACAATTCATCGTCCGCCGCCAAATATTGATCTGTCACTGTTTGATGAAGGACGACATCCGGCACAAATTCGCTTAATTATGGAAGAGCTTCTGGCACAGAACCTTTCAATGCTGGCTGTGAGAAGTAAAGGGCAGCAGGACACGGCTCTGCCTCTTAAACCTTCAAACGAGCTAAAAGATAAATTGCTGGCCCAGCTGCCTTTCTCACCCACCAATGCTCAATCCAGAGTTGTATCCGAAATAGAATCGGATCTGGAGAAGCAGCACCCTATGATGCGTTTGGTCCAAGGAGATGTGGGGTCTGGTAAAACTCTGGTTGCCGCTTTAGCCGCAGTCAGAGCAATAGCAAATGGCTATCAGGTTGCCATGATGGCGCCAACAGAACTTCTTGCAGAACAACATGCGATCAATTTCAGCCAGTGGTTCGAATCGATGGATATCAAAGTCGGCTGGCTAGCTGGTAAGCTCAAAGGAAAAGCCAAAGAAGCAGAACTGGCACGCATTGCCAGCGGTGAAGTAAAAATGGTAGTGGGTACTCACGCGCTATTCCAGGAACACGTGGTGTTTGACCATCTCGCTCTGGTGATTATTGATGAACAACACCGCTTTGGCGTCCATCAGCGTTTAGAATTACGTGAAAAAGGCGCCAAACAAGGTTCTTATCCTCACCAGTTGATCATGACGGCGACACCGATTCCCAGAACGCTGGCTATGACCGCCTATGCTGATTTAGAAACTTCAGTGATTGATGAACTGCCACCCGGCCGGACTCCGATTCAGACTGTCGCTATACCCGATACTAAACGCGATGACATTGTCGAACGTGTTCGTAATGCCTGTCTTAATGAAGGTAAACAAGCCTACTGGGTGTGTACTCTGATTGATGAATCGGAAGTATTGGAAGCACAGGCAGCCGCCGATACCGCAGAAGAGCTGCAACGTAAACTGCCAGATGTCAAAATTGGTTTAGTCCACGGCCGAATGAAACCCGCAGAAAAACAACAAGTCATGCAGGCGTTCAAGGATAATGAGCTGCACCTTCTGGTGGCAACCACAGTGATAGAAGTCGGGGTGGACGTACCAAACTCCAGTCTGATGATCATCGAAAACCCTGAGCGACTGGGTTTAGCTCAGCTCCACCAGCTTCGTGGTCGTGTCGGCCGTGGCTCAGTTGCCAGCCACTGTGTCCTGCTCTATCACTCCCCTCTTTCTAAAACCGCTCAAAAACGACTTGGTGTACTGCGTGAAAGTAATGATGGCTTTGTTATTGCTCAGCGTGATTTAGAAATTCGTGGTCCCGGCGAACTACTCGGCACCAAACAAACCGGACTGGCTGACTTTAAAATTGCAGACTTGGTACGAGATCAACGCTTAATTCCCGAAGTTCAACGTATAGCAAGGCATATCCACGACAACTTCCCAACCAATGCGACAGCGATTATTGAGCGCTGGTTAGGCGAACGAGACGTTTACGCCAAAGCTTAAATCCACTTTAAACCACGCCTAACTTTTCTTTTCTCCAAACAAAAGCAAACGTTTGCTTTTTCGATACATTACTCTATAATCGCCGCAAAATTTGGCGATGTTCTCAAACGCTAAATATCCAGAGCAGAATCTGATTAACAGCAATCACAGATAACAATTCTGCTCCGCAGAGAGTGCCCATTCAGCGCATTCCTGTGAACCATTGAATTAGGAAAGCAAATATGACAACCGAAAATGTGACTCGTAAGTCCGACCTTGTCTATCAACTGAATGACAGGCCACCGTTACCACAAACTTTCTTTGCTGCACTTCAGCACCTGTTAGCAATGTTTGTTGCGGTTATCACCCCTTCTTTGATCATTTGTCAGAGCCTTGGGGTTCCCGCGGATCAGACTAACACCATTATCAGTATGTCACTGTTTGCTTCCGGTATTTCGTCTTTCATTCAGATCCGAACTATTGGCCCTGTCGGGTCTGGCTTGCTCTCTATTCAGGGAACCAGCTTCAACTTCCTCGGTCCGATTATTGGCGCGGGTTTGGCATTAAAAGCCGGTGGTGCAGATATTCAGACAATGATGGCCGCCATTTTTGGCACCATTCTGGTTGCTTCGTTTGCTGAAATTCTTCTTTCTCGCGTACTGGAGTTTGCTCAGCGTATTATTACACCACTGGTTTCAGGTATTGTTGTCACTCTCATCGGTCTGACACTTATCCAGGTCGGTTTGGTCTCGATGGGAGGAGGCTACGCTGCAATGAGTGACGGTAGTTTTGGTAGCCTAGACAAACTTGCTTTAGCAGGAACGGTCCTGGCAATTATTGTTCTGCTAAATCGCGCACGCAATCCATACATCCGTGTTGCATCAATCGTTATCGCAATGCTAGTCGGCGTCGCTCTGGCTTATTTCATGGGTATGGTTGATACCAGTAAAATGGGTGACACTGCCCTAATCGCCCTACCGTCTCCGATGCAATACGGCCTTGGATTCGATTGGTCACTGTTTATTCCGTTAGTCCTAATCTTCCTGATCACCGCACTAGAAGCGATCGGCGATATTACCGCAACATCCGAAGTTTCAGGTGAACCAGTTAAAGGTCCGGTATATATGAAGCGAATTAAAGGTGGCGTGTTAGCTGATGGTGTTAACTCAGCGTTGGCAGCGGTATTCAACAGTTTCCCCAATTCAACATTCAGCCAGAATAATGGCGTGATTCTGCTGACCGGCGTCGCCAGTCGTTATGTTGGTTATTTCATTGCGGCAATGCTGGTACTACTTGGCCTATTCCCGGGAGTTGCTAGTTTTGTTCAACTCATTCCTGAGCCGGTATTAGGCGGTGCGACCATCGTTATGTTTGGTACCATCGCTGCGGCAGGTATCCGTATTATTGCCCGTGTTGATTTAGACCGACGTGCAATTCTAATCATGGCGTTATCATTCTCAATGGGATTAGGCATCGCTCAGAAGCCAGAAATTCTGCAATTCATGCCGGAATTTGTGAAAAGTATATTCTCAACAGGTGTTGCTGCCGGTGGTATTACCGCTATTCTTCTTAACCTGCTACTGCCAGAGGCAAAGCATGAAGAAACAACTGAGCAAGAGCTCGAGCAAGCACTAGATTCTTAATCACGCCTTAATCGCCAAGTTAGGGCTCGCGTTTGCAAGTCCTAACTTAACTCGGTTATTTGGTCGGAAAGCTGATCTGAGCCCGCAACCCACCTTCACTACGATTGCTGACCATGACTGAGCCGCTATGCTGATTAGCAATCCGTTTAACAATAGCCAGCCCCAGCCCGGTTCCTTCACTTCCACGAGCAGTATCTCCCCGAGTAAAGGGTTCAAATAGTTTACTCACCTGGCTTGGTTCTATTCCCGGCCCGTTATCTTCAACGCATACCCACACCATGGTCTTGTCAGCAGTCATACCGGAACTAACACGAACCCAGCCGTTACCATAACGTACTGCATTGACCACCAGATTGGTCACCGCTCGCTTAAGCGCAATGGGGTTACCAAAAGCATTCGCTGTCTCCTGATGCAAATCGACATTGATCTCTACCTCATGTCCCGCTTCTGCGCTTGCAACATCCTCAGCAATTTCATTAATGTTCACCGCTTCAAATGTCTCTTTATTGACTGGTTTGAGGTAATCCATGAACTGACTGATAATCTCATTACACTCTTCAGTATCACTAATAATACCTTCAGCAAGATAACTCTCTTCTGGCGACATCATTTCTGTTGCTAAACGAATACGCGTTAACGGTGTGCGTAAGTCATGACTGATTCCCGCCATCAAGAGCGCTCTGTCTTCCTCAAGTGCTTGAATACCTTTGGACATCTGGTTAAAAGCCCGGGTAACCGAACGGATCTCTGACGCCCCTTTTTCCGGTAGTGGCGGAGGGATCTCACCACGCCCTACGGATTTAGCGACTTTTTCCAGTGCTATCAACGGCCGATTCTGCATTCGGATAAACAACCAGCCACCAAATATAATCATCAGTGCCATAATGATGCTATTACGGAACAGAGGTGCGAAATCTTCTTCCTGTAAAGCCGATAATGGAATACGAAGTAACTGACCGGGGAGCGCTTCTGTTTTCATCCACAGAACATAGCTTTCTTCACCCAGCATCATACGAACATCCGTTGCTGAGCCAAGCTCGGCACTCATATCTTCACTCATCAGATCGATACTGACCGCATGCTCGTACTCACTTGCAATCGGGCTATTTTCACTATGAATCGTCACACCAAGCTGTTCGAGTACCCGTCGACGCAGAATAGAATCCATCGGCATCCCCGTCTCCTGATTAACAGTATCATCGAGCATCAGGTTAATTTCATGACTTAGGATTTTATTGAACTGCTGCAAGCTCGGCATCAGTGCGTAGTTAAACACCGCATAATAGGAATATACCTGGCTTGCAATAAGCAGAGTTAAGAAAAGAAGTATTGATTGAGTAAAGGAGCTGCGAATACGCATAGAATACCTTATACAGTCAAAGGCACACCAAGAATAGATGCAACACGCGCCACCTATTCTAATCAGCCGACGCGTGCCTGAAGCAATGATTAGCTGTTTAGTTTACCGTCAGGAACAAATACATACCCTAAGCCCCACACTGTTTGAATATAGCGAGGTTTGCTTGGGTCGACTTCCAGCATACGACGTAAACGGGAAATTTGCACATCGATCGAGCGTTCCATGGCTGAATATTCGCGTCCTCGAGCCATGTTCATTAGTTTATCGCGTGACAGCGGCTCACGAGCATTCATAACCAACGCTTTAAGTACCGCAAACTCACCAGAAGTCAGAGGCATAGGCTCTTCACCACGGAACATTTCTCTTGTACCAAGGTTAAGGCGAAATTCACCAAACTCAACCAGAGACTCTTCTGAGGTTGGCGCTCCCGGAGCTTCAACAGACTGACGACGTAATACCGCTTTAATACGAGCAAGCAATTCACGCGGATTAAAAGGCTTAGTCAAGTAATCATCCGCTCCGACTTCTAAACCTACAATTCGGTCAATCTCATCACCTTTTGCGGTCAGCATCAGAATTGGAATCATATTGTTAGCATTGCGCAGGCGACGGCAAATTGACAAACCATCTTCACCCGGCAACATTAAATCCAACACCATAATATGGAATGTTTCACGAGTTAATAGGCGGTCCATTTGCTCACTATTGGCAACACTACGTACCTGGAACCCTTGTTCTGACAGGTAACGTTCCAGTAAGGCACGCAACCGTGCGTCGTCATCGACTACTAAGACTTTAAAATTTTCTTGCATTTACGTCCCACCTATTTACGTTATTCAACCCCATATATGTTTGGGATAGTGAAATGTAACACCCTTTGTGACAAAGGAATTCAGATAATTGTTAATCTTTATTTCAACCAAAGCCTGCCGCCACGGTGATTAATCCTTCTCATAACAGATCGAATTAATAAACCACTCTTTTTCACCGGTTGGCGTTTTTACGGTAAATTCATCATCAACTTCTTTTTTGAGCAATGCTCGAGCCATGGGAGAATCAATAGAAATATAATTTTTTACCTCTTCTCCATAGATCTCTTCTGGACCGACAATTCGAAACTTCTTTACCTCTCCGGCTTCATTTTCAATCTCAACCCAGGCACCAAAAAACACTTTTCCTTCCTGTTGGGGTGAATAATCAACAATGGTTAGTTCAGGTAATAGCTTACGCAAAAACCTCACCCGACGGTCAATCTGTCTCAGAAGGCGCTTATTAAAAGTGTAATCCGCATTTTCAGAGCGATCGCCCAAACTGGCAGCCCAGGTCACAATCTTTGTCACCTCAGGTCTGCGCTCATTCCATAGGTAATCATGCTCTTTTTTGAGTTTGTTATATCCTTCGCGAGTAATTAGCTTTGTTTTCATTATTAGCCCAAATATATTAATTCAACTTACTACAACAAATTGTGCTGTACTTTATGTTTATTTAGATCTTTTTTGTAGTAATAAAAAACGATGTTTAATTAAAGTAATGTGACATAGACCTCTGATAGATAAGAAGGGATAATGTCCGGCCAATCTACAAAATACCAGAATGCTCGCTCACCCGTCGACGCGACCGGGCTAACTCTGCTATTCACTATCACACCGCTAGCACTCTACTTTGACTTAATCATCTTCCGTAATAATGTCGGCGAACTCTCAGTAACTGAAATTATTCAGGAACTGTTTATCTTCGATTGTGCGGTGATGTTCCTGCTGTTAGCACGCAAGAAGGCTTCATCCCGGGGGTTTTATCTGCTTGTCGCCGGCTTTTTCACCTGTCTATTGATACGTGAATTGGATCAGCTATTCGATTTGGTCTGGCATGGGTTCTGGGTCATTCCCGCCTTACTCGTGGCTTTCTCAACCACCAGTTATGCGCTGCTACGTCATACTCAAACGGTATGGCAACCGATGAAAAATTTCATTCAATCACAACAATTCTGCCCACTTATCGTCGGCTTATCAGTAGTTATGGTGATAAGTCGAGTATTAGGTAGCGGCCATTTGATATGGATACCTTTACTCGGGCATAGTACAGGTTTTTTAGTTAAGACCGTGATTCAAGAGGGACTGGAACTGGTGGGTTACACCATCATAGTTCGTAGTTGCTATTGTCACTACCAGAGTATCAACGCTCAGTCTGTGTATTGCCCACCAGTGTCACAGAGCACTGAATAACGAACGCCCACGGATGGAAAATGGATAAATTCTCACTAAACGCTCATATTAAGCTTACTTAGTCATACAATAATGTTTAAATCCCTTCCATCCGCCCCCATTTATTAAGGTTCGTTGCCCTAATAAACTTAAAGTTACTATTTGAGATCAATATGAGCCAAGCTATCTGTCAATTGATTGCTAACGAGCTAAACGTTCGCTCAGAGCAAGTCCTCTCCGCCGTCAAACTGATTGATGATGGCAGCACCATTCCATTTATTGCCCGTTACCGTAAAGAAGTGACAGGTGGCCTGGATGATACCCAACTACGTACTCTGGATAACCGTTTATCGTATTTGCGTGAACTTGAAGATCGTCGTCAAACCATCCTCAAATCTATTCAGGACCAAGGCAAACTGACACCTGAACTGGAAAAAGCCATTTCTGAAACAGACAGTAAAACGCGCTTGGAAGACCTTTATCTACCTTACAAACCGAAACGTCGGACTAAAGGACAAATTGCGATTGAAGCTGGCTTAGAGCCTCTGGCTGATAAATTGTGGAATGAGCCTCAGACAGAACCAGAATCAGAAGCGACAAATTACATTGACGCAGACAAAGGTATTGCCGATACCAAAGCCGCTTTAGACGGTGCGCGCGCTATTGTTATGGAACGTATTGCGGAAGATGCGGATCTACTGGAAAAGATTCGTCGCCACCTGACACGTAACGCTGAACTGGTTTCAAGAGTTGTCGCTGGTAAAGAACGCGAAGGCGAAAAATTTAAAGATTACTTTGAGCATCAAGAGCCGATTAGCAAAGTTCCTTCTCACCGTGCGCTTGCGATGCTTCGTGGACGTAATGAAGGTTTCCTGACCCTGAGTTTAAATGCAGACCCAGAACAGGAAGAAACTGCCCGCCAGTCTCACTGTGAAACCATCATAGCCGAGCACTACGGTATTCACCTCAGTCAGGCACCTGCTGATACCTGGCGTAAACAAGTCATCAGCTGGGCATGGCGAATTAAAGTCTCTATGCACATGGAAACCGAGCTAATGGGAGCGCTAAAAGAGCGCTCTGAAATCGAAGCGATCGATGTGTTTGCTACCAATCTGAAAGATCTGTTAATGGCGGCACCAGCCGGCCCTAGGGCGACACTTGGCTTAGATCCGGGTTTACGTACCGGGTGTAAAGTCGCCGTTGTCGATTCAACCGGTAAAGTTCTGGCAACCGATACGATTTATCCTCATCAGCCTCAAAATCAATATGATCGTGCAATGCAAACAGTCTCCGCGTTAGTGAAAAAACACAATGTTGACCTGATTGCGATCGGTAATGGTACCGCGTCTCGTGAAACCGATACATTCGTTGCTGACATGATTAAGCGCGACAGCCTCAAAGTACAAAAAATCATGGTGAGCGAAGCCGGTGCGTCGGTTTATTCAGCATCAGAACTCGCAGCAAAAGAATTCCCAGATATGGATGTCTCCTTACGTGGTGCAGTTTCAATTGCTCGCCGCTTACAAGATCCTCTCGCTGAACTGGTGAAAATCGATCCAAAATCAATTGGTGTGGGCCAGTATCAGCATGATGTCAGCCAGTCACTGCTGGCTAAACGCCTTGATGCTGTCGTCGAAGATTGTGTAAACGCGGTAGGTGTGGATGTAAACACCGCTTCTGCAGCGTTATTAACTCGCGTGGCAGGCCTGTCGAATGCACTGGCACAAAACATTGTGGATTACCGTGATGAAAATGGTCGTTTTAACGCGCGCACAGAATTAAAAAAAGTCGCACGTTTAGGTCCAAAAGCGTTTGAGCAATGTGCAGGGTTCCTGCGCATTATGAACGGCAAGAATCCTCTTGATGCATCTGCGGTTCACCCTGAAGCTTATCCGCTGGTAAAAAACATCGCGGAAAAGAACCACCAGCAAGTTAAAACGCTGATTGGCAATAGCGAGTTTTTGGGCTCACTTAAAGCTATCGACTACACCGATGAAAACTTCGGTGTGCCAACCGTGACTGATATTATCAAAGAGCTGGATAAGCCTGGACGTGACCCTCGCCCTGAATTTAAAACCGCAACATTTGCCGATGGCGTAACGCAAGTCTCCGATCTTGAACCCGGAATGGTTTTAGAAGGCGTAGTTTCCAACGTAGCTAACTTTGGCGCTTTCGTAGACATCGGTGTCCATCAGGATGGTTTAGTCCATATTTCAGCACTGACAGATCGCTTTGTTTCAGACCCTCGTGAAGTGGTAAAAGCGGGTGATATTGTTCAAGTCAAAGTGATGGAAGTAGACGTTCAGCGTAAACGTATTGCTCTGTCAATGCGTCTTAAAGATGAACCCGGTCAGGAGAGTCGTCCGGCACGTAACTCGCAAAGTCGTCCTTCAGCACCTCGTAAACAGAATCAGGGGCGTCGTAACGAGTCGCAGAATGGTGGCATTAACAGCGCTTTTGCCGATGCCTTCGCTAAAGCGAAACGTTAATATTTAGTACAAAAAAATCCCCATTGGCGTACACCATGGGGATTTTACTTTGTGTCTTTCATTATTGAGTGATGTTTTACTTTCATAATGACTACAAGACCGCAATTACTTCTGATGGCGTATTTGGCGCAACAGCATGACCATAGTGATATTTAATCACTGTTCGTCTTCGCGCCATTCTTCCACCTGTTATCGCATCATCAATGATTCGTTTAGGTAAACGAAACCGCATTGCGTAGCCTTCTTTGCCTTGCTCTTCGCTGTAACTCGCCAAAGCCAGAAGTTCAAACAGCCGATCTAACTCACTGTTTCTCTCCTTATGATGCGAGGGTGGAGCGTCGTGTTCTGTTACCACTTCATAGTCAGGATGCTCTGCAGGGTCCCAGGACGATCGCTTTCGCCTTTTATCATCAGCTTTAACATTGCGCTCAGAGTTCGATTTAACCAGCTCTACGGTCGGCATCACAGGCTCACGAACTTTGTTATCCCGTGCTGCCTGCTCTGTCTGAACGTTCACTGATGGGGCGATAAGTGGCACACTAACGTTAGTCGGTGACACGATCATAGCCGAAACCTCCTAAGCATCGCCCAGCCTACAATGACATGTATCTCATGCACATTGTGACTTGGTTTATTTATCGACCAATCTGGTTAAATATTTAGCACAATATGAAAATGGTTGTTATATCAATATGTTAATTTTTTGCAAAAGTGATGAGTTGCTGACAAAAAGTATCCAGCTCAGTCATAAACGGTGCATGAGAGGATTCAACAAAAATATATTGCTCACTGTCAGGAATCGTCTGCTGCAAATCACTCGCCACCTTAATCGGCACTAACCCATCTAAACGCCCATATAGACGCAGTATTGGAACAGATATATGCGTAAGTTGGTCACGCAAATCAACATCAGCCAACATTTTTAAGCCAGCCATTAAAGCCTTAGGATTTGGCGAAGGGCGCGACAAAACCGCTTGTTTCAGTGTTTTGACATCTTGGCGCGCGGTTGGACTCCCCATAGCCTGTAAAGCCATAAAGCGTTCAATAGTTAACTGGAAATCTTCAACCAACTGGTCGGTAAAAGCGGTCAGTACATTTGGCTGTATTCCTCTCCATGCCTTTTCTGCTGCAAATTTGGGTGAAGAAGCGACAGTCACCAGTTTATTGACATAATCGCTATGATGAATTGCCATATGAGTTGCAACCAGTCCACCTAAAGACCATCCAATCCATATCGCATTTTTCGGGGCACCAGAAATCAATAGCTGAGCGATCTGTTCCAGGTTCTCGGCATGACAATTCGAACTGTGCCCATAACCGGGTAAATCAACGACATGAACACGAAACTGAGACTGAAGAATATCGACAGTTTGTTGCCAAACAGCACCATTCATCCCCCACCCGTGAACCAGAACCAGATCAGGCCCTGAACCCGTTATTTGCCAGTACAACTCTGAAGCCATTGTCACGTTCTCTCCTACTAAATTCATCTACAGCAGCCAACAAAAACAATCATAGTAACAGTTTATTATTGTTAAGCGGTTTTATATGGTATCCGATTGGTTACAAAAAGTGATGCAGAGCTGGCTCAATACACAATGCCCTGTGTGCAGACTACCTTTAGGTAATCAACACGCCTATGGTGTCTGCGATGCGTGCCAAATCTGGTACCCACAGCTTCCACGGTGTCAGCGTTGTGGATTAACCACAATTCAGCCGGTAGAGGAATGTGGGCAATGCCTGTCGGATCCGCCACTATGGCAACGTATATATTGTGTGGGGGATTATCATTTTCCACTCAGTACATCGATCCACCAGTTAAAACATCAGCGTCAGTTCTGGCAGGCAGCCCCTCTGGCTCAGCGTCTGGCAGCACAAGTGAATGACCCAGCACCGGTAATAACCTGCGTCCCTTTACACTGGAAACGTCGGCTAATTCGAGGATTCAACCAAAGCGAACTTATTGCCCAACAAGTCGCAATAGAGCTCAATAGTGATTATCAACCGCTATTATTTTCCCGGAAACGAAACACAAAAACGCAACAGTCGTTGACGAAAAGTCAGCGACAACGCAATCTCGCCAACGCGTTCAATTTAAACCATACGCCGACAACACCACATATCGCAATCGTTGATGATGTCGTCACCACCGGCAGTACTGTTCAACATTTATGTCAATTGCTACTTGAAGTCGGAGTCGAAAGGATTGATATTTACTGTATATGCCGGACTCCGCAAGCAAATGAACCAATGTAATCACTTCGCCTAAAACAAAAAAACGGCGAGATCCTTGGATCATAGCTATGACAGGAGTAGAATGGTGCCTAAATAACCTACAAAACCACTCAGGTATTAGTCGTGTCAAATACTAACTCTGTAACTATCACTGAATCTGCTCAATCTCACTTTGCCAAGTTGCTGTCTCAGCAACCAGAAGGCACTAACATTCGCGTATTCGTTGTGAACCCAGGAACACAGAACGCTGAGTGTGGCGTATCGTACTGCCCACCAGAAGCTGTCGAAGCAACGGATACGGAAATTCCATATGAAGGCTTTTCTGCTTACGTCGATGAGCTCAGCTTACCATTCCTTGAGGATGCACTTATCGACTTTGTGACGGATAAAATGGGCTCTCAGCTAACGCTAAAAGCACCCAACGCAAAAATGCGTAAAGTCGCTGATGACGCAAGCTTAGTCGAGCGTGTTGACTATGCCATCCAGACTCAGGTTAACCCTCAGTTGGCTGGTCATGGTGGTCATGTCAGCTTAGTCGAAATTACCGATGATGGCATTGCCATTGTTGCCTTTGGTGGTGGATGTAATGGCTGTTCAATGGTCGATGTGACGCTCAAAGAAGGTATCGAAAAAGAGCTATTGGCTCAGTTCGAAGGGGAATTAACCGCCGTTCGAGACGCAACCGAGCACGATCGTGGTGAGCACTCTTACTACTAAATCGAAATCTAAGAAGCTGATGCCTTGTGCATCAGCTTTTTTTTGTTTTATAAACAGCGACAACTCACTGGTAAAATATTTTAAGTTAAGACATTTTCTCATATAGTAAGAAAGTTATAGATAGTAGGAGTAAGTGTATGTCGTCCAAATTGCCGGAGATTCTTGATAAGAATATAGTGGCTAAATCAAAACTATTTTCGATTGAAGCACTCGATCTCCGCTTCTCAAATGGAGAACAGCGCACCTACGAACGAATGAAACCCAGTGGGCGTAATGCCGTAATGATGGTTCCGGTTACCGAGCAGGGCGATCTTTTATTAATTCGTGAATACTGTGCGGGGACAGAACGTTACGAACTTGGATTTCCTAAAGGGCTTATGGATGAAGGTGAGACAGCGGAGCAAGCCGCCAACCGTGAACTGAAAGAAGAAGTCGGAGTCGGATCAAACAAACTGACGCCTCTCAAAGACGTAGTATTAGCCCCATCTTACTTCTCAAGTAAAATGACGCTGTTTATTGCACAGGATCTATACTCAGAGCAACTGGAAGGCGATGAACCCGAACCTTTGGAAGTCGTTCGCTGGCCTTTAGCGCAAGCTGAGGAACTATTAACTCATCTCGACTTCTGTGAAGCGCGCAGTATTACAGCCTTAATGCTGACTCTGCGCCACTTACAATAAATTAGGCAGAATTACAGGATAAATTATGCCAACAGCAAAAGACTTCTCTCACCTAATTCCTGATGTTATCTCTATTGCCCGCTCGGCTGGTCAGCTGATTCTCGACATTTACGATAAAAAATCCTATCAGGCTTTTACTAAAGATGATGAAACGCCAGTAACCAGTGCGGACTTAGCGGCTCATAAACTGATCATGGATAAACTTCAGGAACTGACACCCGACATTCCCATTCTTTCAGAAGAAGACGCCGAAATTGGTTTGGATACCAGAGAGACCTGGGAGCGCTACTGGCTGGTCGATCCTCTCGATGGTACACAAGAATTCATCGCTCGTAGTGGAGATTTTGCAACCATCATAGCTCTGGTTGAACATAATCGCCCGGTTATGGGCGTGGTATATGGTCCGGTGTCCGGAGTCACTTATTATGCCTACTCAGGGAAAGGAGCCTGGAAGATTCCTGATATGTCAGAAAGTTTGCGAATCCGCACCCACAAACATGAGCTGCCAAATCAGTCGATTGCGATAGCCATTAGCCGCCGTCAGGATATCAACCGAATTACCAGTAGATTAAGTGCCGCTTGGAACTATGACTTGGTGCCTTTAGGCTCTGCCGCTCTTAAAGCTTGCCTGGTGGCTGAAGGCGCTGTTGACTGTTACCTGCGCTTAGGGCCAACTGGCGAGTGGGATACCGCAGCTACTCAGTGCATTGTTGAGGAAGCGGGCGGGCGCATTTTAAATACCGATCTGGGCCCGCTTTCCTATAACGAGCGCGAAACGCTGGAGAACCCGAATTTTATTGTTTTGGGCGATGCTGATCTCCCCTGGAACCAGATACTGAAGTGTTGATTATTCGCTCCCAGCAACACTAACGGAAAAAGGCGAGAATCTCTTCTCGCCTTTTTCATACCCGTTCTATAACCGGCCTTGCTGTTTGAATTGATATCGTCCCTGACTATCAGGCCTTGGCAACCATTTCAACTTGTCAGCCAACGATTTAGGAAAGTCCGTTCTGGGCTTAAACCAACCATTCGCTTGATAACGATAATTTGGGCTTAGTTGCGCCGAGTACTCACTCGATACTTGCGTACTGTTTTGGCTACCTTTTACGTTCAACGTGCTATTTTCACATGTCACGTCAGCAATGGTTTGTGCTAAATCCAAGTTGCCAAATGGTGACTCGACACCAGCTTGACTCCAAGCTAATGTTCCTTTTGCGTTTAAGCAATAGGGCGACTGGTAGGTATAGTTTTGTACCGTTAACTCAAGTTGCCCTTTAGCAACAAACGGCACAGGCATAGGTGCACGCTTTAACACTTCATCCACCGGCATAGAGAGAACCAGATTACTTGCATAAGCCCCCTCTAGACCGTAACCAACTTCACCTTTTCCGCGCAAATTTAAATCACTTTCTCTTCCGAAACGAACCGAGGCTTCCAGCTTTGCTGACAATAAAGCAGAAGGCTTCACGCGCCATTGCAGCTCTCCAAAATCATCATTTTGCCAGCGAACCTGCTTGATACTTCCTTGCCAGACCGTTCCCTCAACCCCGTTTAACAGTAACTGAGACGGAAGTGTTAACCGACTTATCACCACGCCAGCCGGAAGGTAAACGATAAGGCTGGCGATAAATGCCACAATAAAAACCAAACTGTAGCCCGCGATCCTCTTCACTTTACACGCCTCGCTTCAATTGCAAACGCTGTACTTCGATAAGCCCCGGATGCTCACCCCGTTGAATATCAATGAACTCAACATCGACACCCTGCTCTTCCTTCAGATAAGCAATCCAATCGACTAATTTTTGGAATGGCATTGGCTGAACCCACACCTGCATCATCTCGCCACGAGGCTGAACACGAATAAGCTCGATTTTATATCGACGGGTGGATGTTGTAATAACCTGATTTAATGGCTCAGAGCTGTGAACAACACCCCCATGCTGCCTGAGCGTAGTAATTTCGTCAGCACGGTTTGATACCCATTTCAGGAGCAGTTTCTCACTTTGCAGCTGAGATTTCGCCTGTGCACTTTTCTCATTCAGCGGCTGAACAACGCCCCAGAAAATCACAGCAACAAACACCAACACTCCACAAACAGCAACCATGCGCTTTTCACGCTGACTGATACTTTGCCACCAGCTTTGAAGCGATGTGATTAAGCTTTTCATTATCCGCTCCCTATTTGCGTTGCAAAATAAATGAACCCGCCACGACATCGCCATTTCGATTTACCGGTCCCTGCTGAACCTTAAACTGCTGTTCAAGCTTCATTCTGGCCTGTTCGAAACTTTGAAAGTCTTTACTGGTCGCTTCAATACGAACTTCACCACGATTACTATCAAACTTGATACTTTGTAACTGAACACTGTCTAGTGCTGATGGTAACTGACTGAACCACTCGAGTACTGAGCCCCGGTTCGTTCCGGCTTGCAATGCATTCAGCTCGTCATTGATCAACCGCTTTAAGTAACTGACGGTTGGTATTTTTTGTCGATCCGGACGTATTGTGCGCACAATGCGCTCACTTTCAGCCCGGTAAGCCTGCGCTTGTTGTTCCAAGCGGTATATTTCCAGCAAATTATGACCAATCAAAACCGCAACAAGAACAGCTGCAGTCATTGCCGTTTTTTTCCAGATTTGCCAATACTTAAACCAGGAAGACTTCGTTCTGAAACGACCGGTCAGCAAGTTTACTCTTGATTGCAACGCTTGCTGAGTTAATAACTGCATCACTAAGGGCGAGGGTATAAATTCCCATTGCTGATCATTTTCTAAACTCAATTCAGGCAGTGGCGTATACGCTGTCAGTGGCAAATAATCGCCTTCTTCCTTTACCCAATCACAACGACTAAACAGCGCCAGCCAGTTACTTTCAATGCAGATACCGTGATATTCACTTTTACGAATAAGCCAGTCGTTGCCAATCTGAAGTGCTGTTAACCCTTCTCCCTGCGGAACGGCCAGCACATCCGGAATGACTTGCTTGACGTCAATTCCAATACTGGCGAACCTATCCAACAACGACTTCAATAACTGACGGTCAATCCCCGCAACATCTGCCACACGTCCCGATTTTTTTAGTACGCAAAAGTGCATGTCATCCACATCCTGGGCAACATCATCTTCGATTAAATACGGTATCATCGACTCCAACTGACGGTTTGCGCCTGCTGGTATTTCTACCTGATTAAGCACCACATCACTGGTGGCAATCAACAATAGCGTGATACGTTGTTCAGCATACGAACGCAATTGTTCAAGCTGTTCCCACCCTTGAACCTCACCGCTGGCGATAATTTCTTGTTGTACTGAAGACCACACCAACCAAGGAATAGTGGCTTCTTTTTGACTACTCAGTCGAACGGTCAGAAACTCGCTCACTGATTCCTCCGAAGCGACGGCGAATTACCGTTGCAGTTTGTTTATCATCACTATAAAACAGGCTTCTGTTACGCACTCTGGCCTGCTCTACTAAAACTTCTACATCCAACTCAAAATAGTGGCTATCAACAGCCAAATACCCTTTCGCTTGCTCTATCACATTTTCACCAGAAGCCGCTATCTGGGGCTCTGTTAAAAAAGCATCAACGCTTCCCCAGCCATCAAATGGTCGGTTTTCTAATACCGCTTCTGCGTCTGATACCGACAAGTTTGGGCTAAACATGGCAGACAGTAGTTTGGCTTGCTCAGGCTTTAACGTGTTTACATTTAAACGCCAATCATCTGTAGGCAATGCACAAACATATGGGGCGACTTTATACATCACATCTCCCCCAACTTGCTGAACTGCACGTAATTCACTGCTATCTGCAATCAACCCATTCGGTACAACATAAGCTGGCGACATGGACTCATAGTAGCTGTCTTCCACACCGTAGATACTTTGTACTCGATCATCGGCATCGATAAATTCTCGGGTAGAATCTGCGATAACTTCAGCCTGATAGTTATCAATATCCAGCGCCTCTAATAGAAGCTGAAAAACTCGGCTAACATACGCTTTTTCACTACCACTTACACTGTGCAAAACATTCAAATTAAAACAGGCTTGCTTATCAACGATGTGCCCTCTCAACTGTCCGTAATCTAACGGATAAGTCTGCTCTTCCAGAGCCCAAGCCTGACTTAAGTTAATGGTTTCACTATCTTTATAACTTTGTTCTATCGCCGTTCGAGCTAAGCCTTCAGCCCCGATACTATACCAGTAAGCCTGCTGGTAATTGACTTGCTTAGTCGCACGGTGAAACTGAGTAAACATACGTTCGGACATGGTCGCTGCAATTGAAACCATCAATGCGAGCAGTAACAGCACCACAACCAAAGCGACACCGCGTTGTGAAGAACTAGGAGCCACTATCTTCTCCTTGTGCTACACCGCCAGCAACAAGATAAATGCGTTCAATATCACCATAGTCTTTCAAAGTGAATTGCACCGCCACCGCTTTTGGCAGAACCATAGGTTTATTCCAGCTTTGATACCATTGCCCAGCAAAATAAAAACGCATATTCCAACTTTCAACCTGAGTCAAAATAGACGTCACAACGCCGTGCTGACCCGCGGCTGTATCCGGGTAATGCCAAGAGACTCTCTCTAAAACGCCGTCCACAAGACGGTAAGCCACCTGAACCACTTCCCCTCGCGGGAATTGTTGCTGAGGGTTATGCCAGCCCAGCCGGGTAAACATCACTCCTTTTTGTTCTGAACCCATCAGATAGTCTTGCCAAAGCAAAAACTGTTTACTTGCCGGCTCTCCCTGAGAACGAAACTGACGTGCTGCCATTTGACGAAAATCGGCGTCCATTAAAACTAAAGCTCGATTCAGTTCATTTAGCCGCTGAGTGTTCTGCAAGGAAGCTTCGTTACTACGTTGCACCTGATTTAACACCTGATAAGCACCCACGCTTAAGCTGGCAAATATTGCTATAGCAACCAGCACCTCAATTAAGGTAAACCCTTGTAACTGTGCTTTACGGCGCGACATAACTTCTCACCGTTATCACAGGCTGGCCCTGTTGCTTCGCCTTGACACTTACATCAAATGCGGTCAGAAACGTATTCGCTGTCTCGACGGGTGTGACAGTCCAATACCAGACTCTTCCTGCTAATTTCTCACTACCAGATTGAGTATTCACACCGTTATCAGCCAGAATAATTTTTGCCATTTGATTATCGGCAACCATTGCAGCAAAGGTTTTTTCTTCTAGGTAAGTGAGTGTATTGATATGCTGACTAACAGCACGAATAACACTAACGGCTGCAGTAGCAAAAATAGCCAGTGCGACAAGCACTTCAAGCAATGTAAAGCCATTATGCTTTTTCATATTGCTCTCCCGGAGCTAACAAACGCGCTTGTCCGTTTTCTCCAACCACAATTCTCCAGCTGTGATCTCTGTGTTCTGTTTTTGGCCATATACTCAGAACAAAAGGGGTTACTTCACCGCTCGACAGAATAAAAACTTGCGGAGACTTCTCTTGCTCCTGTCGCCCAAACCTATCATCAAACAGAGATCCAGGCTCAAACAAACGTTCATCTGACTGCCAGAGGTCCCCTCCTAATTGAAAATTAACAATGAGCTCTGACCGGATATCCAGCACCGGTTTAAACAGATGTGTATTAACCAACTTCCAGCCATCTGTCGTTAAAACTAAAAAGCGCAGGCTGCGCTGCTTTTCATCAACACTGACGCCATAATCTCTGCCGCTTAAAATGGCTTCTTCATTCAATAACTGAATACGCTGAAACACGCTTTGAGCGGCAGCTTTTGCTTGGTTATTCTGTGAAGCAGGGAAAGTCATCATGACTGCGGCAGCACTGACAGACAACAATAAGACAACCAGCAGTATTTCCAGTAAAGTAAACCCACGCGATCGTTCCTTCATAACAATCTCAAGCGATTTAGAGTTACTGAAAGTCTTCGATGTTCCAGTTCCCGATATCGGCATTAATCCCCTCACCGCCTTCCTGTCCATCAGCGCCGAAAGAAAATACATCTATTAAGCCTTTATCTCCGGGGCTTAAATACTGGAAATCGTTATCCCAGGCATCTTTAGGTAAACGCTTAATATACCCTTCGCTCGGATAGTTACGCAGATCCGAATTCGGCTTATTCACTAAAGCTTCCAGTCCCTGATCCGTTGTAGGATAAGAACCGTTGTCCAGCCTGTATCGCTCCAGAGCATTCTCTAAAGATACGATATTCCCCGCCGTGGTTTTCTGCTTCGCTGTATCAACATTTCCCATCAGACTAGGAGCGATAAAGCTAGCAAGAATACCGATAATCACAACGACTACCATGATTTCTAAAAGAGTAAACCCCGACTGGCCTTTGATACCCTTTTTCAATTTTGTTTCATGCTGTAACAGACTTATTTTACTCATAAATTCAATTCCACTAAGACGCTTAATACCGGATGCTTTAAGCTATCGCGTCATCAAGTTATTCATTTCTAAAATTGGCATTAACGTCGCCATCACGATGAACAATACCATGCCAGCCATCAGCGCAATTAAAGCGGGTGTAAAAATGCCAAGTGCAATATTCACGGTAGACTCAAAACTTCGATCCTGATTATCTGCCGCTCTGGTTAGCATCTGTTCTAATTCACCACTCTGCTCCCCACTGGCAATCATATGCAGCATCATTGGCGGAAACAGTTTAGTCTCGGTTAACGCTTTGCGTAGACTGACGCCTTCTCGTACGCTATCCGCGGCCAGTCTTACTTGTTGTTTAGCATAGTAATTCGGCATAACGTCAACAGCGATTTGCATTGCATCTAAAATCGGAATCGAACTGGAAGCGCAGATAGATAATGTCCGAGAAAAACGCGAAGCATTTAAGCCTCTGGTAATTTTACCAATGACAGGTAAATGCAGCAGTTTCTGATCCCATTTCAAACGTATATCAGGTTTTACTAACATCCACTTAATCAAGTAGGTGAGAGTAATGATCAGAATCAGCAGTTGCACTCCCCAGTGCTGAATAAACGCGCTCGACGAGAGTAGGAATTGAGTAGAAGCCGGAAGCTCTTGTCCCATTTGCACAAACTGTCCAACAATTTTAGGCACGACTGCCGTCAGCAAAAACGCCACGATACCAACTGCAAAGACAACGAGCACTACTGGATAAATCATCGCCTGTAACAACTTCGAGTGCATTTTTTGACGATTTTCCGCATAGTCAGCCAAGCGTTGCAAAACTGAACTCAAATGACCTGATTTTTCGCCAGCAGAAACCATGGAGCGAAACAGGTCGTCAAAGACATGAGGGTAATCCGCCAAACTATCAGCGAGAGTATATCCTTCAGTTACCTTAGCACGAACACCGGCCAGCATATTGCGTAAGTTGGGTTTTTCCGCTTGTTCTGATACAGCTATAAGACAATCATCGAGTGGCATCCCAGACTGAACTAACGTTGCAAGCTGACGGGTAATTAAAGCCAGATCCGGTGTACTAATACCGCGTTTAAACTGGAATCCAGAATGACGATTATTTTGTGATTTTGCGCCAGTCTCAACAACCTCAATGGGAGTCAGCCCCTGTTCTTTAAGGCGTTGACGTGCCTGACGAGCACTGTCACCTTCTATGACACCACTTTTGGTTTTACCTTTGCTATCTAACGCCTTGTACTCAAATGCAGTCATTATGACTCCTTGGTCACACGCATGACTTCTTCTAGAGACGTCACACCTTGCTGCACTTTACGTAAACCGTCCTGACGAATGCTGGGAGTATGCTGGCGAACGTGTTTCTCTATCGCCTGTTCTCCGGCTTCATCATGGATCAAAGCCTGAACATCTTCATCAATCAGTAGTAGCTCATGAATCCCTGTTCGCCCCCGGTACCCTTTATGATTACAATGCGGACATCCCTTGGCACGATACAAAGTAAGAGATTCTTTGTTTTGAAGCTCGAGCAGCTTTTTCTGCGCCGAATCAGCTTCGTAAGGCTCTTTACAATCCGGACATAACGTTCTGATCAAACGCTGAGAGAGGACTCCAAGTAGTGACGAAGACAGTAAGAATGGCTCTATGCCCATATCACGCAAACGCGTAATGGCACCAATTGCGGTATTGGTATGAAGAGTTGACATCACCAAGTGGCCGGTTAACGATGCCTGAACTGCGATTTGAGCCGTCTCTAAATCGCGAATCTCACCCACCATAACTACATCAGGATCCTGACGAAGGATTGCCCGCAGGCCACGGGCAAACGTCATATCGACTTTCGGGTTTACCTGTGTTTGGCCGATGCCATCGATATCAAATTCAATCGGATCTTCAACGGTTAAGATATTACGTTCATTACTGTTAATCTGTTGCAGGCCAGCATATAGGGTTGTAGATTTGCCCGAGCCTGTCGGGCCAGTCACTAATATGATGCCATGCGGCCTTTCAATCAAATGACGAAATTGCTGCTGAATGACATCTCTCATCCCTAAACTGAGCAGATCCAGGCGTGTGGCGTTTTTATCCAGCAAACGTAGCACTACTCGCTCACCGTGCGAAGAAGGCATGGTAGAGACACGCACATCAACCGCCCGACCGCCAATTCTCACAGAGATACGCCCGTCCTGAGGAACACGTTTTTCTGCGATATCCAGCTTCGCCATCACCTTCACCCGGGAAACCAGCAGAGGAGCAAGCTTACGACTGGGACTTAAAACGTCACGCAGAACACCATCAACCCGAAAACGAATCGACAGTGCCTTCTCAAACGTTTCAATATGAATATCAGAGGCGCCTTCTTTAATCGCTTCGCCCAACATAGCATTAATGAGCTTGATGATTGGTGCATCGTCATCAGACTCAAGCAAATCTTCGTTGCGTGGCAATTCTTCAGCCAACGAGAAGAAATCATCGCTATCCGCACCAATGTCTTCCATCAGCTGGCGGGCTTCTGAAGAGTCTCGTTGATAAACCTCTGTCAGCTTGTTCTCAAATTCGTTAGCCGTCAGTTCGGTTAACGTAAGCGGTACTTTAACAACTCGCTTAACCTCGACCAGAGCAGTCATAGACACCGGTGCAACATAATAAATCGTCGCGGAAGTAAAACTGATATTCCATTCCAGCACCAACTTAAAACGATTGGCAAAACTAAATGGCAGACGACGTATAGCTGGCGACATGATTTGTGTCATTGCTCAGTTTCCATCTGGTCGATGAAAGCCTGTATTTCTGCTGGGTGTCGGCGATCTTCACCAAACTTAGGTAATACCGGAATATGCCGATCATCCATCAGTGCCAAACCTTCATCAGCCTTGTACAGCTGCTCGGCACGAATATAGTTATATTTCCGCTGAGTAATGCCATCTGCACTCATACCATCACGAATAATGGTTGGTTTGATAAATACCATCAGGTTTCTTTTCTCAACTTGAGTGCTGGTTGATTTAAATAGATAACCTAACACCGGAATATCGCCTAGCAACGGTACTTTTGATTCGCTCTCCTGAGTTCTTTCATCAATCAACCCCCCCAGAACCAACATCTGCCCGTCTTGTACCATCACAGAGGTATTCAACTGACGCTTGGCGAAACGTACATCCACAGCACCGTTAGCACCAAGTACGTTAGACACTTCTTGTTCAATATTTAACTGAACAGAATCGCCTTCGTTAATCTGTGGCACCACTTTGAGCTTAATGCCCACTTCTTTACGATCAACAGTCTGGAAAGGGTTTTCATTATTTGCGCTGGATGTTGACCCAGTAAGCACCGGGACTTCCTCACCAACAATAAATGACGCTTCACCGTTATCCATAACAGTAATACTTGGTGACGACAAAATGTTCGAGTTTGAATCGCTGGAAACCGCGCTTAGAAGTGCCGTCCAATCGCCCATTGCGATACTGACAGCAGCACCATTGATACCAGATAAGGCAGCTGCTAGCGAACTGTAGTCGCCTGATTCGGTTGACTCTCTAGTCTGCCAAGTATTACTTGATGAATCCCAGTAGCTTTCAGTTGTTGTCGTGTCTTTAGCTTCTTCTAAGCCCACCATCACATTACCAATCGAAGCACCGGTATTGCCGTACTGAACAATCGAGCCATCTTCAAGCGAACCCCATTGGACACCAAGGTTAATACCATCACCTTCGGCCATTTCAACAATAAGAGCTTCAATCAAAACTTGTGCACGGCGAATATCAAGCTGAGCAATAACATCTAGCATCGCGTTCATCACGTCTTGTGGTGCAGTAATGACCAAAGAGTTGGTTCCCGCATGCGCAGAAATCATAATGTCACTATTTTTTGAGCTAGCACTCTTGTTTTGTTGGCTGTTTTGATTGTTCGCTTGAAGGTTATCAGAAACACCTTTAAGAACACCCACAAGGTCTTCTGCTTTGGCATACTTAAGATAAACAACACGGTTGTTACCTTTAGTTGCCATTTCAACATCGAGTTGTTTAATCAAACCTTTCAGACGTTGGCGAACTTTTGGGTCGCCAGAAATCAAAATGGAGTTAGTCCGATCATCAGCCACCAGCTTTGGCTGAAGAAATTCAGGGGTATTTTTTGCCTCACCGGTTTTGTTAAGAGCTTCAACAATGCGTACCATTTCTGCCGCAGAAGCATTTTTTAATTCAACCAGTTCAATATCTTTATCGCCAGCCTGATCAACGCGACGTACGATTTCAGCTAAGCGATTCACCACCGCAGCTCTGCCCGTAATTAAAATGATATTAGCGGGGTCATAATGCACCACATTCCCAGCACCGGCGTTATCAATCAGTTGACGTAACAGCGGCGAAAGTTCGCGAACCGACACATTCTTAACCGCAACAACCTGAGTAACAACACTGTCTCCTGACGCCCGGTCATTATCGCCGAGAACTGGAACTGGTGATGTTTTGGCGTCTTTCGATTTAACGACTTTTAGTACACCGTTATCCATTTCAACCACGGCGTAACCATAGACTTCCAGTACATTGAGAAAGAAGCTGTAATACTGTTCATCATTGAGGGTATCGTAACTGCGAACATCAATCTTGCCACGAACAGAAGGATCAACAATGATTGTCTTTTCCAGGTTGCGTCCGACAATATTAACGAACTCCTGAATATCTGTGCCTTTGAAACTAGCACTGAATTCACTGGCTATCGCCACTGGTGACATAAGCAAACTGCTGACTAGCAGCCATGCACTTGTTTTAAGCCAATGCTTCACAAAATACTCCTCTTGCTGAAGCTTGTGCGTCAGATTTAAAATTGAATGTAAATATCATATTGCTGCCCGTCACGCAGAACTGTCAGGTTAACTTCCGTCATTTCTGGCAGAGATAGTGCCAATTTGTTCATCACATCAGGCGTGGTTAAGTCGAGGCCATTAAATTCAATTGCAATGTCCCCATTTTGTAATCCTGATGCATTGAACAGTACCGCATCTTTACCGGGGCTGACCCTATAACCAACAATGGTGTTGTCTTGTTTAACCTGAGACAGACGAACATACTGAAAAATTTCCTGAGGATTTTTCACGATAGCCTGTCGAATGGAATCCAACCGTTCTTGTTCGGAAATACCTTGAGTAACCGTGTGACCTTCAATAACACTACTACGCTCAGAATAATCGATCCCTTCCAGCATCAGCGTTTCATCGCGGCCTGAGTTATCAATAATAACCCGATCAGAGAGTACCGCTTTAAGCCGGGCTCGGGTTCCCTCAATAACCTCATTGAGACCATAAGTCACTTGAGTACCTCGGTTAGAGATAACAGCAAGATTCTTATTAACATTACTGCTTGCAACTACCCCAACCAGTATTAAATTTAATCGGGTCTTGGGAGCATCAACAACGTTTGGAACCTCAGGAGCAATGACAGATTGCGAGTAGCGGCCAAATAGTGCTCCATTTTGCAACGCACTAATATCTAATAACTCTTCCTTGGCAGGAGCCTCTGTATTTGATGGTGACCATTGAGGTAAAACAGGCTCTGACTGAAACATCCAGACTGACTTTCCCAGTAGCCAGGCAGAAGTGGCTAATAATAACACTGTCAGAAACACACTGACTGGCTTTTGCCATTGAGAGAAATTGCTTAACATTTTATCTGACCGCACGTAAAAGAATGACAGAGTTTCATTGATGTCTCGTTCCCTTTTCTCCAATTATTTGCGTCAAAACTTAACAATAGGCGGTAATTCGAACAAAAATAAACGGGATAATATATCACTAAACACTTCTGCATGTTTTATTCTAAGATTAAATTTTCGATCCAGTTGAAAAAAAGAGACTCAAGCACCACTTAATTCACCATAAGAAAGTAAAGAGCAATAAACTTAGAGGTCATTAAACACGATGAGTTCCACTGACGAAGCGGTTAGGCTCGATAAATGGCTATGGGCCGCGAGATTCTATAAAACCCGTTCAATTGCACGAAATATGGTCGATGGTGGCAAAGTTCATTATAATGGCCAACGCTCTAAGCCGAGTAAAATTGTTGAACTTGGTGCGGTGATTACACTGCGTCAGGGTAACGAGCAAAAAACCGTCACCATAGAGAAGGTATCGGATCAAAGGCGCGGTGCACCGGAAGCGCAAACCCTCTATTCAGAAACGCCTGAGAGTATTGAGAAACGTGAGCGTCATGCATTAGCACGCAAACTAAACGCTCACAACCCAAGTCCAGATCGTCGACCAGATAAAAAACAGCGTCGAGATATTCTAAAATTTAAACATCAGTAAAAAGCCGGATTATTTCCTTATGACAACAAGTGCACAGGCGAACGTATTAAATCGCTACCTATTTGAAGACTTATCCGTACGCGGTGAATTAGTACAACTGGATAAAGCGTATCAGCAAATCATTACCAGCAAAGAATATCCCGCACCGATCAAATCTTTGCTGGGAGAATTACTGGTTGCCACTACTCTATTAACTGCAACATTGAAGTTTGAAGGCTCCATCACGATGCAATTACAAGGTGATGGCCCTGTTTCTTTGGCTGTTATCAATGGCGACAATAATCAGAAAATCCGTGGTGTAGCGCGCTGGGAAGGTGAAATCACGGATGACGCTGGTTTACATGATCTGATGGGTAAAGGTCACTTGGTCATCACCATCGAACCTAAAAAAGGTGAGCGCTATCAGGGCGTTGTAGGCCTGGAAGGGAATGACATTGCTGAGGTTCTGGAAAGCTATTTCCTACGCTCAGAGCAGCTAAAAACTCGTTTATGGATTCGCACTGGTGAACACGATGGGCAGCCTCACGCGGCTGGTATGCTGCTTCAGGTCGTTCCTGACGGCACAGGAACCGCAGATGATTTTGAACATCTGGAGCAACTGACCAATACGGTGAAAAACGAAGAACTTTTCACCTTGAAGGCAAATGAGCTTTTGTATCGTCTTTATAATCAGGAGCAGGTAAAGGTATTTGAACCTCAACCTGTCGAGTTCCGCTGTGGCTGTTCACGCGAAAGAAGCGGTGCTGCAATTATTACCATTGACCGCAATGAAATTAACGACATTTTAGCAGAGGAAGGTGCCGTTTCTTTACATTGTGATTACTGTGGGACAACATATTCTTTCAACTCATCAGAAGTAGAAGAATTGTACTCGCAAACTAATGATAACAAAAAGACTTTGCATTAATTTACTAAAATTAACAAGCACATTAATCTTGCACAAGAGCCAGCATAATGCTGGCTTTTTTTGTGATCAAAAGTCAATAAAATCAACACTTCCACAGCACCGTACGCCATACTTATTTTTCAAGCATTATTAAATTTTTTCTCTGGAATAAGAGTTTAACTACAAGATAAAATGCTTTGACCAAGATATGTGACGAGTTACCTAAAACCACAGGAAATTAGTGGATATTTTTTGAACTATCTCCCTGTTTTCTCCCAGACCCGTTGCTAGCATGGTTTACAGATTACAATTAAAAACATTATTACAAAATCCCTACAAAAAAATCCTAATAAGGAGCACCTATGACCGTTATGGAACATACAAAGGCTGCACAATTAGACCTAACCCAATACGGAATAACTAACGTTACTGAGGTTGTCCACAACCCCAGTTATGAAACGTTATTCGCTGAAGAAACACGTTCAGATCTTGAAGGCTACGAAAAAGGCGTAGTGACAGAGCTGGGAGCTGTTGCCGTGGACACTGGTATTTTTACCGGGCGTTCACCAAAAGATAAGTTCATCGTTGAAGATAACACCACGCGTGACACCATGTGGTGGACATCAGAACAAGCAAAAAATGATAACAAACCCATTAGCCAAGCAGTTTGGAACGATCTGAAAGATCTGGTTAACCAACAGCTATCAGGTAAACGTTTGTTTGTCTTTGATGGTTACTGTGGTGCAAACGCAGATACTCGTTTGCGAGTCCGCTTTATAACTGAAGTCGCGTGGCAAGCGCACTTCGTAAAAAACATGTTCATTCGCCCAAGCGACGAAGAACTTGCGAATTTCGAACCAGACTTCGTGGTCATGAATGGCGCGAAATGCACCAACCCGAAATGGGAAGAGCATGGCCTGAACTCAGAAAACTTTACCGTTTTTAACCTGACTGAAAAAATGCAGCTAATCGGCGGTACCTGGTACGGTGGTGAAATGAAGAAAGGTATGTTCGCAATGATGAACTACTTCCTTCCTCTTAAAGGCATTGCATCTATGCACTGCTCAGCCAACATGGGCAAAGAAGGCGATGTTGCTATCTTCTTCGGCCTATCTGGCACAGGTAAAACAACACTGTCTACCGACCCTAAACGCGCACTTATCGGTGATGATGAACATGGCTGGGACGACGATGGGGTGTTCAACTTCGAAGGGGGTTGTTACGCAAAAACCATCAAGCTATCTAAAGAAGCAGAACCGGATATTTACAACGCTATTCGCCGTGATGCGCTGCTAGAGAACGTAACAGTACGTGCCGATGGCTCAATTGATTTCGATGACGGTTCAAAAACAGAGAATACTCGTGTTTCTTACCCGATTTACCACATAGATAACATTGTTAAGCCAGTCTCTAAAGGTGGACACGCTAACAAAGTTATCTTCCTATCCGCAGATGCATTTGGTGTGTTACCTCCGGTATCGAAACTAACACCGGAACAAACCAAGTACCACTTCCTATCTGGCTTTACAGCCAAGCTGGCCGGTACTGAACGTGGTATTACAGAGCCAACTCCAACCTTCTCTGCGTGCTTCGGTGCTGCGTTCCTGACGCTTCACCCAACCAAATATGCAGAAGTTCTGGTTAAACGTATGGAAGCCGCTGGTGCCGAAGCTTATCTGGTCAATACCGGCTGGAATGGTTCAGGCAAACGCATCTCAATTCAGGATACTCGTGCGATTATTGACGCAATTCTGGACGGTTCAATCGAAGATGCAGCAACTAAGCACGTTCCGATATTTAATCTGGAAGTCCCAACCTCTCTGCCAGGTGTTAATCCAGAAATACTGGATCCAAGAGACACCTATGTAGACCCGCTACAGTGGGAAAGCAAAGCAAAAGATCTGGCCAATCGTTTTATCAATAACTTCGATAAGTATACTGATAACGCGGAAGGTAAATCTTTGGTGTCAGCAGGCCCTCAGTTAGACTAGACTGATGTAAATTTCAAAAACCGCTACCAAGCCCCTATTTTTAGGGGCTTTTTTGTTGAAGCAAATTGAGAATTGATTCAAGCTGGTATCCGGCTTCAATAAGGATGGTTGGTACAGGAAACGATGAAAAAATTGTTTGCATTAGGCATTGGTGCTATTGGCGTACTACTTGCGACCACACTTATCGTGTTTGCAATCATGCACACCCGTTATTTCACCCCTTCTGTACAATGGTTAACACAACAGCTTTGGCCAGACCAGCTGACTTTTAGCCAGCTTGAATACCACTACCCAAATCACTTTACTCTGCATGAAGTCACCTTAAAGACAGAATCGCAGCCGGCCAATTTTGAACAAGTTGATATTTGGTTTAATAAAACGCTGCTCAATGACAATAAATTGGTAATCGACAGTCTCCTTCTTGACGGTGCAAACTTTGCGCAAGGCCTGCCTTCCACACCATTGCTACAACACATTCAGATCAATCAAATTGCGGTACACAATATTGATTTTTCTCAAAATGGGCTCATTGCACGTGGAGTTAATCTACAAATAAAAAATCCGGTTTGGTCCCAATCAACGCCTTATCTACCTTTTGGTCAGATTCAGTTATCAGCCGACCAGTTCTACTGGCGAGGTGAAGCCTTTAATCAAGTCCTGGTCGATGCCGATTACAAGCCTAAAAACAGTACCGTTTATGGTACATCTTTTAAGTGGCGTGGTAGCGATTTTTCCGGCCAGGGTGAACAATTTGATACACAGTGGTCTCTGGTTAATACCACTATCAGTCATTTGAATCTGACGCCGGACCTAGAGCCTATCTCGCAACAGATCTGGGAAGCTGTATCAAACTATGTCACTCATATTAACAGCCTAGACATACTTAATAGCCAAATTTCCTGGGCGGGCATTGAAATGGAGAATCTGGCTGCATCAATTGAAAACCTCGATCTCACCCACTCGATTTGGCAACAGAGTGGCGGCTACCTTTCTCTCAATGCGGATTCGATCACCTGGCGAGAACAGCAACTGATTGAGCCCAGCTTTAAGCTCGATTTATCTCAAAACTCTATTTCTGTGAGTGATTTTGCAAGTGAAGTTTTACAGGGAGACATTCAGCTTTCAGGCACGATGACACCAGATAGCGTTCATTTAAAACGACTCAATATTCAGGGAGTAAAATGGTTTGCTGAAACCCAGAATGATATCGCATGGCTGCCAAAGCAGTGGCCACAACTGGCAGACCTCACCATAGATCATTTAGAGCTGAATAATATTCAGTTTATCCAACTGGTTAACAAACCATTCTGGCAATTTTCCGGCTTAACAGCAGAAGGGAAACAAACACGGCTTATTCGTAACCACCAGTGGGGACTTTGGAACGGAGAGCTCACCATAAGCGCAAACAGCGCGAGTATCGGCGAGCTTATTAGCACGCAAGGTGTCATAGAAATGCACAGTACAGATGGCCAATGGCAACTCGAACGAGCCTTTATTCCATTAGAGAAGGGCTACATTGATGCTACCGCTAACTGGGATTTCACTCAACCAAGCTCTCCATGGTCACTGACAGCGCATGCTGATGGGCTTCCTGTGCCCTTCATAAACTACTTTTACTCGTTACCTATAGAATTAGACGGTATCACTGAAGTTGATTTCCATGCCACTGGGATGGCTGGTGACTATTCAATGCTGGCTCATTCTCTTTCTGGAGAACTCAATGCCAGTGTGCGAGAGGGAACCATGGCGCTTGAAGAACACCACCCAACCACAGTTCAGCCTTTCGAAGTGGATCATATAAAGGTTACAGCAGACAGGGGACGATTGAATCTCAACCCGACCCCTATTAAAAGCCATGGGTTACAAGCCAATTTGGTTGCTAAGCTCGATCTTGTCGATCCAAAAAGTGGGCGTTTTGATCTGAATATAACCCAGGGATGTGAACACATCCGCTACGATTTGCTCAATAATCAAATAACCGATCAGAGCTGTGAAGAAGATAAACAACCTTAGCAATGGGTTGAATCAGCGGACGCTTAAGTTACTCACCAGATCCTGATAATTAGGGATCAGCATATAGGTGCCGATAAATTCAACCGCATCGACATCACCACTTGATATTGTGACATTCACAACAATGCGAGCTTTCCGCCCGGAGGCTAAACGATCTAAGTCACCACTGATACCATCCAGTGAGGTGGAAGCGACCGGATTATGCACCACAGGACGACCATAACGAATGCGGCTATCCACCAGCACTATGTCCCCTTCCAAATTTCGCTCGCGCATCAGTAACCAGGCCATTCCCCAGCCAGTTAAAGTCGCCAGAGTAAAAGCAGACCCTGCAAACATGGTGTTGTGTGGGTTCAAGTTAGGATTAATCTGCGCACAACACTGAAACTGATAACCGGTATATTGCTGTACCTTAATACCCATTTTGTCACTGATCGGAATTTGAGAGGCCCAACGCTCTTGTAATTCTGTGCACCATTCCGGTTTGCGTATAACATCAGCCATTGGTGCGAGATGCTTAACCATTTGCTGATGACGCACAGGTCCACGTTCATCACTAAGTTCACCACGACGCTCAAAACCGTTTTTTTCATAGAATGAGATAGCATCTTCGCGCGCATTACATACCACCCGTTTAGCGCCTTCCTGCCGTGCCAGAGACTCTAGGGCGACCAGTACCAATGAGCCCATGCCCTTAGCCCGACGATTAGATTTGACCGCCATATAGCGAATCTGCCCTTCACTGTCCGGGGTAATATAAAGACGCCCGATAGCCATTGGCCGCCCCCGACTATCAACGATCATCCGGTGATGACTCATGGGGTCATACTCATCCCTCTCCGAACCAATCGGCATGCGCCAGGGCTCACGCAACATCTGCCAGCGGAAGTGGTAATACTTATTGAGCTGATTATCCGTTTTCGGCGTAATAAGTTTAAACATAGATTCCGTTCCTAAAAATAAAAGTAAACTTCAGGCAACATCCTGGCCTGTAGTAACCTAAACCTGTAACCAAAAAGTCACGGGGCCATCATTAACCAATGAGACTTTCATGTCAGCGGCAAAGCGTCCTCGCTCTGTCGGCAATACGCCCTCACATAAGTCAGAAAAATAATCGTACAAACGCTCGGCGTCTTTAGGGTGAGCACCGCGTGAAAATCCAGCTCGGGTTCCTTTTTTTGTATCCGCAGGCAGCGTGAACTGGGAGACAACCAGCACACTACCACCGATGTCTTTGACACTTAAGTTCATTTTTCCGGCGTCATCTTCAAATACCCGGTAAGAAGTTACTCGCTCCATCAAACGCTTTGCTTTTGCTTCGTCATCGTCTCGCTCAACACCGAGCAATACCAGCAAGCCTGTATCTATCTCACCAACCACGTCTCCTTCGACACGTACTGCGGCTTCACTTACTCGTTGAATCAACGCTATCACTGGAACTCTCATCCTTATCTTGCTCGTCAGGGGAACAAGAGTTTAACACGTATGATTCTTCACTCCAGCATTCACTCTCTCCAAGTGCAGCGGTCACTTCCGCCCCTATCAAAACAATCATCCAGCATAAGTAGATCCAAACAAATAAAATCGGAATCGCGGCTAATGCTCCATAAATCAACTGATATGACGGGAAATGAGTAATGTACGCCGCAAATGCCTTCTTACTCAGTTCAAACAGAACAGCGGCAACGAAAGCTCCAGCAAGAGAATGATAAATATAGACCTTTTTATTTGGAACGAGTAAATATAAGCCGGAAAAAGCAAAAAATGACAGCAAGAATGGAAGCCAGCGCAAGAATAAATTGTAAATTCCAACCAAAGCTTCACTATCAATGAGCTTGAGCGATGTGACATAAGAAGTCATCGCAATGCTTGCCCCTAACAATAATGGCCCAAGAGTTAGAATCATCCAGTACATAGAGAAAGAAAACACCACACGGCGTTTATGTTTTACCCGCCAGATATAGTTCAGGTTCTTATCAATATTTGAAATCAGCATCAAAGCGGCGACAAATAGAAACATACCGCCAACTGCCGTCATTTTGGCAGTATTACCAATAAACTCTGTTAATGCCGTTCTGACCGCTACGCCAGCAGCTGGAACAAAATGCTCAATCACAAAATCTTGCAATACCCCACCAACATCAGAAAATATTTCAAATGAAGACATAATTGATAAAGAAACGGTAAACATTGGCACAATCGACAACAAAGTAATATATGCCAGATAACCGGCATTAACGTTGACGCGGTCATGTTTCATTCTGAAGAATAAATAGCGAGCAAATGCGTAAGTTTTCTTAGCCGAGTACTTTAAATTCAATGGCAACCTCATAAGTGTCTCGATATCTGTATTTATGTAACACGCTAATTTTACTAAAGTATAACCTAACTTATACGGGCAAAGAGTGACTTTAAACGATAAGCCAAAGAATACGCTGTAAACTTTATTCTAGATGACTCAGGATAAAGTCAACCCGCTCATCTACGGTGCTAAAAGGAACGTCAATACAACGATACCCTAACCTAAGGTAGGTATCGACCAGTCGTTGATGAATCGCCAAAGCTTCCTCAAACGGATAAGGGCGAATCTCATCCTGAACATAGATAGCCGGGTGCGGTGCGCAGACGAAAACATCTGAGAAATATCCCTTACTGGCATCAATATAACGCGGTTCCGGGGTTATACCCGCACCTTGCAGGTATCCGCAGATATCAGGTATCGCCCGGTCTAAAAATACTAGTGAGTGTTTGCTTGCAGCCTGTTTCTGTTCAGACATCACACCTAGGCATAACTCAGCAAAACCCACCATATTGTTCCAGGGCAATATGCCATTTTCCACTTGGCTTTGTTGCTCAATAAGCGCTCGGGAAGATTCCTGAAAAGTTGTATACCCTTGGCTAGACAAAGCTTGTATCAGTGTGGTTTTTCCAGCTCCGGGACCACCGGTTATAATCACAGGCAGCACATTATTTTCCTTATTGATTGGCCCTAAATACAAAAAGCCCCCAGCTTACACAGCCAGGGGCTTTAAAAACGTTAACCTGATAAGATTAATTAACCGCGAGCAGCACGCTTACGATCATTTTCCGTCAGGTGGCGCTTACGAATACGGATGCTTTCCGGAGTAACTTCAACCAATTCGTCATCATCGATGAATTCTAGTGCTTGCTCTAACGTGTATTTAATCGCTGGAGTCAGAACCTGTGCTTCATCAGTACCAGATGCACGTACGTTAGTCAGTTGCTTACCTTTCAGGCAGTTCACAGTCAGGTCATTTGAACGGTTATGAATACCGATTACCTGACCTTCGTATACTTCGTCTGCGTGTTCAGTAAATAGACGGCCACGCTCTTGCAGATTAAACAGTGCGTAAGTCAGTGCTTTACCTGTTGCGTTCGAAATCAGTACGCCGTTAACACGTTGACCGATTTCACCACCTTTATGCGGCGCGTAGTGGTCAAACGTATGGTAAAGAAGACCAGAACCTGAAGTCAGAGTCAGGAACTCAGTCTGGAAACCAATCAATCCACGAGAAGGCATAATGAAGTCAAGACGTACACGACCTTTACCATCTGGAGACATATCTTTCAGCTCGCCTTTACGCACGCCGATTTTCTCCATAATACCGCCCTGGTGCTCTTCCAGTACGTCAATCGTTACCGTTTCAAACGGTTCCATCAACTGACCGTCTTCTTCTCTCAGAATAACTTCTGGACGAGATACAGCTAGTTCAAAGCCTTCACGGCGCATGTTCTCGATAAGAATAGACAGGTGAAGTTCACCACGACCAGAAACACGGAATTTGTCTGGATCGTCAGTTTGTTCTACGCGCAATGCTACGTTGTGTACCAACTCTTTCTCAAGACGCTCAAGGATGTTACGTGAAGTCACGAACTTACCTTCTTTACCTGCAAACGGAGAAGTGTTTACCTGGAAAGTCATGGTTACGGTTGGTTCATCAACACTCAACGCAGGAAGTGCTTCAATATTATTTACATCACAGATGGTGTCTGAGATTTTTAGTTCACCAAGACCTGTGATTGCAACGATGTCACCTGCGTTTGCTTGCTCTGCTTCAGTACGTTGCAGACCAAGGTAACCCAGAACTGTCCCCACTTTACCGTTACGCTTTTTACCATCAGCAGAAACGATAGTCACTTGCTGGTTAGGCTTCACAGTACCGCGAGTCACACGACCGACACCGATAACACCAACGTATGAGCTGTAATCAAGTTGAGAAATTTGCATTTGCAGCGGACCGTCAAGATCTACTTGAGGTGGTTCAACATTGTCAACGATAGCCTGGAACAATGGTTCCATATTTTCGCCAGTTTCACCTTCTTCCAATGTTGCCCAGCCATTAAGAGCTGATGCATAAACCACCTGGAAGTCTAACTGTTCATCGGTTGCACCTAAGTTGTCAAACAGATCGAAAACCTGATCCATAACCCAGTCAGGACGAGCACCAGGACGGTCGATTTTGTTAATAACAACGATTGGCTTCAGACCATGAGCAAATGCTTTTTGTGTAACGAAGCGAGTTTGTGGCATTGGACCGTCAACGGCATCAACGATCAAACAAACACAATCAACCATTGACATGATACGTTCAACTTCGCCACCGAAGTCGGCGTGTCCCGGAGTATCTACGATGTTGATACGGTAATCATTCCAGTTAATCGCAGTATTCTTTGCAAGAATCGTAATACCGCGCTCTTTTTCGATATCATTCGAGTCCATGACTCGCTCTTCGATGTCACCGCGAGACTCTAACGTACCCGATTGCTGAAGTAGTTTATCGACAAGGGTAGTTTTACCGTGGTCAACGTGCGCGATGATCGCGATATTTCTTAATTTTTCAATTTGTGGAGTAGCCATGGATTTTGCTTCACTTATATACACAAAATGGCCCGTCTCTACAGGATATAAAGACGTAGCCTCAATTTGGTTCAAAAAACGGGCAATAATGTACCAGATTCTGGCGAAAAACCTAGGAATATGTGATCCGTAACGCTGATTTTCGCTCTTTTGAGCCTAGTCGCTAAAGTGAGTTAAAACAAACAATGCTGAATTAACTGCATTTAGCGCTAGCAAATATCATCAATGATTGCTTCAATAGTACCCGTTTTGATAGAAAATGGTGCAGCAAAACCAACAGTGCACCATTTTGGGTCAACAAAGGATCTTTTTGGTGCACCATTAAGCACCAAAAAAAACACCAGCCTCATAACTAATTGATTAATATGAGGTTAGATGATTGGCACGGATCTGGCTAATAGTAAATCCAGCATCGATTAAGAAAGTTTAAGTCATTAATTAATGCAAACGACTATTTTTGATTCGAGCCTAATCGCTTTATAAACACTGGAGGTTATCCAAGATGTCAGTAGAAAATGTTCTATCGCTGATCCAAGAAAACGAAGTGAAGTTTGTTGACCTACGCTTCACTGATACAAAAGGTAAAGAGCAGCATATATCTATTCCGGCTCACCAAGTAGATGCTGATTTCTTTGAAGAAGGCAAAATGTTCGATGGTTCATCAGTTGCTGGCTGGAAAGGTATCAACGAATCGGACATGGTAATGATGCCTGATGCGGCATCAGCTGTGCTTGACCCATTCACAGAAGAATCAACACTAAACATCCGTTGTGACATCCTAGAACCTGCAACTATGCAAGGTTACGATCGCGACCCGCGTTCAATCGCGAAACGTGCAGAAGATTTCATGCGCTCAACGGGTATCGCAGATACTGTACTTATCGGTCCAGAACCAGAATTCTTCCTGTTTGATGATGTTAAATTCTCAACTGACATCTCTGGCTCTTTCTACAAAATCGACGATGTAGAAGCGAGCTGGAACACAGGTTCTGAATACGAAGAAGGTAACAAAGGTCACCGTCCTGGCGTTAAAGGTGGTTACTTCCCAGTAGCTCCAATCGACTCATCTCAAGACATCCGTTCTGCTATGTGTCTAATCATGGAAGAAATGGGTCTTGTTGTTGAAGCTCATCACCACGAAGTTGCTACAGCTGGCCAAAACGAAATCGCTACTCGTTTCAACACGCTAACGAACAAAGCGGATGAAATCCAAATCTACAAATACGTTGTTCACAACGTTGCACACGCATTTGGTAAAACAGCGACATTCATGCCTAAACCACTAGTTGGCGACAACGGTTCTGGTATGCACGTGCACCAATCTCTGGCTAAAGACGGTGTTAACCTATTTGCTGGTGATAAGTACGGCGGTCTGTCTGAAATGGCGCTTTACTACATTGGTGGTGTTATCAAACACGCTCGTGCTATTAACGCATTTTCTAACCCGGCAACTAACTCGTACAAACGTCTAGTACCTGGTTTCGAAGCTCCTGTTATGCTTGCTTACTCTGCACGTAACCGTTCTGCTTCTATCCGTATCCCAGTGGTACCAAGCCCGAAAGCACGTCGTATCGAACTACGTTTCGGCGATCCAGCAGCGAACCCATACCTATGTTTCGCAGCAATGCTAATGGCTGGTCTTGACGGTATTAAGAACAAGATCCACCCTGGCGATGCTATGGATAAAGACCTGTACGATCTACCAGCAGAAGAAGCAGCTGAAATCCCAACTGTTGCTTACTCTCTAAAAGAAGCACTGGAAGCTCTGGATGCAGATCGTGAGTTCCTGACTACTGGTGGCGTATTCTCTGATGACTTTATCGATTCTTACATCGGTCTAAAATCTCAGGACGTTGAGAGAGTGAACATGACAACTCACCCACTAGAGTTTGAACTATACTACTCTGTATAGTTTCGCTAGTGTATAACGTGTAATGACTTTACAGCGTTATAAGGCTCGCCTCGCAGGCGGGCCTTTTTTATATTTAGTAGCCAGCAAAAACTCTTTAGCATAAACACCTTATTGTCTAAGGAGAACCACACCTTGATCCGATTTTTATGCATTGCCTGCCTGATCTTCAGTATGTCGATATCCGCGAAAAACATTTATTCCTGGACAGATAGAAATGGTGTGACGCATTTTTCAGACATCCTTCCACAAACGAACGCTAAGATACATTCGTTACCAACAGTCTCTTCTCTTTCCCCACAGCAATCCGTAAACCTAACACCCAAAATGCAAAAGCATGATTACCGTTCCAAAAAAACACCAAAATTGTCTATAAAAATAATATCGCCCACTAATGGTGAAACAATTCGTGATAACAACGGTGCAATTGAGGTAAAAACCCAGCTAAATCGGCCACTTTTATCGTCAGAACACTTACAATTGTTCATGGATAACAAACCTATTGGTGCACCGAGCACCAAAAAGGTGTGGTTACTGGAAAATATCGATAGAGGAACCCATCGCTTTTTAATTCAGCTAGTTGTAAGCGGCAAGGTTATTGCATCAAGCTCCTTAGTAACGGTATATCTTCATCGGGCGTCCGTGAATTAGATTTAAAAGAACTAATAAGCCCGATATCACAAGGGGTTGTACTTTTTCTTTGTTTACCGTTGCGCCATACTTGACATTTGATTGCACCAAAACTGTGCATTGCATTATATTGGGACACGGACAAGGAAGATTACTGTGAGTGCGGAACTGAGCCATACCATCTTAAATAACGTCGTAACAGCTACGCTGATGCTCGACGAACTTTTGTGTGTCCGTTATGCCAACCCGGCCGCCGAGCAACTGTTTTCTCAAAGCGCCAAGCGCATTACCAACCAACCGTTATCAAAGTTAATCCAACACGCTTCGATGGATTTAGCTTTACTGACTCAACCACTACAAAGCGGACAGAGCATTACTGACAGTGATGTCACTTTTGTCGTGGATGGTAAGCCACTAATGCTTGAAGTGACCGTCAGCCCAATGTCATGGGAAAAAGAATTATATTTGCTGGTTGAAATGCGCCGTATTGGTCAGCAACGAAGGCTAACCCAGGAGCTCAATCAACATGCTCAGCAGCAAGCCGCTAAGCTTCTGGTTCGGGGACTGGCTCACGAAATAAAGAACCCGCTTGGTGGGTTGCGTGGAGCGGCACAGTTATTAGAACGTATGCTTCCGGATCAAAGTCTTGCCGAGTATACCCAAATCATTATTGAACAGGCAGATCGTCTTCGAGCGCTGGTTGATCGACTATTAGGTCCACAAAAACCGGGCAAAAAACAGCCTGAGAACCTACACCTCATTTTAGAAAAGGTTCGCCAACTTGTTGAACTCGAGGGCGGGCCAGATCTGATTATAGAACGGGACTACGACCCGAGCCTGCCTGATATATTGATGGATACGGATCAAATCGAGCAGGCATTACTCAATATCGTTAGTAATGCAGCACAAATACTATCTGAACAAAAACATCCGCAAATTACATTACGAACCAGAACCGTGCACCAAGCAACGATTCAGGGACAGAGACACAAATTGGTTGCCAGAATAGAGATTATTGACAATGGCCCCGGGATTCCAATGGAACTGCAAGACACGCTGTTTTATCCCATGGTAAGTGGCCGCGAGGGCGGCACCGGTTTAGGGCTGTCAATATCTCAAAACCTGATTGATCAGCATAATGGAAAAATTGAAGTAGAAAGCTGGCCAGGTAGAACCACATTCACCATTTATTTACCTATTTAGACAACAAGTCGTCAGGTTTGCAGTTAAGGAATATAACTATGAGTAAAGGATACGTTTGGGTTGTCGATGATGACAGTTCTATCCGTTGGGTAATGGAGAAAACCTTATCATCTGCCAATATTAAATGTGAGACGTTTTCTGATGCTGAGAGCGTATTAATGGCTCTCGAACGAGAAACTCCAGACGTACTGGTTTCGGATATTCGTATGCCAGGAATTGACGGTATAGAGCTACTTAATCAGGTTCACTCACGCTCACCTGAACTTCCGGTTATTATCATGACCGCTCACTCTGACTTAGACGCCGCAGTTAATGCGTACCAAAAAGGAGCATTTGAATACTTACCAAAGCCATTTGATGTTGATGAAACGCTGACTCTGGTTGAACGTGCTATCGCACACGGTCAGGAGCAAAGGAAAGAGCAATCTCATCATCTGGAAGACTCATACGACTCACCTGAAATCATCGGTGAAGCTCCTGCAATGCAGGAAGTATTTAGAGCGATAGGCCGCCTGTCCCGTTCATCCATATCTGTTCTGATTAATGGTGAATCAGGAACCGGTAAAGAGCTTGTCGCTCATGCACTGCACCGCCATAGTCCCCGAGCACAGAAACCTTTCATTGCACTCAATATGGCTGCAATTCCTAAAGATTTAATTGAATCAGAGCTGTTTGGTCATGAAAAAGGCGCATTTACCGGCGCCAACAATGTTCGTCAGGGGCGTTTTGAGCAGGCCAATGGCGGTACTTTGTTCTTAGATGAAATTGGGGACATGCCATTAGACATTCAAACTAGATTACTTCGCGTTCTTGCTGATGGTCAGTTTTATCGTGTTGGTGGTCATTCAGCAATAAAAGTCGACGTACGAATTGTCGCTGCAACTCACCAAAACCTGGAAAAACTGGTTCATCAGGGCAAATTTCGCGAAGACTTATTTCACCGTTTAAATGTAATACGTATCCAAATTCCATCTTTACGTGAACGTCGTCAAGATATTGAAAAGCTTACTCAGCATTTCTTAGCGTTGGCCGCTAAAGAGCTTGGCGTTGAGATGAAAACTCTTCACCCTAAAGCAGTAGAAATTCTTAATCGACTCGACTGGCCAGGTAACGTTCGACAATTGGAAAATATGTGTCGCTGGTTAACAGTAATGGCAAGTGGTTCAGAAGTTTTACCAAGCGATTTGCCATCAGAGATGCTTTCAGAGAAGAAATCCGCCGATTTTGAAAGCGATACGAGTTGGCAAAAACAATTAGAGTCATGGGCAAGAGCTGCATTGGCTTCGGGAGAAACTGAAATTCTTTCATACGCTCTGCCGGAATTTGAGCGTATACTTTTGGAAGCAGCGCTACATCATACTAATGGACATAAACAAGATGCTGCAAAAGTACTAGGCTGGGGACGAAACACGCTTACAAGGAAACTGAAAGAGCTGTATTAATTATTTTTACAAAGGCAGTCTCTTAAGTAAGCATCATCAATAGTGCTTTGTATAAGATCAGGGATATGCCTTTTAATAAGCAAACAAAATTAAAAACCGCCGTACTACTTCCATTCGTGATCATTTTTATGGTCACGTTTGGCGTTATAGCGTTACTGCAAAAAACCAACTATGAACAAATGGTTCAGGACATTAGCAGTAAGCAACTCACCTACCTCACAAATAACGTAGAACAAAGTTTATACCGATTTCTTGAAGAACCTTTTCTCGCCAATCGGAATATGAGCCATAACATCGGTTTGGCCGAACTATATGAGAAGGGTGATACACAAAAAATCGAAGACTTTTTCCGTTCGAATTTCTCTAGCCTTTATCAAACTATCCCTCAAATGGATGTGGTTGGTTTTGGCGGTATTAACGGCGAGTATGTAGGACTGCGCAAGGAGAATAACCAGTCTTATACTCTAATGGTTAAAGATGACCGGACTCAAGACCAGTTGGTCATTTATAACGGTGATCACATCACTCACGATATACGCTCCGTTATTGATAATTATGATCCGAGAGTTCGTCCCTGGTATACGCCTGTCGCACAATCTGGCAAGCCTATGTGGTCATCAATCTATGCCAATGCGGATGAGCGGCAGGAAATAACCCTATCCTCTCTGATACCCATCTTCCAAGCAGGTCGATTTATCGGTGTCTCGGTCACTGATGTCAAAATTGACACCTTTAATGCATTTCTCAGCAAGATGAAACAACTAACACAGGCTGAAATTTATATTTTTGGCCGTGACAGACGCTTAGTTGCCCATTCCGGCACCGGGCGTATCGTTTCCTGGGGGACCAGTTCAACCAACAAAGGGCAGAGGCTATTGGCCACCGAGAGCACCAGCCCGATAATAAAAGCAAGTGCTGAATATGTTGAACAATCATTAAAGTTCGCTAACCTGCGTGAATCGAATAACTTTATCACCAAAATAAGCAGCGACCGTTACTTCAATAAAATCACCCCATTTACCGACCAATACGGCCTTCAATGGTTTATTGGAGTTTCAATCTCTGAACCTAATCTACTCGGAGAAATGCCGCATAACCAGCGTAATAGTTGGCTTATTGGTCTACTAATTAGCGTGTTAGGTATTGCGATTGGCTATATAACCTTTAACCGCATCACCGCACCAATTACATCGACAGCCGCCGCCGAACATTTAGCTCATGGTAACTGGGAAAGTCCGATGCCAAAACCCGGACATATATATGAAACAAGTATGCTGGTGAATGCCTTTAATGAGATGACCAATAATCTCAAAGCGTCATTTAAGGCACTTCGTTCACAGTTAGTATTTGACTCTTTAACTCGGTTATATAGCCGCGAGGGGTTAGTAGAAACCAGTAGCAATTTAAAAAATCTTAATGGCTCCTTGCTGTTAATTGGCATAGATAAGTTCAGGGATATCAACGATAGCTTGGGACACCAACAAGCGGATCAGCTGTTAATAACGATTGCCCAAAAGCTCCAGAGTGAATTCGCACAGGATGCTTATATCGCGCGTATTGGTGGTGATGAATTTGCGCTTTATCTACCACTGATCAATGAAAGTGATGAAATACACAGTGAAGCAAAGCGTATCCTGCAGATTTTCTCCACTCCTTTTGTTATGCCCGGTGAGCAAATCGCCGTGAACATTTCTATTGGTATTGTCCACAGCGTCAAATCATCCAATATGACCGTTTGGTTACGTAATGGCAGTATTGCTCTGAGTAACGCAAAGCTCGACCCGAGCCGAATCAGTTACTACGCCCCGGAAATGGCTGATGCGTCTATCAAACGGACACAGATGGTGACACAACTAAAAGTAGCCATAGACAAACAAGAGTTTATGCCTTTCTATCAACCTATTGTTGATCTTAATAGCGGAGAAGTTCTCGGGGCAGAAGCTCTGGCTCGTTGGATATCACCAGATTTGGGACTGGTCCCTCCCATGGACTTTATTCCAATCGCTGAAGAGTCCGGCTTAATCAACACAATTGGTGAACAAATCTTGCTGCAATCCTGCATCGATACCGTAAAAGGAATTAAAGAAGGTAAATGGCCCCAAGAATTTCGTATGCATGTAAATTTATCAGTGAGCCAACTCTCAAACACAGAGTTTATCCCTCAGTTAAAAAGTATTCTTACCACCACACAACTTAACCCAAGCAACCTAGCCCTGGAAATTACAGAGTCTAAGCTCGTTGATAACGATCCAGTCATCTTTAATAACATGCTTGCGCTGAGGGAATTAGGAATCCATATCGCTATCGATGACTTCGGTACAGGTTACAGTTCCCTCTCTTACCTGAATAAGCTGCCATTTGACTGCCTTAAAATCGATCGGGCTTTTGTCATGCAACTTAAACAGGACCACCTAGAAGACAGCCTCGTTGCCGCAATTATTAATATGATGAAAGGATTTAAAGTTGGGCTGATTGCTGAAGGTATAGAAACTCAGGATCAGGTCGACTTACTCAAACAATTAAACTGCCCTCAAGGACAGGGTTTTCTATTTAGCAAACCGATTCCTTATCAGGACTGGCCAACAAATTTAGTTAACATGAGGCAAAAATCAGCAAATTAAAGCAATTTTAGCGGCCACATCTACTGACATGCTCAATAATGGTTCTTATACTTCACCCAGAAAAATAATGGGAACGCATAATGATAGATAAGAATTTACCATTAACGGATTTACATCGTCATCTTGATGGAAATATCCGCACACAAACAATCCTAGAATTAGGAAATAAATTTGGTGTGCAATTACCTGCGCAAACAGTTTCTGAACTCACGCCTCACGTTCAAATTGTGGAAGCCGAACCGTCATTAGTTGCGTTTCTTTCTAAACTGGATTGGGGAGTCGCCGTACTGGGTGATCTGGATGCTTGCCGTCGCGTTGCATATGAAAATGTCGAAGACGCACTAAACGCACAGATTGATTACACAGAACTCCGTTTTTCACCTTACTACATGGCTATGAAGCATAACCTGCCTGTTGCTGGTGTCGTAGAAGCCGTTGTAGATGGTGTCAGAGCAGGTGTTCGTGATTTTGGTATCCAAGCTAACCTCATCGGCATTATGAGCCGTACGTTTGGCATAGAAGCTTGTCAGAAAGAACTCGACGGAATCCTTTCACAAAAACAGCACATTGTAGCCGTAGATTTAGCAGGTGATGAATTAGGTCAACCCGGCGATCAATTCGTGAGCCACTTTAAACAAGCAAGAGACGCGGGGTTAAATATAACCGTTCATGCAGGGGAGGCTGCTGGCCCTGAGAGTATGTGGCAAGCAATCAAAGAGCTTGGCGCAACCCGAATAGGGCATGGTGTAAAAGCGATCCAGGACCCTAACTTGATGGATTACCTAGCTCAGAATAAGATCGGTATCGAATCATGTCTGACTTCAAATATTCAAACAAGTACGATAGAAAGTTTAGCAACTCACCCGCTTAAACAATTCTTAGAACACGGTGTTTTAGCTTGTCTGAATACGGATGATCCTGCCGTTGAAGGTATTGAACTGCCATATGAGTACCAAGTAGCAGCTCCACAGGCTGGGTTAAATCCAGAACAAATTCGTCAAACTCAGATTAACGGTCTCGAACTGGCATTTTTATCAGAAGCAGACAAAATAGCACTTAAACAGAAAGTTGCTAATAGGAACTAATACCAATTCGCAAAGCGAACGAGTATTGACCGGCGCGTTAGCGTCGGTTTTTTTGTCTGCATGAATTTGTTATAACAACTCTATAAACGTAAAAAAGCCCTGTCATTTCTGACAAGGCTTTCGTATAAGTGGCGGAGTGGACGGGACTCGAACCCGCGACCCCCGGCGTGACAGGCCGGTATTCTAACCAACTGAACTACCACT
>Ga0075011_10000065_pt1 | contig 51563 bp, 58 predicted proteins | sample TARM_MetaG_T_14_FD_72354 | JGI IMG/M metagenome (GOLD analysis project Ga0075011, IMG submission 72354) | Freshwater microbial communities from Pennsylvania, USA, analyzing microbe dynamics in response to fracking - TARM_MetaG_T_14 | ecosystem: Environmental > Aquatic > Freshwater > River...
AAACTTTTTGTATGCGCATTCGCGCGTGCGGAGGTCAAGTCTGGACGTGCGTCTACACGGCAGGACGTACGTGCGAGGTGAGCCCTGTAAAGAAAACTGTCTGACCGCGTTCGCACCCCGCGCAGCGGCGACAAGAAGTTTTGGAGATTCCAAAGAACCTTTTTCAAAAGGTTCTTTGGCCGCCGGAGGCATGCCTTTCATGCCCGCCCGGCGAGGGCATGGCATATTCACAGAAGTGGGCGTTGTCTAAACCCGGGTAGGCTGGTAAGGAACGGGGCAGATTCATTGTATTATCTTTTTTCAGGAGGGACCATGTTCGAGAGCGGCAAGCCGTACACCCTTGATTCCGTGGTACGGATGGTTTTGGGGGCCGGATTTTTCATCGGCATGGTCTGGCTGCTGGGGTATCTGTCGGGCGTACTGGTGCCTTTCGTGGCGGCCTTGCTGGTGGCCTATCTGCTCAATCCCCTGACCTGTTTCATAGAAAAAAGGGTCGGCAATCGCAGCGTGGCCGTGTTGCTGACCATGGTGTTGCTGCTCATGGCCGTGACCGGGGTGGTCCTGCTGGTGGTGCCCATGTTGGTAGGCGAGTTTGCGCACATGGGCCAGGTCCTGACGCGGCTGGTCTCGAACACGGAATTCGCGGACAAGGTGGCGGCCCATCTTCCGCCGGACATCTGGCAGTGGGTGCGCGACACCGTTCAGTCGCCCGAGGTGCGGGACCTGTTTTCGGCACAGGGTGCGCTCAACGCGGCCAAGGGCGTGCTCGGCAATGTGGTTCCGGGCATCCGGGGCGTGGCCGTGGGCGCTATCAACGCGGCGGCCGGGTTGTTCGGGGTGTTCGTCATCGTCCTGTACGTCATCTTTCTGTTGGCCGATTTCGGGCGTATCAAGGCTGGGTGGCAGGACTACCTGCCCGCGCGATACCGCGAGGGCGTGACCGGTTTTCTGGACGAGTTCGAAAAGACCATGGGGCTGTACTTCCGGGGCCAGATCATAGTTTGCCTGATCGTGGGGGTGCTCATGTCCACCGGCTTCGTGCTCATTGGATTGCCGCTGGCCCTGGCCTTGGGCATGCTCATCGGGATTTTGAACATCGCGCCATACCTGGGCGTGGCCGGGGTCATCCCGGTCCTGCTCCTGGCCGGACTCGATTCGTTGGAGGCGGGCGAATCCGTGTGGCTGGGCATCGGTCTGGCCGTGGCGGTCATGGCCGTGGTCCAGGTCATCCAGGACGCGGTGCTGGTCCCGAAAATCCAGGGAGAGAGCCTGGGGCTGTCCCCGTGGCTCATTCTCCTGTCTCTGTCCATCTGGGGCAAGCTGCTCGGCTTCCTCGGTCTGCTCATCGCCCTGCCCATGACCTGCCTGTGCCTGTCGTATTACCGCCGTCTGCTGGCCAGGAAAGCGGCCGAACTTCCGCCGGACCCGTTGGCGGAAACAGACTGACCTCCGGAAAAAGCAAGCATGACGCCCCCGATCCTGGCAAGGACCGGGGGCGTCTTTTCGTTCTCATGAACGTTCAGACCACGTGGCGGACATGCCGCGCCGTAAACGCGCATTCAGGATGGAAGGAGCGTTTCCCTACGTCCTCTTCAGGGCGGCGGTAAGAATCCCCGCGCCGATCAGGGTGGTGCCGCCTACGCGGTTGACGATCTTCATGGATGAGGGGTTGGCCACTATGCGGCGGGCCTTGACCGCGAGCAGGGCGTAGAACAGTGCGGACGTCATGCTCAGGATCTGGACAGTGCTTTCAAGGATGAGCAGTTGCGGGAGGTGCGGGCGGTCCGGGACGATGAATTGGGGCAGGAAGGCGCACAGGAAGACTATGGCCTTGGGATTGGTGGCCGTGACCATGCAGGCGGAGAGCAGATTGGTCCGGTTGTTGACCGTCCGCACATTGTCCGGTTCAGCCCCGACCTCGGGGGCGGCCCGCCACGACTTGATCCCCAGGTAGACGAGATAGGCCGCGCCCGCCCATTTGAAAATCGCGAACAGCCCGGCGGATGCCGACAGGAGCATGCCCAGCCCGGCCAGGGACGCCGTGGCGGCCACGGCGTTGCCCAGCCCCACGCCGAGAGCCAGGGGCACGGCGGCGCGCCGCCCCTGGGCCAGGGAACTGCCCACGACCATCATCACGGTAGGGCCGGGGATGAGCAGGACCACCACGGTGGCGGTCAGAAAAACCAGATAGGTATCGATATCCATGCGCGCTCCGGGGCTGAAAGGGAAATCAAGCCGCGAGTCGACAGGCAATCAACCGGATTGTCAAGCCTGGCGAGCATTCGACCCACGGTCCACTGTTAGCGCCTCCCCATAGCCCGGATGAAGGTTTGGGAGAGTCGGGCGATTGTACGTTTGTCGAGAGGGCACTATCGCAAGCCGGCGCGTCACGATTGCTCGAACGGGAGGACGAAGGAGAACTCGTTTCCATCCTCGGTATGTTTGTAGGAGACACGTCCGCCGTGCAGCTCGACCACCTGGCGGACGAAGTAGAGGCCGCGTCCGGTCCCCGCCTTGTGGGCCACGTTGTCGGCGCGGAAGCCGGGCTTGAACACGTCCATGGGCTCGTTCAGGTCCAGGGAGGAGCCCGAGGAGGTCACCCACACGCGGATGCCTGGTTCACTTGGTCCGAAGAATTCGGCAAGGACTTTCCAGCCGTAGGTTACGTATTTTTCGCCGTTTCCGTTTCCGTTTCCGTCTCCGTCTCCGTCTCCGTCGGGCACGGGCTCGGTGTACTTGAGGGCGTTGGACAGGAGATTGTCCAGGACCTGGGAGATGAGGCCCCGGTCCAGGACCAGGCGGATGACCTGGTCCTCACTGCATTCATCGCTCAGGATAAGCTGGATGTCGCGCTCGTCGAACCGGTGGCGGAACCGCTCGATGACTGGGGAGACCACTGCCGTGGGCAGGTTCACGTCCCGTTTTTCGAGCACGTAGCGCCCCTCCTCGAAGTGCCGCCGTCTGAGCAGGGTTTCCAGGAACATGGAGGTGGATTCGTAGTGGGAGTATATTTCCTGGTACTGGGCCTCGATGCCCCCGGCTATTTCGGCCAGCCGGTTGCCCTCGTCCACGAGCTCCGGGGTCGCGCCCTCGTTGACCTTGGTCAGGATGGCGGAGGTGGACAGGTGCAGTTCTTCGATCTGGCGCTTGAGTCGATTGAAATACAATTTGTAATACATGTTGGGCACGATGACGTTGTGTCCGATGTCCTGAACCATGGATTTGATGAAGGCGATGTGCTCGCGGTTGCGGGCTCGGATAATCCGGTGGTGGAGCTGGTAGCCCACACGGTTGACGTATTTTTCGAGGAAGAGCCGGGCGTGGCCGGGCAGGCCTGAGCAGGGGCGCATGACAAAGCTGCCCAGGACGTTGTGGGGCGGCTCGAAGGAGAGCATGTCACTATATTCCGGATTGCCCCGGATGGGGATGTGCATGAGCTCGCCCTGGATGGTCAGCCGTTCGTTCATGATCTCGCTCCACGGCAGGGTGGTGTCCGTGTCGCATTTGCCTGTGGAGCAGGCGGCCAGGGAGAAGGTCTCCTCGTCCTCGAGGATGTACATGGTCGATTCCAGACCGAACAGGGCCTGGGGGATGGCCATGCAGACCGTGTAGAACATCTCGCGCCCGCGCAGTTCCTGGGAGAGCTCGAAAAAGGTGTTCAGGGCCAGGAGTTGCCGCCGGGAGAAGTCGTATCCGTCGTAATCCAGGAATTTGGCTTCAATGCGTTCGACGATGAGGGTCATGCGTTCATCGTCGGTCAGGGCGAGCAGGCTGTCGCTGGAGAGATCTTGGTCCTTGTCGAGGTCGTTCATGGGTGCACGTCCGGGCCGTTAGGGAATGTAACTTTGCCTTATACATACGCAGTCGGAGCTACTCTGACAAGGAAAGGACGGAATCGGCCGGGGAATCGCGGGGCCGAGGAAAAGGCGAAAGGGCCGCTTGCGCGGCCCTTTCAGGGGGTTAGAGGTCTGCTTTTGAGGAGGGTTTGAGGTTGGAAACTGCTTTTCAAGGGAGGTATGGTATATGCAAAAAGGCCTGGTCCTAGCGCCGTTTCACCCGGACAGGATGGGGGGGTGACGTCCGGACGGGCACGGGGACCCTGGCCGTTAAGCCGAAATCTTCCCCGTCTTCCCGGACGCCGTGGTCGGCGTCCGGGTCGGTGAGGAGGGGCCGCCGCAACAACACGGCGACCAGGATGATGAGAGTGACGGTAACTGCATCAATCATGACTTGCTCTAAGCATAGGGTGTGCCAAGTTACAGTGTCCATAATTACAGTATGTTGAGCGTTTGTTGCATGTTCAACGTATGTGCAATGTGACGTTGATTGCACATCTCTTTGTGCACCGTTGCACAAAAAGAGGTTCATCCGGCCCAAGCGTACTTTTAGGGAGTTAAAGCCATGAGCGCGCGTATAGTGGAGCTTGCCGGTACCACAAAAGATGACCCACGCGGCCAAACGATGTGGGGACACGGGAAGCCCAAATCGCGCTCGCTCCGCTGATCCGTCCGCTTTGCTCCCGGCTGACGCGCGGTCAAGGAGACGCCTACGGCCTTATGACAAAAGGAAGAGGCGGCCTCTCGGGGAAAAGTATCCTTAAACCGGATGGGCTACAAAAAAAGGGGGGATCAGTGCATGATCAGGGCGTAGGTCGTGCCCACCAGGGCGATGGTCAGGCTGCGCGAGAGCTGGTTGTAGAGGATAAGTTTGAAGGCCATGCGCGGGCGGAAGATGCCCGCGTAGTAGGGAAACTGGTGGCGGAAGGCGCGTACCGGCGAGGAGAGCACGTTGCCGAGCATGAGCGCCAGGATGACCTGTACCTGAGTGAGGCTGGTGTCGGCGATGAGCGCGCTGGCCACGGCCAGTCCGGCGGTGAATTCGGCGGCCATGTGGAAGGCTACGATGGACAGAGCCTCGGGCGGCAGAAAGGTGAACAGCGGCACTCCGCCCGCCATGGCCGACTGGATCCAGGCGAACATGCCGAGTTGTTTGAGCACGAAGAACAAGGTGTAGATGGGGCAGGTCACATAGAGGATCTTGGGCAGCCGCTTGATGAACCGTTTCCAGGCCACGCCAAGGGCGCGTCCGAGGTTGGACGCGAGCCTGCGCCGTACGATGAGCACGACCGGGCCGGGCCGCCGCTTGAGGCGTTGCCAGGTGATCTTCACCTTGGGTTTGGTCTCCCCTTCGATCTCGGCCAGGCGGCAGGGCAGACACCCCTCGGGCAGGGGCGGGAGCAGAAACTTGCCCGCAAAGACGATGCCCATGGTCCGCAGGACCGAGGCCAGGGCGGTCAGCCCCACATAGGTGTAGGCGGCCGAGCCGATGAACGGGCTGGCGATGAAAAAGATGGTTGGCAGGTGCAGGAAATAGGTGGGCAGGGAATTGAACAGATTGGACAGGATCAGCTCCCGGTCCGACAGTTCGCCCTTTTCATGGGCATCTGCGAGCATGGTGTTGGCCGTGATTCCGGAGAAGAAGGCCATGGTGAAGCTGGCCGCCGAGATGTCCTTGAGCCGGGCGCGCCGGGCCAGAGGGTCGGCCAGCTTGGCCGCGTAACGGGTCCAGCGCAGGGACTCGATGAGGATGCCGACCATGAGGGCCACGGAAATAAAGAAGGTCAGCCTGAGCAGCGGCCAGAACAGACCGTCCCAGAGGATCGGCCAGGAGAGATCGAGGTGCATCTATTTCTTCTTGGGTTTGGCCTTGATCTTGCGGACCTGGGGCAGTTCCGTCTCGGGCATGTAGAAGGTGTTCTTGTCGCCCGGGAAGGTGGTTCGGCGGACTTCGGCGCAATACCGCTCCACGGCCTCGCGCGAAGCCACGCCCAGTTCGGCGAAACGGCGCACGAAACGGGGTGTGAAGCGGTCGAACAGGCCGAGCGCGTCGTGGTAGACCAGGACCTGGCCGTCGGTCACGTTGCCCGCGCCTATGCCGATGGTCGGGATGTTCACGGCCTCGGTGATGATCTGGGCGGCCTCCACCGGGATGGCCTCCAGGACCACGCAGAATGCGCCCGCCTCCTCCATGGCCTGGGCGTCCTCGATGAGCACGCGGGTGGCCTCGGCCGACTTGCCCTGAGTCTTGAACCCTCCGAATTGGGCCACGTGCTGCGGGGTCAGCCCCAGGTGCGCCATAACCGGTACCCCGGCCTTTGTCAGTGCGCTGACCTGCGGGACCACGGTCTGGCCGCCCTCGAGCTTGACTGCCCTGGCTCCGCCTTCGCCCATGAGCCGGTGGGCGGTTTCGAGCGCCCGGTCCACGGTGGCGAAGGACATGAACGGCATGTCGCTCACGAGCAGGGCACGCTGCACGCCCTGGGCCGCGGCGCGGGTGTGGTGGACCATCTCGTCCACGGTCACGGACAGGGTGTCCGGACGGCCGAGCACAACCATGGCCAGGGAATCGCCCACCAGGACGAGATCCACGCCCGCCTGGTCCGCGATGAGCGCGGAAGGGTAGTCGTAGGCGGTCAGGCAGCAGATTTTCTCGCCGCCCTTCATGGCCAGGATGTCGGGCGCGGTGACGGGCTTGGCCGGGGACACAGGAGTGGTTTTCGCGGTAGTGGTCATGGCACGGAGAGTAGGGCCGCTTGCGGGCCCAAGTCAAGGATTCATGCTTGCGCTGCGGAACGGAGGCCGCAGGGCACAAAAAAAGGGCCGTCCGGCATGCGGACGACCCTTTTTGCTTTTCTTCGTCGGTCGAAATCCGATGCACCTACATGGGGGCGAGGTTCTGCAGAACCCAGATGATGCGGCCCACGGTGCGCTCGTTCATCTCCTCGGCGGGGATGGTCAGGTCGGAGTACTGGCCGTTGTCCGCCTTGAGCAGGAAGGTGTCTCCCTGGTGGAAGACCCGGCGGATGGTCAATCCCTGGTGCGGGAAGTGGACCGCGCACAGGTCTCCGTCCGGATGCTCGCTCTGGTCGCGGTCTATGCCGACGAAGGCGCCGCGCGTGATGACCGGGTCCATGCTCGCGGAATCGACCTTGACCACCAGAAGTTTGGGGCGGCAGAAGGACTCGGGCACGGAGAGTTCCTCGATGGACTTGGGCTCCCACTCGGCGGCGTCCTTGTCCGCGCCGGCCATGGTGGAGACGGGCACGAGCCGTCCGCGCGAGTTCATGCGGCCGTAGGGGGCCGGGGTCTCGCGCAGCAGGGTGTCGGCCGGGACCTTGGCCTTGTCCGCGTTGATATACACGGGCTCCACGCCTTCGGACAGCCAGTCGGGGTCCAGCCCGTGGCTGCGATATAGTTTCAAAAACCAGTCAGCGGGGATTGAGCATCTGCGCTTGGCGTCCGAAATACTTGATTGCCGGACATCGAGCACCTCGGCCAGTTGGACCTGGGTGCGGGCTCCGGTCGCCTTTTTGATGCGTTCAAGTGCTTCCTCGAACCACTTGAGCTGCGCTTCGTCACATCTCCGTTTCTTCTTGGGCATAGTCGCTCCTTAACAAGTGATGGAGGCATATGGGCACCACTCCTTATAATCGGGATATGTGAATGCCTGTATATGCGCCATTATATTTTTTAAAAGGGGGAAGCTCCCCCCGAACCAAACATCAGAATACGTCGTTTTGGGGTTCGCTGGGAAAATCTCCTGGCGACTTTGGGAGAATCTCCCGATAATGTCAATGATATCGTTTAAGGTTTTTTTTGGCAAAAGAAAAAGGATGTGGCCCTTGTGTGACCACATCCTCATTTGAGACGTTGGTGGTTTTCTATCGCAGATGTTTCAGGAAGGGACTCTTTGGTGTCAGTATGAAGCGGGTATTCTTCTCAAAACCGTTCCTGTAGGCGTCAAGACTCCTGGTAAACTCGTAGAAGTCGGGATTTTGCCCCAGCGCCTCGGCGTAGATTTTCGTGGCCTCGGCGTCGCCTTCACCCCGGATAATCTCGGACTGCTTGCGGGCGTCGGCCAGAATGATGGACCGTTCCTTGTCGGCGTTGGCCTTGATCTTGGCCGAGGCCTCCTGGCCTTCAGAGCGGTACTGCTTGGCTTGGCGTTCACGCTCCGCCTTCATGCGGCCGTAAATGGACCGGGCGTTCTCGGCAGGCAGGTCCGTGCGTTTGATGCGCACGTCGATGACCTCGATGCCGTAGGGCAGGAGCAGCTCGCGGGAGCGCTTGCTCACCGCGTCCATGATCTCCTGGCGCTTGTGCGAGACCACTTCGATCAGGGTGTAGCGGCCCAGCGCCACCCGAAGCTGCGAGCGGACGATGTCGTCCAGACGGGCCCGGGCGCCCTGGATGGTGCGCACCTTGGTGTAGAAGGTCAGGGGGTCGGTGATCCGCCACTTGGTGTAGGAGTCCACGTTCATGTATTTCTTGTCCGTGGTGGTGATCTCCTCGGGCTTGGCGTCGAAGTCCAGGATACGGCCGTCAAAGAAGACCACGTTCTGGATCAGGGGCAGCTTGAAGTGCAGGCCCGGTCCGAGCTTGCCGGTCACCGGACGGCCGAGCTGGATGACGATGGCCTGCTGGGCCTGGTCCACAGTGAAGGCCGCGGAGGTCAGCACAAAAGCCCCCAGGACAATGAGAATGCCTATGATGATGGTAGATTTTTTCATGTCATGCCCCCTTAATTCGCTTCTTTGGGCGCAGCCCGGCGGAGCTGCTTGTCCAGGGGGAGATAGGGTACGGATTGCTTCAGGGCGTCGTCGGACATGATCAGCTTCTCCGCGTCGGGATTGGAAAGGATGGTTTCCATGGTCTCCAGGTAGAGGCGCTTGCGGGTGATGTCCTTGGCCTTGTTGTACTCCTTGAGCACGGACAGGAACCGGGCGGCGTTACCTTCGGCCCTGCGCATCTTGGTTTCCTTGTAGGCCTGGGCCGCGTTGGTGATGCGGGATGCCTCGCCGCGCGCCTTGGGCAGGATGTCGCGTTGGTACGCCTCGGCCTCGTTGATATAGCGGCTCTTGTCCTCGCGGGCGCTGGCCACGTCCTTGAAGGCCTCGATGACCTCGTCCGGCGGATGCACGTTCTGCATCTGCACGGCCACCACGGACAAACCGCTGTGGTAGTTGTCCAGGATGCGTTGCATCAGCTCGCGGGTCTGGACCTGGATCTCCTGTTTGCCGGTGGTCAGGGCGTCGTCGATCTTGCCGTTGCCGATGATCTCGCGCATGGCCGCTTCGCCCGCATGGGCCAGGGTTTGTTCCGGGTCGTTGACGTTGAACAGATAGTTCTCGGCGTCCTTGATCATGTACTGGACGATGAACTGGACCGAGACGATGTTCTCGTCGCCGGTGAGCATCAGGGATTCCTCCTTGACCTCGCGGCTGACTCCTTGCTGGAAGCTTTGCGTGATGGGCCGGCCCACGGACCTGAAGCCGAATTCCACACGCCGGATCTGGGTCACCTTGGGGGTGAGCACGCTTTCCACCGGGTAGGGAATGTGGTAGTTCGGACCCGCTGTGGTGATGCGGTTGAATTTGCCGAACTGCTTGACCACACCGACCTCGTCGGGTTCGACTATGTAGAACCCGCTGGCGATCCAGAGGAGGATGAAGAGAGGAATGACGAGTTTCCAACCTGGTAGCTTGAACTTCTTTAGTTTATCAAGCTGGTTCTGGAAATCATCGAAGCTCGGCGGCTTGCCGCCGGGACGCCCCTGTTGCTGCTTTTGTAATTTTTCCCAATCCCAATTCATAATGACCACAAGTAGGCACATTGCGGAGGCAGGTCAAGAAAAGCCGGAGGAAAAACAATGGACGTGACCATATTGGGCATAATTGGGAGTCGAATCGGATGTCCGGGCTGGATTTTCTGACCGGTTTTTTCCGCCGGTTGCGTTCCCGCGTCCTGCGCCGCAAGGTGGAGTTGGTCGGTCGTTGCAACCGCTGCGGCGGCTGTTGCCGGTCCATCTATTTGCGCGACCGGGGGCGCTGGCTGCGCCGCGTAAGTCAGTTCGAGAAGCTGGTGGCCGACGCCCCGGAGCACGCCCGGTTCCGTCCCGTCGGGCGCGGCGATCAGGGGCTTCTGCTCTTCGACTGCTCCCTGCTCGGCCCCGACAATCTGTGCACCCGCCACGACTCCCGTCCCGCTTTATGTAGAAATTATCCGTCCAAATCGTTATATTACCAAGGCGGCTGTCTCCAGGGCGATTGCGGTTATTCATTCAGGGCCACGACTTTCCGCGACGTATTTTTTGGCCGCAAGCCTCTCAAAACCGCCGATTTCTCCGCCATCCTGCGTCGGGAAATCCAACAGGATAAAGACAAGCAAACATGAAAAAACTCATATTCATCCTCATCGCCGCGCTCCTGACCGGGGGCGGCGTCTGGTATTTCACCGCAGGCCAGTCCAGGGATCGGATCAAGGTTCTCAAGACCGCCGAGGTCACGCGGAACAGCGTGTCCAAGGTTCTGGAGGCCACGGGTATAGTCAAGGCCCAGGTGGGCGCCCAGGTCAAGATCGGGGCCCAGGCCACCGGCGTGCTCGAGTCCGTGCCCGTCAAGGTCGGCGACCACGTTAAGAAGGGCGACCTCATAGCCAGGATCGACGCCCGCGAGCTCAGGGCGCGCATAGCCGAGGCCCGGGCCAACCTCGACCTGGCCTTGGCCAAGCTCGACTACATGGAAAAGAATCTGCCCCGCAAGCGCACCCTGGTCCGTAAGAAGCTCGAGGCCCAGGACTCCCTGGACGTGGCCACCCAGGACGCGGAAATGGCCCGCTTCAGCGCGGCCGGGGCCCGGGCCAAGCTCCGCACGCTGGAGGTCCAGCTCTCCTACACCAGCATCTATTCGCCCATCGACGGTGTGGTCAGCCAGGTGGCCGCCCAGGAGGGCGAGACCATCGTCTCCGGCCTGTCCGTGTCCAACCTGATCACCGTGCTCAACCCCGAAAAGCTCGAAATGTGGATATACGTGGACGAGACCGACGTGGGCCGCGTCAAGCCCGGCCTGCCTGTTCGCTATACCGTGGACGCCTATCGCGACAAGGTCTTCGAGGGCACGGTCGACCGCATCTACCCCGAGCCCGAGATCCGCGACAATATCGTCTACTACCGCACCCTGGTCAAAGTCGTCCCCGAGCAGGCCGATTTCCTGCGTCCCGAGATGACCACCCAGTGTAAGATCGTCGTCCAGACCAAGGACGACGTGCTCACCGTGCCCAACAACGCGCTCAAGTGGGTCAGGGATCGTCAGGTCTGCTTCCGCGTGACCGACCCCGAAAAGCAGCCCGAGGAGATCGTCCCCGAGCTCGGCCTCATCGGCCTGGAGCGCTCCGAGGTCCTCAAGGGGCTGTCCGAGGGCGACGTGGTCGCCACCCAGCTCGTCCTGCCCGGCGCCAAGGTCGGCAAGAAGGGGCTGTGATGACGCAGCCGGCCATCTCCCTTCAGGATATTACCAAGACCTTCCTCCATGGCAAGGGCGACGCGTCCGAGCCCGGTATCGAGGTCCTCAAGGGCATCACCCTGGACGTGGCCCCCGGCGAGTTCATTGCCCTGCAGGGCACGTCCGGGTCGGGCAAGTCCACTCTGCTGCACATCATCGGCCTGCTGGACCGGCCCACCGCCGGCGTCTACCGCCTGCTCGACCGCGACGTCTCCAACCTCGACGACGATCAGCAGTCCGACCTGCGCAACCGCGACCTTGGTTTCGTGTTCCAGTCCTTCTACCTGATCTCCTACGCCACGGCGCTGGAAAACGTCATCCTGCCCGGCCTCTACTCCGGCAAGCCGCGCTCCGAGCTCGTCGCCCGCGCGGAAAACCTGCTGGAGCGCGTCGGACTGGTCGACCGCATGCATTTCAAGCCCTCGCGCCTGTCCGGCGGCCAGCAGCAGCGCGTGGCCATGGCCCGGGCCCTGCTCAACGATCCGCAGATACTCCTGGCCGACGAGCCCACCGGCCAGCTCGACTCCAATACATCGCGAGAAATAATGAAATTGTTCCATGCTGTGCATGGGGCCGGGCAGGCCATCGTTCTGGTCACCCACGACGAGGAGGTGGCCCGCGAGGCCGACCGCGTCATCCGCCTGCACGACGGACGCATCGCCGAGGACGTGAAAGTCTAGAGGGCGACGGCGTCGTTTTTCGGGCCGCCGCAACGAAGAACGCCCCCCTCCGGTTGCCGGAGGGGGGCGTTCTTTTAGAACCGTTCGAAGTCGTCTTGTCCGCCCGGCCCGGCGGCCAGAGTGGGCCGTGGCGTCCGGGCCGCGGTCGGTCCGGATTGCGAGCGTCCAAATATTTCCTCATCCCGCAGCTTGAAGAATCCGACCGCCTGGCGCAGGGATTCGGACTGCCCGGCCAGCTCCTCGCTGGTCCCGGCGATCTCTTCCGAGGCCGAGGCATTGGTCTGGATGATCTGGTCCAGTTGCTGGATGGCGCTGTTGATCTGCGCGGCTCCCGAATTCTGCTCGTTGCTCGCGGCCGCTATCTCCTGGACCAGCTCGGCGGTGCGGTTGATGTCGGGCAGGATTTTGTCGAGCAGGCCGCCCGCCTTCTCCGCCACCTCCACGCTGTTGGCGGATAGCTCGCTGATATCGGCTGCGGCCAGGCCGCTGCGTTCGGCCAGCTTGCGGACCTCGGCCGCCACCACGGCGAATCCCTTGCCGTGCTCGCCGGCCCGGGCCGCTTCGATAGCCGCGTTCAGGGCCAGCAGGTTGGTCTGCCGGGCGATCTCCTCGATAATCGAGATTTTGTCGGCTATCTCGCGCATGGCCGAAACGGTCTGGCTCACGGCCTCGCCGCCTGCGGCCGCATCCTTGGCCGCCTGCCCGGCGATGGTCTGGGTCTGATCGGCGTTCTCCGCGTTGTGTCGTATGGAGTCGGTCATAAGGTCCATGCTCGAAGATATCTCCTCCACGCTGGCGGCCTGGGTGGTGGCCCCGTCGGACACGGCCTGGGACGAGGCGGCCAGCTCTTCGCTGCCCGCGGCGACCTCTTCCGTGGCCCCGCGGATGGACGAGACGGTTTGTTTCAGGTTGTCGACCATCAACTGGAGCGCCCTGGCCAGTTCACCGATCTCATCCCCCTTGCCGAGGAAACGTTCGGGCACGTCCACATCCAGGGAACCGTCGGCTATGGCCGAGGATATCTTGACCGCATCCCGCATGGCGGCGACGATCTTGCGGACCACCCAGAAGATCACGGCGGCCACGGCCAGGATGGTGATCAGGGTGCCGAGGATGGAGAAATTGCGCATGGTGTCAAGGGGCGCCAGCAGCTCGTCCAGAGGGGCGGTGACCACGACGTGCCAACCGGCCTGCTCGACGAAGCCGTAGGCCATGATCTTCCACTGTTTGTGCAACGGGTAATAGTATTTGTATGTCCCGACCCTGTCGGCCATCATCCGTTTGCCGTAATCGATGGTGGAGATGTTCGCCTGCATCACCCGGTCGGGATTGGGGTGGCCGATGATCAGCCCCTCTCTGTCCGTGGCAAATGCGTAACCGTGCTCGCCGACCTTGATCGGCCCCAGCACTTGGTCATATATGGCATCGAACTTCGCGACCATCAGCAGGACGCCGAGCACCTTGCCGGAGGCGTCCCGGATCGGGGTCGAGATCCTCACCACCGGCCGTCCGTTGCCCTTGGATTTGACCGGATTGGAAACAAAGGACTGGCCCCGCATGGAGGCCTGAAAATAGTCTTGACTGCCGACATTGGCGACCTGCTTGCCTTGTGCGGAGCTCGAACCGGCGATGATGTCGCCCGTGGAGTCGACGATGTCCATGTCTTCCAGTTCGGGATAGGCTTCCTTGACGTTGAGGGCGAAATCGATGACGTCCCGCCGCGCCTGTCCGTCTTCGACGATCGCCTGGGCGAACATGGGTTCCTTGCTCCATAGCTTCAGGTCGTTGGTCTTGGATGTCAGCCATTCGTCCATGGCCCGTACCGCGGCGTCGCGGTCCCTGGTGATGGAAGCGAGGATTTCCTTTTCCAGGATATCGGAGGACTCCCTGTAACTGAACCCCTGAAGCAGGGCTATGCCGAGGATGACGATACCGAGAATGGGGAGAAGCAGTTGGGCTGTGAGTCTGAGTTTGGGCATTTTCATCGCAGTTTCTCTATTGGGTTGAGTAAAAGGTGATTCTTGCCTTTACCCAACCTACCAATAATGTTCCATTAAAAAGTCCTAAATATATGCGCAGAGCGCAGATTGGCGGCGATGAACAGCGCGGCCGAAGGGGCAATCGGGCGTGGAAAACCCTCCGGGTCCTGTGTTAGGGTGGGCCTAGGCGGCGGACGAATGGTCCATGTATAGAGCAAGGCCGTGCTGAAAACCCGAAACCCACGGCACCCGCCGGGACGTCAATATATGTTGCAAGGCAAACGGATCGAAATTTTCCTCTCTCCCGGCTCACGGCCGGTTGCTGTCGCCCGGAACCGGGCCGGGGCGGTGAAGAGATGATGCGGACCGTATCCCGGGTGGCGGGCATGGGGTTGGAGGCCGTCTGGGCCTTCAAACTGCGTTCCATATTCGTGGTTCTGGGCGTGGCCTTCGGCATCGCCTCTCTGACCCTGATCGTTACGGCTGTGGATGGGGCCAACCGCAAGGCCGTGGAAATGGTCGACATGTTCGGGCCGGATGCGGCCCTGATCTTCGGCGGCAACTTCCAAAAGCGGGCCGTGGGCATGCGTACGCTGACTCTCAGCCGCGAGGACGCCGCGCGTATCCGGGACTCCCTGCCCGGTGCCTACCAGGTGCTGCCCATGCGGGCCAAGTACGGGCAGACCGTCCGGGCGGGCAACCGGACCTTCCACGATGTGGTCGTCGTGGGCACCACCCAGGATTATTCCAAGGCATGGAACTGGCCGCTCAGCGAGGGCCGAGACCTGTCGGCCGAAGACGATCGCATCGGGGCCAAGGTGGCGCTGCTCGGCGAAACGCCGTCCCGCGAGCTGTTCGGCGACGAATCGCCCGTGGGCCGGGTTCTGTACATCTCGGGCATCCCGTTTCAGGTGGTGGGCAAGCTCTCCTATCGAGGCGTTACCTCGGGCGGGGGCAGCGACGTGGACAACCGGATCATCATCCCCCTGTCCACCCTGGTCCAGCGCTACAACCTGGACCGCAAATACTTCCGGGCGCTCAGGGTCAAGTTCGTGGAGCCGGACTATATGGCCGCGCACACCGAGAACCTGCGCTCCCTGCTGCGCCACCTGCATCATCTCCAGCCCGAGGAGGACGACGATTTCTCCATCGTGACGGCTAACGAAATCCTCAAGTTCCTGGCGTTTTTCAAGGGTGGCCTGACCATTTTTCTGGGCGTGACCGCAGGCATCGCCGTACTCGTGGGCGGGTTCGTGCTGGCCAATCTCTTCTCCATCTCGGTCTCGGAACGGGCCGAGGAGATCGGCCTGAAAAAGGCCATGGGCGCGCGCAATTCGGCCATCATGCTGCAATTTCTGGTGGAGGCCTGCGCCCTGACCCTGCTCGGCGGCGTGCTCGGCCTGTTCCTCGGCCTGGGACTCGGCCAGTTCCTGTCGCGGCTCGACATCCTGACCATCCAGTTCTCATGGAAGGCGTTCTTCATGGCCCTGGCCGGGTCCCAGGCCGTGGGCCTGGTCTTCGGCCTCAAACCCGCCCGCCAGGCCGCGTCACTGGACCCCATCCAGGCATTGAGGGGAGAAGGGTAGCCCCTTCGCCCTTGCCTGAAACCCGTCCAGACGATAGAAAGCGGAAATGCGCATCAACATCCCCCGAGTGCACGGTTCCACGCCCAGGGAAAAGGTCATCCGCACCCTGGCGCTCATCCTGGTCTTCGCCGCCGTCATCTGGGCGTTCATGAAGAACAACGAGCACGTGGTTGAAGTCCTCAACCAGCAGAGCGCCGTTTATGATGAGACCGGCACCCTTACCAGGGACCAGAAGCAGATGATCGTCTCCTTCACCCGGTCCTTGCGTGAGAAATGGGGGCTCAACTGCAAAATCCAGGTGTACGGCGGCGATTTCGTGGTCCCCGAACTGGACGACAAGACCCTGTACATCGGCCTGGCCCCGGCCATCGACGAGGCCGAGTTGCGCTTCCCGCCGCTCATGCGTACCGCGCTCGGCCCGGAATTCATCCAGTCCCTCAAAACCACCTACCTGCTCCCTTCCTTTAAGGAGGGAGACTGGCCCCTGGCCATCCAGGAGGTCTTGGTGGAAATATTCAACAAACTTGATTCATTGAACAAAGGAGAACAAGAGTGAGTGATCGCGTGACCATGTATACGGACGGTTCCTGCCTGGGCAACCCCGGCCCCGGCGGCTACGGCGCGGTCCTTATTTCCGGCGAGTACAAGGGCGAAAACGGAGACAACTACAAGGAACTCGCCCAGGGCTACAAGCGGACCACCAACAACCGCATGGAACTGCTCGCCGTCATCGTAGGCCTGTCCTCCCTCACCCGCCCCTGCACCGTGGACCTCTGGACCGACTCCAAATACGTCCAGCAGGCCATCACCAAAAGCTGGCTCAAGAACTGGCAGCGCAACGGCTGGAAAACCGCGGCCAAGAAACCGGTCAAGAACCAGGACCTCTGGCGTAGGCTCATGCCGCTCATCGAAGAACACGACGTCACCTTCCATTGGGTCAAGGGACACGCCGGACACCTGCTCAACGAACGTGTCGACGATCTGGCCAGAGGCGCCGCCTCGGGCCGGGATTTGCTGGTCGACGAGGGTATGGAATAGAAGACGCCTCCGGCGGCCGGGGCGTTGCCCCGGCCCCCACCAGGGAACCTTTTGAAAAAGGTTCCCTGGACCCTCCCAAACTTTTTGTGTGCCTTCGGCAGAGGCGTGCGTGCGCGTGGAGCGGTTTGTTTCGCGTGGCCCTTGAGTGTGCTCGGCTCAGTGGTGTTCCTTCCCACTTCCCGTCATCCACAAAAAAACAACCTGCGATTTCGGATAGAAAAAACGGCATGCCCCTTCTTGCGAAGAAGCACGCCGTTTCAACCGTTTTCCTGTCCGAAATCGTTCAGCGGCACGGCGGAAGGCGTTCCCTGCCAGCCTTTCGAACTCGCACCTCCGAGCGCAGCGAGGCGATGGGAATCTTAAAAGCACCCACACGTTTCTGAAAAGCCGCCCCCTGCCTTGTTTTTCAAACATGGCAGGGGGTTAATTTTGGGCAACCTATGGTGATCCCAGATGCTTTGCGGTGATTTCGGAAATGATTTTACACATTTTTTCACACACGCCTTCAGTAAAATTTATTTTATTTCAGTTCAATATAGGAATGATTTTAGCCCCTGTCACACAGCCATTCCATGGAGTTATGAAGCAAGGAGCAGGCCCATCCAGGCAGTTGTTGACGGCGTGAAAGGCCGTAAGCAATCAACCGGATGGTCGTTTGTCTTCGTTATTTCAGCTGGTTGAAAACGCCATATCCATCACGAAACCCATCGTTGCTAGTGGAAATGACATTTGGGCGACACGCTCGATTGCAATGGGTGGAGGAGCTTAGCTCATTGGGTCAAAGAGGCTTGGACGCGTGTGTCCTTTGGCCAGAATACCCTCCGCGAATCAATCGCGGCGGTGCCGAGAAAGGGTGTTGACAAAAGCCGAAAGTCCAAATATTGCCTGAAAACGATTTTCAATTTCATCATAAAGCGAGGCCGGAATGAACTGCCGCAGCGGGAGTGATGGCGGATTTTTCCATGGGGAGTTTGAGGCGCGGGTTAGATGGCGGGTGCGCAGGGAGCTGCACAACATGTCGGCGATTGCCGCCAGTGCCTGGGTCGCCCTGCTGACAGTGGAGGCCGTGACCATTTATCTGTTCGCCGTCTGATGCGGCAGTCGGAAAGAACTTCAGGCCTACGGACCAATGATTCATGAGCAAGGACATCTTCTACAAGGAAGCGACCGCCCTGGATGAGGCTCGGGCCGCATTGGAAACCGTCATGGGGCTGGACAGCACTGCGGACAGGGCCTTTCGGGCGCTTGTCGACGGATATGCCAAGCTGTTGCGGCAAAGCGAGCGGATGGTGACTATGGGCGACAGAATGCAGAAATCCCTCAATAGTCTCAACCGAGAGATGGCGGCCAGCGAGTCCAAGTATCGGGGCGTGTTCGAGAACGTCACTGAAGGCATCTACCGCTGCGGCAGGGACGGGAACTTCATAGAGGTCAACCCTTCGCTGGCGGACATGTTCGGCTTATCGAGCGCGGAGTTCTTCCTCGAGAAATTGCCCAACATCCGGCTGCTTTTCGCGGCCGAGGAGGACTACAGACAGTATCTCAAGGTCCTGGCCTCCGAATCGGTCAGCCGCCGTGAGGTCCGGGTCGCCCCGGAGGGCGGGAACGAGCTGTGGGTGGAACTCAGCGCCAACCTCATGAGCGGGTCCGAGGGCGAGGGTGACACCGTTGTCGGCGTCATGGCCGACGTCACCGAGCGGCGGTACATGCTCGAGGAGATGTGCCGCCTGGCGCGCACCGACAGCCTAACCGGGCTGTGGAACAGGGGGTACTTCATGGAGCTTGCCACCCGCGAGGTCGCCAGGAGCCGCCGTAACGGGACCATCCTCTCCTTGATCATCCTGGACCTGGATTATTTCAAAGGCGTCAATGACACCCACGGCCACGACGCGGGCGACAGGGCGCTTGTCGAGGCCTCTGGCCGGTTGCGCGCGTCGATCCGCGAGGTGGACGTGGTGGGCCGTTACGGCGGGGAGGAGTTCGTGGCCCTGCTGCCCGACGCCGACACGGCTGACGCCTGCGCCATAGCCGACCGCATCCTGCACAACCTCCGCTCGGTGCCGGTCGACTGCGGGACGGCGCGGCTCGACCTGACCGCCTCCATCGGGCTGACGTCCTTGCGCGGCGGGGACGACCTGGACGCCCTGCTCAAGTTCGCTGACATCGCTCTGTACGCGGCCAAGAAGAAGGGCCGCGACCGGGCCGAATGCTATCGCCGGGAACGCTGCCCGGAGGGCGGGTGCGCCCCCGCGACCGAACCCGGCGAGCGGAAGGAGGAACAGCCGTGAACACGATGATGAGCCTGTCCGGAACCGTCCAGAACCTGAGCGTCGAGCGCAAGCTGACCCTCGTCCTGCTGGTGATCATGGTCCTTATGCCGCTGGCCGTTTTCATCGTCTTGCAATCCGGGGGCGCGGGCCAGGCCACCAACGTGCTCATCGGCCTCATCGTCGCCTCCATCATCCTGCTGGTGCCGTTCGCCAAATGGATGAGTCACGTGCTCGCCCTGCGCGCCATCCGGGAGCTCAACGATCAGTGCCAGCGCCTCAAGGAAGGCAAGTACGAAGGCATCGATCTGCCCAAGGGCAGCGACGAGGGCCACGATTTCCAGAAGCTCAAATGGAACATGCACTGGATGGGGTACACCATCGCCACCCGCGAAATCCGCCTTCGGCGGGCCATGGCCGACCTCTCCCAGGCCCAGCGCCAGATCGGGGAAAGCCTCGGCTACGCCAGCCTCATCCAGACCTCGTTCCTGCCCAGGCGGGAGGACCTCTTCGACTACATCTCCGACCACTTCCTGATCTGGGAGCAACGGGACGTGGTGGGCGGTGACGCCTACTGGTTCCGCCCCACCCGGAACGGCTTCCTGCTCGGGGTCATCGACTGCACCGGCCATGGCGTGCCTGGCGCGTTCATGACCCTTATCGTGACCTCGCTGCTCCAGAAGGCGACCGAGGACACCGAGAGTCCGGCCCTGGTCCTGGCCCGGATGAACGGGTTGATCAAGGACGCCCTGCACCAGAACGGCAGGGACGCCCGCTCCGACGACGGTATGGACTGCGCACTGTGCCATGTGGACCGAGGCAAGGGGTGCCTGACCTTTGCCGGGGCCAATACGCCGCTCTATGTCCTGGGCGGGGACGGGGTGGAGATCGTCAAGGGGGACCGTTGCGGGCTGGGTTATGTCCGTTCCTCCAAGAATTTCGAGTTCACCGAGCATGACGTCGAGGTCGGGGAGGGCAAACGCTTCTATCTCGCCTCCGACGGACTGGTGGACCAGGTGGGCGGCGAGCGCGGGTTCCCCTTCGGCAGGACCCGGCTGATGGAATTCATCGACAGGGAAAGGACCTCGCCCATCGCGGCCCAGGGCATCGACCTGGCCGAGGAGCTCAGGCGGTACCAGGGCGAAGAGAGGCGGCGGGACGACATTACGATCATCGGTTTTGAATTGTAAGGAATGCGAGTTATGAAAATGAGTTTATTCAAATACTACGAAGAGATGCAAGGCGAAGGGGTGATCCTGTACTTCAACGGCCCGGTCTCCCAGCACATGGTGGAATCCATCGCCGGACTGATGCGCACCAAGATGCGCGCCGAGGACACGGGCATGGGGTCGGTCCAGCGCGTGTTCGCCGTGCTGGTGGAGCAGATGCAGAATATCGTCCGCTATTCCTCGGAGCAGCGGACGGACAGCCCGGAGCGGCTGGGCGAGATGGCCCACGGCCAGGTCGTGGTCGGCCGGGAGAAGGACGGCCGGTTCTTCGTGGCCTGCGGCAACAGGATACTGGCCGACGACTCCCGCAGCCTGGCCAGCCACCTTCAGCTGCTACAGGGCATGAGCAAGGAAGAGCTGAAGGCGTATTACAAGGAGCAGCGGAAGCTGCAGGGCTCAGGCACATTCAAGGGCGCGGGCCTGGGCTTTGTGGAGATGGCGCGCAAGGCGTCCTGCCCCCTGGATTACGACATTGTCCCGGTGGATGCCTCCACCTCGTTCTTTTCCATGAAAGTGGTGACCCAGTAGGAGAGTCGGCATGAGAAAATATCAGGTTCAGGCGACCTCTTCGTCGCCCTATATCAACTTCGACCCGGACAAAATGTTCTTCGAGATCCGTGGCGAATCGTACCCGGAAAACTGCTGGGCGTTCTATTCCCCCATGTTCGACTGGTTCAGGGAGTTCCTGGGCGGCATCAACGGCGCGCCCGTGGAGATCGACATGGAGATTATCTATTTCAATTCGTCCTCGTCCAAGACGTTCATGGACTTCTTCGAGATGCTCGACGAGCACGCCTCGGCGGGCAAGAACATCGTGGTCAACTGGCGCTATCACGAGGAGAACGAGTCGGCCATGGAGTGCGGCGAGGAGTTCATGGAGGACGTGGACACCATCCGCTTCAACCTGGTCGAATACAACGACACGGTGGCCGCATGAATCCGGCCCGAATCAAGACATCGCTGCGCAGTCTGATTCCGCTCGGCCAGCCCGTGTTCCTCTGGGGCGCGCCTGGCGTGGGCAAGAGCCAGGTAGTGGCCCAGGTGGCCGAGGAGCTGGGCCGGGAGCTGATCGACATCCGTGCCGTGCTCCTCGATCCGGTCGATCTGCGGGGCCTACCCTCGGTGGACGGCCCGGTGGCCCGCTGGAATCCCCCCGCATTCTTGCCCCGTGAGGGGACGGGCGTGCTCTTCCTGGACGAGCTGAACGCGGCCCCGCCCTTGGTGCAGGCCGCCTGCTACCAACTGGTGCTCGACCGCCGGGTGGGGGAGTACGAGTTGCCTGAGGGGTGGGCCGTGGTGGCCGCCGGAAACCGGGAGACCGACCGCGCGGTGACGCACCGCATGCCCTCGGCACTGGCCAACCGGTTCGTGCATCTGGATTTTTCCGTGGACGTGAACGACTGGCTGGCCTGGGCCGAACAGGCCGGGCTGGGCCGCGAGGTCCTCGATTTCATCCGGTTCAGGCCCAACCTGTTGCACGCCTTCGACCCCCGGCAGAACGAGAAGGCGTTCCCCTCGCCGAGGTCCTGGGAGTTCGCGGCCCGCATTCTGGCCGTCAAGCCCGACCCGGAGGTGGAGCTGGGGCTGCTCAAGGGGACGGTCGGTCCGGGTGCGGCCGTTGAGTTCGCCGGGTTCCTGCGCATGTTCCGGGAACTGCCCGACCCCGACGCGGTCATTCGCAAACCCGCCAGCGCGGCCATTCCAGAAGAGCCCGCCACCCTCTATGCACTGTGCGAGGCGCTGGCCCGCAAGGCAGGGAAGGATACGGCGGAGAACATCGTCGAATACGCCCTGCGGCTGCCCTCGGAGTTCGGCGTGCTACTGGTCAAGGACGCGGTCAAGCAGCACCGCGAGGTGGTCGACACCCCGTCCTTCGCGCGCTGGGCCGAGGCCAACTCGGCAGTGCTTCTGTAGGCGGCCATGGACGCGGCCCGCAGGAAACTGGTCAAGGCGCGTACCGCGCTGCTGCTGGAGCATCCGTTCTTCGGCTCCCTGTGCCTGCGCATGGAGCCGAGGCCGGACCCGACCTGCGCCACGGCTTGGACCGACGGGCGCACCCTGGCCTACAATCCGGTCTTTGTCGCCTCCCTCAAGGATGAGCAGGTCCAGGGGCTGATGGCCCACACGGTCATGCACCCCGTTTGCCAGCACCACGTCCGCCGCGGTCGGCGCGACCACGCACTGTGGAACACGGCCTGCGACCACGCCATCAACTGGATCCTGCTGGACGCGGGCATCGCCCTGCCGCCGAAGTATTTGGACAATCCCGTCTTCCACGGCCTGACCGCCGACGAGATCTACGACCAGCTGCACACCCACCGGAGCGAGGAGAATCGCCCGGTCCTGACCGAAGGGAACAACGAATCGGGCGAGGAGATCGAGGCCGAGGAGCACGAGTCCGCCGACGGGGGCGCCCAGGACGGGGACGGCGAGGACGGCGGTTCCGGCGGCGAAACGGACGGCTACGGCGGCATGGACGACGGTTCGGCCGGGGACGAACCCGGCGAGGAGGGGGCGGAGGTCTCCGGTGACCCAGGCGGCTCCGGCGAGGTCCGGGACGGCGCTGACGAGAACGACTCCGGCGGGGGCGGCGACCCGTCCGCGGACGAGACGTGGGAGCTGGCCCTGGCCCAGGCGGCCCAGGCGGCCCGCGAGGTAGGCGATTTGCCCGGCGGCCTGGAGCGGCTGATCAGCGACGTGCTCAACCCCACGGTGGACTGGCGCGAGCTGCTCTTCCGGTACATCTGCGACCGGGCCAGGGACGACTACAGCTGGACCCCGCCCAACAAACGCTTTTTGCACCTGGACGTGATCCTCCCGTCCCTGTCGCACCGCAAGCTCCCGGAGATCGTCCTGGCCATGGACACCTCGGGCAGCGTGACCGGGCCGGAGATGGACCGCTTCGCCGCCGAGCTTTCCGGCATCTTCGAGGCGTTCGATACCACGGTCCACGTGGTCTATTGCGACTCGGAGGTGGCCGGAACACAAACCTTCGTCCGGGGCGACCTGCCCCTCGACCTGACCCCGGCGGGGGGCGGCGGCACCGATTTTCGCCCGGTCTTTCAGTGGGTGGAGCGGGCGGGGCTGGACCCCGGCTGCCTGATCTATCTGACCGACCTGGAGTGCCTTTCCTTCCCGGAGCGGGAGCCGGACTATCCGGTGCTCTGGGCCAGGGTGGGGCAGGGCGAACAGACCCCGCCGTTCGGAGAGATCATCGAGATAACCCAGGAGGGAATATGAAGATCCATTGGGAGATCAGCAAGAAGCGCGGCAATCACCGCCCGGTTCTCAACTACACCTTAGAGCTTGAGCCGTTCGAACGGGACTTGGCCGTACCAACCGTGGTGCTCGACACGGCCATTTCCAAGCCGCCGTCCGCCTGGCGGTCCTACTGCTATCCCGGCGAGGACGAGCGGGAGGGCGCGAAGCTGGAATGGTACCGGCTGATGACCCCGTCGCACAAGGACGGCAGGATCGAAGCCCGGCTGACCCTGGCCTGGCGCGAGCCGGGCAACCGGTTCGCAGACGTGGCCGCGGCCTTCGAGCGGCTGCGGCACGGGTTCGAAACAGCCCTCAGGTCCGCCCACGACAGCGCGCCTCTGGAACTGGTGGAGTCCCTGGACCTGTCCGAGGTAACCCGCAACCACATCGTCAACAGCGTGGCCAGGGCGAAGATCCTGGCGGCGGTCGGCTTCTAGGCCGCGGCAACCCGAACCTGCGGAGCATCGTATTCATGTTGAAATCAGCGGAACAGGTTTTCATCGAGTATCTGAAGAGCAGCAAGCTGGCCCTCACTCCGCAACGCAGGGCCATAGCGGAGATATTCCTCAGAACCGAGGGGCATTTTTCAGCCGAGAGGTTGTGCGAACTGGTCCGGGAGGTCCTGCCCGAACTCGGCCAGGCGACCATCTACCGGACCTTGAAGCTCCTGGCGGAGTCCGGGCTGGCCGAGGCCATCGACCCCGGCGACGGGGTGGTCCTCTACGAGCACGGGTACGGGCACGAGCACCATGACCACCTCATGTGCCGGGTCTGCGGCCGCAAGGTCGAGGTGCGGGACCCGGTCATCGAGAGCCGCCAGGAGGCCCTGGCCGAGGAGCACGGCTTCACCCTCACCCGGCACCGCATGTATCTCTACGGCGTGTGCCCCAGCTGCCGGGAGAGCGAGTGACGCGGTGCTGGTCGCGCCCCAAGGGGAAGGCCCCCGCCGCGACAATCGCGGCGGGGGCCTTTTCATGGAGGATGGCTTGCTACTTCTGCTGTTTCCGGGCGGTTTCGGTGTCCACCGGCGGGGGCGCGGTCTTTTCCGCGTCGTAGTTGCTGAACATGGACTTGAAACCGCGTTTGAGAAATTTCCTGGGGTCGTGTTTGCTGTTGATGCCTCTCGGTGTCGTCATGCTTCTCTCCTTTGTTTGGGGTGCGCGGCTTTCCCCGGCGGTGCCGGATGTTCCTTGGCGATACACGCGCTGCATAGCCCGTGGATGACACACTGGTATCGGAAAAGGGTGAACCCCTGCTGTCGGGCCGTCTCCTGCTGGATGCATTCGAAATACGGGTTCTTGATCGGGATGGTCTTTCCGCAGCGTTCGCAGATCATCCGGCACGACTGATCGCCCATGGGTTCGTAGTAGGTGACGCCGTCCCCACGGTGGATGCAGCGGGCGATGCCGGCGCTGTGCAGGTGCTTGACCGTCCGGTAGATGGTCGACCGGCTGATGCCGGGGTCCACGTCCTGGACGACGTTCAGCAGGTCGTCGGGGCTGACCTTGTCCCGGCCACTCATGAACACCTTGAAGATGAGCATCCGCTGCTGGGTCAATTTGAGGTTGTTGCCGGTCAGGTAGTTGCGAAAGGATTTAAGCGCTTCCTGCATGTTTTTCTCGCCTGCACGCTCTCTGGCGGTGTTGAAGTTGACATCCGTTCTCAATGAAATGGTCCTATGGTGCACAACCCGGACCCTGATTGAGATTTATTTCCAATTATATGTTTTTGTTGACCCTTAGTTGTCTCAAGCATAATGTTGATAGCGAATTTCATTATCAATTGCAACTGAAATCTGGAATATAGAGGGAAGGCATGTCTTCAGGAAAAACGCTCAAATCCGTACTGCCGGGGGGCAACGCGTTCGTCGTTGCCATCGATGCCGGCTCCAGGGCCAGGACCCGTCTCGAATCCATGGGGATCATCCCCGGAGTGCAGGTGGATGTGGTCGCCAACGGCGGCGGTCCCATGATCATTTCCGTGGGGGAAGGGCGCGTCATGGTGGAGCGCGGCATCGCGGAAAAGGTCATCGTGGCTTGAGCGTCCGCTCGATTTTCTTCAATTCATTAGGGGGTAGTATGACTCTAGACGAACTCCAGCCGGGGATCTCCTGCGAGATGACCGGGCTGACGGCCTCGGGCGCGCTCGGGCAGCGCCTCATGGACCTCGGATTTTATCCCGGCGCGGCCATCGCCATCGTGCGCAACGCGCCGCTGGTCGATCCCTTGGAATTGCATCTGGACGGGTATCACGTCTCCATCCGCCACAGCGAGGCGCGGCACATCGAGGTTAAGATCTGATGACTTCAACACCTATTTTGGTTGCCCTTGCGGGGCAGCCAAACTGCGGCAAATCAACGGTTTTCAACCTGCTGACGGGCGCACGCCAGCACGTGGCCAATTATCCCGGTGTCACCGTGGAGAAGAAGACGGGTTCTTTTTCCATAGGCGAGACCCGCGTCGAACTGGTCGACCTCCCCGGCACCTACAGCCTGACCTCCTACTCTTTGGAGGAGCGGGTGGCCCGCGACTTCCTGCTGGGCGATAATCCGGGCGTGGTCATGGACGTGGCCGACGCCTCCAATTTGAAGCGCAACCTCTACCTGACCCTCCAGCTGATCGAGATGGAGGTTCCGACCATCCTCGACCTGAATATGATGGACGTGGCCGAACGGCGCGGGCAGAAGATCGACATTCTTGGGCTGGAAAAGATTTTGGGCATTCCGGTGGTCCCGACCACGGCCAAGAGGGGGGCTGGGCGGGAGCAGCTCCGGGAGGCCATAGTGAGGACAGCCGATACGACCCGCGAGTCGGTCTTTCGGGTCAACTACGGCCCGATGGAGCCGTATATCCGTGAATTGCTGGAACGACTCAAGGAGGAACCGCTCCTCAGCGTGCAGTATCCCCTGCGCTGGCTGGCCGTGAAGCTCCTCGAAAACGACGCCGAGGCGATGGACCTGCTCGGGCGCAATCATCCCGACGCGGATCGGATTCTCGAAGCAACCGAAGCGGCGCGCAGCAAATTTGCGGCCGAGGAGGGCAATGAGGTCGAACGGCACATCGCCTTCACGCGCCACGCGGCCTGCGCGGCCATCAGCCGCAAGGTGGTGACCATGCCCACCGAACGGAAGCGGAGCCTTTCCGACCGGGCCGACAGGTATATCTGCAACCGGTACCTCGGCCCGATCATCCTGGTGGCCATCCTGATGGTCCTCTACCAGGTGGCCATCGTCTTCGGCAACTGGCTCGCCCTGCAGGTCTGGCCCGCCTGGGGCGCGCTGGAGGATTTCGCCGCCGACGTGCTGCCCGCCGCCGGGTTCATGGACGACCCGCTGCTCCGCTCCCTGGGGCTGTGGGTGGTCAAGTCCACCACGGCCATCCTCAACTACCTGCCCATCTTCTTCCTGCTCTTCTCCCTGATCGCCATCCTGGAGGACAGCGGGTACATGCCGCGCATGGCCTTCATCCTGGACCGCCTCTTCCGGCGGTTCGGGCTGCACGGCCAGTCCACGCTGCCCATGATCCTGGGGGGCGTCTACGTGGGCGGCTGCGCCATCCCCGGCGTCATGGCCACCAAGGCGATCCCGGACGAGCGGGCGCGCCTGGCTACGATCATGATCGTGCCCATGATGAACTGCCTGGCCAAGGTGCCGCTGTACCTCATCCTCATCGGGGCCTACTTCGCGGACGTGGGCGGGTTCGCCATGTTCTTCATCGCCACGGTGACCCTGTTCATGGCCCTGCCCGTGGCCAAGCTGCTGACCCTGACCGTGTTCAAGAAGCATTCGAGCGCGCCGTTCATCATGGAGATGCCGCCGTATCACGTGCCCACGGTCACCGGCGTGCTGCGCCGCGCCGCAGAGCGGGTCTGGCTCTTCCTGAAGAAGATCGTCACCGTGGTCGCGGCCGTGGCCGTGGTGGTCTTCGTGCTGATCAATTATCCCGGCCTGACCGACGCGCGCAAGGCGCACTACGCCGAGGCCGAGGTCAAGGCTGTGGACGGTTTCATGGCCGAGGTGGAGAAGACCGGCTATCAGGGGCGGATCAACCGTGATGACGTTCTCTCCATCATCCTCTTCGACGAGGCGCTCAAGCGCGCCAAGCAGGGGGTCACCGACCAGGAGAAATCGAACGTCATCAACCAGCGGTTCGAGGTCCGGAACCCTGTCTACTACGCCGTGGTCAAGCGCGTGGGAGGCGACGGCAAGGCGCTGAACCGGGCCATCAAGAAGGTGAACAGGGTGCGCAAGCAGGTGCGCCGCGAGTCGCGTGCGGAGCGGTTCGAGACCAGCTTCTTGGGGGTCATGGGACGGACGCTCGAGCCGGTCACCCAGTGGGCCGGGTTCAACTGGCGCATCAACATCGCGCTCCTCTCGGCCTTTGCGGCCAAGGAGAACTCGGCGGCCACCCTCGGCTCCATCTACGGCCTCGACGGCTCCCAGTCCGTGCAGGAGTCTATGAAGGCGGGCGAATCCGGCTTCACCGCCTTGCACGCCCTGGCCCTGATGCTGTTCATGGCGCTCTATCCGCCCTGCGTCCCGACCTCGATCATGGTCCGCCACCAGTCGAACTCCACCAAGTGGATGCTCTTCTCCATCGGCTACCAGACCCTGCTCGGCCTGTTCGTGGCCAGCCTGGTCTTCACCGGAGGAACCCTGCTCGGACTGAGCGGGTTCCAGGCCATGTGGGCCTTCTACGGCCTGTGCGTGGCCGTCACGTTGGGCATGGGGCTGATCCCCGTGCCCGAGGAGACGGAGGCGACCCCCGTCATCACCGCAATCTGCAAAGACAACTGCTCTTAAGGAGGAGCGAATAATGAAAAAACTGATGATTGTCCTGACCCTGGCCTCCCTGCTGGCATTCGCCGGACAGGCCTTTGCCCACAGCCCGCTCATGAGCTGCTTCGACAACGGAGACGGCACCGTCACCTGCGAAGGCGGGTTCTCAGACGGTTCGTCCGCCTCCGGCGTGAAGATCCACGTCACGGACGGCGGCGGCAAATCCCTGATCGAAACGAACATGAATCAGGACAGCGAGGTCACCTTCAAGAAGCCCGATGGCGCGTACATGGTCATCTTCGACGGCGGCGCAGGCCATACCGTCGAGGTCAACGGCGCGGACATCGTCGAATAGGGAAACCATGCGCAGGCGGGCTTCTGCCCGGCTGCGCTTTTTTACACGGCAACGACTGAGAAGAAGATTCAATTTCAAAAAAAGAGGAGTTTTTGATGAAAAGGAAACTGACCTGCCTGCTGGCCGCCTTGGGCGTGCTGATGATTACCGGGACCGCCATGGCCCACTTCATGATGGTCTACACCCCGGAGATAGCCCTGCATGAAGGCCAAGATCTGGATATGCGCATCGTCTTCACCCACCCCGCGGAAGCGGGTCACACCATGGACATGGGCGGGGTGCAGGAATTCTACGTGGTGAAACAGCGCGGCGACGCCGCACCCAAGAAAGTGGACCTGATGTCCTACGTCAAGGAGATCACTTGGAAGAATCCCGAGTCCTCCAACAAGGCCTTCACCGCCGTCATTCCCAAGAAGGAAGTGCGCTCCATGGGCGATTACGTCTTCGTCATGAAGCCGGGTTACTACCATGAGGACGAAGAGGGCATCTACATGCAGCAGATCACCAAGCTCATCGTCAACGTCGGCGGTCTGCCGGGCAACTGGGCCGAACCCGTGGGCCTGCCCTGCGAGATCGTTCCGCTGATCAAGCCCTACGGCATCTGGACCGGCAACGTCTTCAAGGCCCAGGTCCTGTCCGAGGGCAAGCCCGTGGCCGGCGCCGAGGTCGAAGTGGAGTACATGAGCCACATGCCCGACCTGAAGTCCAATTCCCTGCCCAAGAAGTCCAGCGTCGAATACCCCCACGACAGCCTGATAACCCAGACCATCTTCACGGATGCCGACGGCTACATCACCTTCGGCGTTCCCAAGGCCGGATGGTGGGGCTTCGCGGCCCTGGGCGTCGGTCCCGAGACCCAGCATGACGGCAAGGAAATGAGCCAGGACGCCGTCATTTGGATCAAAGCAGTGGACATGAAATAACCTACTCCACAACACTCTCCCCTTGCGGAGAAATCCTCCAGAGGTGCGGCGGCGCGATGCCGCCGCACCGTAAGGTTTCAAGGCGGTACCATGAGTAGGAATCCGGATACGAGGAGTTTGGGACTCGACGAGATATGCGAGGCCAAAGTGTGCGGTGCGGTGCAGATGACCGTGCACCAGTTCGCCGAGTCTCTGAGTTGCATCATCGACGCCAAGGACCACTGCACCAGTCGCCACTCGGAGGAGGTCGCCGTCGTTGCCCAGGTTGTCGGCCTGAAGCTCGGGTTGAGCGCCGAGCAGGCCGACTTGCTGCATGTGGCCGGGCATCTGCACGACATCGGCAAGGTGGGCATCGAGGACGCCATTCTCAAGAAGCCCGGCCCGCTGACTCCGGCGGAGTTCGACGTGGTCAAGCGGCATCCCGAGATCGGCGCCCGGATCATGGCCCCTATCACCCCGTTTTCCGGTAAGAACGGCATCATCAGGATGATCCTCCATCACCACGAGCGGAATGACGGCCAGGGATACCCCTACGGCCTGAGTGGAGTGAACATTCCCCTTGGCGCGCGCATCATCGCCGTGGCCGACAGCCTTTCCGCCATGCTCCAGCGAAGGCCGTACCGCGAGGCCATGTCCTACGACCAGGCGCTGGGAGAACTGGACGCCTGCGCGGGCACCCAGTTCGACCCGGAGGTGGTGGACGCCTTCTTCGGGGTCAGCGACATCGCCTGGAACTACCTCTGCTCCCTGCACGATGGGGAGGAGGCCGCGTGATCATGGGCAAGCGTTTTGTCGGGCCGGTCTGCGAAATGGTGGTCCGGCCCTCGGGCCCAGGCAGGGAAACCGGGCTGGTCCTGCTCTTCGCCCTGCTGACCGTGCTGGTCTGCGGCTCTGCCGTGGCGCTGCGCAACTCGGCCACCGAGGCGGGGCCGTTGCCGTCCTGGCAGGTGGACGCTTTTCGGGATCTGGGCGGTATGGACCTGGCCGTGTTCAACGCCCTGGTCACGGCGGCCCCGGAGATCGAGATGATCCACGAGGAGATGGGCGGCTGGCCCACGGTGGACCGGCTGGCGGGCGACTTCCTTCCGCCTTTTGTGGAGGATGCCGCCTGGGAGCGCAACGGCGCGTACGCCTGGGACCGGGTGGCCATCGCCTCCGCCGCGCGGCACATCGTGCTCTATGTGGGCCGACCGCAGGGTGAGGGCGCAACCTTCATGCTGGTCATGCTCCACGAGCACATCAAGAAGGAGGGCAATGCGGCAGGTTCGGTCCACGCGCCCTTCGAGGTCTGGATGCACCCCTCTTCGGCGTCCGAGATCCCGAAGACGGTCACCGACCAGGCACTCATCGGACAGGGCTGGCGCGAGGTGCTGGCCCGGAAGGGTGAAGGGGAAATCCGGAGCGACAGAGGAGATTTCGTTCAATGATGAGGAACGCGCTGCTGGCCCTGTGCCTTGTCTGCCTGTTGGCCGGAACGGCCCTGGCGGGCGAGAGGCCGCGGGTCGGCGTGACCCTGCACCCGTACTACAGTTTCGTGGCCAACATTGTGGGCGATACCGCCGAGGTGGTCCCGCTCATCGGCGAGGGGTTCAACCCGCACAACTACCGGCCGCAGCCCGAGGACATCAAGCGGTGCATGACCCTGGACGCCCTGGTGGTCAACGGCATCGGACACGACGAGTTCGCCTTTGAGATCGTCGAGGCGGCGGGCCAAAAGGGCGTGCTGCCGCTGATTTTCGCCAACCGCGACGTGTCCCTGATCCCGGTGGCCGGGCGGCTGGACGGCAAGAAGATGGTCAATCCCCACACCTTCGTCTCGGTCACCGCCTCGGTGCGCCAAGTCTACACCATCGCCGACGGGTTGGCCGAACTGTTCCCGGAGAACGCGGACCTGTACCGGACCAACGCCCGCGCCTATGCGCTGCGGCTGCGGCGCATGAAGGCGGAGTACATGGCCCGAATCGCCGGTCTGCCGACCCTGGATTTCCGCTGCGCCACCATCCACGGCGGCTACGACTACCTGTTTCAGGATTTCGGCCTGCAGGTCACGGCGGTCATCGAGCCGGGACACGGGCTCAAGCCCACGGCCAGCCAGCTGGCCCGGACCATCGACGAGATCAAGCGCTTGAACGTGGACGTGATCTTCACCGAGATGGCCTTCCCGGACAAGTACGTGGAGACCATCCATCAGGAGACGGGCATCCGTATCCGGCACCTGTCCCATCTGACCCACGGCGAATACACGGTCGACGGGTTCGAGAAGGGGCTGCGCAAGAACCTGGAGGCCCTGGTCTCGGCCCTGGCCTACGTGCAGGAGGAGAGATCATGAAGCGTTTTTCCCGCTACGCCTCCGGCCCGTCGGTGCACTTCGAGAACGTCCGTCTCCGGCTGGGCGGCAACGAGATCCTGGACAACGTGACCTTCAACGTGGAGCGCGGCTCCATCCATTGCCTCATCGGTCCCAACGGCGGGGGCAAGACTTCCCTGGTCCGCTGCCTGCTCGGACAGATGCCCCATACCGGGACCATCCGGGTGTGCTGGGGGGAGGGGAGGATCATGGGGTACGTGCCTCAGACCCTGGATTTCGACGATGCGCTGCCCATGACCGTGGCCGACTTCATGGCCGTGATCGGCGGTGCCCGTCCAGCCTTCCTCCGGCCCCGGAAGGAGGCGCGCAGACGGTTTGACGCGGCCCTGGACCGGGTCGGCATGCTGGGCAGGCGCGACCATCCCTTCGGCTCCCTGTCAGGCGGCGAGCACCAGCGGGTACTTCTGGCCCAGGCCCTCAGCCCGAAGCCGGACCTGCTGGTCCTGGACGAACCGGCCAACGGGCTGGACAAATCCGGCGCTGCGACCATGCAGGCGATCATCGAGGATTTGTCCGGGGCCGGGACCACGGTCATGGTCATCCACCACGATCTCGCCGTGGTCCGGGACATGGCCCATGGCGTGACCTGCATCAACCAGGGCGTGGTCTTCACCGGAGACCCCGCTGCGGAGCTCACCCCGGAGCGGATTCTCAACATGTTTTCGGCCACGGCCAGGGCGGCATGACCATGGAACACCTTTTCGAACTCATCCGGCAGCCCCTCATGGAAATGGGCAAGGGGGGGACGCTGCCCGAATTCTTCCAGTACGCCTTTGTCGTTAACGCCCTGTTGTGCGCCCTGGTGGCCGGCCCCCTGCTCGGCTCCATCGGCACCCTGGTCGTGTCCAAGCGGCTAGCCTTCTTTTCCCAGGCCGTAGGCCAGGCGGCCATGACCGGCGTGGCCCTGGGGGTCGTGGTCGGCGAGCCGGTCACCGCGCCCTATGCCTCCCTGTTCGGGTTCTGCATCCTGTTCGCCCTGGCCATGAACTACACCCGCAACCGCACGCGCATGAAGCAGGACACGGTCATCGGAGTGTTCCTCTCCATCTCCCTGGCCGTGGGTGCGTGCGTGTTGCTGTACGTCACGGCCAAGGTCAACATGCACGTTCTGGACAGCATCCTGTTCGGCTCCATCCTGACGGTCAACGACACGGACATGATCGTTCTCCTGGCCACGGCGGGGCTGTGCGTGGCCGTTGGCGCGCCGACCTACAACCACATGCTCCTGGTGAGCTTCAACCCGAGCCTGGCCCGGGTGCGCGGGGTCAACGCCACCCTGTACGACTATATCTTCGTGCTCATGATCACCTTGGTCACCGTGGCCTGCCTCAAGATCGTGGGCGCGGTCCTGGTGGAGGCCCTGCTGATCATCCCGGCCGCGGCGGCGCGCAACGTCAGCCGTTCGGTCAGGGGGTTCTTCCTCTGCAGCGTGGTCTTCGCCACCGTGTCCTGCTTCCTGGGCATCCTGCTGCCCATGCAGTTCGATATCCCGGTGCCGTCCGGCGGGGCCATCATCCTGGCCGCGTCGGCCCTCTTCGCCGTCACCGCCGGATTGCGCGTGCTCTCCGGGCGCTTCAAGGAGGCCGCCGCATGATTCGCCGTCTGCTCCTCTGCCTGTTCCTGGTTCTCTTCGCCCATCTCCCGGCCCAGGCAGCCGAACCCAAGGTCTCGGTGCTCGCCTCCCTGGACGTGACCGTGGCTCTGGGCCGGGTGCTGGCCGCCGGGACCTCCATCGGGGTCACGGAAGCGGTGCCGCCGGGCTATTCCATGAACGGCCACGACGCCTATTTCAAGGCGCACCACGAAACGTTCTTCGCCCTGGCGCGGCAGGCGGACGCGGTCCTGACCGTGGCCGGGGCCTGGCCCGCCGACCCGCTCTACCGGTGGGCGCGGCGGGGGAACATCCGGGTAGTCGAGATCGACGCCATCAGACCGCTCGACGGATACGGCGCGGGCGTCCCCCTGGAGGAAGTGCAGAGTGGACAGGTCCCGTTCGTGTGGCGCGCGCCCGGCAACCTGACCCGCATGGCGGCCATCGCGGCGGACGGCTTCCGCCGGTTGGCCCCCGAGGACGCGGACACGGTCAGCGCCAACCTGAAACGGTTGCAGGCCACGCTTTTTCAACTGCGCAGCCGGTACGAGGACGCATTGCTCTCGGCGGGGTCCATGACCCTGGCCGGGCTGACCGACGGCTACGCCAGCCTGACCGGCGAGTTCGGGCTGGACGTGCGTTTCTATGCGCTTTCCCCGGAAGCCTCCTGGACCGGGGCCGACCTGGAGCGGTTCTCGGCCAGGCTTCGGCAGGAAGGGGCGGCCGCCGTGATCTGCGCCTGGGAACCGGGGGCGGAGTTGTCACGGGCCATCCGCGCGGGCAACGCCGCCGTTGTGGTCTTCAGCCCGTTCCGATCCGCCGACGGGGCGGACCCGCTGCAATCACTGGCGGATTGGTACGAGGGGAATCTCTCGCGCCTGGCCGCCGCACTGAACAGATAACCGGAGGTCTCGACATGGACACCGTCATTGCCGTCATCATCATCGCCCTGGCCGTCGCCTGGGTGGGCAGGAAAATCTACAAGCAGGTCACGGCCAAAGGCGGCTGCGGCTGCTCCGGCGGATGCTCCACCGACTGCGCCTCCGGGTGCTCTACCGACAACCCCACCGGCAAGGCGGAGGATTCTGCCTGCTCCTGCGGCGATTCCTGCACCTGCGACAAGGAGACATAATCGTGCGGTTGAAATCATTGAGAGGAGGGCTGGTCCTGGCGGCCCTGCTCGCCCTGCTGGCGGTCTCGGACCTCGCCTCGGCCCATTCCCTGTACATCCAGTCCGGGCGGCACCGGGTGAACGAGGGCAAGAAGTCGCCCCTGTTCTTCTGCTACGGCCACCATTTCCCGGTGGACGACGGGGTCCGCGCGGCCAAGCTCGCGTCGGTGGCGGTGCATGCGCCCGACGGCACGGTCTCGCAGTTCGGCCCGCGCGAGGAAACCGGCCTGCAATCCCGGATGGTGGAATACGAGAAGCCGGGCGTCTACGTCCTGACCGCCGAGACCAACCCCGGCTACTACACCAAGTGGGTGGACAGGAAGGGCAGGGACAGGAGCACCATCAAGCCGATGAGCGCCATCAAAGATGAGGCCTCGTCCATCGTCACGGCCCTGTATTCCAGGCAGTACGCCAAGACCTATGTGCGTTGCGGCGAGACGGACGGCACCTTCCAAGCTCGCGTGGGGCTGCCTCTGGAACTGGTTCCGGCCCAGGACCCGACTGCGCTCAAGCCTGGTGACGTCCTGACCTTGAATATCTTCATGGACGGCCGGCGGTATTTCGGTCCGGGGCACATCGACGCCACCTACGACGGCTATTCCACCGAGTCCGAGGATCTCTACCTTCCCGGCACCGAGACCTCCGGCGACACGGTGACCATCTCTCTGGACCAACCGGGCCGGTGGTTCATCCGGTACTACGTCAAAAGCCCGGCCCCGTCGGAGGCGAATGGCGACTATCTGCAACAGAAACGCACGGCCACGCTGGTCGTCCTGGTTCCCAACGAACGCAGGCATCCCCAGCCCGAACACCATTGACCCGACTTTGGCCGGACCGTTTTGGAGAAGACATGCGTACGCCTGTACCCGGCCCGCAGCGTGGCGGGCCCGGCAGGTGGCCCTGCGCCGCCCGTAAGAGAACCACAGCAAACCGCGAGGTAGCCGTGAGCAAGACACCGATCGTTTTTGGACCCACCACTGGCAACACCGAGAGCGTCGGCGACGACATTGCCAAGATCCTTGAGAAGAACGGCCACAACGTGACCGTCGTGAACGCGGCCAAGGCCACCGTGGGGAATATGGCCGAGGGCTATGATTGCATATTCCTCGGCAGCTCCACCTGGGGCGATGAGGACATCGAACTGCAGGACGACTTAGTCCCAGTGTACGAGAATCTCGATAAGGCGGGACTGATCGGCAAGCGTGTGGCCGCGTTCGGGTTCGGGGATTCCTCCTACACCCACTTCTGCGGCGCGGTGGACGCCATCAAGGAGAAGTCGGAGCAGCTGGGCGCGGTGCTGCTCGGCGACTCCCTGAAGATCGACGGCGATCCGGATTCTGGCGAAGTGGCCTCCTGGGTCGAGTCGGTCCTGGCCTTCATGTAGTCTTCCTAACTCGGCGGAATCCATTGCCCTGCAGACCATACCCCTGCGTCGGGGGGGGGGGCCCAATGGGTGGCGTCCGCGTGGACGCCGCCCTTCCTTTTCCTCCCTTGTCGGCGCATCCTGAGAATGGGACTCAGACTCGCGGCTGTACGCATTCTGCCGGATGGTGCATAGGGAACTAGGGCGGCCCCGATGGTCGGTGCGCCCTATCAATAATGGACAACCTTTGCGGATACGTTGGAAAAGGATATCATGTTGAATCTCGATCTCATGCTTGGCATCCGCAGCCACATCAGCATCGGCAGCCATGTGCCGGGCAAGCTCAGGCTCAAGGTGGGCATTGCCGCCCTGGCCAACCCGAAGGTCGTGGAATATGTCCGGGTGAACGGCTTCGGCCCCCCGCGCGGACAGGTCCTGCCCGGAGTGACGCGGAGCCGCTTCAACCCGCTGACCCGGAGCATGACCATGGAATACGATCGGACCGTCATTGAGCCGGAACTGCTGCACCGGCTGTTCTCCGGTGGGAGCGACGAGGAGTTCGAGGCCGCCGCCAACCGGCTGGCGGATGCCTGCGACATCGACCTTGCGGCCTGCCGCTATTGACGGCGGGCAGCCCGTGACTGGAAACGCGCCAGGGCGGAAGCCTGGCGGAACAAGGAGGATCATATGAATTTCGATAAAGTAGCCATATTCGCGTCTGGAGCCGTTGTCGGCGGTGTTATCGGATATGCGGCCACAAGGTCCAAGGCCGTCAAGAAGGTCACCAAGTCGACCATCAAGGCCGGGCTGAAGGCCAAGGAATGGACCGTCGGCACCTACAAGACGGCCAAGGAAGAGGTCGTCACCATAGCCAAGGAGGCCCGTAAGGGTGGCAAGGACGTCCCCGAAGTCCAGGATGCCTGATGCGGCGTCCTGCCGACAGGCGTTTCCCGGGAGGTGACCGCCGTTGAGAGCGGTGCGCTCGCGTGGTTGAAGGCGGCCTCTTTCCTCGGAAAGGGGCCGTTTCCTATTGTTGTCCGATTTCCCGCGATGCGGCCCAGGCGGCTGCGCCGAGGATGGCGAAGGTGTTGCCGTTGTGGATGGCCGCGGCCTGGATGGGGGAGACCAGCCCCGCACTGGCGGCGAGCAGCAGGGCTGAGTTCACGCCCACGCCCGCGTTGAAGCAGTTGCGCAGGATGCGGTGCGCCCGCCGGGCCACCAGAAAGGCCGTTGCCAGGCCGGACAGGGAGTCCTCGTTCAGGACGATCTGGGCCGAATCCCTGGCCAGCCCCGTACCCCGCGACATGCACACGCCCACGTCGGCGGCGGTGAAGGCCGGGGCGTCGTTCACGCCGTCGCCGACCATGGCCACCGTGTGTCCCGAGTGGCGAAGCTCCTCCACGATGCGCGCCTTGTCCTCGGGCGTCAGCCCTGCGTGGACCGAGTCCACATGGGGGAACCGCTCGGCAAAGGCCCGCGCCGTGGCCTCGTGGTCGCCGGTTAGGAGGACGATCCGCCGCGCGCCATTATCCCGCAGCCGGGTCACCACGGCCGCCGCCTCCGGGCGGATGGTGTCCATGAGGGCGATCATACCCAGGAGCACGCCGTCGCGTGAAACGAAGACCAGGGACTTGCCCTCGGCCCGAAGCCGTTTGGCCTGTGCGTCCGCCAGGGAGCAGTCCACGCCGCAGTCGTCCTGGATGAAGTGGCGGCTGCCCACCCGGATCAACGAATCGCCGACCATGCCGCTGACGCCGTGGGCCACGGACAGGTCCACGGACCGCCCCTTGCGGGGGGCAATCTTTCTGCGCGCGGTCTCCCGGACCAGGGCGCGCCCCATGGGATGGCCGTAGCGGTCCTCCACGGCGGCCGCAGAGCGCAGCAGGTCGGCCTCCTCAGTCCCGTTACCGGTGAAGATGTCGGTCACGTCCAGTTCGCCCAGGGTCAGGGTGCCGGTCTTGTCAAAGACGAAGCAGTCCACCTCGCCCAGGGCCTCCATTCCCCGGCCCGACTTGATGACCACGTCCTGTCGGGCCGCCGCGTGCATGGAGGTCTTGACCACCAGCGGGGCGGGAAATTTCACGGCGCAGGCGAAGTCCACGGTCAGCACGGACAGGGCGCGGCGCACATCATTCGTGGCCAGGTACAGCCCCGCGCCCAGCCCCAGCGTGATGGGGGCCAGCCGGTCGGCCAGCCGGCTCGACTGGATCTCCCGCTCCGACTGCTCGGACACGGCCTGGGTCATCAGCTCGGCGATGCGGGCCATGTCGGTGTCCCGGCCCGTGCGCTGCGCCCTGATCCGGATCTTGCCCTCCACCACCACGCTGCCGGAGGAGACCCGGTCCCCGGTGCGCAGGAGGCGTGGGGCGGACTCGCCGGTGATGGAACTGTTGTCCACCAGGGCCTTGCCCCGGACGATCTCGCCGTCCACCCCGACCAACTCGCCAGAGCCGCAGACTACGATTTCGCCTGTCACAACTTCGTCGAAGCCCACGGACACTTCCTGTCCATCGCGTTCCACCCAGATGGAATCCACAGGGGCGGCGATGAGCCGTTTCAGCAGGGCGTTGGATTTGTCGTCGGACAGGGTCTTGAGATATTCGCCCAGCACGACCATGGCCGAGATGGAGGCGGCGGTGGCGTAGTCCGCGCGCAGCAGGCTGGCCCCGATGGTGGTCATGTCCAGGACGCGCACCTTCAGCCCTTCGTTCACAAGGGTATCCGCTCCGCGCAGGATGTGCGGCAGCCCCATGGCCGTGGCCACGGCGGCCTGTGCCGGGAGTGGCAGCAGGGGCAGGAGCAGCGCGCCGTGACCGGCCGTCAGGACGTCGATCAGGCGCCTCCGCGTTTCCGGTGGATTCAGGGCGCCGAAAGTGTCTGCCGGGATGGAGGGAAGGGTGTTCAAAAGCGTGTCGCGGTTGGCCGGATCGCCGTCATGCTCGACCACGAAGGAGCGCCCCTGCGGGTTGACCCGTGCGCTGGTCACCCCGCGCAGGTTGCAGAGCCACGCCTCCAGGTAATCCGGCCGGAGACCCGGATCAAGGAGCCTGTTCCACCGGAAGCGGATGCGGGTGCCCGTCTCATGGACGATATGCGGGGTTGCTGGAGAGCTCACGGGGGGCAGGCTCCTGTCTCGTCATCATAGGAGACCACAACCAGGTCCGCCTGGTCCTGGCGCAGGAATAGGCGCAGTCCGGTGGGACTGGTGACGACGCACCGGTTGCGCGCGGCCATCTGATAGCTGGGAGCCTTGCCCACGGTCTCCAGCCGCAGGATCATGCCGGGGCGGATGTCCAGGGACTCTATGGCCCGCTTCGCCCGGCTGCCGCCGATAATCTGTTCGACCATGAACTCCGCGCCCGCCTGGGCGTTGGCGAACTGGCAGCACACCTTGCCCATGCGGCCGATGATCTTGGCGGCCATGCCCTCGGCCAGCCGGATGCGCCCGCGCCCGGTGACCAGGGCGGTGAACTCCATGGGCGGCAGGACCCGGATCAGCTCGATGGGGTCGTCGTCCTTAAGGCCGAGGGCGGCCATGCCCTCGCGCAGGGCGTCGCCGCCGTTGACGCACTCCACGTGTCCCTTTTCGCCGGGCCGCATCTCCACCAGGGGTAGCATGCGCCCGTCATCGAGGTGGGCCAGCACCTTGCCGCCCATGCCACTGCCGAGGACCACTTCGCCCTTGGGGCCGCGCAGGCGGACCGTGGTCAGGGCCACGTCCTCGTCCAGACGGGTGATTTCGCCGCCCACGAACAGCCCCATGCGGACCATGCGCGAGGCGAGGTCGTTGTCGCCGATGCGCGAGATGGTCAGGGGAATGCCCGCCGGGGCGTGGGTAAGGCTGGAATACATCAGCACTCCTTTGCGGAAGCCGTCCCGGACTCGATGAGCCGGGCCAGTTTCGGTTTCTTGCGGCCTGCTGCGGCGGCGTAGCCGAGGATGCCCACGGTGGACGCGTTGTGCAGGAAGGCCGAGGCCACCGGGGTCAGCCTGCCCGTGGCAGCGGCCAGGAGCACGGCGGAGTTGATGGTCACCGCCGCGCCGAAAGTTCGCTTCAGTACCCTGTGGACGTTTTGCGCCACGTCGCGGGCCACGGCCAGGATGCGCAGGTCGTCCTCCAGCAGGACCACCTGGGCCGATTCGCGGGCCAGGTCCGCGCCGCCGGGCATGCAGATGCCCACCTCGGCGGAGACCAGGGCCGGGGCGTCGTTCACGCCGTCTCCGGCAAAGGCGAGAACGTGCCCCGCCTCCTGGAGTTCCCGGACCAGGCTCGCCTTGTCCTCGGGCTTCAGTTCCCAGTGGACCTCGTCGATGCAGCCCAGTTCGTCGGCGATGGCCTTCGCGGTGTCCTTGTGGTCGCCGGTGAGCATGACGATTCTGGTGATCCCGCGCTCCTTGAGCATGGCCAGTGCCTCGGTCGCCTCCGGCCTGAGCTCGTCGCGCAGGGCGATGATCCCGAGAATTTCTCCGGAGCGGGCCACGTAGAGGATGGACTTGCCTTCGCCGCGCAGCCTGCGGGCCAGCAAACGGACCGGGGAGCAGTCCACGCCCTCGTCGTCCTCCAGGAAATGTCTGCTGCCCACCAGCACGCGTTTGCCGTCCACGTGGGCCGACACGCCATGCGCCACGATGAAGTCCACCTGGCTGATGGGCGGGAAGGGCAGGCCGTGCGTCCGGGCTTCGGACACCACGGCCCGGGCCACGGGGTGGGCGTAGTGCTCCTCGGCCCCGGCGGCCAGGGCGAGCAGCGCTTCCGGTCCCAGCCCTTTCAGGGGCTCGACGTCGGTGACCATCAGGTTGCCCCGGGTCAGGGTGCCGGTCTTGTCGAAGACCACGGTGTCGATGCGCGCCAGGTTGTCCAGGGCCTGCGCGCCCTTGAGAAGCACGCCGCAATGCCCGGCGGTGTGCATGCCGGTCTTGACGGCCACGGGCGAGGCGAGCTTGATGGCGCAGGAATAGTCCACGGTCAGGATCGAGGCCGCCCGGCTGACGTCGCGGGTCAGGGCGAACAGGGCCAGGCCCAGGCCGAAGGTTACGGGCACCAGCTTGTCGGCCAGCTCGTCGGACCTCTTCTGGGAGGCGGACTGGGTGCGCAAGGAGTTCTCCAGGAACCGGCCTATGCGGGCCATGGACGTCTCGCCGCCCACGTTGCGGGCCGCGATCTTGATGCGTCCGTCCTCGACCACGGCCCCGGACAGGACGTCGTCGCCCAACGAGACGTGCACGGGTAGGGATTCCCCGGTGATGGAGCTCTGGTTCAGGGCCGCGTCGCCATCGACCACCACGCCGTCCACGGGCACCAGCTCGCCGGACCCGCAGATCACCAGGTCGCCGACCATGAGATCGGTGAACGGGATGCGGACCTCGAGGGCCTCGCGCTCCACGGAGACCGTCTCCACCTGGGGTTTGAGCAGGCTCTTCAGCAGGTCGTCGGACTTGCGTTCGGTCCAGTCCTCCAGATACGAGCCCAGGCCGAGCAGGGCCACGATGGCGTTGGCCGTGAAGTAGTCCTGCCTGAGCAGGGAGAAGCCCACGGCCGAGGCGTCGAGCACCTCCACCTTGACGCCGTCGTAGAGCAGGGTGTGCAGCCCTTTGAGGATGGTCGGCAGGCCGAGGAGCCAGCTCAGGGGGGCCTTGGCCTCCCACGGCAGGAACGGCGTCAGCGCGGCTGCCGCGCCCTGGCCTGCCACCACGGCGGGCGAAACGGGGTCGCCCCGCATGGCCCCGGACAGATACGCCTCCATGGGGATGTTCTCCAGGAGGTTGAGTATCCGCGCCCGGTTCTTCGGGTCGGCGTCGTGGTCCACGACGATGGACGAGCCCCACTTGTTGGTGCGCACGGAATCCACGCCGGGAAGCGATCCGACCAGTGCCTCCAGATACTTGAGATCAAGGGAGGGGTCGAAGAGCCTCCGGCTCCGCAGCCGAAGCCGTCCGGGCACCTCGTGGACGATGGTAAACGGTTGCCGCCTTGCCTTGGCCGAGACCATCCCCTATGCCCCGCCGCTCGATTTTTTGTTGTACAGGGAGTAGTGCCAGTAGGAGAACCCGACCAGGGCGAATCCGGACCACATGTGGACCTTCTTCAGGTTCGGGGTGTTGTTGGTCTCCATCAGCCCGGTGGCCACCAGCACGCCCAGGGACGCGGCCATGCCCGTCTTGGCAAGGGTCCGCTTGGTCCGGGTGTCCATGGCCGGCAGCAATGGAGTCTTTGCGGTGTTGGTATCGGTCATGGCGCTAGTCCTGCTGGCTGATTTCCGCCTTGGCGTCCTGGACCTGCTCCTTGAGCTCCTCCACGCCGCCCTGCAGAACCGCCCACACCTTGACCGCGCCGGAGACCACGGCCTTCTGGACCGTGGGATTGGTGGCCACCAGGGCCACACCCGCGCCCAGGGCCAGACCCTTGAGGTAGTCGGAGGAGGTGAAGTTGAACCAGGAGGTCACCGCGCTGGTCGTGTCGGCCGGGGCGGTCGCCGGGGCCGCGACGGGACTCATGCCTGCGGCCTGGGCGTTGGCCGCGCCGTACTGGTTGGCGTCTTGGAAATAGTAGGACGGCTGCTGCGGGTTTTTCATGTAAGCCCCCTCCTGGGAGGATGCGCCGGGCTGCGGCTGGTTGGTGTAGTAATCGCTCATGGTAAGCTCCTTGCGGGGTGGTTACGCCTTGTCGGCCTTGGGTTCGGTCTTCTTTGCCTTGGCCTTGGTCCCCGTGGTCTTTGTCGAGGCGGCCTTCTTGGCGGCTGGTTTCGCGACGGTCTTCTTTTTGGCGGCGGCCTTGGGAGCGGGCGGGGCGGGCACGGCCAGTGCGGGGTCGGACTTCTTGGCCAGAATGAGAGAGTCCATCGCGTACTTGGTCCCGGTTGCCACGGCGGCGATGCCGAGGGTGGACAGGAACGGGCCTAGGCTGAGCGCGCCGACCACGACGGTGGCCGCGCCCACGGCGACGGCGGTGGAGCCCGCCTCGCGAGCCACGCCCGTTGCCACGTCGCGGCTGGTGGCCTGACCCGCCTTGACTTCACGCAGCCCCTTGGCCGCTGCGGCGGTTCCGCCGATGACAGCACCAAAAACGGCCGCGCCCAAGGCGGTGCCGAGCACGGGCGAAGACTTCATACTGGGGTTGATCTTTTTGGTCATGTGCTTGTCCTTCCTTGTTGTCCGGGGGCTACTTGCCGCCCACAGTGACTTGTTCGCCCTCCGGGTCCTTGTCGCCGAACATGGCGCCCACCGAACCGGCCAGCCCGCCGAGCGCGCCCTTTACCGCGTCGTTGTTGAGCAGGACCACGGCCGCGGCCCCCACCAGCGCGCCCTTCCAGAAATCGCCACTGTTCTCGGCGAAAAGGCCGATGAGCGAGGACGGATCGGCTTCGCCGTTCATGACGTCGTTGACGGCGGAGTACATCTTGCCGAGCTTCTGCTGGTCGAATTTGGGCTGTGCGTCTTCGGGCGTTCCCTGGCCGTACATGCCGGATTGGGCCTGAGCGGCCTGAGCGGCCTGAGCCGCTTGTTGCGCAGCGCCGGGACCCGGCTGTTGCGCCTGTCCGCCCATGGGCTGCCCGGGGTCGCCCTGCGCCCCCTGGACCTGGACAAAGCCAAGGCCCGGTTGGAACTGGTAGTAGCCGCCCGGCTGGGACTGTGCCTGCTGGCCGGGGTCGGCCTGGCCCTGTCCGAACTGGGGAGTCCCCTGGGGTTGATTCATGTAATCCATGCTATTTCCTCCTGTGCTTGAAGTCATGATTCCAGGATCGCCTGGAACTCGGCGGCCAGTTCGCTGAACCGAGCTTCGTCCTCGGTGACCAAGGCCTCATGCAGTTTTTCCGGTTGGACCACTTGGGGGTCGTATTCGATGATCACGTTGCGGGTAAACATGTTAACCTTCGTATTGCGGACCCAGGACGGCTGAGTCCTGGAGTCCTTCTCGTTCCATAGCGTCTGGGCGCGGGGATCGGCCAGCAGCTTGAGGGAAAACTTGATGCGGATGCGGCCCGGCACGTGGTGCTGAATGGCCAGGTGCCGGCGTAGTTCCATGAGGGTGTTGAAATCCATTGTCGGGTCCTATGCGTGGGTGTCGGGGGAACCCGCTTCAAGGGCGGGCGGTTCGTAGCGCATCAGCCGGGCCGAGTTTGCCAGCACCCCGAGGGAGTGGACGATGTGCAGCAGACCCGCCATGACCGGGGAGAGCAGTCCCGTGGCCCCCAGGGCCACGCCGAAGAGGTTCGAGCCGGTGGCGATCCAGAAATTCTGGTTGACCACCTTGAGGGTGGCCCGGCTCAGCGACTGGACGTAGACCAGGTTGCCGAGGTCGTCGTCGACCAGGGCGATGTCGGCGGCCTCGATGGCCACCTCGCTGCCGCCCGCGCCCATGGCCACGCCCACGTCGGCATGGGCCAGGGCCAGGGCGTCGTTGACCCCGTCGCCGACCATCATGACCGAAGCGCCATCGCGTTGCAGCGCGTCCACGATATCGGCCTTGTCTTCCGGCATGACCGAGGCGTGGACCGTGGCGATGCCCATCCGACGGGCTAGGTCCGCCGCGGTGTTCGGCTCGTCGCCGGTGATGAGCACGATGTCGTCGGCCCCGCCCCTGCGCAGGCGGCGGATGACCTCCCGGCCCTCCGGACGGATCAGGTTGTCGAAGGCGAGCAGGCCGATCACCGCCTTGTCCTCGGCCACGAAAAGCACGGTCCTACCCTGGCGGCGCAGGGGGGCCGCCTTGCGGCGGGCGGGCTCCACGTTCACCTTGTGCATTCCCATGAGCTTGGAATTGCCGACCAGGATTTCGCTGCCGCCGACTTCGGCGCGCATGCCCATGCCGAGGAAATACTCGCAGACCGTGTGGGCTTCGGCCCCCACCCCCCGATTGTCGGCTTCGGCCTTGATGGCCTGGGCCAGGGGGTGGTGGTTGTGCATCTCCACGGACACGGCCCGTCGCAGGATATAGTCCTCTGTGGCGTCGGGCAGGGGGATGATGCGTGCCAGGACCGGCTCGCTGGTGGTCAGGGTGCCGGTCTTGTCGAAGCAGATGGTGTCGGTCCCGCCGACCTCCTCCAGATACCTGCCGCCCTTGATGAGGATGTTGCGGCGAGCTGCCACGCTCAGGGCCGCGGACACGGCCGTGGACGCGGCCAGTACCGTGGCGCAGGGGCAGGCCATGACCAGCATGACCGTGAACGCCCGCCACAGCGAGCCGGTGAGCAGCAGAGTGCCGCCGGTGACTGCGAAGCCTATTTTGACGAGATTGGCGGCAAGACGGTCGGCCACGCCCTCGATGGGGGCTCGGTTTTCCAGTGAGTCCTCGACCATCCTGAGAACCCGGGCGAGATAGGTGCGGTCCCCGACTTCCTGCGCCTTTACGTAGATGACGCCCTGGCGGACGAAGGTCCCGGCCATCACCCGGTCGCCCGCCTGACGGGCAACGAAATCGGACCTCCCGGTGATCGACGCTTCGTCCATGAGCGCGCCGCCGTCCACGATCTCGCCGTCCACGCAGACCTTCTCGCTGGTGTGCAGGACGACCACGTCGCCGGAGACCAGGTCGGCCACCTCCTTCTCCACCTCGACACCGTCCACCAGGACGAAGGTATGGTGCGAGGACACGGAAAGGATGCGGCTGATGGACTTGCGCGAGCGCTCGGTGATCCACGCCTTGACCAGCTCGGCCCCGGAGTTGATCCACAACACCTCGAAGGCGGTCAGGGCCTCGCCCGCGACCACGGCGGCCAGGCAGCTCGCGCCCAAAAACGCTTCAAGGGTGAACCGACTGGATTGGAACTGCTTCCAGGCCTGCTTGAACAGGGGCAGGGAGAAGCCCACGGCGACCAGCCCCAGAGGGCTGAAGACGGTCTGGGTCACGGAGATGCCGAAAAGGAGAGAGCGCACGCCCACCACGCCCATGACCGCGCTGATGGCCACGAAGCGCCGGAGCGCCCCCTTGACCGGGTTGCAGCCTGTGCGGGTGGCTTCACATGCCTTGCATTCGCATAAGGGCGTGGCGCAGTCCGGAACCCTGGCCATGGGCAGTTCGCGCAGGGCGGGGGTGATCCCCAGGACTTCGCGGATGGCGTCCAGGATCCGGGGCTGCAGCGTTTCGTCGGGCGTGAACGAGACCACCAGGCTCGCGCATTTGGGGTTCGGCCTGACCGTCTCGATGAAATCGAGCCGGAGCAAGCTGTCCGTCATTTGTCGGGCCAGGTCGTGGTTGTGTTGCAGGCCGTTGATCCTGTAGCGGATACGTCCGGGGATGGTATGGCGTATTTCGATTGTTTTGGTCATGGCTGTAACAGTTGGTTATGCGCAGCGTCTGAAATACACAAATCCTGATTCTGACAACGAATATCAGCGCCGGGCTGTTGGAGACATTCTTTTAAAAAGTAACGGTTCCACTCATGAATCAGCCGCATCGATTGGCCTTGCCTTCTGTCTGATATTGAAAATTGTTATCAATGTCACGAAAAAATAGCATATTGACTTCCGACCCGCCGCGTCCCCGGGACAAGGGCGGATGCAGTAACCCTCGAGCCGTGGTCAGCCTTAGCCTACAGTCGAACAAAGACCTGACGGGAATTGAGGTCGAACGAAAGGGAGGCCCTGGCGTGAACAGGTTTTGTGCGCACAGTGACCGCGTGTTTTCCTTGGCGTTCACAATGAGGATTTGATGTCCCAGGTACAGCTTGAAAGCCCGATAAAACAGGGCGGAAGGCCGTTTCCGAGCCGATGACAGGGGCGCCGGGGGGCACGGGGATAGGGTGGGCGCAATGCAAACGTCGTGTGGGTGACGGGCAAAAGATATGGGCGATCGGCGTTCGCCCGTCCGTGTTTTCCATGATGGCGTGTTCCCTGATGAGGCGGGAAAAGGCTTGCAAAGCCTGTCAAGAGTATATGTCAAATTATCTTGATATATGGATTTAGCAAGAAACGGAAAGCGGTGAAAAACCGCTGCGGACGCGCCGCTGTAATCGGCAATACCCGTTGATGACCACCGGATTCGGGAAGGGATTCAACATGATGGGGCCGGAAGCCAGAAGACGTCTTGCCGGAGCGCGAACCTTTTCGCGAGTGGGCAGGTGTTGCAGAGCAAAACGGCACACTTTCGCATCCAAACGCCAGGCTGAAGCACAGCACCCCCGCCGGACAAACGACAGGTATCTAGAAATCTGCCGTTGTCGAAATTCCCCCACGGCCACCGCTTTATGCGCAGGAGGAACGAGCCTGCGTGGTGGCACCCCTTATTGGATGAATTCTCAGGATTTTTCCTTCTGTGAGAAACGGACATTGATTTGTCCCGTGTTGGTTGTTGTGTGGCGCATTCGCGCCATAGGCGGACCCGTGGGTTCGCTTTGTCCCGGGGCGCTGCCCAGAACTTCAGGAAGGAGATCCATAAGAAATCCATCAGTCTGGTACTGGGCGCGAACAGGGCAACCTTGTCCGGCCCGCGCTCGAAACAACACAGAATCCGGCAGAACGCCAAAGCCTTTGCAGGCCGGTTGCGCGAAGCCGGGTTTGGGGCCCGTAAATGGACCAACATTTCCAACAAGCATTTTGCGGCGGTGCCCGCCAAGATGAAAGAACAGGGCGTGGGTGACGGGCGTATCGCCGAAATCTTTTCGGCAACCCGTCACCTGTGCCGAGCCTACGGCAACACCCGCATCAGCCCGACCAATGATGTGTTCGGCGTGAAGCGCGGGACCATTGCCAACGCCTACAGCAAGGCGGTTACCCCTGAATTCGTCTTGGGGGCAATCGCCAAACTGGAAACGCGCAAGAACAAGAACCGGGAACCGGTGCTGCGCCGGGTGCCGATGACGGACACGCTGTACGAAGTTTTTTTGGACCTGTACGCCGACCGTGATCCCGGCAAGGAATGGGTGTTCTGGACTCGGAGCTACAACGCCAAGACCGGCAGGATGGAAGAGGGCCCTCACAAGCGCGGCCGATACTCCATGCTCCGGAAGATCTGCCGGGATGCGGGGGTGGATTACTACACCTTCCACCGCTTTCGGGCATCGGGCGCATCTGTGATGGACAACAGCGGGGCCTTGCTTCCTGGCATCCAGCGCATCCTTGGCCATGCGGACCGGCGGAGCACGGAAATCTATCTGGAAAAACTCCGTGACGTGGAACGCGACGCTATGGACGTCTACGAAAGGGAAAGCCGCAAGGATGATGATAAGGTCGCCTGACCATTTCACACATGCGACTTACACACAACGACAAGAACGTTTGTCGGCTCTAGCCTGCAAGCAGTTGAAAATAAAATGAAAAACTGGGAAGTCACACACAAAGAACGTGACTATTCTTAAGGTCCTCGGCCTTAAGCGGGTCCAGGGCAGCGCCCAGGTCTCCCCGAAGGGGCCGCCGGCGGCATCCTCCTGAATCGTCTCTCCGTCGCCCTACTTGGTCACGCTGAGCAGGCCGTTGATGGCGGACATGACCGTCTGGTTTTTCACCTGGTCCCTCGTTCCCTGGAAGCTGAACATCTTGGCGCGGGTGCCGTCGGGCCAGGCCCAGGCTATCCAGACTGTGCCGACCGGTTTTTCCGGGGTGCCGCCCGAGGGGCCAGCGATGCCGGAGATGGCCACGGAAACGTCCGCGCCGACGGTTTCGAGCACGCCCTTGGCCATGGCCAGGACCACGGGTTCGGAGACAGCGCCGTGCTTCTCCAGAATGTCGGCGGGCACGCCGAGGAGTTTGTTCTTGACCGCATTGGAATAGGCGACCACGGACCCGGCGAACCATTCGGAGCTGCCGGGGGTGTCGGTCAGGGTGCTGGCGAGCAGGCCGCCGGTGCAGGATTCGGCGGTGGCCAGAAAACGGTCTTCGACGCGCAGGCATTCGCCCACTTCGGCCACGGCCCGCGAGATGAGATAGGTATCCATGTTGTTCCTCCGTCCGATTGTTCTACAAAAACCCGTAATGGGTTGCAATGACGGTGAAGTCGTTTGTATGGTCAAACAAGGAGAGAACATGATCGTCACGCCGTCGTCATTATTCGCGCTCGCGGTGTCGAGACACCGGCAGCCGTGGAACTGGAGCCTGCATTTCGCGGCTGTGGTCCTGTCCGGTCTTACGCTTTTTTCGCACAGTTATCTGATGCTGGCCGCCTCGCTGATCCTGCTGGGCGTGGGATTTTTCGAATTGGGGCTGGACCGGACGACGGAGAGCCGTTGGTTCCGGTTCGTGAGCCGGAGCGTGGAGTGGGAGAAGGACTGGGCGGCCGCGCCGTGGAACCGGGTGAAGTGCTCGCGACTGGCGTTTGCCGTGCTGGTGGCCGGATTCACGGTCTGGGCCCTTTGGGTTCGGGAGCTGGCAGCGTTGATGCTGCTGGCCGGGTTCGCAGTCCTGGCGTGGGTGGCCCGGCAGAACCGGGAGAGCGGCAACGACCGTTGACCGCCAGGCTGGACAGGAATCCAGTTGAGACCTATTATAAGAAAATGGAATAAATATCTTTTGGAGGGAATATGAGCGACGACACCAACGCCTGCAAGCAGTGGCTGAACGAAGTGAACTGGGACATGATCCACGAGGATGCCGTCACCTTGTACCTGGAATGGGGCAACAACAACTACCGAGACGCCATGCGTTCGCCGGTGACCACGTCCGGCGAGTATTCCGTGTATTTCGCCATAGACACCTGGGCCGAGCCCAAGGTGGTGCTGATGAAGATGGACAACTACGGCTCGACCATCCTCTGTTCCAAGAAGCTCCCCGGGGAACTGGTGGAGCAACTGCTTGAGGACATCAAGGGCATCAAGGGCATTCTTGAGCTGACTCCGCCCATCAAGGAGTGGCTGATGAAGGAGCTGGACGCTTAGACGGGCAGGGCGCGGTGAGGCCTGGCCAGGCTTGACTTTTCACATTGCTGAAATTCGTATGAACGATCCCGCGGCGACACTCTTTGGAGGGTGTGGCTGCGGGATTTTCGCGTTGTGGACCGAGGGGTTTCAGGAGGGCTTTGGGGCGGCGCGGCCCTCTCCGCTTTGCCGCAGCAGGTACGGGGCGGCCAACGCGCCCGCCAGGCCGACCAGACCGGCTGCGACGAAGGCCAGGGGGATGTCCGCCCGATCCACGATCAGCCCCAGGGCCAGGGGGCCGGCTACCTGGCCCAGGCTCATGGAGGCGGTGAACGCCCCGGCGGCCGCGCCCATGCCGTGGATACGCCCCCGCTCTGTCTGGATGGCGATGCAGGCGGCGCGGGACACCGAGCTGAGCAGCCCCATGGCCAGGGAGAGGAGAAAGAACATGACCATGGTCCGGCAGTAGGCGATGGCGCACATGGACAGGGCGGCTAAGACCCCGCCCCAGAGCACGAACGCGACACGGTGCCGGGGGAATCGGTCTACCAGCAGGCCGCAGGGGTATTGGAACAGGGAGCCCGCGAGCATGTAAGACGAAAGGACCAGCCCGATGGCCGTGGCGCTGGCCCCGCTGACCTGAACCGCCAGCATGGGGAAGAAGGAGTTGAACCCCCAGCGGTAGAACCCCCGGGTGGCGAAGTAGGTCATGATGCCCCACATGGGGCGGTCGCGGAAGATGGGCAGCAGCCCCTTGAATCCGGTCGGGGTTTCCCCGGTTTTGGGGGCGGTGGCCGGGGCGTCCGGCACCAGGAACAGGATCAGGAGCAGGGCGAGAAAGGACAGGACGCTCATGGCGTAGAATGGTGCGGCCATGCCGTGGCTGTCGCAGAGCCAGCCGCCCAGGTAGGGGCCTGCGGCCATGCCCATGAACATGGACATGAAGTACAGGTTGCCGATTCTACCCTCCTGGCCCACCGGGGTGATGTCGCCCACGTATGACTGGGCCACGGGCGTGACCAGCACGCTGGCACCACCCTGGATCAGTCGGATGATCAGCAGCACGGTGGGCGAGTCGGCGGTCACGTAGGCCAGGGAAATGGCGATGAACAGGGTCAGCCCTGCCATGAGGATGCGTTTTTTTCGGTGCTGATCGGCAAAGCGTCCGACCAGCGGGGCGAGGAAGAGGCGCGACAGGGCGAACCCGGAGAAGATCGCGCCGATCTGAAACCCCGTGGCGCCCATGCCGTGGGCGTACAGGGGCAGGATGGGAGAGATGACCCCGATGCCGAGCATGACGACCACGGTGGCGATGAACAAGCTGGTGAAGACGCTGGTTTTCATTGTTTGCTTTGTTGTCTCGGCGGTTGACGGATGTCTTTCGCTACGGCCATGCGCTTACCGTTCCCGCGTGCTCGCGGGGTTGGGCGGATGGGGCGGACGTGCACTGCCGGATCGGGCCGGACAGGGCGGGGCTCCCGTAGTGTGAGGGACGGATGGGTGTTGATGAGGGCGAGGGCGGACTGCTCGGACGGTCTGTCCGGGGTCAATTTTCCTCGATGGTCACCCCTTCGCAGACGAAGGAGATGCCCTGGCCCGAGGCGGTGCCGATCATGACCGCCTGGATCACGGGCACGGCGGTGTTTTTCTCGCCCTTCCACTTGACCGTGAAGTTGGCCCCGGACCCGCCGGACAGGTCTCGCTCGGAGACGTAGACCTCGCGGGTGCCCATGGGCTCGATGGTCACGGGCTCGGCAAAGTGGTCCTTCATGAGGGTCCCGTTGTCGTCGTAGTATTTCACCGAGGTCACGGTGATGGCGTGGTCGTAATCCACATTGCGGATGGAGAGCAGG
>Ga0075011_10000066_pt1 | contig 51044 bp, 46 predicted proteins | sample TARM_MetaG_T_14_FD_72354 | JGI IMG/M metagenome (GOLD analysis project Ga0075011, IMG submission 72354) | Freshwater microbial communities from Pennsylvania, USA, analyzing microbe dynamics in response to fracking - TARM_MetaG_T_14 | ecosystem: Environmental > Aquatic > Freshwater > River...
CCAGAGCGCGAGGCTACCGGAACGTGACCAACTTCATCACCATGGTCTACCTGATCGCCGCCCCAATTCAATTCATGATCACTTCATGAATTCCACACGAAACGTCGAAGAACCTTTTTTACTCACCGCGAATCATGGTCAGGAGCATCTTGAATTTTTGCTCCGCCTGGAGGGCATGCGGGACGTTCGCGGGCATGATTATCATCTCGCCTGCGCCGATATTTAGGGACTCTCCGCCGATCGTAATGTTGGCCTGTCCATCCAGTATATGGACAACGGCTTCAAAGGGGGCCGTGTGTTCGCTCAATCCCTGTCCTTCGTCAAAGGCAAAAAGGGTGATTGTTCCCGTTCCCTTGTTGAGCAGAGTCTGGCTTACCACAGAGTCGTCGGCGTATTTGATGGCTTCCTCGACAGGAAAAGCGACGCCGAGCTTTTTAGTATCACCCATATCACATCCTTCTGGTTAAAGACTTCCGGCGAGTTGCCGACCATAGGCTTCGCATTCGCGACGGCCGGCATCGTCGGGTTTCCACAATGTTTTCAATCCGTCCGCGACCACTTCGATCCCAGCCTTTTCAAGACTGTCGGAAATCATTTTTATACTCTCCCCCGACCAACCATATGACCCGAAGGCGGCACCTTTCTTCTTTTTGAAGGAGAGTCCGTGGATCATCTCGAGCATCCCCGCCATATGGGAAAGAATACCTTTGTTGATGGTTGAACAGCCCGCCACCACTAATTTTGAACGGAATATTTCTGTGAGAATATCATTCTTATCGCGTTGCCCGACATGGAGCACTTTGATGACGACCTGTTTGTTTGCTTGGCGGATGCCTGCTGCGATAGCTTCAGCCATGTCCCTCGTACTATTCCACATTGTGTCATAGATTATGGTGACTTGGTCTTCTTGATAGTCATCCGCCCATTCCAGGTATTTCTGGACAATCTGAAGAGGATTGTCGCGCCACATGATGCCGTGGCTGGGGAAGATGAAGTCAACAGGCAACTCCATCGCCACGATTTCGTTTATTTTTTTTGTTACTAGCTTGCTGAAGGGGGTTAGAATGTTTGCGTAATACTTTATGCATTCATTCAAAAGCTCTCCCTGGTCCACCAAGTCGTTGAACATCAGATCGGACGCGAGATGATGCCCGAAAGCATCGTTGCTGAACAAAACGTTCTCTTTGTCCATGTATGTGAACATGGAGTCTGGCCAATGGAGCATGGGGGCGGAAACAAAGGAAAGAGTCTTTTCCCCTAAAGAGAGGGTGTCCCCCGTTTTGACCACCTGGAAATTCCAGTCTGAGTGATAGTACCCTTTCAGAATTTTCACGGCTTGAGCCGAACAATAAATTGGCACGTCCGGTATACGGCGCATGAGTTCAGGAAGTCCGCCGCTATGATCTACTTCGCAATGATTCATGACGATGTAGTCTATTTTGTCCAGATCGAGTTCTCTCTCCAGGCTGGCAACAAATTCTTCACCGAACGGGCCGTATACGGTGTCTATCAAGGCTACCTTTTCATCTCGGATCAGATAGGAGTTGTAAGAGGACCCTTTGAAGGTCGAGTATTCTTCTCCATGAAATTTTTGTAATTCCCAATCTATTTTGCCGACCCAGGTGACACTGTCTGTTAGTTTAAAGCTCATTTTCCCCCCTGTAAGGGATTCTTCGTTATTATTGCTAACCAATTATATTAATACGGTTAGGCTGCCGAGCACTGAGTTACAGAGTAATATGGTATGCTATTTTACGGCCGTTTGGCACCTCTTTCGTTTGTTCCCGAGATAATTTGTCCATGCGGTCCGGAGAGCGCCTCTCTTCGGACCGCATGGACAGGACATTCGGCGTATCGTCCGCCGTCTTACCCGGCCTTCGTCGGCAGGGGGCGTTTGGCCACGAACAAGGCTGCGGCGGTGATGATGGAGCCGATGACAATGGTGCCCGCATAGGCCACCAGGCCGGTGACCGCGTTGGGAATGGGCAGGACGAAGATGCCGCCGTGGGGGACCATGAGGGTGCACTTGAAGGCCATGGACAAGGCCCCGGTCACGGCGGAGCCAAGCATGATGCAGGGGATGACCCGGAAGGGGTCCCTGGCGGCATACGGGATCGCGCCTTCGGTGATGAAGGAGATACCGAGCACGAAGGCGGCCTTGCTGGCCTCCTGCTCGTCCTCGGTGAAACGGTTCTTGAACAGGGTGGCGGCCAGGGCCAGGCCGAGCGGCGGCGTCATGCCCGCGGCCATGATAGCGGCCATGGGCGCGTAGATGTTCGACGAGAGCAGGCCCACGCCGAAGGTGTATGCCGCCTTGTTCACCGGTCCGCCCATGTCGAAGGCCATCATCGCGCCCAGCAGCAGCCCGAGCAGCACGGCGCTGGTGCCCTGCATGCTCTTCAGCCACTCCGATAGGGCGGTCAGCACGACCTTCACCGGCGGTCCGATGACGTAGATCATCAGCAGCCCCACGATCAAGGTGGACAGGAACGGCAGGATGAGCACCGGCTTGAGTCCTTCGAGGTTCTGCGGAAGCTTGATCTTGTCGTTGAGGAACTGGGTCAGGTATCCGGCGATGAAGCCCGCCACGATGCCGCCCAGGAACCCCGAGCCCACGGTGGTGGCGAGCGCGCCGCCGACCAGTCCAGGGGTGATGCCCGGCCGTTGGGCTATGGAGTAGGCGATGAACGCGCCGAGCACAGGTACGAACAGGGAAAATGCGCCCCCGCCGCCGATCTGCATCAGGGCCCAGCCAAAGGTCCCTTCCTTGTCCCCCGCGTATATGCCGCCGAAGGCGAAGGCCAGGGCGATGAGCAGGCCGCCCGCCACGACCACCGGCAGCATGTAGGACACGCCGGTCATCAGGTGGCTGTAGGGCCCGGTCCGGCTTGCGGACCGCTCCTTCTTGAGCTCTGTGACCTGTTCGCCCAAGTCCTTTTTCGCGCCTGGCGCGGCGGACAGCGCGGACTTGATGACCTGGGTTCCGTCGTGCAGGGCCGCCTTGGTGGTGGTCTCGTACAGCGGCTTGCCCGCGAACCGTTTGGTGTCCACAAAGGCGTCGGCGGCAATGACCACCGCATCCGCCCGGGCTATGTCTTCGTCGCTGAGCACGTTCTTGGCCCCCACCGACCCCTGGGTTTCGATCTTGATTTCATGACCGAGTCCTTCTCCGGCCTTGCGCAGCGCCTCGGCGGCCATGAACGTGTGGGCGATACCCGTGGGGCAGGAGGTCACGCCGACAATGAATTTTTGTCCGGTCGAGGGTGCTTCCTCGGCCTTGGCCGTCGTCATTTCCTCGGCCTTGGCCGTCGTCATTTCCTCGGCCTCGGCCAGGGCGGCGGTGATCACCTCCTCGGTCTTGCGGATGGCCTCGCTGGTGGTCACGGCGTAGAGCGGCTTGCCCTGGAACCGGGCGAGATCCACATGGATGTCGGCCGCGATGATGACCACGCTCGCGGCATTGATGCACTCCTGAGAGAGGACGTATTTGGCCCCCTCGGCCCCCTGGGTTTCCACCTCGACCTCGTGGCCCATGCTCGCGCCGACCTTTTTCAGCGCTTCGGCGGCCATGATGGTGTGGGCCACCCCTGTGGGGCATGCGGTGACGGCAACGATTCTGGACATGACGGTTATCCTCCCCCTAGAGGTTGGTGATTTCTATTCGGGATTCCAAAGTCTTTGCCGTGTTAAGGTCTTGTATGGCCGGACCGGCCTGCATGACGGTGGCGGCGGCCAGGGCCGATGCCCGGCGGGCCCGCTCCTCAAGGGACAGGTGGAGCGCCATTCCGGCGACCAGGCCGCCGATCATGGCGTCCCCGGCCCCGACCGTGCTCACGGCCTCAATCCGTGGGGGGCGGGCCAGCAGGGCCTGCCCGTCTTCCACGAACACGGCCCCGCGCGCGCCCAGGGACACGGCCACGGTTGCGATGCCGTCACTGTTCATGCGCCGCGCCTCGGCCACCAGATCGTCGAGGGCGTTCACGGGGCGGCCGACCAGCTCGGCCAATTCGTCGTCGTTGGGCTTGATCAGCCACGGCCCGGCGTGCACGGCGCTGACCAGGGCCGGACCGCTGGTGTCCGCCACGGCCTTGGCCCCTTGCTCCTTGATTACGGTGATCAGGCGGCCGACCGCTTCCGGGGCCACGCCCACAGGCAGACTGCCCGCGATGACCACGATCGCGGCCTGGCGCGAAAGCCGCGCAACGGTTTCGATGAGCCGGTCCAGGTGGACGTCGTCCGCTGCCAGTCCGGGAAAGTTGATGTCCGTGGTGGACCGATCCTCGGGGTCGAGGACCTTGATGCCGATGCGCGTCTCTCCTGGCACCCGGACGAACTCGTCGCTGACGCCGAGGTCCGAGAACCGTTTTTCGAATATCCGGGCGTTCTCCAGGCCCAGGAATCCGCTCACGGTTACCGGGAGGTCGAATTTGCGCAACAGCCCGGCGATGTTCACGCCCTTGCCGGCCGCGTCGGACCGGTATTCGGCCACGCGGTTGACCGCCCCGGCCGCGAAGCCCGGGACGGTGCAGGCCAGGTCTATGGCCGGGTTCATGGTCACGGTGACGATACGCGTCTTGTCGTTCTGCATGGCGGCCTCGCCTAGGGCAGTTTGATGGCCCGGACCTGTTTGTTGTCGGCGCATTGCAGCGCCTGTTGCGCTATCTCCCGGGCCTGGGCCATGGTTATGGACCGGATTCTGGCCTTGATTGAGGCGATGCTCGGAATGACCATGCTCAGCTCCTTGACGCCCAGTCCGGCGAGGATGACTGCGCCGAGGGGCTCTCCGGCCAGTCCGCCGCACACGCCGGTCCATATGCCCGCCTCGTCCGCCGCCCGGACCACCTTGTCGATCATCCTGAGCACGGCGGGATGCAGGCTGTCCGCCTGGGCGGCCAAGGTCGGGTGCACTCTGTCCATGGCCATGACGTATTGGGTTAGATCGTTGGTCCCCACGGAGAAGAAGGCCACCTCTTTGGCGAACTCACGGGCCATGACGGCCACGGATGGGACCTCGACCATGATGCCAATGTCCACGGGGGCGGCGCCGACTTCGATGCGCGCCTTTTCAGCCAGTCGTTTTGCGGCGGCAAGCTCGTCCAGGGTGGCGATCATCGGGAACATGATGCGCAGCGGCCCGTGCTTCGAGGCGCGATATATGGCCCGCAGCTGCGTCAAAAAGAGTTCCGGGCGGTTCAGGCACAGGCGGATGCCGCGTTCGCCCAAAAATGGATTGTCCTCGGCGGGCAGGTCGAGATAGGACACGGCCTTGTCCCCGCCGATGTCCAGAGTTCGGACGATCAACGGCAGCCCGTTGAGGGCGTCCGTCATGGCCTTGTAGTTTTGGTACTGCTCTTCTTCGTCCGGGGCGGTCTCGCGGTCCAGGAAGAGGAACTCGGTGCGCAGCAGGCCCACGCCTTCGCCGCCGCCCTCCACGGCCTTTTCCGCCTCGCTGGCCTTGCCGATGTTGGCCGCCACCTCGACCCGCTCCCCGTCCAGGGTCAGGGCCGGTTCGTACCGGGTCCGGTACTCGGTGTCCCGTTCCTCCTGGATGCGCTGTCTTGCCTTGGCGGCGGTCTCGATGTCCGCTGGGCTGGGCTCCAGGTAGAGGTTGCCGCCGTCGCCGTCGAGGATGGCCATGGTCCCGTCCTCGATTTCGAGGACGGCCGGGCCCGCCGCGACGATGGCCGGGATGTCCAGGGAGCGGGCGATGATGGCCGAGTGCGAGGTGGGCCCGCCGCCCGCGGTGCAGAAACCCAGGATGAGCGCGGGATTGAGCAGGGCGGTGTCCGAGGGCGTCAGATCCTCGGCCGCGAGGACGACCGGCTCGTCCGTGGTGAACGGTTCATCCTGGACCACGCCCGCCAGATGCCTGAGCACCCGGCGACCCACATCTCGGAGGTCCATGGCGCGCGCGGCCAGGACCTCGTCATCGTGCTGTTCCATGGCCCGGACACGGTCGTCTATGACCTGCCGCCAGGCATAGCCCGCGCTGTTGCCGCTGCGGATGCGGCTTCTCGTTTCGGCCAGCATTTCCGGGTCTTCCAAAAAGGCCTCGTGGGCGCGGAAGATGGCGGCCTGTGGATCGCCGGACCGGGATCGGACCTCGTTGTAGAGCATGCGCAGGTTGCTCTTGGCCGCCGCGATGGCCCGGGTCAGCTCGGAAAGCTCGTGCTCGGGGTCCTTGGCCATGGCCTCGACCACGATGCGGCGGTGGGTAAACTGGCGTATGGGGCCGCAGGCGAGCCCCGGGGAGGCCGTGCAGCCGGGGATGGTACGCTTCACGTCGGCCGGGACCCAGCCGTGCGCCGTAGGTACCGTTCCCTGTTCCTCCTCGATATCCCCCAATCCGCCGTCCACGGCATCCTTCAAGGCGTTCAGCGCCTGTCGCGCGTCCTCTCCCTTGGCGTGGATGCGGATGATTTTGCCCGACCCGACGCCGAGCTTGAGCAGGGAGGCGAGGCTCTTGCCGTTGCCCGAACGCCCGTCGTATTCCACGACGATGGCGGAGTCGAACAGCTTGGCGATATCCAGGAAAAACGTGGCGGGCCGAGCGTGCAGCCCGTGCTGGTTCATGACCGTGACGTCCACGGAATGGTCGAAATCGGCGACGTCGAGCTCCGGGGCCGGACGCTGCCGGGCTCCGGCCTCGCCGCTGAGCGCGCGGACGATGTCCGACGGGTCGTCCGTTGCGGTCAGCCGCTTGACGGTGTCGGGGTCGTCCAGGACATGGGTCAGGTTGGTCAGAATCTCGATGTGCTCGTCGGATTTCGCGGCGATACCGATCACCAGATTGACGACCTCGCCGGGATTCCAGGTCACGCCCCGGGGCACCTGGAGGATGGCCACCCCTGTCTTGAGGATGTTGTCCCGGTTCTCGGGTAGCCCGTGGGGGATGGATATGCCGTTGCCCAGGTAGGTGTTGGCCACCTTCTCGCGACGCTTCATGCTGTCGATGTAGGCGGGCCGGATGTAGCCCTCGCGGACCAGGAGTTCGCCTACCTGTTCTATGGCCTGCAGTTTGCCGGAAGGCTCCGCGTTCAAGACGATATTGCCCTTGGTCATCTCCATCATGGATAGCCTCCTCGGGTGACTGTCTTGCGAATGCGCCCGCCGTGTCCCATGTGGGCGCCGGAAGGATTGCAGGCCTGTCACAGGGTACAGACCTTCCCTTTCCCTTGCATCGGTCCCGCCGGTCAGCAACGGCAGGGACATTACTAGTGTTATCAAAAAAATATGCCGCGGGGGAGGGGGCGTACATTATATTTTACGGTGCCGGGCCGACAGTGGAGCCAAGGGCCGGGACACTCATGACCGGCGCAAATTGGCCGTTGACAGTCAAGGCTGATAAAACTATTGACCAATCAACAATTGACAAGTCAATAAATTGGAGCAACATGAATTCCGAAAAGCTACTAGCGTTTGATCTGGGGTCTCCGGGCCGGAGGTTCTCCATCATCCAGCGGCTCAGCCTGATCTACCTGTCCGGGCCGTTGTCCGAATCGGGCATCAGCAAGGGCAAGATCCCTTACCTGATGAAGATACTGACCTCTCCGGGTATCGTTCAGGAGGACCTGACGAACCACCTCTGCCTCGACCGGGCGGCTACGGCCCGGGCTCTCCTGGCGTTGGAGGAAAACGGTTTCGTCTACCGCGAAGAGGACCCGACCGACCGCCGTCGGAAGAAGGTCTATCCGACCGCCAAGGCGCAAAGTCTGCAAGGGGAGATGGTCGGGATACTCAAGGCCCACAACGACGTTCTCCTTTCCGGCCTGGACGGCGCAGAGCGAACCCTGCTCATGTCCCTGCTCGACAGGGTCATCGACAATCTCCATAGCGGACTGGGCAGGCCTCATCCCGCTGCCGAGTGATCTCTTCCCATTGGCGGCAGCCGCCCCGCACCTTTTCCAGACACGAATCTAGCAGAGACAATATTTTGAAAAAATTGTGTAAAAGAATTCTCGTCGCCATGGTCGGCCTGGGCGTCATGGCCTTTGGCGTGGCGTTTTCCGTAAAAGCCAATCTGGGCGTGTCCCCCATCTCCTGCATACCGTTCGTCTTCAGCCTGAAGCTCGACTTCTCCCTGGGCGAACTGACCATCATGATGAATACCCTGTTCGTCCTGGCCCAGTTCCTGATCCTGCGGAAGCGGTACTCTCTGCTTCATCTTTCGCAGCTGGCCGCCGTCACGGTATTCGGCTTTTGCATCGACCTGGCCCTGTACGTCATCGGCGACCTCACCGTCGCCGCATACGTTTGGCAGGTTCTGGTCTGCCTGTTGAGTTGCGCACTCATTGCCCTGGGTGTCTTTCTTCTGGTGAAGGCCAATCTCACCTATCTTCCGGGCGACGGTCTGGCCGTCGTGGTATCGGACACGTTCAAGAAGGATTTCGGCAAGTTGAAGGTCTCACTGGACAGCTCGATGGTCATCATCGGATTGGTCAGCTCCTTCGTCTTCCTGCACAGGCCGGAAGGCATCCGCGAAGGAACGGTCATCGCCGCGCTCCTGGTCGGCTCCCTGGTCAAATTCTTCAACAGCAAGATATATTGGCTCGATTCCTGGCTGGACAACGATATCATCGGAACGGGGCAGCTAGCCCCCCTGCCCGGAGGACTCGGGCAGCATCTCGTGGTCACGATTTCCCGTGAATACGGCAGCGGCGGGCACAGCATCGGCCAGGAAATAGCGAAAAAGCTGGGGATCGGATTTTATGACAAGGAGTTGATCGACATCACCGCCGAGGAGAGCGGCTTCACCGAAGAATACATCCGGGAGAACGAACAGAAGCTGGCAGGTACGCTGCTCGATGAACTCTATATGCAGAGCTACGCCTACGTGAAGGACGAACTGCCGCCGTCCGACGTGCTGTTTCTGGTGCAGAGCAAGATCATCCGGGATATAGCCGCCAAGGGGCCCTGCGTCATCGTGGGGCGTTGCGCCAGCTTCGTCCTCAAGGACAATCCCAACTGCTTCAACGTCTTCATCCACGCCGACGAGGAATTCCGCAAGTCCAAGATGGTCAATGAATACGGCGTGGATGTTCCTATTCCCAGCAAGGAACTCGAAAAGATGGACCGCGAGCGGGCCAATTACTGCCTGGAATACACGGGCGAGAACTGGCGGGATTCGACCAACTACCACATCACCATAAACAGCGCCCTGTACCTCAGTGACGCGGAGATCGCCGACAAGATCATCGCCATCATCCCCGAAGGGATCGCGCGACCCCAAGGCGGTCCCCCGGAATTGGAAAAGGCCGCATAGCCTCCCGTCCGCTCCGCCGTTTGGCGTTGCTCTCCCGCTGGCGGGCCGTCGAAAACCAGGCCCGCCTCCCGCGTCCGGCGCTACCCGCCGAGCACGGGTCCGATCCGTTCCAGGGCCCAGTCGACCTCATCCCTGGTGATGACCAGCGGCGGGGCGAAGCGGATGATGGTTTCGTGGGTCTCCTTGCAGAGCAGGCCGACCTCCTTGAGCCGTTCGCAATACTGTCTCGCGCCGCCCGATTCCGGGTGGAACTCGACGCCGATGAGCAGTCCCCTGCCCCGGACTTCCTTGATCTTGGGGTTGTCGATCCGCTTGAGGCCTTCCATGAAATAGTCGCCCATCTCGCGGGCGTTTTCGATGAGGTTCTCTTCGTTCAGGACTCGGAGGGCGGCGCGGGCCACGGCGCAGGCCAGCGGGTTGCCGCCGAAGGTGGAGCCGTGTTCGCCGGGCTTGAGCACGCCCAGGACCTCGGTGTTGGAGAGCACGGCCGAGACCGGGTAGAAGCCGCCGGACAGGGCCTTGCCGATAAGCGTCAGGTCGGCCTCGATCCCCTCGTGCTGCTCGGCCAGGAGTTTGCCGGTGCGGCCCAGGCCGGTCTGAATTTCGTCAAGGATGAGGACGATTCCCGCTTTGGTGCAGATGTGCCGGACCTCCTTGAGGTAACCGTCGGGCGGGATGATCACCCCGGCCTCTCCCTGGATGGGCTCCACGAGGAACGCCACGGTGTTGGGGGTGATGGCCTTTTCAAGCGCCTTGGCGTCGCCGAAGTCGATGACCTTGAAGCCGGGGGTGAACGGGCCGAAGCCGGTGGTGGAAACAGGATCGGTGGAAAACGAGATGATGGAGATGGTCCGGCCGTGGAAGTTGTTGCGGCAGACGATGATCTCGGCCCGGTCCTCGGGCACGCCCTTGACCTGGTAGCCCCACTTGCGCACGGCCTTGATGGCGGTTTCCACGGCTTCCGCCCCGGAGTTCATGGGCAGGACCTTGTGGGAGTTGGTCAGGTCGCAGAGTTCCTTGTAGAGCGGGCCGAGTTGATCGTTGCGGAAGGCCCGCGAGGTCAGAGTCAGCTTTTCCGCCTGTTCCACCAGGGCCTGTCTGATCCTCGGGTGGCAGTGGCCCTGGTTCACGGCCGAGTATGCGGACAGGCAGTCCATGTACTTGTTGCCGTCCACGTCCCAGACCCAGACACCCCGGCCGCGTTCGATGACCACGTCCAGCGGCTTGTAGTTGTGGGCTCCGTATTCGTCTTCGAGAAGGATGTATCGCTCCGACTGCATGGCGTTCTCCGTGGTTGTGGTTGTCTCGTGGCCCGCGCGAGGAGGGCCCCGACAAACCTACCTGCCATTTGCGCCGGGTTCAACCCGTAGTGAAATAATAGGGGTTTTGGAGTGGCGGGAACCGCATAAATCCATTAGGTAATAGATACTGTTGCATGGAAGGGGCCTATGGCACATCCTGATAAGAGCGAGAGGGCCGCTACGACCCACGAAGAATCGTCCCGGACCGACCTGGGGGAGTCTTTTATCGACCCCGCCTGTTTCAAGGGGGTGTGCGACGCATTGGGCGACGGCGTGGTCAAGACAGACACCAAGGGGAGCATCCGCGAGGCCAACCAGGCCTTTTGCCGGTTGCTCGGGCGTAAGCGGGCGGACGTGATCGGCAGGACCGTACTCGACTTCACCCCCGAAGACGAACGGCGACGCGAGCGTGAGATCATCAGCCGTCTGCTCAAATCCGGCCGATCCTCCAATGATTTTGAAAAGGGGCTGGTTGCCGGCGACGGCCGGGAGCTCTTGGTCCGGGTCAACTGCTGGGTGCAGCGCGACGAATCAGGCACCCCCTCCGCCCTATGGGGCATCTTCCGGGACATCACCGATCGGCGCATGGCCGAGAAGATGGCCCGCGACAATCTGTATAAATACCGTTTTCTGGCCGAGAACGCGGCCGATGTCATCTGGACCATGAACAACGACTGCCGGTACACTTACGTCAGTCCCTCCGTGGAGCGCGTACGGGGCTTCACTCCCGAGGAGATGGTCGGCATGTGTGCCGACGAGGCCGTGACCTCCGATTCCCTGACCGCCAGCCGGAAGGCCTGGGAAGAGGTGGATAGGTGTTCGGACGGTCGCGCGGATCCTGCGTCCATAATACGGCTGGAGATGCGTTTCAGGAAAAAAGACGGCACCATGATCTGGGGCGAGTCCATGGCCCGTCGGCTGTGGGATGAAGACGGTAACGCCGTGGGCTACATCGGCACCACCCGCGACATCACCGAGCGCAAGCGCATCGAGGAGCAACTGCGCACCAGCGAACACTTTCTGCAGTCCATGATCAACGCCACCGAGGATTCCGTGGGGTTGTTCAACGTGGACGGCACGGTCCTGGCGATGAACAGGAACATGGCCCGGTTCCTCGGCCTGCCCGGTGAGGCCGACGCCGGGCGGAGCGTCTTCGATTTCATTCCGGAAGGCTTGCAGCCCCTGGTCCGCGAAACCTTTGCCCGGGTGGTGGAGACGCGTGCCCCCAAGACAGAGCAGGTGGTCTGGTCGGGCAGGATTCTCGACGGGGTCATCTATCCCGTGGTGGACGGGGACGAGGCCACGGCCATCGCAATATACGGCCGGGACGTGACCGAGGCGCGGTTCGCCGAGGAGGCGCGCAAGAAGACCCAGGAGCAGTACCGGCTCATCGTGGAGACCGCCAACGAGGGCATCCTCGGCCTGGACGCAAACCAGGTCATCACCTACGCCAACAAGATTGTGGCCGACTTCCTCGGTTGCCGGGTGGAGGATGTTATCGGGCGAAGCTTTCTCGACTTCGTGGCCCCGTCCGACTGGGGGGACAATCTGCGCCGCATCGAGGAGAGGCAGCGGGGCAGCCGCGAGCGGTACGAGCGCCGTTTCCGGCGCGAGGACGGAACCGAGATGTGGGGCATGGTCTCGGCCACGCCGCTCATGGCCGAGGACGGCAGACTGCTCGGGGCGTTCGCCATGATCGCCGACATCACCGAGGTCAAGCAGGCCCACGAGCGGCTGCTGAACATCCTGGACGGGATCAGCGCGGATATTTATGTGAGCGACTTCGAGTCCAACGAGATTCTGTTCATGAACGCGGGCATGAGCGATCATTACGGTCCCATCAAGGACGACATGTTCTGCCACAAGACCATCCACGGCCTGGACGACTGCTGTCCGAGTTGCCCCAAGGAAAAGCTGGTCGATGAGAACGGCGAGCCCGTGGACACCCTGGTCACGGAACAATTCCACGAGTGCCGAGGGCGTTGGCATCTCAATCACGACCGGGCCATCCGCTGGCTTGAGGACAGGCTGGTGCACATGCACATGGCCGCGGACATCACCGAACTCAAGACCATGGCCGCCGAGTTGGAAAAGGCCATGACCAAGGCCGAGGCGGCCAGCCTGGCCAAGAACGAATTTTTGGCCAACATGAGCCACGAAATCCGCACCCCGCTCAACGGGCTGCTCGGCATGCTTCAGCTCATGCAACTGAGCGAGCTGGAGCCCATGCAGCGGGATTATTTGGAGACGGCCCTGAACTCGGGCCGCAGCCTGCTCCAAGTGCTCAACGACATCCTGGACCTGTCCAAGGTGGAGTCGGGCAAGCTGGAACTGGAGTCCATCCCCTTTGAGCTGGGCGAGGTCCTGGATCAGGTGGTCTCCACCTTCCGCCACGGTGTGGAGGAGCGGGGCGTGGTCATGCGTTGGGAGATAGACGAGGACCTGGAACGTCATTTCGTTGCCGACAAGGGACGGCTGCGCCAGATCCTCTTCAACTTGGTGGGCAACGCGGTCAAGTTCACGGAAAGGGGTTCCATCGAGGTTCGGGCTTACCCGCTGGATTCCGGGGCTGCGGGCGGCATGGTCCGGCTGCTCTTCGAGGTGTCGGACACCGGCATCGGCATCCCGTCCGACAAGGTCGCCGCCGTGTTCGACCCCTTCACCCAGGTGGACGGCTCCTCCACCCGCAAGTACCAGGGCACCGGCCTGGGGTTGGGCATCGTCCGGCGGCTGGTTCATCTCATGAACGGTTCCATCAGCGTGGACACCGAGGAGGGAGAGGGCACGACCATCTATTTCACCATCCAGGCCCGCGTCGCCGAGCAGCCGGACGACCCGGCCAAGGTCCCGGTGGCGGCATCGGAGAACGACGGCCTGTCCATCCTGGTGGCCGAGGACGAACGGGTCAACCGTGTGGTCGTCCAGCGCATCCTGGAAAAGCTCGGCCACAGGGCGGAGTGCGTGGGCAGCGGCGAGGAGGCCATCAAGGTCCTGAGGGAGCGGCCCTTCGACCTCTTCCTGTCGGATATCCAGATGCCCGGCCTGGACGGCGTGGCCACCACCAAGGTCATACGCGGCGATCTCGGCCTGGACATCCCGGTCATCGCCCTGACCGCCCACGCCATGCAGGGCGACCGTGACCGCTTCATCGAGGCGGGCATGAACGGCTACGTGGCCAAACCGTTTGAGATAGACCTGCTGCAGCAGGAGATCGAACGGGTTACGGGCGAATCCGAATCCCGAATATCCTAGACGATGGACAGGGGCTGATCCCCGGCGCCGGCGGGTAGGGTCCGGCCCACCAGGGCGGCGGGTTCCCCGGCATCCTCAAGCATGGCCATGGCCCGGTCCACCAGCTCCGGCGCAACGGCCAGGATCAGTCCGCCCGAGGTCTGGGCGTCGAACATCATGTCGAAATGAATGGGGTCGAGCCCGTCGGCCGCCTTGACCCTGGGCAGGTAGTGGCGGCGGTTGCAGATGGACCCGGCGGGCAAAAGTCCCATGGAGGCCATGTCCAGCGCGCCGGGCAAAAGCGGCACGTCGAGCATGCGCAACTCCAGCGTCACATGGCTGGCCTCGGCCAGCTCGATCATGTGCCCGCCCAGGCCGAACCCGGTGATGTCCGTGGCCCCGGTCAGGCCGAGCTCGCGGATGATCATGCCGCCGGTCTTGTTCAGCCGCCCGCAGGTCTTGAAAAGCAGGTCCTCCATCTCGTCGCAGCCGGGCATCTCGCCCTTGACCGCCGTGGCCAGCACGCCCGTGCCGATGGGTTTGGTCAGGATCAGCTCGTCGCCGGCCCTGACGCCCCGGTTGGAGGCGAAGCGGTCCGGGTCCACGGCCCCGGAAACGGCCAGCCCGTACTTGATCTCCGGGTCGTCCACGCTGTGCCCGCCGCTGGGCACCGCGCCCGCCTCCTCCACGGTGTCCTTGCCGCCGCGCAAAATCTCGGCCAGCACGGACATGGGCAGCTTGTCAGCCGGGAAGCAGACAATGTTCATTGCCGCCCACGGCTCCCCGCCCATGGCGTAGATGTCGGACAGGGCGTTGGCCGCCGCAATGCAGCCGAACCTGTAGGGATCATTGACTACCGGGGTGAAGAAATCCACTGTCTGGACCAGGGCCTTGCCCGCAGGAAACGACAAAATGGCCGCGTCCTCGTTGTCGCCGGGGCCTCCGGCGAGCACGCGGTTGTCTGGTCGGACGCCGAGGCCCGAAAGTGCGATCTCCAGGTCCCCTGGAGTGATCTTCGCCGCTCAGCCCGCGGCTTTGACCATCTGGACCAGTTTCAACTTTTCCATGAGTTCTCCTTGGAGTGATCTCTACCAGAGGCGAAAGGGAAGGGGAAGGGGCACGGGGACCCCGCCTTTGCCTTTCGACCCTTCAAGTGATACGAGGACTCACGCCCGCCGCGCCCCGGTGGGGATAAAGGGAACAAGCCCCCCTGGAGAATCATCATGCAACAAGACGAGACCAAGGAATTTCTGGACTCCCTTCCGGAACTGGAAGAGGGCAAGACATACTGTTTCAAATGCTACCCCGGCATCGAATGCTTCAACGCCTGCTGTTCTGATTTGGACATGGTCCTGACCCCGTACGACATCCTGCGCATGCGCTCCGCGCTCGACATGTCGTCCGTGGACTTCCTGCGCGTCCACACCACGGCCTTTCACGCGCCGGACACCAATTTCCCGGTGTTCAAGTTCAAGATGCTCGACAACGCCCGGCGGTCCTGCGCATTCGTTACCTCCGAAGGCTGCCGCATCTACGCCGACCGGCCCGGCGCCTGCCGCATGTACCCCCTCGGCCGGGCCACCCGGCCCGACGGAAAAGGCGGCGTGCGCGAACAGTTCTTCGTCGTCAAGGAGGACCACTGCAAGGGCTTTCTCGAAAAGGACGAATGGACCGGCGAATCCTGGAAACAGGATCAGGGTTTCAAGGACTATACCGCGTTCAACGACCGGTATATGAACATCCTTTCGCGCACCCGGCAGCTCGGCCATCCCATCTCCGACAAACTCAACCAGATGGCCATCCTCGCCCTGTACAGGATCGACGATTTCCAGGGTTTCATCCAAAAGATGCAGCTCTTCGAGCGCGTGGAGGTGGACGAGAAACGGCAAAAAGCGATTCTGTCCAACGAAAACGTGGCCCTGTCTTTCGCCATGGACTGGTTCGAGCTCGTGCTTTTCCAGGATACCTCCAAGCTCCAGCCCAAAAACGTACCCCTGCGGCGCAAAGGCGTCCGGCCCGAAGGAAATTAACATGCCCCTGCCCGAAAATTCCAAGCTTATGAGCATCCGCACCTTTCTCAAAAGGAAGAGTGCTTTCATGCCCGGACACCGGCTCGTGTTCACCAACGGCTGCTTCGACATCCTTCACCCCGGGCACGTGGACCTGCTTGAGCGCGCCCGCGCCCTGGGCGATTCTCTCGTGCTCGGCCTCAACTCCGACGAGTCCGTCAAGATGCTCGGCAAAGGTGAGGACCGGCCGCTCAATACCGCCGAAGACCGCGCCTTCGTTCTGGCCGGGCTCGCCTGCGTGGATCACATCATTATTTTCCACGAATCCACCCCGCTCGAACTCCTCAAGGCCTGCCGCCCCCAGATTCTGGTCAAAGGCGGCGACTGGCCCGTGGACCAGATCGTCGGTGCCGACGTGGTCACCAAAGCGGGTGGCGAAGTGCATAGTTTGCCGCTTTTGGAGGGGTACTCGACCACGGCGTTTCTGGAGAAGGTGCGGAGTTAGGGGGGAGCCTCCGGCGGGCCCTCGCCGGGCGGGCGTCTCCGACGGGCAGGGCGCTGCCCTGCACCCGCTTAAGGCCGAGGGCCTTAAGAATCCCATGTTCGCTTCGCTCAGGGGCGTGCGGACGCGGAAGGACGCGATGGGAACGCCTTCCGCCGTGCCGGTTGGCGATTTCGGATAGAAAAAACGGATGTTACGGCGTGCTTCTTTGCAAAAAGGGGCACGCCGTTTTTTCTACCCGAAATCGCGGTTTTTTTGGAAACAGGCGTAACTCCTCAAGAATTATTCTTCCGCCTACAGGAACAAAACGTCGCTATCCCGCGTCCACCCCTTCGCCGCAGGCGACACAAAAAGTTTTGGAGATTCCAAAGAACCTTTTCCAAAAGGTTCTTTGGCCGTCGGAGACGCCGCCCGGCGAGGGCACGCCGGAGGCATTCTTTCCTCGCCGTATGGCTAAGCGGCCACGTGGTCGCCGAATATCTCCCAGGTCTTTAAGAAGGTGGCGTCGAAGGTCCGGTTTTCCACGTGGGAGCGTGCTTTGCGGCGCATGTATTGGATACGTTCCGGGGTGTCGACCATGTGGAGGATGGCGCGGAGGAGGGAGTCGGCGTCGCCTGCGGGGACGATGAGGCCGGTTTCGTTGGGCAGGACGTTTTCGGCCGGGCCGCCTTTGTCGGTGACGATGACGGGCAGTCCGGAGGCCTGTGCTTCGAGGACCACGTTGCCGAAGGTGTCGGTGGCCGAGGGGAAGACGAAGAGATCGGCGCTGGCGTAGGCCTGGGCCAGGGCTTCGCCTTTGAGCACGCCGGTGAAGGTGACCGGGGCGGAGCGCAGGGCGCGTTGCATTTCCGCGAGATAGGGGCCGTCGCCGACCACGATGAGCTGTATGGCGCCGCGCATGCGCGCGGCCTTGCGGAAGGCCTCGGTGAGGATGTCGAGCCCTTTTTCCTTGGACACGCGGCCGACGTAGAGGAGCTTGGTGCCGCCGCCTATATCGAATTTGTTGAAGAAGCCGTTGCGCTTGGCGGGATGGAACCGCTCAGTATCCACGCCGCGGGGGTAGGTGACGATTTTGCCGGGGTCGATGCCCCGGTCGATGAGCTCGAATTTGGTCGCCTCACTGGGCGCGTAGATAACCTGCATCTGGTTGTAGAACCAGGACATGTAGCGCCAGCAACCGTCTTCAAGGCCCGCGTCCTCGGTAAAAGCCCCGACGTATTCGGGGAAGGCGGTGTGGTAGGTGCCGTGGAAGGGGAGTTTCAGGATCTTTGAGATGGCCAGTGCGGCCAGGCCGACCGGTCCGGGGGTGGCGGCGAGGATGCAGTCGTAGTCCTGTTCGAAACAGTGGGTGAGCATGTCGAGGAACGGCGGGTAGGCCAGGGATATTTCGGGGTATTCCGGGAAGTCGAAGCGGCCCACGGGCTTGAAGGAGACCGCGCCGGGCACGTCGGCCCTGGCCCCGCAGGTGATGACGGTCATGTCCTTGCCGTGGCGGGCGACCATTGCGAGTTGCTGGCGGATGGTTCGGGCCACGCCGTTGATCTCGTCGAAGGTGTCGGTGAAGTGGGCGATCTTGAGGTCGTCGCTGGTGCGCGTGTTCTTTTTGCGGAAGCGGTCGAGGCACTGATTGGAGAATGCCCGTTCGGAAGAAAAGAGGTCGTAGCCCACGAAATAGGGGGCGAGCAGGGTGTAAAGGGAACCTGCCGAGCCGATGGAGTGGAAGACGTCGAAGAGGTTGGCGCCCAACACCGAGTTGAGGGTCCGGTCCGCGAACTGGGCGAGCACGCGATTGGCGGCCAGGGAGACGAAGCGGGCCCACTCGCGTTCCAGGGTGATGACGTCATCGACCTTGCCGCGGGCGATGCGCAGCAGCGAGACGTCGTGGGCGATGATGTCGGCGGCTTCTTTGAGGAGCAGCTCCTGGACCGAGTCGGTGGGGCCGTATTCGCGGTGCAGGGTGGCCTTGCCGCGTCCGATGATGCGCTGGAGCAGGGTGGACAGGGTTTGTTTGGGTTCGTCGCCGGGGGACAGCGCGGCCTTGATGAACCGGAAGCAGAGGTGTTCGGCGACCTCGGCCGGGAGGGAGCCGGTGCGCGAGCGGTAGAACTGGTAGGCGATGCCGTAGAGGTTGTGGGCCATGGTCCGGGGTGTGGCCGGAGCCCCGGCGGGTCGGGAAGTGTGCTTGGTGAGGCCGATCAGGACGTTGTGCAGGGTGGGCTGGCCCGGGAACACGGTGTGCATACGCGCGATGTTCAGGGAGGAGTGGTCATCGGAGCCGCCCGTGATGCCCTTTTCCCAAGGCTCGTCGCCGTAGGGTTCGATGCCGTGGGTGTTGGCCAGCCGGTCTATGTCCAGCGGGGTGAGCCGGGCCACGATGTCGCGCAGGGTCTTGTTCTGGCGGGCGTCGCGGGTGCCGTTCTCCTCGACGACGTTGAACAGGAGCAGGGCCTGTTCGAAGTGGGCCGGGGTGAGCCGGTCATTGACCGCGAAGAGTGGGTGGGCCAGGACATGGGCAATATTTTGTTCGCGCAGATAGGGCACCAGGTCGAAGACGTTTTCGCGCAGGTGCTGGATGTCTCCGTGCTGGGCCTCCGTGATGTCGTAGGCGAGCACGTGGAGCTTGCAGCGGTCCTCTGGGAAGTAGGTGGTGATCTCTTCGCTGACGAAGGTGTGCGGCAGGTGGGCTATCTCCAGCGCTCCGGCTATGGTGTTGTGGTCGGTGATGGTGACCATGTCCATGCCCCGCGAGAGCGCGATGTCGTAGAGACGGCGCGGCTCGGTAAAGCTTTCGGGGCAGCCTATCTTTTGCAAGATCCACTGCGACGGGCGCGTGGAAAAGCGTGAGTGGACGTGCATGTCCACCTTGAACAGTGGGTCAGCCATGGTTGTCTCCGTTGCGGCGGGGGCGCCGCCGCGGGTAAATCGTTCGGCGGCCTAGGCGCAGCGCCGGTTGAGCCCGTCTTCCTCGGCGGCTTGGCAGTGCACGCAGAGGCGGGCCGAGGGGTTGGCCTTGAGCCGGGCCACCCCGATATCCTCGCCGCACTCCTCGCAGATGCCGTAGTCGGAGTAGGAGAGGCGTTTGAGGGCCGCCTCGATTTCGTGGATGCGGGCCACCTGGCGGCGCTGCATGGCCACGGAAAGGCCGTACTGGGCAAGCTGGCAAGCGAAGTCGGTGTCGTCCGGGCAGTTCTCGAGTTCGGTCACGCCGGTGTTCAATTGTCCGTTGATGCTGTGCAGGCCCTGCATGAGGTGGGACCTGATTTCCCTGATCTGGTTTCTGGTCATGATACCTCCGTCCGATTAGAGTATGAGTTGACTCTTCCTATTCCCTCCGGACCATCCATGGGTGGCGCTTTGGTGACAGGCTTTCGACATTTTCGTGCATTCCAAACGCTCGAAATCGTGGACTCCCCGGGCAAAGGCCGGTACCATTCCAGACGGGGACAAGGGTTGTCTTGAATAACTCTTGAAAAAATCTAGACTACAAACGAGGGCAAGCATGAAGTGGATATATCTTCTTTTCGCCATGGCGGCTGGAGCAATGATGCCGGTCCAGGCGGGCATCAACCTCAGGCTGCGCGGTTCTCTGGGCGATCCGGTCTGGGCCGCGGCCATATCCTTCGGTGTGGGCACCTTGGCCCTGCTCGTCTACCTGCTGGTCTCGCGCACGCCCGTGCCCTCGCTCGGCATGGCGTCCTCGGCTCCGGCCTGGGCCTGGACCGGCGGGGCGCTGGGGGCATTCTTCGTCTTCGCCACCATAGTCCTGGCAGGGGAGATCGGAGCCACGAGCATGATGGCCTGGCTGCTGGCCGGCCAACTCCTTGCCGCCCTGGCGCTGGACCACTTCGGCGCGGTCGGGTATCAGGTGCATATCGTGTCCTGGCCGCGCGCCTTCGGGGTGTGCCTGCTGCTGGCCGGGGCCGTGCTGGTCAACAAATACTAATCGAGAGAAAACCATGAGCATCGTCAAGGACCTGGCCACCGTGTGCCGGATGGTCAAGATCGAGCATTCGGTCTTTGCCCTGCCTTTCGCCTATATGGGCGCGTTCCTGGCCGCCGGTGGCTGGCCGGGGCTGTACAACATGGTCGTGCTCACCGTGGCCATGGTGGCCGTTCGTTCGTTCGCCATGGCCTTCAACCGCTACGCAGACCTGGACATCGACCGCGAGAATCCGCGCACGCAGAAGCGCGAGTTGGTCACGGGAGAACTGTCCACCCGGTTCACCCTGGTTTTCATAGCGGTCACGGCCATGGTCTTCGTGGCCGCCTGCGCGATGATGAATTCGCTTTGCCTGCTGCTCTCGCCCGTGGCCCTGGTCATGGCCGCGTCCTACAGCTTCTGCAAGCGGTTTACCTACTGGTGCCACTTCGTACTCGGCTCGGTTCTTGGGCTGGCTCCGGTGGCGGGCTGGATCTGCGTCACGCCGTCCATCTCCCTGCCCTCGGTCCTGTTGTTCTTCGGCGTGACCCTGTGGGTGGCCGGGTTCGACCTGCTCTATGCCAGCCAGGACGCCGACTTCGACCGCAGCCGGGAGCTGTGGTCCATTCCGGCCCGGCTGGGCATCCCGGCGGCCCTTTTCATTTCCACCCTGAGCCACACCGTGGCCGCCGCCTTTTTCCTGCTGGCGGGCTGGGCTGCAAACCTGGGCGGGGTCTACTTCGCGGTGGCGGCTCTTACGGGCGTGATCCTCATGGCCGAGCACCTGCTGGTCAAACCGGACGACATGAGCCGGGTGAACGTGGCCTTCTTCACCATGAACGGGATCATCTCCGTCGTCCTGTTCGTCGCCACGGTCATTGATCTGGCCGTCCTGGGCTGATAGTCTTGGCCCCGAGGTTTCCCATGGAAGAGCAACTCTCGCCCGTCATGGCCAGGATTTCGGAGATCCTTCAGTTTCTGGAGAGCTGGTTTCAGACCAATGTGCTGACCTGGCGCACGGCGGCCCAATGGCTGTGGGCCCTGGCGGCCCTGCTACTGGCCCTGGCCGTGTGGCGCGTGGTCAGTCCCCGTCTGGAGCGTTGGCGTTTCGCCAGTGTGCGGAACGCGCTGGGCCGGGGGGCCGTGTACATCCTCATCCAGACCGGCGGGCTGGTCCTGTTTATCCTGCTGGCCCAGATCGGAGCCGGCGTCTTCGAGTTCCTGGAGTTTCGGCCGTGGGTCCTGGACACGCTCAGCCAGCTGACCGTGGCGGGCATCGCCATCCGTCTGCTGGCCATGACCATGTCCAACAAGGGGTTGGCCCGGTCCACGGCCACCGTGGTCTGGGTCTTTGTCGGCCTGCACATCCTCGGTCTGCTCACTCCGTTTACCAATTTCCTCCAGAACTTGTCGTTCTCCCTGGGCGATACGAAATTCACGGCCCTGGGCGCGCTCAAGGGGCTGATCCTGGCCGTTGTTTTTCTCCAGGCCGCGGTCATGCTCTCCAAGTTCGCCGTGGCACGCATCGGCAACATGCGCGACGTATCGCCTTCGGTTCAGGTCTTGCTCGGCAAGACGATCAAGGTCGCGCTGTTCACCATCGCCATCCTCATGGCCATGTCCAGCGTGGGCATCGACCTGACCAGCCTGGCCATCTTCTCCAGCGCGCTCGGCGTGGGCATCGGCTTCGGGTTGCAGACGATCATCTCCAACTACGTGGCCGGGATCATCCTGCTCATGGACCGGTCCATCAAGCCGGGCGACACCATCGAGGTGGGCGGCGTGTTCGGCGTGGTCAGCGGGGTGTACGGCCGATTTTCCTCGGTCAAGACCCGCGACGGCAAGGAATACCTCATCCCCAACGAGCAGTTCGTGACCAACGAGGTCATCAACTGGACCTATTCGGACACCAACATCCGGCTCAAGATACCGGTGGGAGTGGCCTACGACTCCGACGTGAACAAGGCCCTGCGTCTCATGGAGGAGGCCCCCAAGGACATGCAGCGCATCCTGACCTCGCCCGCGCCCCGGGCCATGCTCATCGAGTTCGGCGACAGCTCGGTCAACCTGGAGCTGCGGGCCTGGATTGCGGACACCAACGACGGGGTGACCAACATCAAGAGCGACGTGCTCAAGCGCATCTGGGACCTGTTTCATGAGCACGGCGTCGAGTTCCCGTTTCCGCAGCGCGACGTACTGCTCAAGCCCGGCTCGGCCCTGGCCGTTACCGTGGACCGTGGCGCCCGGTCAGAATCCGGCGGCAGCTCCGGCGAGCCCTCCGCAAATCCCGAGGAGTAGCCCGTGCGCGCCTTGACCGTCATCTTCATTGTCCTTGCCGTGCTGGTTTTCTGGGACGTGGGCTGGTGGCTGGCGGGTGTGCGGCCCTTGTCCCCCCGGTCCATGAAGGCGGCCCTGGAAAAGGACGAGCATCCGACCGTCATCGACGTGCGCACGTCCGGTGAGTACGCCCTGTTCCACATCCCCGGCGCGGTCAACGTGCCGTATCCGGCCACCTTGAACGAACTGGCCCTGGCCGCGCCCGACCCGACTCGGGCGGTGGTTGTGGTCTGCATGACCGGGCACCGGTCTCCGCCCACGGTCCGGCAGATGCAGCGGGGCGGCTACACCGATGTGCGCAACCTGACCGGCGGCATGCTTGTGTGGAAGCTCTTCGGCGGCGTCACCGAGTCGGGCGAATGATCGAGAGCTGAGGCACATCACTTTCATGTACGCGACCTGGAGCGCATGGAAGGAGACCTGCGGGCCGTGTTCGAGGCCTTTGAGCGGCGGGTGCGCGAATACGCCGTGGGGGGCCGCGCGGGCCGCTCCCGCATGGCCGAGGCAGGACGCTCCCTGTATTTTCATGACCATGACAACCATCTCTTCGAACTGCACACCGGCACCCTGATCGACCGGCTCGACGCTTATTCGGCCCCGGCCGGATAGGGGCCCGAACCGGCGCGATCCCTCTTTCGGGCAGGTTCATGATTTTAGCTTGACACCCAAACTAAACCCCGCTTAGAAGGTTTGAAAGTCAAACAATATTAATTTCAAACAAGTTGGGAAGATCATGCAATTCGATTCCATATTCTGGGTGGCCCTCAAGTCGAGCGTGCTGCTCGGGCTGGTGCACGGGGTCAATCCGTGCGGCCATTCCTGGCTCGTGCTGGCCCCGTTCGTGTACGGCGAAAAGCGCGGCGGACGGGTCCTGGCCCTGACCCTGTCGTTCATCGCCGGAACCACCCTGGCCTGCCTGCTCATCGGCCTGACCCTCGGCTCGATCTCCCTGGCAATTCCCAAATCCGTCACTCTGTACGTGGACGTGGCCACCTTTGCGGTCCTGCTCGTTTTGGGACTGATCCTGATCTTCAGGCCGCACCTGCTGCACAGCCACGACCATGACCACGATCATGACCACGATCACGATGACCACAGGGAGCACGGGCATGATCACGATCATCACCACCACGACCACGATCATCACGAGACGGCCTGCGCCTGCCCGGGGCATGCGGGCAAGCCCGGCGTACGGAACATGACCGTTTGGGGGCTGTTCACCATCGGGTTCGTGAACATGATCGTGCCCTGTCCGACCGTGGCGCTCATGTACACCTATGCGCTGGATTCGGGCAGCGTGCTCAAGGGCACGGCGGTCTTCGGTGTCTACGCCGTGGCCACCGGACTTACGTTGGGCGCGGTCATCTTCGCCATTTACAAGGCCACCGGGCTGATCCGCACCCTGACCCAGGAGTGGATCGAGCCGCTGGTCATGCGTACGGCCGGGGTCATGACCATAGCGTTCGGTGCCTACAGCCTGTATACGTCCATCTAGAGGGAAGGAGGTTGTCATGGTAGGCAGAATCAACCACGCCATCGTGGAGTTTTTCGAGAAGCTCTCGTCCTGGGAGCACGACGTGGTCCGCGAAAAGGGCATGACCCTGCCGCAGATGCACACCCTGGAGGTCCTCGGCATCCACGGGGCCATGCGCATGAAGGAACTGGCCGAGGCCATGGGCATCACCACCGGCACCCTGACCGTGCTGGTGGACCGGCTGGAGGACAAGGACTGCGTGCGCCGCGTGCCCCACGACACGGACCGCCGGTCCATCAACGTGGAGCTGACCGGGCAGGGCAAGGCGCTGTTTGAAGAGCACGACCGGTTGCATCTGCGTCTGACCGAGGAGCTGGTCGCCGCCTGTCCGCCCGACGACCGCGAGGCGTTGCTGCGTTGCCTGACGAGCATGAACGCGCAGTTTTAGCCCCGGCCCATCCCGGCTATAACGCATCCCAATGGACGCGCCATTGACCGCGGGGCCCGCCTGCCTTATTTTCACCGGCATGAGCGAATACGTAGACCAGATCGAGACCGGCGAGTCCGTGGGGCTGGTGGAGAAGAAATTCTTCACCTTCGGCGAGGAAGCGCCGCTGGTGCTCGAGTCCGGGCGCAGCCTTGGGTCGGTCACCCTGGCCTATGAGACTTGCGGTACCCTGAACAAGGACAAGACCAACGCCATCCTGGTCTGCCACGCCCTGACCGGTGATTCCCACGTGGCCGGGTTCTACGACGAAAACGACCCCAAGCCGGGGTGGTGGGACCTCATGGTCGGTCCGGGCAAGCCCATCGACACGAACAAGTATTTCGTCATCTGCTCCAACGTCGTCGGCGGGTGCATGGGCTCCACCGGGCCAGCCGACGAGAACCCCGAGACCGGCCGCCCGTTCGGTGCGTCCTTCCCGGTGGTGACCATCGGCGACATGGTCCGCGCCCAGCGCCGTTTGGTGGATTCGTTCGGCATCGACATACTGCTGGCCGTGGTGGGTGGGTCCGTGGGCGGCATGCAGGTCCTGGAATGGTCCGTGCGCTATCCGCACCGCGTGCACGCGGCCATCCCCCTGGCCACCACCACCAAGCATTCGGCCCAAGCCATCGCCTTCAACGAAGTCGCCCGCCAGGCGATCATGGCCGACCCCAAGTGGAACCGGGGCGACTACTACGAATCCGGCCGCCCCGAACACGGTCTGGCCGTGGCCCGCATGGTCGGGCACATCACCTACCTGTCCGACGAGTCCATGCGTCACAAGTTCGACCGCAGGCTCCAGGACCGCGTGGAGCTGTCCTTCGACTTTGAGGCCGATTTTCAGGTGGAGTCCTATCTGCGCTACCAGGGCAACAAGTTCGTGGACCGTTTCGACGCCAATTCGTTCCTCTACCTGACCAAGGCCGCCGACTATTTCAACATCGAGAACCAGTACGGTGACGGCTCCCTGGTGGCCGCCTTCTCCCGGGCCTCCTGCCGTTACCTGGTGGTCTCCTTCACCTCGGACTGGCTCTACCCGACCTACCAGTCCAAGACCATGGTCAAGGCCATGAAGAAAAACAGCCTGGACGTCTCGTTCTGCGAGATCGAGGCCCCCTGGGGGCACGACGCCTTCCTGCTGCCCAACACGCGCCTGAGCGACTTGCTCTCCGGCTTTCTGAACAAGATCTGCCGGCATTGCGGCATCGGAGGCGCCGCATGAGATTTGACCTCCAAGTCATCGCCTCCTGGATTGAACCGGGCAGTCGCGTCCTCGACCTCGGCTGCCGCACGGGTTCGCTGCTGGCCCACCTGACCGAAGAGAAGGCTATTCTCGGCACCGGCATCGAGATCGACGAGCAGGCCGCTGGCGAGGCCATCGCCAAGGGGCTCTCCGTCATCCACGGCGACATCTACGAGGAGATCGAGGACTACCCGGACAACGCATTCGACTACGTCATCCTGTCCCAGGCCCTGATGCAGGTCCTCGAGCCCGAAGCCCTGATCCGCGAGATGCTCCGCGTGGGCCGGCTCGGCGTGGTTTCGTTCCCCAATTTCACACACTACAAGAACCGGCTCCAGATGTTTTTCACCGGCCGCGCGCCCCTGTCCAAGGAACTCCCGTACGAGTGGTACAACACCCCGAACATCCGGGTCATCCCGATTATCGATTTCCGCCGTTTCTGCAAACACGTGGGCGTACCCATCGTCAAGGAGGTGGCCATCTCCACCCACCACCACGACGAGCAGGGCAAGGTGATCACGCTTTTGCCCAACCTGTTCGCCACCTTCGGCATCTTCATGCTCGGCCAGGGCAGATAGCGCGGGACGGCAAAGGGATTCAGGCCACCGCCCGGTACATATCCGAAGAAAAGTCCCCGCCGTGTCGCACGACATGGCGGGGACGTTCCTTTCCGGGGACGCCGTTGTCAGGTGTTTACCGCTCAATGCTGGTCAGGATGTGGTCCACGAACAGGCGGACGCGTTGCGGCAGCTGGCTGGACCCCATAACCAGGTGCACGTCGTGGGTCTTCCGCACCTCGTCGAGGATGTAGCCGCAGCGGTCCAGGAGGTACGCTCCGTTGTCCGTGGGCTCCACGTTGCGCGTATCCCGGTAGACGAGCAGCATCCCCCATGCGTTCTTCCAGCAGCGGAACGTCATTAAGAAAATCCTGCATGATTATACCCAACAATGGAAAAGAGTTTTTTGTGTAGCCTGTTCATTTTATACGCGAGCATGGTATGAAAAGGTACGTTGAAAGGCAACATTCCCGCGCGCCAGCGGGTCACGGACGTACAACCACGGGAGTTGGATATGACGATGCAATCCATACAGGACGGCACGGCCGCATTTTTGGAGTATCTGGGACTGGGCGAAGAGCCCTTCGGCGTCCACTACGCCGACACCAAGCCGGAAAAGGCCTACGGCCCGAAAAAGGGCGTTCCCATTTCGCGCGAGTTGGAAGACAATCGTGAGCTGGACATGCAGGAGGTCATGAAGTGTTTCTCCTGCGTCATGGGCAACATCTGGCTGGCCCGGAAAAAGGGCGGGGCCGCGTTCATCTCCGCGGAGGAATACGGCTGCCCCGGCGGCGTGTACTATACTTCCATGATGAAGCCCCATTTGCGGTTCATCGAGCACTACGTATCCACCGGGTTCGAGGGCACCCCCCTCCAGGGCGAACGGTACATGCCCAACCCCGACGCCATGCGCAACTTCATATTTGAGGTCAACCCCCGCAAGGCGCCCGGCAAGTATTGCATCTTCAAGCCGCTTTCGCAGTTCGTTGACGGCGAGGAGCCGGAGTTCGTCATCTTCTTCGCCCGGCCCGAGGTCCTGAGCGGTCTACACACCCAGGCGACCTTCACCACCGGCGACATGGACTGCGTGGTCTCCCCGTTTGGCGCGGGCTGCACCAACATGATCGGCTGGCCCCTTTACTACAAGGAAAAGAGGCTGGAAAAGGCCGTCATCGGCGGCTTCGACCCCTCGGCCAGGAAGTTCATGAAGACCGACGAGCTGACCTTCACGGTTTCCTTGGGTCTGTATGAAAAGATGCTGACCGCTCTGCCCGAGTCCATGTTCAACCACGAAACCGACTGGAAGAACGTACGCAGGAAGGTCGTCCGCAGCGCCAAGGCATGGGGCGAGGCCGAGTCCTGAGGGCAAGAATGCCGGTGAGCCTTCTCCGCCTGCCCATGAGCTGGAGCGGAGATCGTCACCCGATTGTCTGCTGGTAAAATCGTGGGAAGAAAGGGGGGCGCGGCGTTCATTGCCGCGTCTTTTCCCTGCCCGGGCTACTTCCCGCAGGGCACGCCGTGGGATTTGTAGATCTCGCCCAGGTCGTGAATCAGCTTCTTGTTGTTGAAGAGCTTGTGGGCGCGCTCTACGGCGGCGGGGATGATCGTCCGGCGTAGCTCGTCGTCGGTCAGGGCGCGTCGGATGATGGCGGCCAGGGCGTCCGGGTCGTTGGACGGGCAGAGCAGGCCGGTTTGTTCGTGGTCCACCAGTTCGGGCACGCCGGACACGTCGGTCGCGGCCACGGGTACGCCGGTGGCCATGGCCTCGGCGACCACGTTGGGGATGCCGTCGCGGTCGCCGTCCGCGGCCTCGCGGCAGCCCAGGGTAAAGCAGTCCGCGTCGTTCAGCAGCTCAATGACCTCATCGTGGGTGATGGTCCCGGGCAGGGTGGTCACATCCTCCAATCCGAGTTTATGGACCAGTTCTTTTATCCTGCGGTTGAACTTGGTCTTGCCTTCCCCGACCAGGGTATAGCGGAAGTCGAGCCCTTGGGCACGCAGTCCGGCCAGTGCCTCGAGCACGGTGTCCAGCCCCTTTTTCTCCACGAACCGGGCCACGGTCAGGATGTGGTAGGGCGCCTTGGCCTTGGTCGGGCGGCCGTTGGGCGAAAAGAGGTCGAGGTTGATGCCGTGGTACACGCAGTGGATTGGGTTGCCGTTGGCCACGTTTTCGCGCAGGTACTTTTCGTTGTACCGGGTGCAGGTGACCACGAATTTGGCCCGTTCGACCTTGTCCCGGATGCGTGCCGGGTTCTGGGTGTATATGTCCTTGGCGTGGGCGGTGAAGGAAAAGGGCACCCCGGCGAGCAGGGCGGTGTACATGGTCACCGTGGTCGGGGTGTGGGCAAAGTGACCGTGCAGGTGGGCCAGGTCGACGCCGTCGTCGAGGATCGATGTCTGCACGATGTAGCCCGCCTGGAGCATGTGCTTGACCCAGGTGTGTTTTTTGGGGGCGAGCTTGAACCGCTTCTTCATCAGCTTCAGGCATTCACGGTAGCGTCCGGGCATGCGCAGGAATAGGCGGATGTTGTGCCAGAGCAGGGCTGGCAGCCCCCAAATCATGGATTCGGGCAGGTAGGTGACCTTGGCCTTGATCCGCTTGATGGACTCGTGGGAGAAGTTTTCACGCGGGGCGCGCATGGAGTAGATGTGGATGGTGAAGCCCATCTCTTCGAGCAGGCGGATCTCGTTGGAGATGAAGGTCTCGGAAATGCGCGGATACCCCTTGAGCACCATGCCCAGGGTTTTATTGCCGGAAGGTGCGGACATCAGCAGTTCTCGCGGAAGTATTGCAGCCGTTCGCGCATGACCTGGAGCCCGGTCATGGCGAAGGTGTCCAGGGCCGAGGTGTAGGGAGAGGGATCGTCGAGCAGGGCGTTGATCTTCTTGCGCATGGTCTCGGGCGAGACGTCGCCCCAGCGGATGTAGTCGCACAGCCCCTGTTCCTTGAATACCCGTGCGCGGATGAGCTGTTCCTGGCGCGGGTTGTCGCGGGGAATGATCAATGCGGCCTTCTTCAGGGAGAGGATCTCGCACATGGTGTTGTAGCCGCCCATGGAGACCACCAGGTCGGACTTGGCCATGCGTTTTTCCATGTTGCGCACGAACGGCTTGATCTGGACCTTGAGGGCGCGGGCGCGGTCGGCCAGCTCGTCGAGCCTCTCCAGGGAGAGGAACGGGCCGGTGATCATCAGGGTCTTGAAGTCCACGGTCCCGTTGGTCTCGAGCATCTTGAGGTAGGTGTCGAGCACGGTGTAGCCGTCCCCGCCGCCGCCGATGGTGACGATGACCTGCTTGTGCTTGCGCTTGGTCTTGCGGGTGTGCGGAATGAAACGCGGGATGTAACCGGTGAACACGGTTTTTTCCGCAATGTCCTCGGGAAAGGCGTATTCGGTGATGGGATCGTACATGGACTTGCGCCCGTATACCCAGATTTCGGAGTAGAGGTCGCGCAGGACCTCGGGAAATTTCTTGCGTTTCCAGTCGGCGCGGGTGGATTCGGCGTCGTCCAGGATGTCGCGTAGGCCCAGCACCACGCGGGAGCAGGGCAGGTTCTTGCGCATCCATTTCAGGGTCGGCAGGACCTCGCCCTTGAGTCCGGTGGGGACCTTGTCCACGATGAGCAGGTCGGGCTTGAAGCTCTTGGCTGTGGCCGAGATGATCTTGGTCCGGATGGATATGGCGATCTTGGGGTCGACCTTGATGGAGTGGGGCACGTAGACCACGTTGGTCTTCTTGATCATCCCGGGGATACGCACGAAATCGATACCGCGCGGCATGGTGTACCGGCCGACGATGGGAGAGCCGGTGACGATGAGGATGTTCACCTCGGGCCCCACCAGATTCCTGGCGATGGCCATTGTGCGTCGGATGTGCCCCAGACCATAGGTGTCGTGGGAGTACATCAGGATGTTGTAGGCTTTCGATTCCATGAAGTTCCGCTTGTCGCAAAAAAAGCCGGACAGTCCATCTTCTCCGGCAACTCGGCCACACTATAGGCTTGTGTGGATTCTGTCCAGAACCAGGGCCGCTGTCATGTGGGCTTTGCCTGAAGTCAACGGGGCGCGGCGTCGGCGTTGACGTCCAGGCAGATGCCGGGATCGAAATCCGGCGTTTCGGCGCGGGCTCCATCGAGGTTGGCGGCATAGAGCTCGTTGTCCGGCCGGGCCTTCATGGCGTGCTCGAACCGGCGCACGGCCGCGTCCCGGTCGCCATGCCGCCAAGCCAGCACGCCGAGATTGTTCTCGGCGCACGGGTGGCCGGGTGACGTCGCCATGGCCTGCTCGAAGGCGGTCAGGGAGGCCCCGTTTTCGGCCACCACCGCGAACTGGACGCCCTCCACCAGGGAGGCCTGGGCGTCGGTCAGCTGTACGTGGTCCAGCCCCCGGCAAGGGCAGCGCTTCTTGGTGCAGGGCGGGCAGCCCTCGTAGAGGGTGACCTCGTCCATGACGTTGCCGAGCACGGTCTTGTCGCCCGGGCAGCGGAATACGGTCCCGTCCGGCTCCATGCGCAACAGGGTGCGGCCCGCCGAACAGGGCAGGTGCTCAAAATTGAAGGCCACCTTTTTGCCCTGCTCCGAGTGGTCGGCGAAGATGGCTCGGGCCCGGTCGCCGTAAGCCTCGGGGTACCGTCGCCCCTCGAAAGTCCCTCGGAACGGGCGCGGAGTGATGGCTATGCCGTGGTCCGCGAAAAAGGCGACGTCTCGGTGGAAGCGTTCTTCCAGGGTCGGGTGGACAACGTAGTTGACGATGATCTCGAATCCCTTGTCCAGGAGCAGGCGGGCGTTGTCGATGAAGGCATTCACGCCCTTGACCCGTTCGCGCTCCTCGATGTGCAGGGCCACGTACAGGTTGTGGACCCGCGCCGGGTCGATGCGCTCGGCAAAGGTGCGGACCTTGGAGGACACGGACAGGTTGGTGTCGATGCCGATGATGTGGGTCTGCGTCAGCGTCTGACAGATATCGATGACCCCGGGATAGATGAATGGCTCGCCGCCGGTCAGGCCGACCTTCCAGGTCTCGCCGGTCCCGTCGAGAAAGTCCTTGATGCGGTGTGCGTCCAGGGTTTCGGTGACCGGGCTGTTGTCGTGGGGGAAATAACAGTATTCACAGCGGAAATTGCACTTCCGCGTCATGTTCCAGATCATTGTGTTGCAGGGGACGTTCATACCGGTGTGGCCTCCGTGCATGGTCCTGCCATAATGCCGTCAAAAATGCCAGCGCGGGTGGTGGCTTTTATCCCGAAGCTCTGTTAGCATCAGCGTCCTATGACTGCCGACTCTATGAATATCCTGCTGCGTGAACTGGACGCCTGGAGGGATGCGGGTAAGACCGCCGAATTTTGGTGGCGCGATGACGACGCGGCCGAGCCCTCCGTGCCCCTGGACCGCCTCCTCGGCCTGAGCGAGCGGTGCGATGTGCCTTGCGGCCTGGCCACGGTCCCGGCCAAGGCGGGCGAACCGTTGCGCAAGGCCGTGTCCCACGCCAACCGCGTGTGGGTCCTGCAACATGGGTACGCCCACGTGAACCACGCCCCGTCGGGCGCGGGGGCCTGGGAGCTCGGCAATCACCGGTCCAAATCCGTGATGATGGACGAGCTCGGCCAAGGCAAGGGCAAACTCTCCCAGCTTTTCAAGGGGCAGTTCGTGCCCGTCCTGGTGCCGCCGTGGAACCGCATTGATCCGGGTCTGGTGGCCTACCTGCCGGTCATGGGTTATCGGGGGCTGTCCGGCAGCTACAAGAAATCGCGCTCCGCGCCGCCCGCCGACCTGCGCGTGGCCGACGCCCACTGCGATGTGCTCCACTGGAAAGACAAGCCCCACGTGCGCTTTGCCGGGACGGAAAAGTGCCTGAAGCTGCTGGCCGACCACCTGAAGGACAAGCGCACGGGCGAGGCCGAAGCGAGCGAACCCTCCTGCGTGCTGACCCACCACATGGTCATGGACGCCGACGCCTGGGCGTTTGTGGAGGCCCTGTTCGAGGCGACCTCTGCCCATCCGGCAGCCGTGTGGCTTTCCCCGGCCGTGATCTGGCCCGCCAAGAGCTGAACCAACACCCGCTCGTGATCGATTTTCCCTGTTTGGCACCAAATCGGTAGGTTTCTACTTGCGCACAGCGGGCGAACGATCTACCGTTCCTGTCGAACCATTTCCCAGAGGATTGCCATGACCGCTACACTGCGCCCTATGAAGGCGGCGGACATAGACGCCGTCTGCATGCTTTTGCATGAGCATATGAATTCGAATTTCACCGCAAAGCGCTGGAAAGCGCTTTTCTCGCACGATTGGTGCGAGAAAAAGCGCGATCTGGGCATTGTGGCCGAGGACAACGGCCGTATTGTGGGCGTGCATGGCCATGTCTGCTCCTACCGCGTCATCGACGGCCACCTGGAACGGTTTCGGAATTTCTCTTCCTGGTACATCCTCAAGGACTACCGCGAAAACGGGCTCGGCTCGGCCATGGTCGAGATGGCCTCCTCCGATCCCGAGGTGACCTGCACCGTCTTTTCCCTGTCTCCCAAACAGACCGACTTCTTCAAGACGCTCGGCATGAACGTGCTTGAGGAAGAGCGGCTGCTGTGGCGCAAGACCGGCAAGAAGTACGATAATCTCGAACTGGTCAGCGACCCGGTCAAGATCCGCCAGTGGTGCGACCAGGGGGACATCCGGGTTTTCGACGACCACCACGATCTGCCTATCATTCCGGTCCTGGTCATGACCCGGTGCACCCAGTGCCTGCTGTTCCTGTCCCGTGCCGTCAAGCACGGCGGCAGAATCTACTACGACGTGCTCTACCGTTCCAATCCGGGTATGTTCACCGACCGTATCCAGGACATCGCCGAGGCCCTTTTACCCGACGACGAATGCGTGCTGGCCGCGGACCGGCGGTTCACGAACCACGACGCCGGGGGCGAGGTGGAGGTCATCAAGTCCCCGAGGTTCTACAAGTCCGCACGGGTGCAGCCCCGGGACATCGACCTGGCCTATTCCGAGATTTCCCTGCTGGGGCTTAAGCTGGACTAGCCTCGGCCCTTGCCCAAAATCGTCCGGCAGGGTATTTGTCAGGGCATGAGCGAAGAAAAAAACCATCCCACGGCCTTGGAAGCGCCCGAGGGCGACGTCACGCCTCTGACCCTGAGCCTGGTGGGCAAACTGTTGGCCCAGTCCCGGCAGAGCCCGAACAAGCGCATGCTCCAGAAACTGCACAAGTCCCTGGACTCCACCGCGCACCGCATGTTCAACGCCCTGCAGCCCGGCACCTACGTCATGCCCCACCGGCACATTGATCCGGCCAAGGAGGAAACCCTTCTGGTCATGGCCGGGTCCATGCTCTTCATCCGTTTCACGGACGACGGCGAGATCGCCGAGCAGATCCTGCTCCAGCCCGGAACAGAGACCTTCGGCGTGGATGTGGCCCCGAACGTCTACCATACCTATGTGCCGCTCAAGCCGGATACCCTGGTCTTCGAGTGCAAGACCGGCCCGTACTCGGCCGATTCCGACAAGGATGTGCCGGACTGGGCCCCTCTCGAAGGAACTCCCGAGGCCGAGCCGTACCTTCTGGAGATGCTCAAGGCCCTGGCCGCCAAGGCCAACGCCGAGGCCGAGGCCGTCAAGGCCGGGCGGGGCGAAGAACCGGACCAATAGCAGCCCGCCGGTCTTGCCGCCCGGCACCGAATACAGTACATGGGGTGAGTTTTTCCCATAAGGAGCCCCCCCCCCGTGAACACCCGCGCCCTCCGCGCCGACATCCTGCTCTTCGTCACCGCCGCCATCTGGGGTTTGGCCTTCGTGGCCCAGCGCGTGGGCATGGAACATGTCGGTCCCCTGACTTTCAACGGCATCCGCTTCGCCCTCGGGGCGCTGGCCCTGGTTCCGCTGACCGCGGCCATGGAGAAACGGCGTGCGCCCGGCAATCTCGGCGTGGACCGCAAACGCATGGCCGTGGGCGGCGCGCTGCTCGGCCTGGCCCTGTTCGCCGGGGCCTCCCTGCAGCAGATCGGTCTGGCTGGTCCCCAACTGGCCGGTTTTGGCCTGGAGGCGTCCACTGCCGGCAAGGCCGGGTTCATCACCGGGTTGTACGTGGTCCTGGTCCCCCTTTTCGGGCTGCTCCTGGCGCAGAGGCCGGGCTGGGGCACGTGGCTCGGCGCGGGGTTGGCCGTGGTCGGCATGTATCTGCTGTCCGTGACCTCCGATCTGACCATCTCCTTCGGCGACCTGCTGGTCTTTTTCGGCGCGTTCTTCTGGGCCGGGCATGTCCTGCTCGTGGGCAAGCTCTCCCCGGGCCTGGACGGGGTGGACGCCATCAAGCTCTCCACCATCCAGTTCGCGGCCTGCGCGGTCCTGTCGCTTGTCGGCGCATTCGCCACCGAGGAGATCACCCTGACGGGCATCATCGGCGCGGCTCCGGCCATAGCCTACGGCGGTCTCATGTCCGTGGGCGTGGCTTACACCCTTCAGGTTGTCGCCCAGCGCGACGCCCAGCCCGCCCACGCGGCCATCATTCTCAGCCTGGAATCGGTCTTCGCCGCCCTCGGCGGCTGGCTGATGCTCGGTGAGGTCCTCTCCACCCGCGGGCTGATCGGGTGCGGGCTCATGCTTTCCGGAATGGTGTTGAGTCAGTTGAAGCCGTGACGGCGTCTTTACCGCCTTGAAGAGATAAGGAAGGCCGCCCTTTGGGGCGGTTTTTTTATGGGAGAAAGAGGAAAATGCGCGGCTGCACCGCTTGAGAGCCAGTGTGGAGGCTGCGCCTCCACAGCTTCCATGCCCTCCCGGCGGGGTCCATTTTTTTGCTGGCCCAAAAAAAAAGACGAAAAAAAGGGCCTGGAGGGGAGCGCGGCCGCCCGGAGAACGGGAGGCAAGAAGCTGATCCGTTCAGGGCCGCTCCCGAATCGAGGCTCGCTGCGCTCACTGCGATTTGAAAAGCCGCCGCCCCTCGCGGTCAGCTTCTAACCTCCCGCTCAAGGGGTGGTTTGGGTGAAGGGAAGATGTGTGGCGGGGCGTGAGAAGACGAACCTTGGCGCGGGGGGAGGGGAGAGCCGCTGTCGGACGCGAGCGTCCGAATCGCTCCTTTTGTTGCGAGATCGTCGCCCACTCGTGATGGTATCGACGGGCGTGTCACCGGCGGGGCGGGTAGAACGTATTCAGCCAGCACGAAAGCTAAACTCCTTCCCTCCACTGCGGGGCGGGCCTCCCCATTGTACGCCCGCCCCGCAGCCTCTCCTTGCCAAACATGCCCGTTTGTGGTTCACAGAAAGCGACCATGCGAACATACATCTTCTTGCCGCCGGTCTCCAAACCGACCGGGGGCGTCACCGTGCTTCGGCAGATGGCCGACATCCTTCACCAATCCGGGCACGAGGCCTATCTCGTGGCCAGGGAAAAAGGCGGCTGGCGGCCCGAGGGGCTGGCCGACGCCGCGCCGGTGCTGGAATGGCGGACCCTGAAGCTGACCAAATCCGACGTCTGGGTGGTCCCCGAGGGGTGGGTCAACGCCCTGGCTCCGGGGCTATACGCCAGCGCCCAGTGCTTCAGCTACGTCCAGAACTGGGCCTACCTTTTTTCCTCCATGCCCGACGGTGTGGACTGGCACAACCTGCCCGTCGAGTTCCTGGCCGTGTCCGACCCGGTTTCGCAATTCATCAAGCAGACCACCTGCAAGGACGCCCCGATCCTGCGGCCCGGCATCGACCGGAATATTTTCTACGCGCCCGAGGCCAAGCCCGGAGGGCGGGTGAACGTGGCTTTCATGCCGCGCAAGAACAAGGCGTTGGTGGAGCAGGTCAAGGCCATCCACGAGCACCGCTGTGGCTCAAGCCAGGTCAACTGGCTGCCCATCGACGGTCTGGATGCAAACGGCGTGGCCAAGACCCTGCGTGCGGCGCACATCTTTCTGGCCACGGGTTTCCCCGAAGGGTGCCCCTTGCCGCCGCTGGAGGCCATGGCCTGCGGCTGCCTGCCTGTGGGATTCGCCGGATTCGGCGGGTGGGACTACATGCGTCAGGTCCAGGCCAAGCCGCGCTACACCCCGTGGATTCCCCTGCGCAAGGTCCCGTGGAAGGGCAACGGATTGTGGTGCGCGGACAGCGACGTGCTCGACGCGGCGCTCTGCCTGGGCGACGCGGCCACGATGTTCCAGGAGCTGGACCCGGTTCTGATGGCCGCCCTGGCGGCGGGCCAGAAAACCGCCAACGCCTACTCCCTCGAGACGCAGAAGACGGCTATCCTCGAACTGTGGGAACAACTGTGAGCGACGACTGATGGGAAAGACCAAGCGCCCCGAACCAGAATCACTGGACCTGCCCCCGGTAGGGGTGGACTCCCACGCGCACCTGGACCTTGAGGACTTTGACGAGGACCGCGAAACGATCATCCGCCGCGCCCTGGATTCGGGCGTGAGCCGCATCGTCAACGTTTTTTTGGGGCCGGACGCCTATGAACGCGGGCGCGGCCTGTTCGACGGCCACCCGGAGATCAGCTTCATCATGGGTGTGCATCCCAACAACGCGGACGACCTGACCGACGAAGTGCTGACCCGCATGCGCGACCTCTTCAAGGCGGACCCGCGTCTCAAAGGGGTGGGCGAGATCGGCCTGGACTATTACTGGGAGCGTGTGCCGCACGACGTGCAAAAGGACGCCTTCGTCCGCCAGATGGACTTGGCCCGCGAGCTCTCCCTGCCGATCATCATCCACTCGCGCGACGCCAATGATGACACCGCGGCGATCCTAGAGACCGAGGGATTCAAGGACTATCCGCTGCTGTGGCACTGCTTTGGCGCGGGCATCGACCTGGCCGAGCGGGTGGTGGCCAACGGCTGGCATATATCCATCCCCGGTCCGGTGACGTTTCGCAAAAATTCCGACGACGTCCAGGCCGCCGTGGCGCGTATCCCCTTTGATCGGCTGCTCCTTGAGACCGACTGCCCCTATCTCGCGCCCGAGCCGTGGCGGGGCAAGCGCAACCACCCGGCACTGTCCGTGTTCACCGCCCGCCGCGTGGCCCAGATCAAGGGCCGTTCCCTGGAGGATGTCTGGCGCATGGCCGGCGACAACGCCCGGCGCTTCTTCGGTCTGTAGCCCCGCCACCGATCCCCTGAAGAAAAAATAATCTCACCCCCCTTCCACTGGAGCCGGTTTGAGGCTAGGGTTTCGGACGATGAATAAAAATGTCTCCGTTCCCGCCGCCGGGTCGTGCCCCTCGATCTTCCGCCGTTTGCCGGTAATCATGCTGGTCGGCCTGATTCTGTCGGGCCTGGCTCTTTTGCTGTTGCCGCATCGGGCCTGGGCCGAACTCCACGGGCGCGGGCACCGGCTGATCTTTTCCACCTTTCCCGAGGGCGGCCTTCACGACCTGTTCGACCATATCCTGAGCGAAGCCTACGCCCGGCTTGGCTACGAGATCGAGTTGCAGGGCTACCCGGCCGAGCGAGCCCTGGTCATGTCCAACGACGGGTTGGTGGACGGCGAGGCGGGCCGGGTGAACGTGGTGGAAAAGACCTGTCCGAATCTCATCCGGGTCCCCACGCCGCTGTACCTCAACCGCATCGCCATACTGACCACGGGCACCGAGGTCGTTCCGGCCTGGGGGTGGGGCCAGTTCGCCAACTACCGGACATGCATCCGCAACGGCTACAAGTTTCTGGAGAGCCGGGTGAAGGGCGAGAACCTTCATATGGTTTCGTCTTACGAGAAGATGCTTGAACTGCTCAAGAACAAACGGGTGGACGTGGGCCTGGCCGAGTATTTCGACCTCCTTCCCGCCCTGAACAAGGTCGGCCTGGGCGGGGTGCGCATGCTCTGCGAGCCCATGGCCTCCAATCCCATGTACCATTACCTGCACAAGCGCAACGCGGACCTGGTGCCCAAGATCGACGCCGTGTTGCGGGACATGGCCACCGAGGGGCGGATCAAGGTCATCGAGTTGCACATGATGCAGCTGCATTACAGCAACCTCGCCGGTTCCTGTCCCCTGGTAGAGGCATCGCAGTAGCTCTTTCCGCTTGACTGGGAAGGGGAAAGGCATAGTCTCCGCTCATGAATTTCCTAACCCCCGGCATGCGTTTCATGCTGCTCGGCACCTTCTTCTTCTCCTTCGGCTCGCTGTTCGTCAAACTGGCCGGGAGCCGGTTGCCCACCATGGAGATCCTCTTCGTGCGCGGCCTCATCGGCGTGGTCCTGTGTATGATCATGCTGCGCAAGGCCGGGGCGGGCAGGTTCGGCAAGCGGAAGTTTCTGCTGGCCTCGCGCGGGCTGCTCGGGTTTGGGGCCATGTTCGCCGACTTCTACGCCATCGTGCACCTGCCCCTTGCAGACGCGCTGGTGCTCATATTCTCCCATCCCATTGCCGTCACGCTGTTGGCGTGGCTGATCATGGGCGAGACCCTGTCCAGGGGCGGGGTCGCCGCCATCCTCACCTCGGTGGCCGGAGTGGCCCTGGTCTGCCGCCCGGATTTCCTGTTCGGGGCGGGCAGCCCGGACCTGAACACCTGGGGGCTCCTGGCCGCGCTGCTCAGCGTCTTTTTGACCTCCTGGGCCATCCTGGCCGTGCGTGTCCTGGCCAAGACAGAGCGGCCCGCCGTGGTCATGCTCTATCCGCCCATCGCCATATCCTTGCTCTCGCCGCTCTTTGCAGACGGCTGGGTGGTGCCGACCCTGACGGAATGGGGGGTGCTCTGCGGGGTGGGGGTGTTCATGAACCTCGGCCAGTTCTTCATGACCAAAGGGTACGCCATCGAATCCGCGGCGCGCATAAGCGGGGTGTCTACCCTGGAGATCGTGTTCGCGGCCATGTGGGGCATGATGTTTCTGGGGGAGATACCGGATCTGTGGACCATCGGCGGCGGGGCGCTGATCGTCTTGGGCATCCTTTTGCTCGGATGCAGCGGGATGAAGGATCGGCTGCGCGAGCGAAAAGCCGCTTGATCCGACGGGCTCAGAACTTCTCGAATATCCGCAGGAGTTCCTCGTCCACCTCTTCGGGGTGGTCCGCGTTCAGCGTCACCAACCGGTGCAGGAAGGTGAAGGACAGCTCGTCCATCTCCTTGAAGGACATGGCCGCATAGTTCCCCTTGATGCGTACGATTTCTCCCATTACCACAATGCGGATGCCCGGCGACAACGGCAGATGCAGTTCGCAGGAGGTTCCGGCCACGCAGTCCTCGCAGCCGTAGAGCAGGGCGCCCTTGAGGCTCAGGTTGCGGGTGGACACGGGCGTGACGACCTCACCGATGGTGATGTAGGCCTCGAAATCGGCTTCGATGCGGGTGCTCTTTCGTTTGTTTTTGCTCATGGCGTTCCCCTCTTAGTGATAACCATATCACAATAGATGGAGCGGACTCAATGTTTCCGTGAGGGCATTGACCGCCTGGTGCGGCTGTTCTACGCTCGGATCATGAATATCCAAAACATCTCCACGCGTATGGCTGACTGGATGGCCGATCCCGGAAACAATTCTCTGGGGCCGGATCTGAACCTGCCCGCCTTTGACGTCCCGCTGGTCGGCTGCGCCTCGGGCGACGACCCCCCTGTTCCGTTTCCTCAAAAAGGACATCGGGCCGGACTTTTATTGGACGCCTGCTCAGGCCTTTGTCCAGGCCTACCCTGAATCGGACGCGGTCGGGGCCGACCTGAGCGTGGTCTCTTGGGTGCTGCCTCAGACCCGGCACACCCGCAAGGCCCACGGTATGAACAAGGAGATGCCGAGCGCCGAGTGGAGCCGCGCCAGGCACTATGGCGAAAAGGTCAACGAGGCGCTCCGGCGATTCGTGGTCGGGCTCTTTGCCGAGGTATGCGTTGAGGCCTGCGCTCCAGCGCTGCTCCCCTCGTGGACCCGGGCCGAATCTACCCGGTACGGTTTCGCCTCCACCTGGTCCGAACGGCACACGGCTCATGTCTGTGGACTGGGTACCTTCGGCCTGTCCGATGGGCTGATCACGCCCCGGGGCAAGGCCGTCCGCGTGGGGTCGGTCATCGTTCGGGAGCGGTTTTCGCCCACCCCGAGGCCGTACACCGCGCACAACGAGTGGTGCCTGTTCCACACAGGCGGAAAGTGCCGGGCCTGCATGAAACGCTGCCCCGCAGGGGCCATTTCCGAAAAAGGCCACGACAAGATCAAGTGCAAGAACTACATCCGCTCCATCACCGCGCCGTACGTGGAGGAGAACCAGCTCGGCTTCCGCGTCAACAGCTGCGGGCTGTGCCAGGTCAGGGTGCCGTGCGAGAGCAGGAATCCGACGGTTAAAAGGGCGAAGTAAGGGAAGGGCAGGAGGGGATGCCGCTGCGCGGCGATGGTCGGGTGACTTCGCCTCCGGCGGGCAAGGGTGTAACCTTTGCATCCCACTGGGCGCCCTCGGCGCGGGAGTTTCCATAGAAAAAGGCCGGTTCCCAATACGGGAACCGGCCTTTTGTAATCTTTGTGAGAGGTTGGCCTAGTCGTATTCGACGGCCGAGAAGCGCATCAGGGTGTCCCAGTTGTGGATGGCTTCCACGTAGCGGATGGTCCCGGTCTTGCCGCGCATGACCAGCGACGAGGTCTCTGCGCCGTGGCCGTGGTAGGTCACGCCCTTGAGGAAGGTGCCGCCGGAGATGCCGGTGGCCGCGAAGAACAGGTCGTCGGATTTGACCAGATCGCTTACGGTCAGAACCCGGCGGATGTCCATGCCGAACTCGGACAGGTTGTTTTTTTCCTTCTGCTTCTGGGGGTCCAGCTTGGCGAACATCTCGCCGCCCATGATGCGGATGGCGATGGCCGAAAGCACGCCCTCGGGGGTGCCGCCGGTGCCCATCATGACGTCCACTTCGCAGCGCGGGTCGATGGCCATGAGCGAGCCGGTGATGTCGCCGTCGGTGTGCAGCTGGATGCGCGCGCCCGCCTCGCGGATCTCGGAGATGAGCTTCTTGTGGCGCGGCTTGTCCAGGACGAAGACCACTAGGTCGTCCACGTCTTTGTCCAGGGCGCGGGCGATGAGCTTCAGGTTGTGGCCGGTGGGGGCCTCGATATCGACAACGTCCTTGGCGTGGGCCGGGACAACCAGCTTCTGCATGTAGAAGCTCGGGCCCGGATCGAACATGGCACCAGCAGGGGCCACACCGACGACGGAGATGGCGTTGGGACGGCCGTTGGCCAGAAGGTTGGTGCCCTCCAGCGGGTCCACGGCGATGTCCACCTTGGGCCCGGTGCCCAGGCCGAGTTTTTCCCCGGCGTAGAGCATGGGCGCGTCGTCCTTCTCTCCTTCGCCGATCTTGATCTGGCCTTCGATCTCAAGGGTGTTGAAGCACAGCCTCATGGCGTCTACCGCCGCTTGGTCGGCAGCGATCTTGTCGCCCTTGCCAAGCCAGCGGGCGCAGGCCAGGGAGGCGGCTTCAGTGACACGGACCAGGTCCAGTGCGAGGTTTTTCTGTGGTGCTTCCATGTGCATCTCCTAATATTTCTCCCGGATCATCCGGGCGAAGTTCTCCGGGGTGAACCCGTACTTGTCGGACAGGATCTTGCCCGGGGCGCTGGCGCCGAAGTGGTCGACGCCGAGAACAACGCCGTTGAGACCGACATATTTGTGCCACAGGGGCGTCCGGCCTGCTTCGGCCGCTGCCCGTGCGGTCACTTCGGGCGGCAATACTTCATTTTTATACGATTCGGGCTGATCGTCAAACAGTTTGCTCGAAGGCATGGATACCACACGAACCTTGCGTTTGAACAGCTTGGCCGTTTCCAGGCAGAGCGAAACCTCGGAACCGGAGGCCACCAGGATCAGGTCCGGGGTGCCGTCGCAGTCCTTGAGCACGTATCCGCCCTTGCGCGGGCCGTCCACAATGGCCGGATATTCGGCCGGGTCCAGGATGGGCAGCCCCTGGCGGGTCAGGAACAGGGTGGAGGGCATCTTCTCCTGCTTGAGCGCGATATCCAGGCAGACCCTGGTCTCGTTGGCGTCGGCCGGGCGCAGGTCGATGAGGTCGGGGATCAGGCGCAGGCTGCTGACGTGCTCGATGGGCTGGTGCGTGGGGCCGTCCTCGCCCACCCAGAAGGAATCGTGGGTGAAGACATACAGGACCGGCAGCTCCTGCAGGGCGGACATGCGGATGGCGTTGCGGCAGTAGTCCGAGAAGGTCAGGAAGGTGGCCCCGAACGGGAGCAGGCCGCCGTGCAGCTGGATGCCATTAATGATAGCGGCCATGTTGAATTCGCGCACCCCGAAGGCCAGGTTGCGCGCACCGAAGCCGTCTACCGAGAAGTCGCCGTAGGTGTTGCGGAAGTTGGCGGTCTGGTTGGACGGGTCCAGGTCGGCGGAGCCGCCCACCAGGGTGGGCAGGGAATCCATGACGGCGTCCAGGCAGGTGCCCCAGGCCTTGCGGGTGGCCATGGACTCGCCGGGGGTGAACTCGGGCCAGTCGATGGACAGCTCGGGCCGGGGCTTGGTCACGTGGCCCCACATCTCGGCAAAGTCCGCGTCGGCGAGCTTCCCGTCGACCAAGGCCTGCCAGTCCGCGGCGTTCTTGCGCATGCCGTCGAACCGTGACCGGTACTCGGCGACCACGTCCTCGGGCACGTAAAAGTCGTCTTCGGGCAGGCCGAGCTTCTTCTTGGTGGCCTTGATTTCTTCGGCTTTGAGGGGCTCGCCGTGGGTTTTGTGGCTGCCCTCCATGGAGGCGCAGCCCTTAGCCATGGTGGTGTGCCCGATGATCAGGGTGGGCTTGCCGGTCTCCATCTGGGCGTCCTTGATGGCCTTGCGGATCTCGTCGTGGTTGTGGCCGTCCACCTCCAGGACCTGCCAGCACAGCCCTTCGAAGACCTTGCGGTGGTCGGTGCAGTCGGACTTGCAGGTCGGTCCGGCCAGCTGGATCTTGTTGGAGTCATAGTAGACGATCAGCTTGCCCAGGTTCCACAGTCCGGCCAGGGCTGCCGCGCCCATGGCGATGGGCTCTTGCAGGTCGCCGTCGGACGAAAGCACGTAGGTGTAGTGATCCATGACGTCCGCGCCGAGTTTTTCGCGCAGGTACGCCTCGGCCGAGGCAAAGCCCACGGACATGGCCAGGCCCTGGCCCAGCGGGCCGGTGGTGGCCTCCACGCCGGGGGTCAGGTGAACCTCGGGGTGGCCCGGCGTCAGGGAGCCGAACTGGCGGAAATTTTTGATGTCATCAATGGAGATGAAGCCGTTCAGGTGGAGCAGGCTATAGAGCAGCATGGACTCGTGCCCGGCCGAGAGGATGAAGCGGTCGCGGTTGAACCACCGGGAGTCGTCGGGATTGAAGTTCAGAAACTCGGAAAAGAGGATGGTGGCGTAGTCGGCGGAGGACATGGCCCCGCCCGGATGGCCGGAGTTGGCCTTGGCCACGCCGTCCATGATCAGTCCCTTGACCACGCCGATGGTCTTGTCCGTCTGTGTCATTGGTCGATACCCTTGTTTAGTGAGTTTATTGGGAGACTGTGTCAATGAGGTCGATGCGCCGCTGGTGCCGATCTCCCTCGAAGTCCGTTTCCAGGAAGACCTTGAGGACGCTCAAGGCCAGTCCCTGCCCGGTGACGCGTTCGCCCAGGCACAGGCACGGTGCGTTGTTGTGCGCACGGGCCATACGGGCGTGAAATTCGTTGGTGCACAGAGCGGCCCGGACACCCATGCGGTTGGCGGTCATGGACATGCCCAACCCCGTACCGCAAATGAGTACGCCGAGCTTGCTGTCGTCCGCCTTGAGCTTGTCGCACACCTTGGCCGCGTACAGGGGATAGTCGCAGGAGTCCAGGCAGTCCGGTCCCTCGTCCTCCACGGTGTAGCCCCAATCCGTCAGGGCCTTGATGCATGCTTTCTTGAGATGGTAGCCCCCGTGATCGGAGCCGATGACGATGGTCTTGTTCACTGTTCCCCCCCTTGGGATGCGCCGCCGTCCTCGCGGCGGATATGCTTCATGCGCTCTTCGCGGTCATTGGCCAGTTCTTCCTTCAGGGCGTCGATCTCCTCCTTGAGGAAGGTGATCTGCTTGAGGCAGAGTTCCTTCTCCGCCTTCTTGCCCCTGGGCGCCTCCGCGATACGCCCGAGGATGCCATATTCCCGTTCCAGTTCTTTTTCAAGCCTGCCGACCTCGAACCTCCCGGACAGGGAGCGGACCAGCCATTTCATCTCGGCCAGCCAGGTCTTCAGGCCGAGGAGGAAGATGTCCATCACCGTTTCCTGCGGCTGTTCGCTCATTGTTCGTCCTCGTGTATGACGGGGATACCCCCGGTTTTTTCATCCGCGTACCCGTTGTCCAGCCGGATGGGGGCAACGCCTTCCGGCAGCTCAAGGGTCAGGGATCGGGCGGGCCAGGGCGCCAGCATAAGCTCCCGGGACTTTATGTGCAAGACGCCGCGCTCTCCGTTGTCCAGGGACAGGGTCAGCTTGTCGGGCAGGGGGGCCTGGCCTTCGGGGGCATCGTCGAAGCGGTCGATGGTGAAGACCCACTGCCGACCGTTTTCAGGTGAGCGCGAGGTCACCCCTGCCAGGCGCACCGGACGGCCCAGGCGGTCCAGGACGATACGCCGGGTTAGCCCCTTGGAAAAGGTGTAGGTGAAGTCGCCGCCCTTGGTTTCGGCCTTGTCGTAGCGCCGGGGGGCGAGCTTGGTGAAGTCGCCGGTCAGGGCGTGGGCCAGTTCGGCCAGGGAAAAGGGGAAGGGCATGCCGAGCCGAGTGGCTCCGAGCACGGAGTTCTTGTGCGCGTAGGCTCGCCCGTCCTCGGGGTAGAAGGCCAGCAGGCCGGACTTGTCTTCGCGGATGTGGGCCAGCAGGGTGCCGATGGAGGCGGACACGTCAAGCCGCATGGGGCCGTCGAAGTCGCCCCACAGGGATATCAGGGTTCGGTTGGTCCGCTTGGTCGGTTCGACCCTGGAATAATACAGACTGGCCCGGACACGCATTCCCTCGCCCTCGGGCCGGACGCAATAGTGCTGCCGGAAGGCGGACCACGCCTCCTTGGGGGTGTCCAGCATGAGGCCGGGCGGTATTCTGGTGGCGCAGCCCGAGAGGGCCGCCAGCATCAGGATGGCCGCGGCCACCGCCGGAACGAGCGTCGATCCGAAGCGGCTCATAGTTTCTTCAGCTTCTCCCTGACGGCCTGGCCGTCGGGCGAGTGGTATTTGAGAGCGTAGTTATAGCCCTTGCGCGCTTCCTTGGTCTTGCCCATGGCCGCGGCGATGTCACCGTAGTGTTCCCAGATGGTCGGATCCTTCTCGACCATGTCCACGGCGTAGCCGATATACTCCCACGCCTTTTCCAAATCCTTTTTCATGAAGTGGACCCAAGCCACGGAGTCGAGAATGTAGCCATTCTCCGGGTCGAGCTTGGACGCCTTGGTCACCAGGACCAGGGCGCGGTCGAGTTCGCGGCCCTCCTCGGCCAGGGTGTAGCCCACGTAGTTAAGCGCGTTGGCGTGGTCGGGATGGGTGCGGATCAGGGATTCCACCAGAGCCAGCCCCAGGGCGCGGCGGTCGGTAACCTCATAGATCATGGCCAGTTCATAGGCCAGCTCAGGGTCGTTTTTGAGGTGTCCCAGCCCCTCTTTAAGGGCAGTCTCGGCGCCTTCAAGGTTGCCCTGGTGCTTCTTGAGTCCGGCCTCGAGGATGTAGAAAATCGAGGCGTTGGGGTAAAGTTTCTTACCCTTGGCGGCGATGGCCAGGGCTTCGTCTTCCTTGCCCTGGACGGCCAGCAACTGGGCCTTGAAGCGCAGGGCGTGGGGGTAGAGCCGGTCGGTGTCCTTGACCTCGTCGAGATAGGTCAGGGCCTTGGCCGGGTCGCTCTCGCCCTCGTCGGCGATGACCGCCTTGTAGAAATAGTATTCGGCAGGAACGGTGCCGCCGGTGGTCAGCATGTCCAGGGCCGTGGACCCCTGGGCGAAGAACCCGTCGTTGATGAACATGAGCACCGCGTCCAGGATGAAGGACTTGGTGGGCGGGCCGTTCAGGGCCAGGTCCAGAGCCTTACCCGGGTCGTTCAGTTTAAGGTTCAGGTTGATCAGCCGCAGCCGTGCCTCGGGGAAGGAGTCGCTCTGTTCCAGGATGGAGCCGTAGATTTTCTCGGCGGCCACGTAGTCCTTGGCAAGCTCATACTGGTAGGCCAGCTCGACCATGGCCTCGGTGAACTCCGGGTCCATGGCCACGGCCTTCTTGAGGTTGGCGATGGCCGCCTTGCGCATGCTCAGGTTTCCCTGGACCCTGCCCATGGCGTACAGGGCGTCGGCCGAGCGCCGCTTCTCGGGAATCAGCTTGAGCACATCCAGGGCCTTGGCGTCCTGGCCCGCGTCCATGAGCATCTGACCCAGCCGCTCGCGGGCCTCCATGTCTTCGGGGTGCCGTCGTAAAAAGCCGTCCATGATCGCGATGGCGTCATCCGTGCGGTTGTCGGCCACGTAGGAGTTGGCCAGGTACACGGTCAGCAGCCGGTTGTCCGGAAATTTCTCCAGCCCTTCCTTGAGGGCCTCGCGGGATCGGCTGGTGCCCTCGGGGTGGTTCCAGAACAGCCCCGCCTTTTCCACGTACAGCTCGGGGGTGGGGGCCTGGGCCAGGACTCGGTCCAGGGCGGCCACGGCGCGGGCGTGGATGTCGTTGACTTCCTGGCTGGTCAGGGTGGATGTCTGGCCTTCCTGGGCGTGCTTTTGCAACTGGTGCAGGAGACTCTGGTAGACCAGGTAGTCGTAATCGAGCCGGGCCGAATCGGTGATGGGCGGCGCGGGCAGATGCTTGTTCGCGCCGGTCCCGGCGGCGCAGCCGGCGACGGCCAGGAGCGCGAAGAGCGCCAGGGCAGCCAGTGCGGTGTGTGAGTCAGGCCTAGAAAATCGTTTCATCCGTCCGTCCCGATTGGCGTCGCCGCCGATTAATCGTGTTCCAGCACCCAGTCTCTGGAGAAATCCTTGACCTTGTCCGTCATGTGTTCGCGGATCTTGGCTATCAGCCGGGCCTCGATCTGGCGGACTCGCTCCCTGGTGACGCCGAACTCCTCGCCGATCTCCCGCAGGGTCACGGGGTCCTCGGAGAGCAGCCTGCGGTCGAGGATGGCCACTTCCTTTTCGTTCAGGGAGGAGCGTATCTCCCTGATGTTGTCCAGCAGCAGATCGACGATCTGGTCGTTGGCGATGGACTCCTCCACGCCAGGGGTGAGCGAGGGCAGGAAGTCCATCTTGGTGGCGTCGGAATCCTCGCCCAGCGGCGTGTTCAGCGACATGTCGTTCTTGGACAGGCGCTGGTCCATCTCGTCGATCTCGGCCTCGGACACGCCGAGCCGTTCGCTCAGCGCCTCGGTCGAGGGGGCGAATCCCAGTGTCTGGAGGCGCTGGCGCTCTTTGTTCAGGTTGTAGAACAGCTTGCGCTGGGTCTGGGTGGTCCCTATCTTGACCATGCGCCAGTTGTCCATGATGTACTTCAGGATGTACGCCTTGATCCAGAAGGCCGCGTAGTAGGAGAACTTGATCCCTTTTTCAGGATCGAACTTGGTCACGGCCTTGAGCAGGCCCACGTTGCCTTCCTGGATGAGGTCCAGCCCGTTCTGCATCCAGCGGCGCTGAAAGTCCATGGCGATCTTGACCACCAGTCGCAGGTGCGAGGACACCAGCTTGAAGGCCGCGTCCTGGTCGTTCTCCTCCTGGACCCGTTTGGCCAGGGCGTATTCCTCTTCCGGTTCCAGCATGGGGAACCGGGCGATCTCCTTGAGATACAGCTGCAGCGGGTCGCGGACCTGGACCGCCTTGGAGGACGGAGCAAGCTTCAGCGCCGGGAGCTTGTTCTCCAGCTCTTCGGCCTTGGCCGGGGCCTTGGTGGATATATCGGTGGCAACGTCGTCGTCGAGCTTGTCCTCGTCAAAGTCGTCTTCGTTGAAGTCGGTCTCCTCGAGATCGTCCTCGACGATTTCCGGTTCGACCACCGCGGTCGTTTTTTCAGATGTCATTGCTACGTAAGGATGTGGCGCAAGGGCGCCCGGTTCAATACAAAATATAAGAGCGAGAAAGCAACACTATAGATTTTGTCTGATCTTATCAATGATTTTCGGGTAAAGGCAACTTGTGCAAAACCTTGCGGCCACTAGGTCGCGAGGGGGCGGTCTCATCAAGAAAAAAGCTTGATTTTCGGTCTCATCATCGCTATATCGAGATATCTTGATATAAGAATACATCGTCCCGGACGCATGACCGCCGCCTCTGGCGGTGTTTGCCCGGGCCGCACGCCCGACTAGACGGAGGATACCAGTGCCCGATTTCAGGTCAATACTCGACGACGACAGGATCTATTATTTCGACGGCGGCTACGGCACCCTGCTGCAAAGCAGGGGGCTACCTGCCGGGCTCTCTCCGGAGCTGTGGGGGCTCAAGGAGCCCGACGTCATCCGCGCCGTCCACCAGGATTACCTTGAGGCCGGGGCGAATATCCTGACCACCAACACCTTCGGCGGATCGAGACCCAAGCTCGGCCTGGACGCCGATCCCTTCGAACTGAACCGGGCCATGACCGCCATCGCCCGCGACGTGGCCGGGGAGAACGCCTTCGTGGCCGCATCCATCGGACCCACCGGGCATTTCGTCAAGCCGTTGGGCGAGATGACCTTCCGCGAGCTGGTGGACATTTACAAGGAGCAGATAAAGGGGTGCGTGGCCGGGGGCGCTGACCTGATCATGGGCGAGACCCATTTCGACCTGGCCGAGGCCAAGGCCGTGGTCATTGCCGCGCGTCTGGTCTGCGACTTGCCCGTGGCCGTGTCCATGACCTTCGAGGGCGAGGCTTCCCTGACCGGCACCTCGCCGCAGACCTTTGTGGACACCATGCAGAACATGGGTGTGGAGCTCATTGGCACCAACTGTTCGGCCGGGCCCGAGCAGATGCGCGATACCCTGCGCGCCTGGGCCCCGCGTCTGGAGACTCCGACATTCGCCGAGGCCAACGCGGGGCTGCCCGAGCTGGACGAAGAGGGCAACACCGCCTTCCGGTTGCAACCCGAGCCGTTCGCCGAACAGGCCGCCCAATTCGCGGACCTGGGGGCCAAGTTCATCGGCGGCTGCTGCGGGACTACGCCCGACCACATCCGCGCCCTGCGCAACAAGGTCGGCGACGCCGCCTGGAAACGTCCGCACAAGACCGACAACGCGCAGATGGTCCTGACCTCGCGCTCGGTGTCCGTGCCGGTGGGTTTCGATCATCCGGGCGTGATCATCGGCGAGCGCATCAACCCCACGGGCAAGAAGCAGCTCACCGCCGAACTCCAGGAATCCGTTTTTTCCGAGGCGCACCGCTTCGCCGCCGAACAGGTGGAGCTGGGCGCGCCGGTGCTCGATGTCAACGTGGGCGCGCCCCTGGTGGACGAGGTCGAACTGCTGCCCGAGCTGATCAACTCTCTGCTGGGGAGGGTGACCACGCCCCTGTCCATAGACTCCAACGACCCGGCGGCCGTGGAGGCCGGGCTGTGGGCCTATCCCGGCTCCCCGTTGGTCAACTCCATCTCCGGCGAGCCGGGCAAGATGGAAAAACTCGGCCCTCTGTGCAAGCTCTTCGGCGCTCCGTTCATCCTGTTGCCCATTGTGGGCAACAAGCTCCCGGTGACCGCGGCCGAGCGGATCAAGGTCATCGGGGATCTGCTGGCCCAGGCCGACGCGCTCGGCATCCCGCGCCGCCTGATCATGGTCGACGCCCTGGCCCTGACCGTCTCATCCAAGCCCGAGGCGGCCCGTCACTCCATGGAGGTCATGCGGCATTGCCGCGAGGAATGGGGGCTGCCCACGACCATCGGCCTGTCCAACATCTCCTTTGGCCTGCCCGCCCGCGAGTTGCTCAACTCGACATTCCTTTCCCTGTCCATGGGCGCGGGCCTGTGCTCGTTCATCTCCAATCCGAATTCCGCGCGCATCCAGGAGTCCCTGCACGCCGCCGAGGTCCTGCTCGGCCGCGACCCCCAGGCCGCGCGCTACATCGACAAGTTCTCCGGCTGGACCGGAGGGGGCGGGGTCCAGACATCGGCCAATCAGGCCGCGCCGTCCGGGACCGCCGCCATGCCGCCGGTTCAGGCCGCCGTGGTCAAGGGCGACAAGGACAACGTGGTGAAGCTGGTCGAGGCCGAGCTGGACAAGGGCAAGTCCGCCATGGACATCGTCAACGACCTGCTCATCCCGGGCATCCTCGTGGTCGGCGACAAGTACGAGGCCAAGGAATACTTCCTGCCACAGCTCCTGCAGTCGGCCGAGACCATGCAGACCGCCTTCCAGCGCCTCAAGCCGCTGCTTGAAGAGGACGGCGACGCAGGGGCCAAGCCCGTGGTCATCATGGCCACGGTGGAGGGCGATATCCACGATATCGGCAAGAACATCGTCTGCCTGATGCTCAAGAACTACGGCTTCGAGGTCGTGGATCTGGGCAAGGACGTGCCCGCCGACCGGATCGTGGACGCGGCCGTCGAATACGACGCCGCCATCATCGGCCTGTCCGCGCTCATGACCACCACCATGGTGCGCATGGAAGACACCGTCAGGCTCGTGGCCGAACGCAATCTTCGCGCAAAAGTCATCATCGGCGGGGCCGTGGTCACTGAGAAATTCTGTAACGCCATAGGCGCCCACGGCTGGTCCACCGACGCTGTCGCCGCCGTCAAACTGGCCCAGCGGTTGACGCAGTAAGAACCTCCGGGCCTCCAGCCGTTGGCGAGTCTTCGAGCCACGCGGGTGAGGCCGGCAGCGATCGGCCGGTGGAAGGGGAGAGGGAAATCCTTTGAAAAGAGCTTTCCTATCCC